>Ga0209579_10000093_pt1 | contig 164503 bp, 164 predicted proteins | sample Coa_R1_2_FD_187152 | JGI IMG/M metagenome (GOLD analysis project Ga0209579, IMG submission 187152) | Surface soil microbial communities from Centralia Pennsylvania, which are recovering from an underground coalmine fire - Coalmine... | ecosystem: Environmental > Terrestrial > Soil >... | reverse complement strand
GCCGGCTGCCGAACCCGCTCCGCGGCCTGGTGCGGATTCGGAGCGGCGTTCGTTATCGACGCGCTGGTCCATCTGCGCCTAAACGTCTGGGATGCCAACAGGTTTCCGCTCGGCCCGTTATGAGAGGCAAGCCGTCGGTCTGATGCTGATGTAGCCTTTAACGGCGAGGCTTTCCAGTCACGAGGGTCCGGCCGGATGCAGCGCAGCCGAGATTTTCTCGACAAATTCGCGCAGTTCATCGGCATCGAGGTCGCTCACGGCCCAAAAGTCCAGTCCCTTGTCCGACCAGTGGCAGACATTATAGCCCTGGACCGTGGTCGCGGTTACGCCGGCGTGCTTGATGCCCAATCGCTGCGCGACGAACAGATTGATCACGTGCTTACGGCGCTGATAGACGACCGAAGCCACCGGCTCGCCGTTGATGTAGTCGAGGCGGCCGCCAAGCAGGGTAAAACCCTGTGCGGTCAAGTCGACGACAGGCGGCGCGACATCGACCTTGCCGTCGAACCAGGGTTTCACCGTATGTTGATCGCTGGTCTCGACGTCCATCAAATGTCCGGCCTGCAGCGAGCGGATATGCGCCGACACGACTTCGCCGGCGGTTGTCCGTTCGCGGTCGTTGCGGACGACGGTCAGCACCAGGCTTGCGGCCAAAGCGCCCGACAGCGCCGTTCCCACAGCAAATCCGCCGAAGAACGAGCGACGCGATGGCCGGGATAGCTGGTGCGTCACGGCGACGGGCTCCGTCGGAGCAGGAAGCATCGCCTCGATCCGGGCGCGCAGGCGGGCGGGGGCGGCCTCCCTTAAGCCCGCTTCGGCCATTGCGGCGCGCATCGCACGAAACGCTTCGAGCTTCTCGGCGCAGCCGGGGCATGTTGCCACATGCGCTTCGACGTCACGTGCATGGCCGGCATCGAGCTCGCCGTCGATCAGCGCATGGAGCAGAATTTCGCACTCGGCGCAATTCATGACGTGGAGCCTTCCGCGACATTCCAGGCCGCGCGCAGCATGGAGCGCGCGCGAGCCAGCCGCGACATGACCGTTCCGACCGGCACGCCGGCGACTTGGGCGATCTCGTGATACGACAATTCGTTCATCTCCCGCAGCACGATGGCTTCGCGAAACGGCTGCGGCAGTGCGGCGACGAGTTTCCGGATCGCGTCGCTGTCATGCTGGCGCAGCAGCACCGCTTCGGGAGAGGTCGGCGGCTCCTGCCACATCGGCAACACTTCCGCAGTCGGTTCTTCCTCGGCGAAGTCGGACGGCGATTCCTGCCTGCCGCGCCGGGCGAACTCCGCGACGCAGACATTCCTCAGGATCGTCAGCAGCCACGGTTTCATGGCCGGACCGCGATAGGAATCGAAATGGCGCAATGCGCGCAGATAGCATTCCTGAACCGCGTCCTCGGCATCGGCGGCATTGCGCATGAGGTAGCGCGCCAGCGTGTGGGCATCGTTGAGATAGGGCAGCGCGGCGTCGCGAAAACGCCGCGCTCTGTCGCCATCATCACTGGCACCTGACATCGTACCGCGTCCGGCCGTCCACGATGCGGTTTGCCGCTGCACACGAGCGAGCATCACTGCGTGGCGTTGCTACCCGTCGTCGCTTCTACCACGATCGTGCCGGTCATGTGCGGATGGATATAGCAGAAATACTGGTAAGTTCCGGGCGTGGTGAAGGTGAACGAATAGCTGTCATCGGTGTCCAGCGCTTTCGATCTGGAAAACGCGTTGCCTGTTGCGGCGATGCCATGCGGAATGTCGTCCCTATTGGTCCAAGTCACTGTAGTGCCAGCTTTCACCGTCAAATTTTGCGGCGCAAAGGTGAAATTGTCGATCGACACGGCCGTCGCCGGAGTCTGGGCTCTGGCTATCAGGACGCCGCCGGCCAATCCCGAACCCACGACGGCACCGAGCACAGCGGCGGCAATTGCACTTCGCATCATTTTGCGCCCCCTTAGCTCACCAGCGGGGTGTCGACGATCGCAAGCCGCTGCTCGTTCTGCTTGAATGTCACATCGGCGATTCCGAGCATTTTGCGCAGCTGGTCGTCAGGGACTTTCATCGGGCCGGGCGAAGGCGCGGCGCCGGGCGACGGCTGCGGAAACGCCGTCGAGCGCGCGGTGTGGAAGGTCACGTTGCCCTCGACCTTCTGCATCACCTGGTGGATGTGGCCGTTGAGCACGGTGACAGAACCGAAGCGCTTGAGATACGACAGCGCCTGCGCGCCATCTTCGGTGCCCCAGCCCCAATCCGGATAGACCGTCCAAAGCGGGATGTGGGCGAAGACCACGATCGGCGTCGAAGCGGACCTGTCTTTGACGTCGGCTTCCAGCCATTCGAGCTGTTCGGCGCCGAGATTGCCGAGCCCGCCGGCCTTGAGATCGACGACATTGACTAGCCCGATGAAATGCACGCCATTGGCGTCGAAGCTGTACCAGCCCGCGCCCTTGGCAGCGCGGCCGTAACGCTCGCGATAAAACTTCTGCTCCGGATCGAGGAAGTCGTGTTCTCCCGGCACGTAATGCACGTCGAGACGCGACTGCGAGATGATGCGGTCGGCGTCGTCGAATTGCGACGCCAGCGACAGGTGGCTGATGTCGCCGGTGTGGATCATGAAGGCCGGCTTTTGTGTCAGCGCATTGACCTTGGCGATGGCCTCTTCGAGCGTGCCGAGCGCATTCGGATTGGCCGGCTTGTCGAAACCGACATGGCTGTCGCTGATTTGCAGGAAGGTCAGACCCTTGGCCGCCTGTGCCTGCGCCTCGCCCATGATGCCGAGCGAATGAGGTACGCCGCCGGAAATCGTCCACAACACGCCGGTTCCGACCCAGGTCATGCATTCCAGCACTTTGCGCCGGTTAATGCCGTCGTCGCGTTCGAATTCGCTCATTGCGGTCTCCCATAAAGCCGATGGACCTAAGGCCGGTGTGGCGTTTAGCGGCTGTTGGGGACGAGATCGGTCTACCACGCCCTTTATTCCTGGATCCTGAGAGATTTTATCGGCGGTCTATTTCGACCTGGCGGCGTGTGAGCAAGTAAAGGGGCGGGCCGAAGCCCGCCCCTTTTCGACGTCTCAATACTGCAGCAGCATCTGATTGTAGCCGATGCTGCCGCCGCCTGTGACGGCCGGGGCGTTCGCATCGAAGCCCGATGAGGTGCCTGGCACCATGGCAAAGGCATGGAGGCCGCTCTGGCGAGCAGTCATCCGGCCGTGACTTCCCTGCTGATCGGCAATTTTGCCGGTCTGAGCAACACTTGGCGCATAGCCCAGTGGCAGCAGATTGCCGGTGCCAACTTCCGGGTCGAACGACTGGGCAAATGCCGGCGTTGCGATTACGGCAGCGACAGCGGCCATAATGGCGAGTCTCGAAATGCGGATCATCATCTTTCTCCTAGTTGCGGAGCAAACAAGGACACGATGCCCTGTGGCCCGTCGCCAAGGAGATCGACTTACGCCGCTAGAATTCCATCACGGCCGTGTGAGGGTGCCTGGATTCGAACTCGGCAGTTCCCCGCGTAACAGACCAGAGCCATCACGGGGATAAAGGACTAAGCTTCGGCCACCGCGAGGTCCCTGGAAAAACATTCTTTGTCTTTTCGTCTGGGCGCGTGAGTCCGGCTCCTGTATACCGTCCCTCCTGCCAATTGCCCCGCCGGGCGCGCCAGCAACGCGGTAGCCATGCTGAAATCGTCATCATTGCAGAGCGTGGAGACGCGCACGTCGTGGGTCGTCGCCACGGTTGTACTTGTGGTCATGGCGGTCGCATTCGGCGCACCGTGGATCACCGTTGTCGCGCTCAAGAATATCGCCGCGGAAGTCGGCGGCGAGCGCTCCATTCCGGCTTTTGCCGGCGCTCTCGTCTGGATCGGCTCAGGGCTCGGCGGCATCCTGATGGGCCGCGTTGCGGAGCGGTTCGGCATACGCTGGACGGTGATCGGGGGCGCGTTGATGATCGCGGCCGGCCTTGCGCTGTCCACTTTGGGCCCGCCTTGGCCGCTTTATATCGGGCATGGTCTTTTCATCGGTCTCATCGGGATCGGCGGCATTAATGCGCCGTCTTATGTCTATGTCAGCCGCTGGTTCGATCGCCGGCGCGGCTCGGCGCTGGCGCTGATTTCCAGCGGCAGCTTTCTTGCCGGCGCGTTCTGGCCGTCGATCTTCGAACGCGCAATTGCCTCCTTCGGTTGGCGGCATACGATGCTGTTTTACGCCGCCGTCGAACTGGTCCTCATTGTGCCCGCCGCCGCCATTGTGCTGAACGCCCCTCCCGATGCGCCACGCCACGTTGCGCACGCCGACGCCGCGCAGGCGCGAAAGTCGGTCATGGGCTGGCCGCCCAATCTCGTTTACGCACTTCAGATGTGCGCGATCTTCACTTGCTGTGTGCCGATGTCGATGCCGCAAGCGCATCTTGTGGCGTTCTGCAGCGATCTCGGCATCAGTCCCGTCCACGGCGCGGCGATGCTGTCGGTGCTGCTCGGCTCGGCATTCCTGAGCCGCCAGTTCTGGGGCGCTCTGTCCGATCGCATCGGCGGCCTTTATACGATGCTGGTCGGATCGGCCTGTCAGACGATCGGTATTGCTTTGTTTTTGCTCACCCAAGATGAATTCGGGCTGTTCACGATTTCGGCACTTTTCGGATTTGGGTTCAGCGGTCTTGTTCCAGCCAATGTGCTTGCTGCGCGCGAGCTATTTCCGGTCGGCGAAGCTTATTGGCGCATTCCTACGCTGCTTTTGGTCAGCGGCTCGGGCATGGCGGCGGGCAGTTGGAGCGGTGGTGTCCTTTATGATCATTTCGGATATTACGCGCCTGCGTTTGCCAAAGGCGTCGCCGTGAGCGCTATCAACTTTCTGATCATCAGCGTCCTTGCCTTCCGGCGCAGCCGGACCGCGCCGGCATAGCACCGCAGCTAGTGCTTCGGCTTTTCGTCCCTCGCGCCTGCTTTCGGTCGCACCGCTATACGGTGAGTTATCGCAGGACGCGCATGCGCCGCGCAGAAGTCCTCGACCGCGGCGACGATCGCCGAACTGGTCTTCGCGCGCCGTTCGGGCGTTGCCAATTCCAGTTCCTCCTGCCGATTGATGATCGAGCCTGCCTCGAGCAGCACCGCCGGCATGCGGGTCATGCGCAACACCACCAGTTCATCGAAGCGATAGACACCGGCGTCGGGGTCGACGAGTTCGCGGCGGTAGTGTCGCATCAGCGGCAGCGTGTAATGCGGCGTGTACTGCAAGCCGTTCGCTTGCAGCGCCTTACCGAGAAAGTGGCCGAACTGCAGGCTGCCGGCGCGATCGGCGTTGTCGTAGGAAACGAATAGGGCATAGCCGGGATAATCGTCATTGTAACTGTACGGTTGGCCTTCGTACTCCCAGGTCTGGAGCAGATTATCGGGTACGGAATCATGGTGGATGGCGAGAAACAGGTCGGTATGCATCGCGTTCGCCCGGGCCGCGCGTTCGACAAGCCCGTAAGGCGGTGCTTTGCCGGTGACGAGCAATATGGTCTTTTCGAAGCCGGCATCGATCAGCGCCTGTCTGGTGTCTTGGGCGAGTTGAAGGTTGAACGCATATTCCGGAACGCCGTGTGAACTCATGGCGCCGGGCACATCCAGAGTGTGACCTACATCCAGCACGACGCGAAACGTCGAGCGGTCGCAATTGGAGTGGACGGGCGCCGCGGCGGGCGGCTTTGCTTCCTCGCCGCGGATCGAATACCGGCCGGCACATATGAGCAAGATCGAGAGTGCAACCAGCACAGCGGTCCCAGCGCGCCGCGGCCCGATCATCGACGTGCCATCCTTGCTGGCTGAGCAATGCTCGGCATTGCGCCATCATTATTCGCGGTCAAAGTAGCGTCATATGACTTCGCCGCATAGCGCTGCACCGGCCAACTCCTCTTGCGGGCTGGAAGTGAGTGGGGCAGAATCTCGAAAAATTACAAGACGACTCCGGCCGGTATCGGTCGTTGCGCACGAACAACTTTGGGAGGCCTGTATGAAGCAAGCGCTCTATTATGCCGTCGCGGCGATCGCAGCCGCTGCCTTCCTGGCGGCAGCGCCAACACGCTTGAGCGCCCAATCCGTGCCGATTAGCGGCAAGGATATCGGCGGCGTGGTCAAGGGGCCGCATGGGCCGGAAGCCGGCGTTTGGGTCATCGCGGAGACCCGCGATCTCGGGACGCGGTTTGCCAAGATGGTCGTCACCGACGATCAGGGCCGCTATGTCGTGCCCGATTTGCCGAAAGCCAAATATCAGGTGTGGGTGCGCGGTTACGGACTGGTCGATTCGGAAAAGGTCGATGGCGTGCCGGGCAAGCGTCTCAACCTGACCGCGGTTCCGGCGCCGAACGATGCAGCGGCGGCGCAATATTATCCGGCGATCTACTGGTACTCGATGCTGCAAATCCCCGGCGCCGATCAATTCGGCGGCAAGAGCGATATCCCGGAGAATGTCACGCAGACCCAATGGCTGACCGCGATCAAAAACCAGGCCTGCGTCGGCTGCCACCAGCTCGGTTCGCTCGGAACGCGGACGATCCCGACAGCATTGGGCACTTTTAAGAGCGGCGAGGATGCCTGGGCGCGGCGTATCCAGTCCGGTCAGGCGTCGCCGCTGATGATCAATCCGATTGCGGGTCAGCTCAACAGCGTGCCGCTGAAATATTTCGGCGAATGGACGGACCGCATCGCCAAAGGCGAGTTGCCGGCGACAAAGCCGCAGCGGCCGCAAGGCATCGAGCGCAACATCGTCGTGACGACCTGGGACTGGGGGAACGAGAAGCAATACCTTCACGACCTGATCTCGTCGGACAAGCGCAATCCGACCGTCAACGCCAATGGCGCGCTGTACGGCTCGACGGAATACGCAAGCGATCACTTGCCGGTTCTCGATCCCAAGACGGCGAAGGTCACCTACATCACCCCGCCGGAAGGCGCGGATGTGCCGGAGGCATTCGGGCCCGGACATGCGGCGATACAAAAGCCGATGGCGCCGTCGGCTTATTGGGGCATGGAACAGATTTGGGACACCAAGTTCGACAATCATAACGACATGTTCGATTCCCAGGGAAGGCTATGGCTGACCGGAACCAATCACGCGCCCGGCACGCCGGCCTTCTGCCGCAAGGGCTCGGACAATCCCTACGCCAAGGCATTCCCGATCGACGTCAATGAACGTCAATTGGCGATGTTCGATCCGAAGACCCAGAAGTTCACGTTCATCGATACCTGCTACGGGACGCACCATCTGCAATTCGGATTCGACAAGGACAACACGCTATGGACGAGCGGCGGCGGTCCGGTGGCGGGCTGGCTCGACACCAAGGTATTCGACGAAACCGGCAGCGCCGAAAAAGCGCAAGGCTGGGCGCCGTACGTGCTCGATACCAACGGCGATGGCAAGCTCGGCGACTACACCGAGCCGGGCAAACCGCAGGATCCGAACAAGGACATGCGGATCGCCGGTTCCGGCAGCTATGCCGTGATGCCGAACCCGGTCGACGGTTCGATCTGGTACACTTGGAACGTGTTTGCGGGCCGAGCCGGCGTGGTGCGGTTCGATCCCAACACCAAGCTGTCCGAGGTGTATTACATCCCGATGCCGGGCTTCGGTCCGCGCGGCGGCGATATCGACTCCAAGGGCGTCGTCTGGGTATCGCTGGCCAGCGGGCACCTCGGCAGCTTCGATCGGTCGAAGTGCAAAGCGCCGCTCAATGGCCCGAAAGCGACAGGCGATCATTGCCCGGAAGGTTGGACTTTCTACAAATATCCCGGTCCCGGTTTTGCGGGAATTGGCGATAACAGCGCCGAGGCGAGCTACTACACCTGGGTCGATCAGCACAATGCGGTCGGGCTTGGCAAGGATGTGCCGATCTCTACGGCTGACGAGAACGACGGCTTTGCCGCGCTGGTCAACGGCAAGATGGTGTCGCTGCGCATTCCCTATCCGATGGGCTTCTACGCCAAGGGACTCGATGCCCGCATCGACGATCCCAACGGCGGTTGGAAGGGCAGGGGCTTGTGGTCGTCCGAGGGCGATCGCACGCCGTGGCTCAAGGAAGGCGGCAAGGGTTCAACGCCCATCGCCGTTCATATCCAGGTCCGACCCGACCCATTGGCGCATTGAGCGGTTGGGGTCATTATAAGGAAGACTCGCCCGGTGCCGCTTGCGCCGGGCGAGTTGCTTTTGGAACCTGATTGGTGGCGCTATTATCGCTCCGGGGCTGTGGATTAGGAGCCGAACATGACCGTGCGCGAACCCATGCTGGTTCCGGTCGCTATTGCTGACTTGCGCCCGACCCAGATCACCGTCGGCATGCGCGAGGTCAAGGCCAAGCGGAGGGCCTGGCGTGACACCGGGACGAAAAAGGGCGAAAAATTCCTCGGCAAGCACATGATTCCGGTGATCCTCGGCCCGAAGGGGCGGCACTACGTCATCGATCACCATCATCTTGCGCGCGCGCTCCACGAGGAGGGCGTCAAGCACGTCGCAGTGACCGTCGTTGCCAATTTGAGCAGGCTCGACACCGAATCGTTCTGGTTCAACATGGACAACCACAATTGGATGCATCCATTCGACGATGCGGGCCGGCGCCGCGGTTACAAAGACATTCCGAAATCCGTGACCGAGCTGGTTGACGATCCGTTCCGATCGCTCGCGGGCGAGCTGCGTCGTGCCGGCGGCTTCGCCAAGGATACGACGCCTTTCAGCGAATTCATCTGGGCGGACTTCCTGCGCCGGCGCATGAAACGCAAATTTGTCGAGAAGGACTTCGAACGTGCCGTCGAGCGGGCGCTGGAACTGGCCAAAAGCACGGATGCCGATTATCTGCCCGGCTGGTGCGGTCCGGCGCCGGAGGATTGAGATCGTGCAAGGCGGCTATTGTCATAGACGGCGATCGCGCACTGGTACAGCCACGGCTGGTGCCGGCACGCTGCTATTGCTGATCTCCATGTGCGCTTTTGGATGCAGCAGCGCCACCAACAAGCCTAACGAGGTGGTGAATTCGGAGGTCTATCCGGCAAACTACAAAAATCAGATTGCGGGTCTTCTTATGACCAATTTGACCCAAAACGCCGATTACCGCAATTCGCTGATCTCGCCTCCCGTTATGAAACCGGTCGGACAAAATCAGCACTATGTCGCCTGCGTGCAATTGAACGGCTTCAACCAGCACAAGGAAAAGGCCGTCATTTATTTTGCCGGCAATATCAATCAATTCGTCGACGCGACACCGGACGAATGTGCCGGCGCGGCGTACGAGCCGTTTACCGAACTGGCGAAGCTGGCGCCGCGGTAAGGGGCATCATGACCATTCGCAATTTCCAATCGTTCGCGCGGGCGAAGCGGCCGCGACAGGCCTAAGCAAAATAGCCCAGAGCCGCACCGCCGAGCGCACAAAACAAGACGACCAGCAGCGGCGGTGCGCGCCAGACTGTCAGAAGAACAAATCCGGCAAGAGCGAGACCGAAGTCTCCGGGCGCTTTGACCGACGTGATCCACAACGGGTTATACAGTGCCGCGCCCAAGAGACCCACGACCGCGGCATTGACGCCGCGCATCGCCGCCTGGGCGCTCTCGTGTCTGCGGAAACTGTCCCAGAATGGCAGCGTGCCCAGCAATACCAGTATGCCGGGAAGAAATATCCCGATCAGTCCGAGCGCCGCGCCGGCCAGCCCGTGGGGATTTGGGCTGACGACGGCGCCGAGATACGACGCAAAAGTGAAAAGCGGTCCCGGAACGGCTTGTGCGGCGCCGTAGCCAGCCAGGAATGTATCGTCGCTGACCCAGCCGGGCGCCACGAACGAATCGCGTAGCAGCGGCAACACGACATGACCGCCGCCGAACACCAGCGCGCCCGATCGATAGAAGGCGTCGAACAGCGCGATGCCGGATATGCCCGTGACATTACGGAGAATCGGAAGGCCGACGAGCAGGCCAAAAAACATCGACAGCGCGACAAGGCCCGCCGCGCGCGAAACCGGCATGACAATATTATTGGACGCAATTGCCGGCGCGCCGCGCAACAGCCAGAGCCCGACGACACCGCCGAGCACAATCGCCCCGATCTGGGCGGTGGACGAGGTGCTGAACAATATCATCAGCGCCGCCAGCACGGCGATGGTGGCTCGCTCGCGGTCCGGGCACAGGGTCCGCGCCATTCCCCAGATCGCTTGGGCAACGACAGCGACGGCGACCAGCCGAAGTCCATGAAGAAGTCCGGCGCCAACCGTGCCGGTGAGACTGCCCGCGCCGTAGGCGAACAGCACAAGTCCGATGGCTGAAGGCAGGGTGAATCCGGTCCATGCTGCGAGCGCGCCAAGATAACCCGCGCGCAATAATCCAACCGAAAAACCGACCTGGCTTGACGCCGGCCCTGGCAAGAACTGGCACAGCGCTACGAGATCGACGTAGGTCTTTTCGTCGAGCCATTTCCGGCGCACGACAAATTCTTCACGGAAATAGCCGAGATGGGCAATCGGGCCGCCGAAACATGTCAACCCGAGCCGAAGGAAAACGGCGAATACTTCGGCGACGCTGCCGCGACGGTCGGCTGTCGTGTCGGATGCGTTCGGCATGACGGGTATTGTTGACAAGTTCATTCGTGCGGGCAACAGTTTCCGTCTCGGCGTGGAAATCCACGCCGCGCGGCCCGCAAAATCCACGAAAAATCACGCGCCGTAGCCTGGGAGGATCGCATGACCATCACGGTGCCACAGGGTATTGCGCCGCGCGAGACGGCCGCCATTGCCGTCGCTACGCGGGTCCGCTGGACCTATATCGCGCCGACGCTCTTGATCTATTGGATCATTTCCATGTTCGACAAGAGCAACATTTCTCTTGTCATGGCCGATCCGAAGTTCCTCGACGAGATGCAACTCGTTGGGCAATCCAAACTGCTCGGCTGGCTCGCCTCGAGCATGTTCATTTCCTACAGCCTCGCGGCGCCAATCTGGGGCTGGGCTGTGACCCGCTACGGCCCGCGCTACGCGACCATGGCGAGCCTCGTCATATGGGCACTGACCTGTTTCTGGTCCGGCTTGTCGGCGAGCTACGGCATGTTGCTGGCGTCGCGCGTCGGATTGGGCGTGGGCGAAGCGGCCTGTTATCCGGTGACGCTGGCGCTGGTCGCCAACTGGTTCGCGCTGCGCGAGCGCGGCAAGGCGACATCCTACTGGTGGATCGGCACCATGATCGGTCCGATGCTGACCGGGCTTCTGGTGACAGCGTTGATCGTGAATTTCGGCTGGCGCGGCCAGTTTTATGCGCTCGGGGTGCTCGCGCTTGTCCTGCCGCTGCCGATGATCTGGTTTCTGGTTCGCGACAGGCCCGAACAGCATCCGGCCGTCAATGCCGCCGAAGCCGAACTGGTTCATGCCGGCGCTATCGAGCACAACGACGACGCGCCGGGCCGCATCCTGAAGGGCGTGCGCAGCGTTTGGACGAACCATCGATTCTGGCTGATGGTGCTGGCGATCTCGTGCAACGCGATCTTCTTCTGGGGCTGGTCGATCTGGCTGCCGACCTACCTGCGGACGGCACGGCATTTCACCTTCTCGATGTCCGGCTATCTGACTTTCGTGATCTACGGTTTTGCCGTTGTCACCATTCTGACCATCGGCCGCGTATCGGATCGCGTGTTTCGCCGCGCGCCGTTTGCCGGTCTCGGCTGGTTCTCAGCCGCGATTTTCCTGATGGCGGCGGCTTTCGCGCCCGATCCGGGCTGGAGTGTCGTGCTGATGATTTGTGCGCTCTGCGCGCAGCAGGTCGGCATCTCCTGCGCCGAAATGCTCATGCACAGCGTGATCGGCACCGCCGACATGGGCAAGTCGCAAGGTGTGCGGGCCTTGATCACACAAATGACGGGGGCGCTGTCGCCGCTGATGATCGGTTACATCCTGGCCTATACCAATGGCGGCTTCATCGCGCCGTTCGCCGTTCTGTCCGTCGCCGTTGTGGTGTCGGCGGGATGCATGATCGCGCTGACGCGGGAAGGGTTCTGATATGGCGGTGCCCAGTATGCGGATCGGGGATGTCGAGGTGCACGGCCTGAGTGACGGCACATTGCCGACGTCACTCGACAAGGTCGTCGATATGGACGCGGCGCAGGTCGAGCGCCTGGTCGGCGGTTCCGACAACGGCACATTCCATATCCCGGTGAACAATTTTCTCATCCGCCGCGGCGGCAAGGTGATCATGATCGACGCCGGCGCCGGAAACACCATGTACCCCACCCTCGGCAGGCTGCCGGGCAACCTGCGCGCCGCGGGTGTCGATCCGAAGTCGGTGACGCATATCGTCATCACGCATCTTCACGGCGACCATGCCAATGGGTTGGTCGACGACGACGGCAATCCGCACTATCCGAATGCCGAGATCGTCGTCCATGAGATCGAGGCTGATTTCTGGATGGGACCGGGCGGCGCCAACGACCCCGACAAGGTCAAGGGCAATCGCGCGCGCACGAAGATCAATCTGAAGCCTTATCTCGACCGCATCCACCGGGTGCGCGGCAACGACGAATATCTGGGCTTTACGCCGGTGGTCGCGCCCGGGCACACGCCGGGACATACCTGCTGGGTGCTTGCAGCGCCGGGCGGCGGTGGATTCATGGCGCTCGGCGACGTCGTGCACGTCTCCGCGATCCAGATTTCGCACCCGGATGCCGGAATGATCTACGATCTCGACAAGGATCAGGCGGTCAAATCGCGCAAGCGCATTCTCGATATGGCGGCGAGCGAGCGGCTCGCGATCGCCGGCGCCCACGTCAATGCGCCGGGTTTCGGGCATGTGGTCCGCAACGGCGGGAGTTTTGCCTTCGATCCGGCCGGATAATTCACGAAGATAACGCTTGCGGCGTCAGGCCGCTTGGCTGCCTGCGGCACGCGTGCGTCCGGCCGGCTTCACGGCACGGAGGACCAATTCGGTCTGCTGAATGACATTGTTGAAGCTTTGCGCCGCTTGCCTGACGTCGGTCTCGGAGACTTCCTTGCGCTCGAGGCGTGTCCGCCACGGTTCGCCAAGCAACGAGTTGTGAGTTTCGATGAAGAAATCAACGCCGATGTAAATGCCCAAGGGCGTATTGGCGGCGCCGGCGGCGATCCCCTTTCGATTGGTTTCCTGAGAGAACATCGCCATGCCTTCCGCGGTGATCGGACGCACATGGGTCGGATCGTTGAGATAATGATCGTGGCGCGGATGCGGAACGATGACGGTGATCTTGGCGCCGTCGCGGGAGACGCGATACAGCTCTTTGATAATTTTCAGATAGACGTCGGCCTCAGCGCCGAGGTGCTCGAGCACGTGCGACAGCAGCACCTCGTCGGCGGAATTGTCCGGCCACGGCCAGGGAAACACTTCCAGGTCCACGACCTGGTCGGGGGCGGCGGCTGCGATCTTGTCGACGTTGACCCACCCGGCCATTTTCTTGTCGCCACACCCCAGGTTCAATCGCACGGTGCCCTCTTTGGACCTGATGGAACTGCGGACGCCGGCATCTGCTTGCGCCGAGCCGCATCGCGTCTCTTAGGCTCTTTAATCAATAGCCCATGTCATCGTTGATTCGCCGCGACCATGAGCACGCGTGGACCGATGATGCGCGTTGCGGCTCAAGCCGATGGTGCGGTTGGCCAGGTGGCAGAACAGTGCTGATGCGGCGGCAAATGCCATGCAGTCATTCTATCTATTCCGGTCGAAGAGGTAGAATTTTCTTCTTTTTTCGACGCTATTCAGCCTGATATAGAGGACATTATTTTATGGAGGCCCTTGGCACTTCAGCCAGGCTTTCCCGGAGGTAACCCGGCCATGACATCCCCGCTCGACCAGAAGAAAATCAAAATCACCGGTCCGGTGGTTGTGACCGCCAACCGGGTTGGCGATGGCGCTGTCGTGTACCGGCGCACCGACGGCGGCTGGACCACGCGTCTCGATGACGCCGCGGTTGCCACCAATGCCACCGGCGTCCATGCGCTGATCGACGCCGCGAACGCCGACGATCTGCGCGCCATCGGCGCCTACGCCGCGCCGGTCAAGGTGACGCCCGGCGGCAACGTCCGGCCCGGTAATCTGCGCGAACTCATTCGCCTCAGCGGACCGACGATCGACCTGCCGGTGACCTTCGGCATCTGAAGACCGGCACCGCGAGCCGGACCATTCGAGGCGCCATGTACGTTTACGACGCATTCGACCGGACGCTGGTCGCCGAGCGGGTCGCGGAGTTCCGCGACCAGGTCGCGCGGCGGCTGTCGGGTGAACTGACCGAGGAAGAGTTCAAGCCGCTGCGGCTGATGAACGGCGTCTATCTGCAACTGCACGCCTATATGCTGCGCATCGCCATTCCCTACGGCACGCTGTCGACCGAGCAGCTGCGGATGCTTGCTCACGTGGCGCGCCGCTACGACCGCGGTTACGGCCATTTCACCACGCGGCAGAACATTCAATTTCACTGGATCAAGCTCGAAGAACTGCCGGACGCGATGGCGGAACTTGCCGGCGTCGGCATGCACGGCATGCAGACGAGCGGCAACGTCGTGCGCAACATTACGACGGACCAGTGGGCGGGCGTGGCGCCCGATGAGATCGAGGATCCGCGCGTCTGGGCCGAAGTGATCCGCCAGCACGTCACGCTGCATCCGGAATTCTCGTTCATGCCGCGCAAGTTCAAGATCGCGGTCGGCGCCTCCGCCCACGACCGCGCGGCGCTGCGCATCCACGATCTGGCGCTGCGGCTGCATCGTAACGGCTCCGGCGAGCTCGGCTTCGAAGTCATGGTCGGGGGCGGCCTTGGCCGCACGCCGTTCCTGGCCAAGACCATCAAGCCGTTCCTGCATAAGCGCGACGTACTCAGCTACGTCGAGGCGGTGCTGCGCACCTATAATCAATTCGGACGGCGCGACAATATCTACAAGGCCCGCATCAAGATCCTGGTCCACGAACTTGGCATCGACGCGTTTGCCAGGGAAGTCGACGCGGAATGGCAATCGATCAAGGATGGCGGGCTCTCGCTCGATGCGGCCGTGGTCGGGGAGATTGCCGGCCGCTTCCGCTATCCCGATTACGAGCGGTTCGACGACAGCCCGTCCGAACTTGTTGCGGCGCGCTGCGCCGATCGCGCGTTCGATACCTGGGTCGGCAATTCCGTCAGCAATCACCGGATACCGGGCTACGCCATCGTGACGCTGTCGCTCAAGCCCGAGGGCGGCACGCCGGGCGACGCCACGGCGGAACAGATGGACGCCATCGCCGATCTCGCCGACCGTTATTCGTTCGGCGAAGTCCGCGTCGGCCACGAGCAGAACCTGGTTCTGCCGCACGTTCCGCAGCGTGACCTGCCGCCGCTGTGGCGGGCGCTCCGCGGAATCGGCGTGGCGATGCCGAACGTCAATTTGATTTCCGACATCATCTCCTGCCCTGGTCTCGACTATTGCAGCCTCGCCAATGCGCGCTCGATCCCGATCGCGCAGGAGATTACGCGACGTTTCCACAACCTCGATCTGCAGCGCGATCTCGGCCGGCTGCACGTCAATATTTCCGGCTGCATCAATGCCTGTGGCCATCACCATGTCGGCCATATCGGTATTCTCGGCGTTGAGAAGAACGGCGAAGAATTCTACCAGATCACGCTGGGCGGCAAGGCCGACGAGAACGCCACGCTCGGCACGCTGATCGGGCCGGCGGTGCCTTATGCGCAGGTGGCGGACGTGGTCGAGGATGTCGCCGCCGCCTATCTCGAGCTGCGGGCACGACCGGACGAACTTTTTGTCGACACGGTGAAGCGTATCGGCGTCGAGCCGTTTCGGGAACGCGCCTATGCCGCTCGTTGAGAACGGCCGCATCGTCGAGGATCGTTACATGCGCGTGCTTGACGACGCGCCGGTGCCGGACCGCGCGCCGATTTTGCTGCCGGCCAAGCGGTTTCTCGCCGATGCCGGCGAATTGGTGCGGCGCGACGGCTCGCTCGGCGTGCTCTGGCCGAACGATCGCCGCGTCGGCGAGCTCGAACCGTGGCTCGGTCATCTGGCGCTGATTGCACTCAATTTTCCAAAATTCCGCGACGGCCGCGCCTACAGCCAGGCGCGGCTGTTGCGCGAGCATTTCGGCTTCCGCGGCACGTTGCGGGCCACCGGCGACGTGCTGCGCGATCAGTTCCATTTTCTGGTGCGTGCCGGCTTCGATTCGTTCGAAGTGAAGAAACCCGCCGATGCGGAGGTTTTCGCGAAAGTTCTCGAGCGCTACAGCGTCGTCTATCAGCCGGGCGCCGATGGCCGTATACCCGCCTTGCGCCGGCGATTGCAGGCCGGGACCAAGGTGCCGAGGCGCGAAACCGTTTAAGCGGCCACTATCGGCGAGCGCCTAGCATCGACCATCCACGAACTGCTATGGTCAACCTCGTTTCACCAACGAGGAGGCCATGACTCCAGTCGTAACTGTGATCGCGCCCGGCATGATGGGCGCTGGCGTCGGGAAAAGGCTCGCCGACAACGGCCTCAAGGTTCTGACCTCGCTCAAAGGTCGCAGCCAGGAGACGCTGGCGCGCGCAAACGCCGCCGGCATCGTCGACGCCAGCGACGCGGAGATCGCGGCTTCCGATTTCATCCTGTCGATCCTGCCGCCGGGGGACGCGCTGTCGCTTGCTCAACGTTTCGCTCCGGCGCTCAAGGCGAGCAATGCAAAGCCGGTCTATGTCGATTGCAACGCCATCAATCCGGTCACGGTCGATCGCGTTGCGGCGGCGATCGCGCCGACCGGCAGTCCGTTCGTCGATGCCGGTATCATTGGCTCACCGCCGAAGCCGGGCGATGCCGGGCCTCGCCTTTACGCATCAGGCCCTGCCGCGCCGCGCTTTGCCACGCTGCGCGACTATGGCCTCGACGTGCGCGTGCTGGACGGCGCGCTGAGCGCGGCGTCCGCCTTGAAAATGTCCTATGCCGGAATCACCAAGGGCACGCAGGCGATCGGGGCGGCGATGATGCTGGCGGCAACGCGCGCCGGCTCCGCCGATGCACTGTTCGCCGAGCTCAGTTCGAGCCAGAAGGAAATGTTCGCCTGGTTCAAGCGCGGCCTGACGCTGATGCCGCCCAAGGCCTATCGCTGGATAGCGGAAATGCACGAGATTGCGGGCTTCGTCGGCGAAGATCCGGCGGCAAGCGAGCTCTATAAAGGCGCCGCGCATTTCTACGAGCGGATCGCCGAGGATTTCGACAATGACAAGCACGACGTCGCGGCGCTGACCGCGTTTCTCGACAAGAGGCCTTCCTGAGACTTCCGGCTAGCGGTTGAGCCACCGCCGCGCGAAGCCGAGCAGTCCCTGCGGCAGGAAGATGATGATCGCGATAAAGAGGATGCCGAGCGGGATCAAATAAGGAAACTGATCGCCGAATAGCCGCGACAGCAGTTCGCGCGCGAGCTGAAACACACCGGCGCCGACGATCGGCCCGACCAGTGTGCCGATACCACCCATGACGTTGTAAATTACGGTTTCGCCCGAGGTTAGAAAGAACACAAAATTGGGCGCGGCGAACTCGTTCTGCACGGCATAAAGTACGCCGGCGAGGCCGGCGAACAGCCCGGACAGCATCACCGCCACCATTTTATAGCGCGCGACGGGGTAGCCGATTGCTCGAGTCCGCGGCTCGTTTTCGCGGATCGATTGCAGCACCATGCCGAACGGCGACTGTGTCAGGCGACGCAAGAACAAGTAGGATGCCGCCACCACCGCCAGAACGAACCAATGGAGAGTCGTCGAGGTAAAACGCGCGTTGTAGATGAACGGGATCGTCAGATGCGGACGGTCGAAGATCAATCCGTTCTCGCCGCCTGTGACCGACGTCCAGGTGAAGATGATGACATAAAAGATCTGGCTGAAGATCAGCGTCGTGATGGCGAAATAGATATCGCGCAGCCGCGTCGAAAAGTAGGCGACGAAGAGAGCCGCGCCGGCGGCGCCGGCAAGCCCGAACACAATAGCAAGCCACAGGTTCGGTGGCTTAAAAGCGATCAGCGCGCCCGCGGCGCCGTACATGCCGAGCCCGAAGAACGCCGAGTGGCCAAACGACACCATGCCGGTATATCCGATCAACAGATCGGACGACATCGCCAGCAGACCCCAAATCAGCGCTTCGGTGAGGAAACGCCGCCAGAATTCCGGCAGATAAATCGGCGCCGCGATCAGAACCGCCATCACGACGGCAAAGCCGAGCCAAAAAACCGTAGTGTGGCTCAAACCTGTTCTTTCAAGCGGCAGCGGCTTATCGAGCGGTGCGGTGGTTGTCATTTCGGCGTCGCTACAAATAGGCCCGTGGGGCGAATCAACAGCGTCAGGATCAGCACGACGAATGAGACAATCACCGCCTGCGACGGGTCAAGCCAGATTGCCGCGTAGGATTCAAGCAGGCTGATGAAGATCGCGGCGGCGATCGAGCCGCCGAGATTGCCCATGCCGCCGACCACGACGACGATGAAGGCCTTGAGCACCCAGTCCAATCCCATGCTGTGATCGACGCCAGTGGTCGGCGCGAACAATACGCCGCTCGCTGCCGCCATCGCGGAGCCAATGGCGAAGACGCCGGTATAGACCAGCGGCACCGGGATGCCCATCGCCTGCGCCATCACGCGATCTTGCGCGGTGGCGCGGATCCAGATTCCGAATTTGCTGTATTTAAGGAACAGATAAAAGCCGCCGATGATGGCGGCCGATAATCCCGCGATCACGATGCGGTACCAGGGGTATTGCAGATAGAACAGCGTGAAATGGGCCGACATCGGATCGGGAATCTTGCGCGATACCGGGCCGAATTGCCAAAGCGCATAATTCTGCAGCACCAGGGAAATGCCGAAGGTGGCGAGAATCGTATTCAACGGATCGCGCCCGATCAGCGGCCGCAGCGTTACGATCTGCAGCGCCGCACCGAAAATTGCGACGATCAGTGCGGATGCGACAAGTCCCAGCCAGAAATTGCCCGTGGCCGCGATGACGACGACTCCGACATAAGCGCCCAGCATAAAAAGTTCGCCGTGAGCGAAATTCACGACGTCCATGATGCCGAAGATCAGCGTCAGGCCCGAGGCGATCAGCGCCAGGATCATGCCGGTGACGATGCCGTTGACCGTCTGGATGATAATAAGATCGATGGGAATGGCGTGGAAGAAATGGCTGACCGCGTCCATCGCTCACACCCCCAGATATTGCTTGATGACGGCGTGGTTGACGTCGATTTCGGACGCGGCGCAGTGGTGACGCACGCTGCCCTTTTCCATGATGTAGATGCGCTGACTGGCTTCGAGCGTCAACGGTACGTTCTGCTCGACCAAAAGGATGGCGACGCCCTCGTTGTGGAGCACATCGATAATCTGGCGGATCTGCGAAACCATGCGCGGCATCAGGCCTTCAGTGGGTTCGTCGAGCAGGATGATCTTCGGTTCGAGCATCATCGCGCGCGCGATGGCGAGCATCTGCTGTTCACCGCCCGACAGTGTGCCGCCGGCCTGGCTGCGCCGCTCCGCCAGAACCGGGAAATAGGTGAACACCTTGTCGAGCAAATTCCGGCGCTTATCCTCGGTTACGCCGTCGCGGTCGAGACCGGTGCGCAGATTCTCCATGACCGTGAGCAAGCGGAAGATGCGGCGATCCTCCGGCACGTAGCCGATGCCGAGCCGCGCCAGCTTATGCGGCGGCAGACCGGTGATCGCATTGCCGTCGAGCAGTACCGTGCCGTGACTCGGATGCACGAGCCCCATGATGGTCTTCAGCGTTGTGCTTTTGCCGACGCCATTGCGGCCGAGCAAGCCGACGACTTCACCGGGGGCTATCGTAAGCGAGACGCCATGCAAGATGTGGCTCTTGCCGTAATACGTGTGGACGTCCTCGACCAGGACAAGCGGCACGGCGCTGTCGGCTCCGGCGCTCATGTCTTGAGATAGACCTCCAGCACTTTGGGGTTCTGCTGAATTTCCTCCGGAGTTCCTTCAGCAAGAATTCTGCCGTAGTGCAGTACGGTAATACGGTCGCAGAGCCCCATCACCACCTCCATGTCGTGCTCGACGATAAGGATGGTGAGATTTTCGCCGATGCGGCGAACGAGCTCCATGGTTTCGGAAGTTTCGGCGGCGCTCATGCCGGCGGTCGGTTCATCGAGGCATAGCAGCAGCGGATCGGTAGCCAGCGCTATGCCGATCTCGAGGTTGCGCTGCTCGCCGTGGGAAAGATTGGAGGCAAGCTCATAGGCCTTTTCGAGAAGGCCTACGGACTGCAGTGCGGTTTCCGCCTTGCCGTTGATATCGGCAAAAGCACTGTGATGCGAAATCATGTTCCAGGCGTGCCGGCGCGACTGTGCGGCAATGCGCGCGTTCTCGAGCACCGTGGCGTTGGGGAGGATGTTGGTGATCTGGTAGGAGCGCGCGATTCCCTTTTGCGAAATCAGGTTCGAGGGCAGGCCGCTGATCTCGCCGCCGTTGAAGATGATGCGGCCGCTAGTCGGCCGCAGCACGCCGGTCAGACAGTTGAAAAACGTGCTCTTGCCGGCGCCGTTGGGTCCGATAATGGCGCGCACCTCTCCGGGCGCCACCTCGAAATTGACTTCGGAAAGCGCCGCGAGGCCGCCGAAACGGACGGACAGCAGTTCGGTCTTGAGGATAGGTGCCGGTCCCGCTCCCCGGTCAATTGCCGGGGAGCTTGCGTCGGTCAGAGGTTCGGCGCGCACTTAGGCAGAGAACGAGCAGGCCGGCGGGACGATGGTCTTGTCCTTCTCGATCGTCTGCAGAAGTTTGTAGTCCTTGTTCTTTACCTCGAACAGGAACTCGCGCAGGAACGCCTGGTGGTCGGCTTTGCGCAGGGTTTTGTCGCCCTGCGGGAAGTCGTCGCCTTCCTTCATTTCCAGGCCCTCAAGGGCATCGATCAGCTTGTTGGTGTCGGCGCGGCCCTGGAACTTCGACATTTCCATGCCGACCTTCACGGCGTTCATCGCCTCGTAGTTCGACTGCACGTAGCGGTCGGGCAAAGGACCGGACGGGTCAATCTTCGCCAACCGTGCCTTCGCGTCGTTGAAGAACTTGTGAAGCGCGGGTGTATCGAGCGGGCCCGAGAAGATCGGAAGGTAACGATTGATACCGACGAACCCCTCGGCCTTGTCGCCGATCGCCGGCATGTTGGTCGATTCGACGATGGCGCCGTCGCCGGCATATTTGTACTTTTTGGTGAGACCGAGATCGTAGGCTTGGTTCGTATAGGTCACGCCATCCTTGCCGAAGAGGATCACGAACAGACCGTCGAAATCGCCCGAGATTTTCGACAGGAACGGCGTCATGTCGGCGGTGCCGAGAGGGGTGCCGGTGGTGCCGACGACTTCGCCGCCGTTCTTTATGATTTCAGCCTTATAGGCGTCGCGTGTCGACTGACCCCACGAATAGTCGGCATAGACGATGTGCCACTTCTTGCCCATCTTAGACAGCATCGGCGCGAACGCGACTGCTTGCGCCGGCGCGTAATCGTGCACGCGGAAGCTGACGCGGTTGCAAGCAGACGTCGTCAGCGTGGTGTCGAGGCAGACGCTGATCATGTTTACGATGTGGGCGTCATTCCAGACCGGCATGCAGGCGATGCAGATGTTGGACAGGAAGCCACCGACGTGAATGTCAATATTGTCTTCCTGCACCATCTTCGCGGTCTTTTGGCGCGCAACGGCCGGCGAACTTTCGTCGTCGGCAACCACCAGTTCGACGGGGCGACCGTTGATGCCGCCGTTGGCATTGATGCGGTCCACCGCCATCTGCAAGCCGACCAGCGCGGTCTTGCCGCCGGCTGCGCCGGGACCGGAGAGCGGTTGCTCCGAGCCGATCTTATAGGGTGCGGCGGCGCCGAACGCGGCGCGCCAGGGCGCCGGCACCAGCATCATCGCGCCGATGGCTCCGCCGCCCCAGCCGACGATGCTACGGCGCGTGACCTTGCCGCGGTACCAGATGTCCTCGGCCCATTTCTCGTCTTTCCATTTCTCAGTCATCGAAAGTCCTCCCACTGGAGTTTGAGGTATCCAAAGAAAAAAGCGCTCCCGCTTGTGGCGGGCCCCGGCGCGAACGACAGTCATCGGCCATTCCCCATAGGCTGCGGTCCCTTGATGGGCTCTTGGCGGGGAATTTGTACCGTTAGCAAACTTGAAATTGCGGGGAGTTTCAACCGTTTTCGCGGGGCGGAGGCGCAAGCGGTAGCTCCGTTCTGCGTGTAACTTCGTCGCGGCGACCGTGGGATTTCGCCGGTTCTTGGTGATAAAATGGGCAAGGACCTTGGCCGAGGAGCCAAGGGAAGGAGTGCCCGATGGCGATAGCTAAGCTGCGAAACGACTATCCCGATACGGCCCAGACCGGGCTTGAGGCGCGGCTCGCCATTCGGCGAAATCAGCACGACGGACCGACCAACGGCATGGCGCCGGGATTCGTGCAGGCCAATCTCGCCATCCTGCCGCGGGCCCTTGCCGAGGATTTCATGCGGTTTTGCCAGCTCAATCCAAAACCGTGCCCGTTGATCGGCGTCGGCGCTCCGGGCGATTGGCGGCTGCCGTCCCTGGCCGCGGACCTCGACATCCGCACCGACCTGCCGCGTTACCGCGTCTGGCGTGACGGCGCCGTCGTCGACGAGCCGCATGACATCACGCGTTGGTGGCGGGACGATCTCGTCACGTTCGCCATTGGCTGCTCGTTCTCGTTCGAGCAGGCCCTGATCGAGGACGGCATCGAATTGCGGCACTTCACCTGCGATTGCACCGTGCCGATGTACCGCACTTCGGTGGAGTGTGCGCCGGCTGGTCCATTCCGCGGCAAGCTCGTGGTGTCGATGCGGCCGATGACGCCCGCCGCCGCCATCCGCGCGGTCCAGATCACCACGCGGTTTCCCTCCGTGCACGGTGCGCCGGTGCATCTTGGCAAGCCGGAGCTGATCGGCATCGCCGACATCGCCAAGCCGACCTGGGGCGACGCAGTGCCGATCCGTGACGATGAGATTCCGGTGTTCTGGGCCTGCGGAGTGACGCCGCAATCGGTGATTGCCGATGCACGGCCGGATTTTTGCATCACCCATTATCCCGGCGCTATGCTGGTGACCGACCGCCGCAACACCGAATTCGCAATCATGTAAGTCCGCGTTACACTCCTTCATGCTCGTCGATTTCCAGCAACATTACACGCCGCCTGAACTGCTCAAGGGCGACCCTGGCAAAGCCACGGTCGAGCTCGATCGCGACGGCAATCCGTTTTACCTGCTCAATCCGCTGCTTGCCGATCTCAACGCGCATATCCGGGTGATGGATGCCGCCGGCATCGATGCCGGAGTCCTGACTTGCGGTGCGGGTTTCGACCAGCCGGATTTGACAATTTGCCGGCTCATCAACGATCGCATGCGGCAAGCCGAAATCGACTATCCAGGCCGCTTCATCGGGCTCGCGCACGTGCCGGCGCTCAAGCCGGTGGAAGCGGCAGCCGAATTGAAGCGCTGCAAGATTGATCTTGGCCTCCCGGGTGTCGTCATCGCGTCGGAGCTTCAGAACCTTCCGCTCGACGCGAGCGAGCTGCGGCCGTTCTGGAAAGCATGTGCCGATCTCGATCTCTACGTGTTCATTCATCCGCTTCCGGGCGTGATCCGCTGGGGCCGCATGGACGCTGACGATCTCGGCCGCATGCTCGGCTGGGAATTCTCGCTGATGACGGCAACGGTGCGCATCATCAACTCACGGCTGCTCGACGATCTGCCCGGATTGAAGATCCAGTTCTCGCATTTTTCCGGCGGTATCGGTCGTTACCTCGGCCGCATCCGCGGTTTTCAACAGCGCGACAAATGGGCGACGGCCGGCCTCGATCGCCACAACCGCCGCCCGCCGAAACCGTTCGACCATTATCTCGATCACCGACTGTATTACGACATCGCCGGCTGGGCCGGCCCCGATCACGCCGCCGAGTGGGGCGCGGATTGGGTGCGGTTTGGCATCGAAGAACTGGCATTCTCGCAGCTTGTGTTCGCGACCGACTATCCGCAAGCCGTGCGAGACGCGGGCGAGGTCGCGGCCTATACCGAAGCGGTGCGCGGTCTCGGCGCCAACGGCCGTGCGCTCGCGGCCGGCGCCAATGCCGAGAAACTCATTCCCGATCTGGCGCAGCGCCTCGCGCGACGCGGCAAGCCCGTGGCGGCCAGCGCATGAACGATCAGCCGAAGATTACTGAAACGCCGGCCTTCGATCCCGCCGCGCACGGCTGGCAGATTGTCAACAATACGGCGTTCGGCAACCTGATCGGCCCGATCTGGCATCGCCAGGACGGCAAGCAAAAGCTGTTCGGCTTTGTTGTCGCGCCGAAGCATCTCAACCGCGCCGGCAATCTGCATGGCGGGATGGTGATGTCGCTTGCCGATCAGTCGATGGCGATGACGGCGCGCGATGCGACCGGCAGCAAGCGCCACGCCACGATCGAGCTGAATACGCAATTTGTCGGCGGCGTGAAGCTGGGCGAATTCATCGAAGCGCATCCCGAAGTGGTGCGCCCAACGCGCTCGGTCGTGTTCATGGCCGTCAAAATGTTCGTCGGCTCGCGTATCGTCGCGACGGCCAACGGGATCTGGAAGATTCTCGACCAGGAGTAATTGTCACGCCCGCGAAGGGGGGCATCCAGTAAACGCCGGCGCGCTGCCTAAGCGCCAAACGGCACAAAACCATCGAGGCGTACTGGATCATCCGCCTCCGCGGATGATGACAGCAATCACAAGCGATACTTTTGCAGGCTGCCGCCCTTCATCACCGAGCCGGGCAGGGGGTGGCCGACCACATCTTCGGCCAGCCGCGCACATTCGATCAATGTATTGAGATCGATGCCGGTCTCGATGCCGATCTCGTCGCACATGAAAACCAGATCCTCGGTGCAGACGTTGCCGGCTGCGCCCTGGTGGCCGGCGAACGGGCAGCCGCCGAGCCCCGCCACCGACGAGTCAAAGCGCTTCACGCCCATCTCGAGGCCGGCATAGGCGTTGGCGATCGCCATGCCGCGGGTGTCGTGCAAGTGCAGCGCGATGTCGAGATCGGGCCAGCGCTCGCGAAGCGCGCCGACGACGCGCTTGATGGCGAGCGGCGTCGCCCACGCCATAGTGTCGGCGAGGGTTACGTATTTCAACGTGACGCCATGCTCCCTGGCGACATCGAGGATTTGACCGACCAGATCGACGACACGTGACACCGGGATATCGCCTTCGAAATTGCAGCCGAACGCCGCCATGACGCTGCCGCGTTCGACCGGCACGCCGGCGGCCTTATACATCTCGACGATGTGGTGCTGCCCGGCGAGTTGCTGCGCCGCGGTGCGGTTCTGATTGCGCATCAGGAATTTTTCCGACGTACACAACTGGATGGTGCCGATCTGGGTGAGCCGATCGTGGCCGAGCGCGCGCTGGAACCCCTTTTCATTGAGCCACAGCGCCGTGTAATCGACACCCGGCTGCATCGTGATGCTGTCCACGACCGTGTCCGCATCAGCCATGCCGGGCACGTTTTTCGGATTGACGAACGACACAATCTGAATGTGCTTGATGCCGGTGTGCGACAGCGCATCGATCAGCGCGATCTTGCGGTCCGTCGCAATCGCGCCTTTCTCGAACTGGAAGCCTTCGCGCGGGCCTTCCTCGTTGATCTGCACGTATGACGGAAGGTCACTCATCCTTGTCCTCCGACCGTGATAATTGACCGCCGGCTCAGCGCTTCGATTTCGCTTTGCGCAAGGCCGAGGCCGGCCAAAATCTCTGCGGTGTGCTCACCGATCGCCGGCGCCTGGCGGCGGAGCGCCAGATCGTGGTCGCCGATCTCGACCGGAAGGCGCGGAATCTTTGCCCGTACTCCGTTCGGAAAGGCAACGTCCAGCATGCGGCCATCGAAGTTGAGCTGCGGGTCCTCGAACAGGTCGCCAGGTTTGGCGACCGGCGCAAACGGGATATCGATGCGGTCGAACAGTTCGGCAAGCTCGCCGCGCGTGTGTCGCGCCACGATCTCGGCAACGATCGGCTTGAGCGCGGGACGCTCGCGCACGCGATCCTCGTTGGTCTTGTAGGCGGGATTTTGCAGGAGGTCCTTGCATTCGAAATGCTCGCAGAAACGCCGCCATTGGCGATCGCTGGTCAGCCCGACGAAAATCTGTTCGCGGTCCTTCGTCTCGAACGGCTCATAGATCGCCCAGGCGCCTTCGCGGGACGGCATCGGCGGCGGCGCGCGTCCGGTCGCCGCTTCGCCGGCCATGTGCTGGGCCATCAGGAATGCGGTCGATTCGAACAGCGCGGATTTGATGAACTGGCCGCGGCCGGTTTGCTCACGCTCACGCAATGCCGCCTGGATACCGATCACGGCGAACATGCCGCCGATGATATCGACGACCGACGCGCCGGCGCGCAGCGGCTGCCCGGGCGGCCCGGTCATATAGGCAAGTCCCGCCATGTACTGCACCACTTCGTCGAGGGCCGGGCGATGTTCATAAGGACCGCTCAAAAAGCCCTTCAGTGCGCAGTAGATCAGCCGCGGGTTGTTCTTTGAAAGATCGGCGTAGCCGCAGCCGAGCCGGTCCATCGTGCCGGGCGCGTAGTTCTCGATGACGGCGTCCGCCGTTGCCGCGAGGCGATGCAGAAGGTCGCGGCCTTCATCGGATTTGAGGTCGATGGCGAGACTGCGCTTGTTGCGATTGAAAGTGGGAAAGAATCCGGCGCCAAAGCCGATCAGCCGCCGGGTGCTGTCGCCGTCTGCCGGCTCGACCTTGACCACATCGGCGCCAAGATCGGCCAGGATGAGGCCCGCCGTCGGGCCCATGATGGCGTGACAAAATTCGAGCACGCGAATGCCGTCGAGCGGCCCCGCATCGTTGGCAAGCTTTCCCGGATCAGCCATCATCGCAATGTAAGCCAAGGGAGCCGTCATGAAAAAGTCATTTGTGGGCGCCGCGCGCACCGCCAGGCGCGCCTATTCGCCGGCCGTGGTGACCGAGGGGGCGACGAAAACGATTTGGGTCGCCGGCCACACCGGCGCCGTGGACGACACCGGCAAATCGCTTGCGGGCGACTTCGACGCGCAATGCCGGCAGACGTTCCGCAACATCGAGAAGACCCTCGCCGAGGCTGGCGCCAGGCTTGCCGATCTCGTCACCATGACGGTGTTCCTGATCGATGCGCGCCACACCACGCGGATGACCGAACTGCGCACTGAGATTTTCGGCAAGGACTTTCCGGCGAGCGCCGCCATCACCGTGGCCGGCTTCGCCCAGCCGGAAATGATGATCGAGATTCAGTGCGTTGCAGTGATTGCAGCCTAAGCACCCTTGCCGCTCGCCTCATGGATCGCGCGCCACAACACTTCGGGCGTCGCCGGCATCTCGACGTGCTTGATGCCGAGCACGGAGAGCGCATCGACCAGCGCATTGGCGACAGCCGGCATGGCGCCGACGCAGCCGGCCTCGCCGGCGCCTTTGACGCCGAGCGGATTGGTCTTGGTCGGCACCGGATTGCTTTCGACGTGGAATCCGCTCATGTCGCCGGCTCGCGGCATGGCGTAGTCCATGAAGGAGCCGGTGAGAATCTGGCCCTGCTCGTCGAATTTGATGTCCTCCATCAGAATCTGACCGATGCCCATGGCGATGCCGCCGTCGACCTGGCCGTGCAGCAACAAGGGATTGATGACCGTGCCGACGTCGTCCACCACGTTGTAGTCGAGAATTTCGACCGTGCCGGTTTCCTCGTCGATCTCGAGCTCGCAGACGTGGCAGCCGTTCGGATAGCTCGCGACCTTGCCGGTATAGATCGCCTTTTCGATCAGCCCCGGCTCCATGCCGTCCGGCAGGTTCTTCGGGTCGAGGGAGGCCTTGGCAATTTCCTTGATGGTGAGCGTCTGGTTGCTCTTGGGCGTCGAGAACACGCCATCGCTGAATTTGATGTCGCTGGTATCGACCTTGAGCATGTGGGCGGCGATGGCTTTGCCTTTCGCTTCGACCTTCTCGGCGGCCAGCGTGAAGGCCGAGCCGGAAAACGCCGCCGAGCGCGAGCCGCCGGTGCCTTCGGCGAAGAACACCTGGTCGGTGTCGCCCTGAATGTAGGTGACCTCCTTCGGATCAAGCCCGAGCCGGTCGCACACGATCTGCTTGAACGCAGTCTCATGGCCCTGGCCCTGGTTGATGCTGCCGGAAAAGATCGAAACCGTGCCGGTGCGATCGAACCTGATCTCCGCGCCTTCGAGGCCGGCGGCGGCCGAGCGCTCAATAGTGTTGGAAAAGCCCAGGCCGCGCAGCTTGCCGTTCTTCTTCGATTGCGCGCGGCGCGCTTCGAAACCGCGCTTGTCGGCGGCGTCGAGCGCCATGTCCATATTTTTTTGGAACTCGCCGCAATCGTAAGTGAAGGTCACGCTGGTCTTGAACGGCAATGCGCTCGACGGAATGGTGTTGCGGCGCCGCAATTCCGCCGGATCGATGCCGAGCTGATCGGCGGCAAGATCGACCATGCGCTCGATGATGTAGCCGGCTTCCGGCCGGCCGTTGCCGCGATAGGGCCGCACCGGCGGCGTGTGCGTGAATACGGCGCTCACATCGATATGCGATGCCAGCGTGCGATAGACGCCGGCAAGCGTGCCGAGATTTCCGGTAAACGCCGGCATGCCGGTTTGCATGTAGGCGCCGATCGCGGCGATGATCTTGGCGCGGAAACCGAGGAAGTTGCCGTCCTTGTCGAGCGCAAGCTCGGCGTCGGTGACGTTGTCGCGGGCCTGCGCGTCGCACAGGAACGATTCCGAGCGCGTCGCCACCCATTTGACCGGCCGGCCGGTCAGCTTTGCCGCGCATAGCACCAGCGCAACTTCGTTATAGACCGCAGACTTCATGCCGAAACTGCCGCCGATGTCGCCGCACACGACGCGGATTTTATTGTCGGGGACTTTTAGAACGTGTTGCGACAGTTCGGTCTGGAAGACGTTGGTGCGCTGAAGCGTGGTGTAGATGGTATAGCGCGCTTCGGTCGGTTCGTAGATGCCGATGGATCCGCGCGGCTCCATGGTCGCCGCCGTCACCCTGTTGACGACGAAGTGGTGCTTGACGACATGGGCGGCTTTGGCGAAGGCGGCGTCGGTCGCTTCCTTGTTTCCTTCGACCTGGACGAAACCGATATTGTTCGGGCAATCCTCCCAAACGAGCGGCACGCCGGGCTTGACGGCATCGCCGGTCGAAACGATGGCTGGCAGCGGCTCGTAATCGACCTCGATCAGCTCGGATGCGTCGACCGCCTGAAAATAGGTTTCGGCGACGACGAAGGCGACGTAGTCGCCGATCATGCGCACCCGGTCCTCGACCAAAGCCGGATAGCGGGGCTTGTAGCCGGGCGTGTCGCCCCGGCGCTTGAGGCCGCCCGGGACGGGCAGATCGCCGAAGCCCGCCGCTTTGTAATCGGCTCCGGTCAGAACCGCGAGCACGCCGGGCGCTGCCATGGCCTTGGCGGTAGCGATCTTACGGATGCGGGCGTGGGCATGCGGTGAACGCAGCACATGACCGAACGCCATGCCGGGAAACACCATGTCGGCGATGTAGCGCCCGCCGCCTTGGATCAGGCGAGGGTCCTCGAAGCGGGGTACCGGTTGGCCGATGGCGAATTCACCCATTGCATCCTCGCATTTTGGTGACGCGGCGTGGGTCCATCGATCCACACCGTTGCGGCGTCGGATTTTCGTTTGGCTTGCCCAGCGGACGGCCGGGCATCAACGGAAGCGCCCGGTTTTACCTCGCCGGGGCAAGCCCTTCAATCGGGCTCGATTCGGCGCTACGCTGCGTTGATGCCGCAATCTTTCGAGTCCGCCCTGCAAGAACGCGTCGACACCATGGTCGATGCCTGTACGCGCTGCGGTAAATGCGTGGAGGCCTGTCCGGTCACCGGCGCCGCCGGGCTTGAGGCCGAAGCACGGGACAATCCCGTCGGCGTCATCAGCGGCGTCATCGATATTCTGCGTCACGGCGAAGGCAACGAAGCGGCGCGCAACTGGGCCAGCGGCTGCGCTTTCAGCGGCGAATGCATCAAGGCCTGCGACTATGGCGTCAATCCGCGCTTCCTCATCCATATGGCGCGGGTCGAGATGGCGCGTGCCAAGGCCGACGTCACGGCGCAGCGTCGCGGCGGCGTCGAGGGCTTCCGCAAGGTCGCTCATGAAGTGACTCATATTTCGCGGTTGCAACTCGACGATGCTCTGCTGCAACGGCTGGGGCAGGGCGCGAACCGTCCGGCCCGCACCGAATTGCCGGATTTCGTGTTCTACACCGGCTGCAATGTGCTCAAGACGCCGCACATCGCGCTCCTGGCGCTCGACATCATGGATGCGGTGGGCGTCACCTACGACGTGATGGGCGGCCCGACGCATTGCTGCGGCGTCGTGCAGATGCGCACCGGCGACGTCGCCACCTCGGGCCGGTTCGGCGAAAACTCGATCGACAAGCTGGCGCAGAGCAAATCCAGGCAAGTGGTGTCGTGGTGTCCGTCGTGCCAGGTGCAGTTCACCGAGACGACCTTGCCGACGCTCGAGAAGACGCGCGGCGCCAAGCCGTTCGAGATGACGCCGTTCACGATGTACATCCGCAAGAATCTCGACAAACTGCTTCCGCTGCTGCGCCAGCGCGTACCGATGCGGATCGCGCTGCACCGGCACCCCGGCATCCACGGCGTTGTCGAGGCGGCCGAAGACATTCTGCGCGCCGTCCCCGGCGTCGAGATTGTCGATCTGCACCAGCCGGCGGTGGGATTGCAGAGCAACAATCTGCGCCTGCTTCCCGCCTACCGCCGCGAGTTGCAGGAAATGGAGCTGGCGGCGGCAGAGGCGGCCGGCGTCGACGCCATCGTCGCAGTCTATCACTCCGACCACCGCGAATTATGCGCCCACGAACGCGATTGGCCGTTCTGTATCCTGAATATTTACGAGATCGTCGGCGCCAGCATGGGGCTGCACCACGACGACCAGTTCAAGCGTCTGAAGATGATGCAGGATGCCGATGCGATCCTGGTCGACTGTCAGGACCTCATGACCAGGCACGGCCTCGACGCCGCTGCTACGCGGCGCGCCATCGAGGCGATGCTGGCCGAGCAGCCGGCGCCGCTGCGCGGCAGCTGAGTGCCATCAGCGCCATGACGTATCGTCGCAGGACATTCCTTCATCTGGCCGCGGGTGCCGTCGCGCTTCCGGCTGTGACTGGCATCGCCCGGGCACAAGCCTATCCGGCGCGCCCGGTGCGCCTCCTTGTCGGCTTTCCGCCGGGCGGCGTGACCGACATTGTCGCGCGTATGATCGGTCCGGTGTTGTCGGAGCGGCTCGGCCAGCCATTCGTCGTCGAGAACAAGCCCGGCGCCAGCAGTAATATCGCGCTTGAGGAGACCGTGCGGGGGACTCCGGACGGCCACACGTTATTTCTCGTCTCGTCGACGAACTCGTTCAACGTGACGCTCTACGACAATCTCCATTTCGATCTTCTGCGCGATATGGCTCCAGTCGCCAGCATTGGCCGTGATGCGTTCGTCATGGTCGTGACTCCGTCATTTCCTGCAAAGAGCGGCGCGGAATTTGTCGCTTACGCCAAAGCCAACCCCGGCAAGGTAAATATGGCGACGTCGGGACTCGGTAGCGCATCGGACCTCTACGGCGAATTGTTCAAATCGCTGGCCGGCGTCGATTTGCTCGCGGTGCATTATCGCGGTGTCGGACAAGCCTTGCCTGACCTGCTGAGTGGCCGCGTTGACGTGATGTTTTTCCCGCTGGTCGGCGTCCTGAGTACCATCAAGGCCGGCAAGCTCCGTGCATTGGGCGTTACGACCCCGACGCGGCGGGAGGTGGTGCCGGATGTGCCGCCGATCGGCGATTTCGTGAAAGGCTACGAGGGCACCGATTGGACCGGCATTGGCGCTGCCGCAAACACGCCGCCTGAGGTCATCGCAACTCTCAACAATGGCGTGAATGCCGCTCTGGCCGATCCGGCGTTCAAAGCCCTGCTCGCCGATCTCGGCGTCGAGCCGTTCCCGAGCACTCCGGCCGAATTCGGCAAGTTCATTGCCGGCTATACCGAGCAGTGGCGCAAGGTGATCCGCGCCGCCGGTCTCAAAGCGGAGTGAATCCGGCCGTCAGCCGAGCGTGACCATGCCGGTCCAGAACTGCTGGCCCCTGCCGGTATCGACGTCGTACTGGCGCGCCATGTAGAGCTTGCCGTCCGAGGCAATGCGAAACACCGAAAGCCGAGCAGGCACCATTTTCGTGCCGCTTCCATCCCGCACCGGCACGGACTTGATACTGGCGGCGACCAGTATGCGGCCGCCGGGATCGATGCCGAAGGTGCGCAATTCATAGGCGCGGCCGTCGGCGTTCTGAATCAATGTCGGCTCGCCGGTCGCCTCGTTTATCGCGAACACCGCGACATTGTTCTCGCCGTCGATCACGACCGTTTTGCCCTCAACGGTCGTCAGGTCCGAGGCGCGATTGGTCAGATAGACGAACTTGCCGCTTGGGTGCACGTGGATCGAGCCTGCGGCCTGGCGCACCGGCGGTTTGGGGTTCGCCAATGTATCCTTGACGAACATCGGGTCGCGGGCGAGGCCGGTGGCTTCGTCGCTCTTGTAGACATAGAGCTTGTTTTGCCGCTCGATCGACACGAACACCCAGGGCTTGGTCGGGTGGAAGTCGAGGTGCCGCGGGCCGAAGCCAAGTCCGTTGCCGGGCGCAATCGACGCGAGGTTGCTCAGCGCGCCCGCGTCGAATGCGAATGTCTTGATGGCGCCAGGGTCTTCCGCCCTGTCCGCCTTGGCATCGTTGCCGCGAGTCACCAACAGGACAGTTTTGTTCGACGGCGCGGCCATAATCTGGTGCGCGTAGATTCCGAAATCGAGCTTGCCGGATTGCGCCACCGGAGCGCCAACCGTGCCGTCGGCGCTGAGCTTGTGCACGGTGACGTTGCTCGGATTGTTGTAGGCGGTCAGCAGAAATTCGCCGCTTGAATCGACGCTGGCATGAATCGGCCGCGACGGAAGGGCGGCAGGCTCGCCGTGCAAGCGCAGTGCGCCCGTCGCCGGCTCGATCGTAAGCGCATTGGCAAAATGCTTGTCGCCGGTGAGGCCGGGGCCGCCGTTGCTCGACACCACGTAGAGATAGCGTCGCGACGGATGCGGCCAGATATATTGAATATTCGCCGGCAGCATTACGGCGCCGCGCTTTGTCAGAGCGGCGCCCTCGACGTCGACGTGATACAGCGAGAGCTCGGGGCCGATACTGGCGTAATAAACGGTCTTGGGCATGATCCTGCTCGCTGCGGCCCCGGGTTCAGCCGGCAGCCTCGATGGCTTGAAGATGATCTTTCAAAATCGCCGGCATCTCGTCGGGCGCAATGCGCCCGAAGCCACAATAGCCGGCCACGCCGAAGTCCGGCAGGTACTTGCGCGCGGCGGCAATGCGATCCTTGAAGCCGTTCATGTGATGGATGACGCCGAGATAGACTCGCGCGCCCCGGGGCCGCAGGTTTTTCAGCGGAGCGAAGAATGCCTCACCGGTATCGTTGAGCACCGGGATATGGATCCAGTCGACGCGGCGGCCGGAATTCTCGACAACGGCGTTGGCAAGCTCGACTGTTTTCGACAGATCGGGCGGAGCGAAGCGCGGCCAGCCGCCGAGCGTGCCGAAGCAGAAGTGGTACCCGAGCATCGCAGTTTCGGGAACGAGCGGCGATAGCCGGCGAAACTGCTCGACATTGCGTTCGATCGCGCCTTCGGCGGGAAGGCCCGGCACCGCGCCGTAGACATCCTGCACCTCGGTGGAGCAATCCCACTGGATCGCCAGATCCTCGTTGGGAATCTTTTGCGCAATCATGGCGATTTCGGCGGCGAGCGCGTCGGTATAGCCCGGCCTGATCCTGGCGACGTCGGCGGGATTCGAAAAAATCCGCGGCGGCAGCGTGCTGTTGACCGAAGGCAGCGACACCTGGAAACGCAGGTGCTTGGCCAGCACGCCCTTCTCGCGCAGCATCTTGAACACGAAATACGAATTGACCGCGTCGCGCGTGTAGCCGAGCCGCCAGCCGGGATCGCCGAAGCGCACGCGTTCGACGCCATCCCTGACTTTGAACAGCCAGGAATCGGCGGCGTTGCGCGGGTTGAGCCGCTCCACGCCGTTCTCCGGCTGCGGGTGCCGCACGGTTTCGAGCTCAGTATGGCCGGCCAGGACCTGATAGTGGACCCTGCTGATCCAGTGCTTGCGCGGTCCGACCTCGCCATCGGGCATCGTTTGAAGAGACGGCCCAAGCGTGGTGCCAAATGTCCGGAAAACTTCGTCGGCGGTATCGAGCGGGATACTGCCGACCAGAAGCACTTCCTTCGTCACGCGCCCTCCACCGCGCCGTGAGCGGCGCTGCTCGTTATGGCGCGCCTATCTTAGCGGATGAAAGTGCCGTTGCGCAGCTCTGCGAAAGCCTGCTTCAGCTCGGCCTCGCTGTTCATCACGATCGGTCCATACCAGGCGACCGGTTCCTCGATCGGCTTGCCCGATACCAGAAGGAAGCGAATGCCCTCGTCGCCGGCCTGCACGGTGACTTCATCGCCGCTGTCGAACAGGACCAGCGAACGATTGCCGGTCTGCTCGCGGACCAGCGTTTCGGCTACCCCGTCGGTCTTCTCGGTCAATACGCCGAACGGCTTCGACGCCGCGCGGAAATTGCCGGAGCCCTCGAACACATAGGCGAAAGCGTGCCATTCAAGTTCGACCGGGAGCGTTTTGCGCTTGCCGGGCGGCACCCAGACGTCGAGATAGCGCGGATCGGCGGCAACGCCCTCGATCGGTCCCTGCTTGCCCCGGAAATCGCCGCAGACGACCCGCACGCGGGTGCCGTCGTCGTCGACGACTTCGGGAATTTGCGCGGCTTTGACGTCCTGGTAGCGCGGCGCCGTCATCTTCAGCGACGACGGCAGATTGGCCCAAAGCTGGAATCCGTGCATGCGCCCGTGAGCGTCGCCCTGCGGCATTTCCTGGTGGAGAATGCCGCGGCCCGCCGTCATCCACTGCACGTCGCCGGCGCCGAGATTGCCGCGGTTGCCCAGACTATCGCCGTGCTCGACGTTGCCGGCGAGAACATAGGTGATCGTCTCGATGCCGCGATGCGGATGCCACGGAAAGCCGGCGCGATAGTCGTCGGGCTGGTCGTTGCGGAAGTCGTCCAGCAGCAGGAAAGGATCGGTCTCGCCGGTCTCGCCGAAACCGAAGGCACGGCGCAGCTTGACGCCCGCGCCTTCCATGGTCGGCTTCGAGGTGATGATTTTCTTCACAGGTCGAATGGACATGACGTTTGCCCTCTTATGATCCTCTGCCGCGAAATGGGGAGGCGGAAGAAAGCCGCAAGAAGGCACACGCCTGTTACCGCCGGATGTCGGATCGGTCGCCGGCAACCAAGCCGCGAAATTCGTCAGGAATCTACCGCATCCGGAGGGCGCATAATTGGCGGCCGAACTTCAGACGCTCCCAGGCTGGTTTTTGCCGAGCAATGCGCAGACCAGTCGGTCGATTTGCGCAATCGAGCGGAAATTCGCGGACGTCATGTCCCGATCGGGAATCTTGATGGCAAATTCGGCCTCGACGCCGAGCATCAGATTGACGATGTCGAGCGATGACAAACCAATCTCGGTGAGACCGTCGTCGTTGCTGACCGGCCGGTCGATCGATCGTTTGGTCAACAGCCCACGAACCAGCCGGGTTATTCGGTCCGTTGAATGATTAATGGTGCGATCGAGCACGGTGAATTTTCTCTAAATGCCACACCTAACGACGGCTTGCGCCGCAACGGCGGCGGTGAGTCCGCCATGCGGTTGGTTAGCACACGATGTGTTTGCGATTGGTAACCTTGATGGCAAAGAACTGCGCTAATCCTTGGCGAATGGCACTAGGAATTGGCAATTCTACGGGTAGCTGGAAGGCCTTAGCGCGCATCGGAGGCCGGTGGCGCCATCGTGAGCCCGATCGTGAGTACAAATGGGAATGCCGGAGCTGTGACGCTTTCGGATGTCAAAGAAGACCGACACACCGCGCGCGGTGCAGTGCGCGGTCTCATCGTTGCTGCAAGCAATCTGCATAAAGCGGGCGCGGCCGATCTGAAGGCGCGCGCCGAAAAAGTTGCCGTCGTCGCGGCCACCCACGCCGCATCAGTCGATTCCCATTCCCGATTCCCGAGCGAGGCGATCGGCGCCACGCGCGCCGAGCGATTGCTCGGTGTCGCCGTTCCAACGGAACTCGGCGGGGAGGGCGCGAGCGTCTCTGACGTCGTCGATATCTGCTACATGCTCGGCCGAAGCTGTGCATCGACTGCAATGGTCTTTGCCATGCATCAGACCAAAGTAGCCTGTCTGGTGCGCCACGGACAGGACAGCGCCTGGCATCAGCGTTTGCTGCGCCGGCTTTCCGGCGATCAGCTGCTGCTCGCCTCTTCGACAACTGAAGGCCGCTCGGGCGGCGACGTCCGGTCCAGTACGGCACCCATCGAGTGGCGTGGCTCGCGCATTGCGCTGGAACGGCAGGCGACCGTCATCTCTTATGCCGAAGCCGCCGACGGCATCATCACCACCGCGCGCCGTTCGCCCCAGGCCGCAGGTACGGATCAGGTGCTCGTCGCCCTGCTCAAGGCCGACTACACGCTCAATCGTCTGAACGGCTGGGATGCTTTCGGGATGCGCGGCACGTGCAGCGAAGGTTTTACGCTGGTCGCGGAAGCCGCCGCCGAGCAGATCCTGCCGGTCGGCTACGACAAAATCCACGCCCAGACCATGATGCCGGTCGCGCATCTGGCATGGAGCGGCGCATGGGCCGGCATCGCGGCGTCGGCGGTCGATCGCGCCCGTGCTTTCGTCCGCAAGGCAGTGCAGGGCGCTGGCGACACGATGCCCCCTGGCGCTTATCACCTGACGCGCGCCAGCGCATCGTTGCGCACATTGCGAAGCCTCGTCGGCGCGGCGTTGCAGCGGTTCGAGGCCGCCTCGAACGATCCGGCCTCGCTCGAAGCCATCGATTTCCAGACCGGCATGAACATGCACAAGGTGAACGCCTCCGAGCTCGCGGTCTCCATCGTCATGAGCGCGATGCAGGCCTGCGGACTAGCTGGATATCGCAACGACGGTGAATTCAGCATCGGCCGCCATTTGCGCGATATCCTGTCGTCGCCGATCATGATCAGCAACGACCGGATTCTGGCGAATATCGCGGCGGCATCGCTCCTGAGCGGCGCACCGGCGTCGCTGCGTGACTGAAACGGCATAAGAAGAAGTTGGAATAACGGAGACGCGTGCGATGAATGTTGCATTTCAAGAAGCGACCCGGCCGGCCCGTTCGCTCGATTCCATCGCCGACGCGCTGTTGCTGCCGAGCGGCATTGACGGCGTGTACGCCCGTACGGCCATTTTCGAGCAGGCCGTCAACGGCCTTTCCGCCTTGATCTCGCGCTATCGCGATCCGGATACGGAGGTGCTGCAATTTCCGCCGGTGATGAGTCGCCGGCAGATCGAGAAATCCGGATACCTCAAGAGCTTTCCGCATTTTCTCGGTTGCGTGAGCTGCCTCGGCGGCGACGAAACTGACATCCGGGCTTCCGTGGAACGCAGCGAAGCCGGCGAAGACTGGACCGGCGGCCTTTCCGCCGCAGACCTCGTGCTAAGCCCGGCGGCCTGCTATCCGGTTTATCCCCTGGTCGCGAGCCGCGGCACCGTGCCGGCAAGCGGCCTCCTGTTCGACGTCGGCTGCGATTGCTTTCGCCGCGAGCCGTCGAAAATGCTCGACCGGCTGCAGTCGTTCCGCATGCGCGAATATGTCCGCATAGGCACGCCGGCGCAGGTCGACGAATTCCGCAAACGATGGATGTCACGATCGCAGAAATTCATGGCCCAACTCGGCCTTCCCTGGCGCATCGATACCGCCAGCGATCCTTTCTTCGGCCGCGGCGGCAAGCTGATGGCGATGAGCCAGGTCGAGCAGTCGTTGAAATTCGAGCTCCTGGTTCCGGTGAATTCCGCCGAACAGCCGACCGCTTGCATGAGTTTCAATTATCACCGCGATCATTTCGGCACCACGTGGAATCTCAAGACCGACTCCGGCGCGGTGGCACATACCGGTTGCGTCGCGTTCGGCATCGATCGGCTGGCGCTGGCGCTGTTTGCGACCCACGGTCTCGACATGGCGCGTTGGCCGGTCGCCGTGTGCAAGGCGCTGTCGTTCTAGGCTCGGGGTCAGACGCCGAGGACGGCGAATTCGGTATAGGCGAGATCGCCGAGCCGCGGGCGCTGCGGGCCCTTGAAGTATTTTGCCATGCTGCCCCTGTAGAATGCGCCAACCAGTCCCGGGATGGCGCCGTTCGAATCGACAATGACGAAGGGCTTGCCGCGCCGGGCCAGGTAGCGGCCGATCGGTCCGGCGAATCGGACAAAGTCGGCAATGTCGCCGCAATAGATCATCCGTGCGCAGGGCAGAAAGCTTTTCACGAGCCGCGGCCGAAACACGAATGGAAAGGCGCGGTCGGCGGTTTCGCACCACAAACTGATACAGCCGTGTTCGGCATGCCGCGTCAGGATCTCCCGGTCGAACGGATCGAAGGCGACGGCGGGTTTTCGGGAGGCGTCGAATACCCTCACGTCCGCGCTTGCGAAGAGTCCACGCAGCGTGGGCATGGCGATAAAAATGCCGTCGCAATAGCGCGAGAAACCCTGTGCCTCGATGATCGGCCAGGTGTGCGGCGCGGCCGAAACGTTGAGATAGGTGACGTCCTTGTGCCGAAGTGCCTGCGACACCAGGAGCGTCGCATAGGCGCGGTAGGCGGGCTCGACGTACCAGCTCGAAAGATTGCATCGCGTCGAGAGCTGGTCGCCTTCGCGCATGGTCGAGAAGATAAGCAGGATGGCGCCGACCGGATTGCCGCCGGTTTCCAGAAGGTAACCATATTTGGGCAATCCCGGCGGCGGCTCATGTTCCGACAGCCGGCGCAATGCGTGCAGCCAGAAGCTGTGGCTGCGGTTCGGGAAACCGCGGCCAAGCAGGTCCGTCACAGCGGGAATATCGGCTTCGCCGATCTGACGGCAGCGGATCGCCGGCACGGGAGCGTCCATTTGTCCTGATCGCAACGGTGGTCGTGAACTTGATCGTAATCTTGAAGGAATATAACGGAGCCGCATGAACAAGCGGTAGGCCGACCGATGAACAAGATTAAGTTAACTATAATGGATCAGATGGCGCAGGTCGCGCGCGAACACAGCAAGACGCTGGCGCCGTTGCGTGACGATCTGGTGCTTCTGGAGTCGGGACTTGATTCGCTCGGCTTCGCCGTGCTCGTCGCGCGCCTCGAAGATACGCTCGGCGTCGATCCGTTCACGGCCGCCGAAGACGCCGTGTTTCCGCTGACGTTCGGCGATTTCGTGAAAGTGTACGAAAATGGCGCACGTAGCGCGAACGCTGCGTGATTGCATTTCGCATGCGGCGCCGGCGCGATTCTTCTGGGATCGATCCGCGCAGGTAAGCGTCAATCACCTCGCTCACGGCACCTCCCTCGGCAACCGGCTCGCGGAGCTCGCGGGCCGCTCGGTTGTTCTGGCGACGTCCAGTCAGCTCACCGCGGCGTTGGCGCTGGTCGAACTGGACGGGGTGGCGCGGCGTCTCACGATTTTGCCGCCGGATACGGCAACCGATCATCTCGGCGAGTTGATCGCGCGGGCGGAAGCCGACGCCGTCGTGATCGACGACGGCACGCCGGATCGCCCCGCCTTCGCGCTTCCCGTTCGTGTCGCTTGCGCGCCGGCCATCGTTCCGGCCGAAAAGCGCGCCTTGCCGCGCCTGGCGACGGAGTGGTTGCTGCTCACGTCCGGTACTTCGGGCGTGCCGAAAATGGTCGCCCACAGCCACGCGAGCCTCACCGCGCCGATCGGCGCTGGCCGCCGGCTCGACGGCCTTGTGGTCTGGGGCACGTTCTATGACATCCGCCGCTACGGCGGTTTGCAGATTTTTTTGCGCGCGGTCCTCGGCGGCGCGTCGCTCGTGCTGTCGAGCGCCGATGAGCCGGTTGCCGAGCATCTGGCGCGGCTTGCCAGGTATGGCGTGACGCATCTGTCGGGCACGCCGTCGCATTGGCGCCGCGCGCTGATGTCGCCGGCTATAAGCGGCATCGCGCCGCGCTACGTCCGCCTCTCCGGAGAAATTGCCGATCAGGCGATCCTCGACAGCCTACGGGCCGCTTTTCCCGAGGCGAATGTCGGTCATGCCTATGCCTCGACCGAGGCCGGCGTCGCATTCGAGGTCGGCGATGGGATGGCCGGCTTTCCGGCGTCTTTCCTCGACCATGACCGCGACGGCGTGGAGATGAAGGTGGTCGACGGCTCGCTGCGCATCCGTTCGTCACGTACCGCGTCGCGCTATGTCGGCGCACAGCAGCCGGAACTGCTCGACGGCGACGGTTTTGTCGATACCGGCGACATGGTGGAATTGCGCGGCGGCCGTTATGTCTTCGCCGGCCGTAAAGGCGGCATCATCAATATCGGCGGGCTGAAGGTTCATCCGGAAGAGATCGAAGCGGTCATCAACCGGCACCCTCAAGTGCGGATGTCGCTCGTGCGGCCGAAAAAAAGCCCCGTCACCGGCGCGCTTGTGATTGCCGACGTTGTGCTGCGCACCGAATGCAGCCGCCCGGACGCGCAAACGCAGGTCAAGGACGACATCCTGGCGCTGTGCCGCGCCGCGCTGCCGCGCCACAAAGTGCCGGTCGCCATCAGTGTCGTGCCGTCGCTCGATGTCGCGGCGACCGGAAAACTGTCACGACGCCATGGTTGAAACGGATGGCTGAGACCGGACGCACTGTTCTCGTCACCGGCGCGAGCCGCGGCCTCGGGCTTGGGATCGCGCGTAAGCTCGCCGGCGCCGGATATGATGTCGTCGCAGTGGCGAGGCAGAAGACCAAGCATGTGACGGATGCGAGCGCCGAAGCCAAACGGACAAAGCACGGCGCACTGCACTTCGTGTCATTCGATCTCGGCGGCATCGACGGCATCCCCGATCTTGTGAAGACGCTGCGCAGGGATTTCGGTCCGCTGTTCGGCCTCGTCAACAATGCCGCCGTCGGTCACGACGGCGCGCTGGCGATGATGCACAATTCGCGTATCGCCGAGCTCGTTCGCGTCAACACGCTGTCGCCTATCGTGCTGACCAAATACGTGGTGCGCTCGATGATGTCGGAGGGCGCGGGCCGCATCGTCAATGTGGCCTCGATCATCGGCTTCACCGGCTACAGCGGCCTGTCGGTCTATGCCGCGACCAAGGCGTCGATGATCGGGTTCACCCGCTCGCTGGCGCGCGAGGTGGGCCGGCTCGGCATCAATGTCAACGCGGTGGCTCCAGGCTTCATCGATACCGACATGACGCATGGCCTCGCCGGCGAACAGCGGCAACAAGTCGTCAGGCGCAGTGCCTTGCGCCGGCTTGCCGAGGTCGAGGACGTCGCCAACGCCGTCGAATACCTGCTTAGCGACAAGGCCCGCAACGTGTCCGGCACCGTGCTCACTGTCGACGCTGGCGCGACCGCCTAGGTAACCTCTCTTCGGCGTAGCCTGTTGCGGCAATACCCGCTAATAGTCAAAATAAAACAAAAGAGTGCGAGGACATCGGACGCGTGGCGCGTCCGTACAGGAGGGAATCAATGAGTCTTTCTCGCCGTCATCTGCTGGCCGCCGGCATTTCGACGCTGGTCGGCGGCGCCGTCGCCGCGCCGTTCGTGGCGCGCGCCCAAGCGGCGCAGTTCACTTATAAGTACGCCAACAACCTGCCGGAAACGCACCCGATGAACGTGCGCGCGCGGGAAATGGCGGCCGCGATCAAGCAGGAAACCAACGGCGCATTCGACCTGCAAATCTTTCCGTCGAGCCAACTCGGCTCCGACACCGATACGCTGAGCCAAATCCGCGCCGGCGGCGTGGAATTCTTCGCTCTGTCGGGCTTGATCCTGTCCACTCTGGTGCCTGCCGCCTCGATCAATGGCATGGGCTTCGCGTTTCCCGACTACGACACGGTGTGGAAAGCGATGGACGGCGAACTCGGCGCCCATGTCCGCGATCAAATCGCCAAGACCAACCTCATGGCGATGGAGAAGATCTGGGACAACGGATTCCGCCAGACCACGACCTCGACCAAGCCGATCGGGACGCCGGACGATTTCCGCGGCCTCAAGCTGCGGGTGCCGCCGTCGCCGCTGTGGACGTCGATGTTCAAGGCGTTCGATGCGGCTCCGGCCTCGATCAACTTCAACGAAGTCTATTCAGCGCTGCAAACCAGGATCGTCGACGGCCAGGAAAATCCGCTCGCCATCATTTCCACCGCCAAGTTGTACGAAGTGCAGAAATACTGCTCGCTGACCAATCATATGTGGGACGGATTCTGGTTCCTCGCGAACAAGGCGGCCTGGGAGCGTCTGCCAGAAAGCATGCGTGCGATCGTCGCCAGGAACGCCAACGCCGCCGCCATCAAGGAGCGCGACGATGTTGCCAAGCTCAATGCCAACTTGCAGCAGGATCTTGCCGGTAAGGGGCTGGCGTTCAACAAGCCCGATGCGGCTCCGTTCCGTGACAAGCTGCGCTCCGCCGGCTTCTACACCGAGTGGAAGGGCAAGTATGGCGACGAGGCGTGGGCGATCCTCGAGAAATCCGTCGGCAAACTGACGTGACGCCATGGTCGAGCTTCAGACCCCGCCGCTTGCCGACGGCAGGGCGGCGGGGTCTCGCCACGCTTTGATCCGCGCGCTCGACGCCTGGTTCGGCGCGCTCGTTGAAATCGCGGCCGCGGCGTTGGTCGCGGCGGAAATCGGGCTCCTGTTCGCCGGCGTTGTCGCCCGCTACGTCTTTGACGCGCCGCTGGTGTGGTCGGACGAACTGGCTTCGATCCTGTTTCTGTGGCTCGCCATGCTCGGCGCAGTCATTGCGTTCCGCCGCGACGAGCACATGCGCATGACGGCTGGTGTTGGAATGCTGCCGGCGCAGCCGCGCGTGATGCTCGATATCTTCGCAACCGGGGCGGCGCTGGCATTTCTGCTGCTGCTTGCGTGGCCCGCCTGCAATTATGCGCTGGAGGAGGTGTCGATCACGACACCGGCCTTGCAGATCACCAACGCCTGGCGTGCCGCGGCATTGCCGGTTGGCGTCATATTCATGGCCATCTTCGCCGTGCTGCGGCTGGCAAATTCCGGATCGGCGCGGATGCTGGCCTTCTCGCTCGGCGCCATTGCCGCAATCTGCGTGCTGTTCTGGCTCGGCGAGCCGCTGTTCCATCGCCTCGGCAATCTCAACCTTCTAATCTTCTTCATCGGCGTTATTGCCGCGACGGTTTTCGCCGGCGTGCCGATTGCATTTGCCTTCGGACTTGCCGTGTTCGGCTACCTGGCGCTGACGACCTCGACGCCGCTCCTGGTGCTGGTCGGGCGCATGGACGAGGGCATGAGCCACATCATCCTGCTCGCGGTGCCGCTGTTCGTCTTTCTCGGTCTCCTCATCGAGATGACCGGAATGGCCCGCGCCATGGTGACTTTCCTGGCGAGCCTGTTGGGCCACGTGCGCGGCGGACTGCAATACGTTCTCATCGCCGGCATGTATCTCGTTTCCGGGATTTCGGGTTCGAAAGCCGCCGATATGGCGGCTGTTGCTCCGGTCTTGTTCCCGGCCATGCGGGAGCGCGGCGCGAAACCCGGCGAGCTTGTGGCGCTGTTGTCCGCGACCGGCGCCCAAACCGAAACCATCCCGCCTAGCCTTGTGCTGATCACGATCGGATCGGTCACGGGCGTATCGATCGCGGCGTTGTTCACGGGCGGGGTCTTGCCCGCGATCGTGCTCGCGATCCTGCTTTGCCTCGTGGTGCGCGGCCGCTGCCGCAACGACGACCTTGGCGACGTGAAGCGCGCGACATGGCGCGAGATCGGTCGCGCCTTCCTTATCGCGCTGCCGGCTCTGGTGCTGCCGTTCCTGATCCGCGCCGCCGTGGTCGAAGGCGTGGCCACTGCGACCGAAGTCTCGACCATCGGCATCGCGTATTCGGCGCTTGCCGGGCTTTTGATCTACCGCCGCTTCAACTGGTCGGCGCTCAAGCCGATTCTGGTTTACACCGCGAGCCTGTCCGGCTCGATCCTGCTGATCATCGGCACCGCAACCGGCATGGCATGGGGTCTGACGCAATCGGGCTTTTCGCGTTCGCTGGCTGCGGCGATGACGGGACTGCCGGGCGGCGCCGCGACCTTCATGGCGGTGTCGATTGCCGCGTTCATCGTGCTGGGCTCGCTGCTCGAAGGCATCCCGGCCATTGTCCTGTTCGGCCCGCTGTTGTTTCCGATCGCCAGAACGGTCGGCATCCATGAAGTGCATTACGCCATGGTCGTGATCCTCGCCATGGGTATCGGCCTGTTCGCGCCGCCGTTCGGGATCGGATACTACGCAGCCTGCGCGATCGGGCGCGTTGCGCCGGCGGAAGGCATGCGCCCGATCCTTGGATACATGGCTGCGCTCGTGATCGGTACCGTGATCGTGGCTGCGGTGCCCTGGCTCTCGGTCGGCTTTCTGAAGTGAGAAAGCCTTTTCTAGAGCCGGATTGTGCCATCCTGGATGCGCCGGAACAGTGCGGTGTCGAGCCGCACGTAAGCCTGCCGCGACCCGTGGTCGAAATAAATTTCGTCGTCCGTTGCCGCTGGATTGAACCCTTCACGCGCCAGGTCCGCTTTCTGGTGCTTGAAAGTCGCGGTCACTGCGAGGCCCGCTTGCATGCGCAGGAACAATGGCCGGGCATAGGAGGGCAGCCGGCGCGTGAGGTGTTCGCGCAACTCCGCGAAATCCAGGACGCCGTTCGTCGCTAGCGCAGCCATGCCGGCCGCGCCCTCGGTGCCGGCAACCGGCACGCCGTAAACTGTTGCGTCGGCGACGCCGGGAAACGCGGTCAGGGCCGCCGCGACTTCCGAGGCCGAAACATTCTCGCCTTTCCAGCGAAATGTATCGCCGATGCGGTCGACGAAATAGAAAAAGCCGCTTGCGTCCTGGCGCATCAGGTCGCCGCTGCGGTACCAGGCATCGCCGCGCTCGAACACGTCGCGGATGATCTTGCGATCCGATTCCGTGGCGTTGCTGTAGCCCTCGAACGCACCGCCGCGTGCCGTCGAGGCGGTTTGAATTTTCCCGAGCGCTTCGCCGATCTCATCGATTGCGCAAGGAGTGCAAAAGCCACTGGCGTCGCGCGCTGGCTCGGCGCGTTCGCGATCGAATTTGACGAGTGCCAGCGGAAAGCGATGCTTCAGGAACGGCGGCACGCGGCCGATGGCGCCGACCTTGCCCTCGACGTTATAGAGCGAAACATTGGCCTCGGTCGCGGCATAGAATTCCAGGATTCGTGGAATCTTGAATTTCTCCTGGAATTTTTGCCAGACGTCGGCGCGCAGCCCGTTGCCGCAAGCGAGCCTCAGCCGATGCGTGGCGGGGGTTTCTGCGCCGTTGGCAAGATAGCGGCACAGCTCGCCGATATACTGAAACAGCGTGCAGTCCCAATCGGCGATGTCTTTCCAGAAGTTCTTTGCCGAGAACTTCTCGCGGATCGCGACCGAGCCGCCGTGGACCAACAGCGCTCCGGTCGCCACGACCCCGCCGACCGAGTGGTACATCGGCAGACAATCGTACATGCGGTCGTGCGGCGCGGTGTTCATCAGCCCGGCGAACCAGAAGCTCCATTGCATCAGCCGGTGATGGCTGACATTGGCTGCCTTCGGCAGGCCGGTGGTGCCCGACGTGTAGATATGGAGCGCACGATCCGCGAGCGTCACGCCGCGACGCTCCGCGACCGCCAAAGGTCCGCCCGAAAAATTCTCAATCTCGCGATCGACTCGGGCGAAATCGTCGCTGCCGTGCGCCCAGATTTTCGGCTGGCTCGCGAGCAAGCCTGCTGCCGTGCGGAATTCGCCGACCAGTTCGGCGGCAACGATGGCATGCTTCGGCGCGGCGATGTCGATGCAGTGCGCGAGCGCCGCGCCGCGCAGATTGGTGTTGATCAGCGACGCCACGCCGCCCACCGATGTGATGCCGAGCCAGATCGCCATGTATTCCGGCCGGTTCGGCATCATCAGCGCGATCGCTTCGCCCTTCGCGAGATTTTGCGCCAATGTCCAGCGGGCGTAGCGATTGGCGCGCTCGGTGAGCGCGCGGTAGGTCAGCGTTTCGCGCGCCGAGATCAGCGCCGGCGCTTCGCCGCGATTCTGCGCGACCTCCTCGATGACACTGGGAAGAATGCGCCGCGTATTGCCGGCGATCGGCGCCGTCGCCTCGAGCGCGCGGACCCAATCTTGCAGCGTGCTGTCCTTGCCGCCGACGTGGGGCGCGGGCCGATTTCGCTGGTGCAGCGTCATGCCCGATGATTGCCGAACAAAGTGAATTTTTCGCTTCAAGATTGGATAAAACTCGAACGAAACAGGCGCTTATCCGCGCCCTGCAACACCTTTGGCCGCACAAGAACGGTTAACGTTATTCGCTCGAATTCGCCGGTCTGGGCACGGATCGGAAACCCAATTCGCCTAGGCTGCGCTTACATCCGGCATGGGGTGGCGTCGGACGTGAGTGGCGGGCAGGCATGAAGAAAGAAACGATAGCTGTCCATGGCGGCTATGACACCGATCCGACGACGAAGGCCGTCGCGGTGCCGATCTATCAAACCGTGGCCTATGAGTTCGACAGCGCGGATCACGGCGCGGCGCTGTTCAATCTCGAAGCCGACGGATTTCGCTATTCACGCATCAGCAATCCGACGACGGCGGTGCTTGAGCGCCGCGTCGCCGCGCTCGAGGGCGGTGTCGATGCGCTGTGCGTCGCGACGGGCCAGGCGGCGCTGAACTATGCCGTGCTCAATCTCGCCGGCATGGGCAGCAACATCGTCTCGGTGCCGCAGCTCTACGGCACGACTTATACTCTGTTCGCCCATCTCCTGCCGAGCCAGGGCATCAATGTCCGCTTCGCCGAAACCGACAGCGCCGACGCGATCGAAAAGCTGATCGACGACGATACGCGCGCCGTTTTCTGCGAGAGCGTCGGCAATCCGGCCGGCAATGTCTGCGACATAGAGGCGCTGGCGGCCGTCGCCGCACGGCACGGCGTGCCGCTGATAGTCGACAATACCGTGGCAACACCGATCCTGCTGCGCCCTATCGAATACGGCGCCGACATTGTCGTGCACTCACTGACCAAATTCATGGGCGGCCACGGCACCACGCTGGGCGGCGCCATCCTCGACAGCGGGCGCTTTTCGTGGCGCGCCAACGCGCGCCGCTTCCCGATGTTCAATGAGCCGGACCTGTCCTATCACGGCCTCGTCTACACCGACCACTTCGGCGAAGCCGCCTATATCGCGCGTTGCCGCAGCGTCTATCAGCGCACCACCGGCGCGGTGCTGGCGCCGCTGTCGGCGTTTCTGCTGCTCCAGGGCATCGAGACCGTGGCACTGCGCGTCGAGCGCCACGTCGAGAATGCGCGCCGGGTCGCCGAATTCCTGCGGGCCGACAGCCGGGTGGAATGGGTCAACTTCACCGGCTTCGACGACAATCCCTATCATGCGCTGGCGCAGAAATATCTCGGCGGCCGCGCGTGTTCGCTGCTGACCTTCGGCGTTGCCGGCGGGCTCGAGACGGCAAAAGCGTTCTACGACGCGCTCAAGCTGATCAAGCGGCTGGTCAATATGGGCGACGCCAAGTCGCTCGCCTGCCATCCGGCTTCGACGACGCATCGGCAGATGTCGGCTGAGGAACAGGCCAAGGCGGGCGTCAAACCGGAAATGATCCGGCTTTCCATCGGCATCGAACATATCGACGATATCATCGGCGATCTCGATCATGCACTCGCCGCCGCGCGGCAGCGCCGCTCGCCGCTGCTCGCGGCCGAATAGGATCAAGACCAATGCCGCTCCTTCTGGATACGTTTCCATCGCGCGCTACAGCCGAATTGCGGACCTCGAATTGCGTCACGGTCGGACTGATCAACAACATGCCCGACGCGGCGGTCGAGGCGACCGAGCGCCAATTCATCGATCTGATGCGGGCGGCGTCGTCGCGGGTGGTCGTGCGGCTGCAACTGTTCTCGATCCCGGAAATTCCGTGCGAGGACGCCGTGCGGCACGATCTGGGCGAGCGCTATCGCGACATTTCCCAAATTTGGGACAGCCATATCGACGGGCTGATCGTTACCGGCACCGAGCCGCGGGAGCGCTATCTCAAGGATGAGCCGTACTGGGACGCGCTCAGCCGTGTGGTGGACTGGGCCTACGATCACACCACGTCGGCAATTTGGTCGTGCCTTGCGGCCCATGCCGCGGTACTGCGCATCGACGGCATCGAGCGCGAGCCTGCCGCCGACAAAGTGTCGGGAGTTTTCGAATGCGGCACGGTCGCGCAGCATCCGATGACGATCCACGCGGCGGCGGGCCTTCGGGTTCCACACTCGCGCTACAACGGCTTGTCCGAACAGGCGCTTGCCGCAAGCGGCTATCGCATCCTCACCCGTGCGGGCAATGCCGGCGTCGACATGTTTGCCCGGCAGGAGAAAAGCTTTCACCTCTTCCTCCAGGGTCATCCGGAATACGAGGCGACGACATTGCTGCGCGAATACCGCCGCGACGTCTTCCGCTACCTCAATCGCGAGCGCGAAAATTATCCCGCGCTGCCGCAGAACTATTTCGGCGAGGCCGCGGCGGCGGCCGCCCGCGGCTTCCGCGAGCTGGCCTATGCCGACCGCCGGCCCGAGCAGATCGACGGTTTTCCGATGGAACAGCTTCAGGCCGGGCTCGAATGCCCCTGGCGGCCTTGTGCAGTCGGCATTTACGAAAAATGGTTCGAATATCTCAGCGGGCGCAAGTCGGACCGGCGGCCGCTGACCACGCCGCGGCGGCGGGCCTGGCGCGATTGGCCGATCAATCGGCCCGAGGTGCAGGTAGTGCGCTAAGGCGCAGACGGTGCGCTAACCCCGAGCTGCAATTTGCGGCTGTGCCACCTGGCATGGGCCTCCGCCAGGGCGTTTACACTTTGTTGGTCTCACAGCGTTTTAATGACGGGACAATGTAAAGGGGTGACAGCCGTGCCGAAGCCAGTCGTATTTTGCGTACCTGCCGAACTCGAGCTCAAGCCCGCGCCGATCGCGCCGCAGTTCATCCTCGAAGGCAACCCGGTGGCGCGTGCGCGCCGCTTGTCGGGGAGCTCCGATACCACCTCGTCCTCGATGATATGGACGTGCACCCCCGGCAAGTTCCAGTGGAATTACTCGGTCGACGAGACGCTCTACATCCTTTCCGGCGAAGTCTATGTCACCGACGAAAAGGGTGAGGTTCACCACATGGCGGCGGGCGATTCCGTATATTTCCCGGCCGGCACCCGCAGCATCTGGCAGGTGACGCAAGAGATCACGAAGATCGCTTTCTGCCGGCACAGCATGCCGCTGCTTGGCGGTTACGCGCTGCGGGCGTGGAACAAGTTCTGGAATGTGGTCACCGGCTTTGCCGGCGGGGTGATCGAGGCCGACGAGTCGGAAGAGGGCGAGTCGGAGGCGGCTCCGCTCGACGTCCGTCGCATGACCGCCGCGTAGGCGCGCAAATCTCAAATCGTGATATCGTCATTCGCCGGCCGTGATGGCCGCGAACGGACGATGCCATGCTCAAGACCGAAGGCGTTTTGCACTTCACGATCCCGGTCAAGAATCTGGACCGGGCGGAAAAATTCTACAGCGAGTTGCTCGGCTTCAGGAAGATCGGCCGCACCGATCGCATCGTCTTCATGCGCGCGGGCGACGACTATTTCAATCTCACATTCTCGGAAAATCCGATCACGCTCAACGCCGCCGGCCGGCATGAAATCCACTCCGCCTTCCGGGTGACGCCGGCGGTCTACGAGCAGGCGCTCAAGACGCTGCCGGAACGGGGTATCGAGATTTTCAAACAGGAAGACCGCAAGGTCGGCGTTTTCGTCGGCCGCAGCGCCTATATCCGCGACCCCGACGGCAATGTCATCGAGTTCATCGATCTCGTCAGCGCCAAGGAATAACCAGAGCAACGCCAGAGGAATCGCAATGGCTCATCAACCGATCCGCCGCGTCATCACCGGTCACGACGGTAAGAACGTCGCCAAGGTCATCCGCGAGGGCACGGCGACGAACACCAAGACGCCGCGCGAAGGCGTCGCCTCGACGCTGATGTGGTGCAGCGACGCCATGCCGGCGGATATCTCGATCGGCGAGAATGTCGAGGACATGGGCGCGCGCATTCTCGGCACCGCACCGCCGCCGAACGGATCGCGCTTTATCGTCATGGAATTCGCGCCGGGCATCGCTTCGGAAATGCACCGCACCGAGACCATCGATTACATCGTCATGCTGTCGGGCGAGATCGAAATGGACATGGACGATTCGACGGTGAAACTGCGGGCAGGCGACATCATGGTCCAGCGCGGCACCAACCACGCCTGGGTCAATCGCAGCAATGCACCGGCGCGGATGGCAATCGTGCTGCTCGACGCCAAGCCGCTCGGCATCGGCCACCCGCGGCTCGGCATGCAAAACGCGCGGTGAGCGCTCGCCGCTAGAGTTCGATGCTGGCGTCCATCGTCACTCGCGCCGGTGCAAGCGCCGCGGCGAGCGCCGGCAGTTGCGCGCGGTCGCAAAAGGCCGGGATCACCGTTTTCGCCTGCAAGGAGCGCACCAGCGCGACCGTGTCTGACAGCCGCGGGTGCACGTTCCAGCGCATGAATTGGGCGCGGCCGCTCTTGACCAGACGATCCGCGGGTGTCGTCGGATTGACGTAGCCGGTGAAGACGATCGCCGGCTCCGCAGCCTTCTGCCATTCGGCGAAAAGATCTCGTGTGACGCCGGACGTGCCGTCGGCTGACGCCGCAAGCATGATGCCACGCGGGTCGTCGATTGGTTTCACCGCGTCGGCCAGACGCTTGATATCGTCGATGATGCTCGCGTGCAGCGAAATGCCGTCGCTATTGATAAGCCGGCGCAACGCCGTCTGCATCGCTTCGTCGACATAAATATCGCTGCAGCCGTGGCGGAAAAACGCCAGCGCGATTTCCGGGCCGCGCCCATTGGCCGGCACCGGCAGCAGCAGCGGTCCGCGTTCCGCGAATGCCGCAAGCTTGTCCCAGCAGGACGCAATCGGCTGTTCGTAGCTGCCGTAGGAGCAATCCAGAAGCGCCGTTGCCGCCGTCATCGCCGGCGGATCATAGGCGTAGAGCAAAGATTCCGCCGAAATATCGCCGCTGTAGATGAATCCGCCGCCGACGGCGAAGCGCAGCCAGATGCCGCCTGGCGCGTGGCCGTTGCGCCCGGTCTCGATGGCGATGCCGAGGATGTCGCCGTGGCCGCCGACCGGCAGCAGCCGCACCTCGGCATCCTTCAGCAGTCCACGCGCGACAATGCCGGTCGCATAAACGGGCGGATTGCCAAGCCTGGGAAGCAGAGACAGGCCGCCAACATGATCCTTATGGCCGTGGCTGAGCACCACCGCGTCAACGGCGCCGATGCCATCGACGTTCGGAAAAAGTCCGGGCGGCGGACCTTCGCCAAGGTCCAGCATCAGGCGCCTGCCGGCGGTCTCGAGCAGGAAACAGGCCGGGCCCTTGGCGCCGACGCCAGAGACAAGCCGCAGCGATCCCGATCCATTGCCCATGCTCTATTCGATCATATCTGGCAGTCACGCGCCGCGCTGCCAAAGTTGACAACAAGGGCGCCCATCCTTATCAACCGCGCAGCAAGGAACCAAGGCCATGAAAGTCCGTAACTCGTTGAAATCGCTGCGCAGCCGGCACCGGGACAACCGCATCGTGCGCCGCAAGGGCCGCGTCTACGTGATCAACAAGACGCAGCGTCGCTTCAAGGCTCGCCAAGGCTGAAGCAAGTCTAAAGCAACGCCGAAGTCCCCCAATCAAGCGGTCAAGCAGAGATCAATTCCTGCCCAATTGCGCCGCATTGTTCGCGGAACATTGAGCAGTATTCGGGCTTGTTGCCGCGCAACAGGCGAATAGACTCTTGTCCATGCAAACGCGATTCTTGAATCGGCGAATAGCGGCTCTCGCGGTGGGCACCGTGCTCGGCGCGGCGCTTGCCCTGCCGGCGCTGGCGCAGGAGCCGGGACAGTGGGTCCGCCCGCCGAAAACCATGCCGCGGTCCGAACACCCCGATCAGACCTACAATCTCGACATGCTGTTCGACGCGCTGAAGATCGCGCCTGACGACAGCAGCGCCAAGGCGATCGAGGAGCGTATCTGGTCGGTGTGGATGGTGTCGGGCAGCGACACTTGCAATCTGTTGATGGGCCGGGTCAAGGCGGCGGCCGACGACAAAAATTACGATCTTGCGATCAAACTGCTCAATGCCATCATCACCATCAAACCGGATTACGTCGAAGCCTGGAATCAGCGCGCCACGATTTTCTACATGAAGAACGACTACGGCCACGCACTGGCCGACATCGGCCAGGTCTTGGCGCGCGAGCCGCGCCATTTCGGCGCGCTCTCGGGCCTTGGCCTGATCTTGCAGGATATCGGCGACGACAAGCACGCGCTCGAAGCTTATCGCAAGGCGTTGGCAATCGATCCGCATCTCGAGCACATCCCCGATACCGTCAAGACGCTCAGCGAGAAGGTCGAAGGGCGGGATATCTAAACCTCGCCGGCCGTATCCGATCCGACAAAGGCAATGCGCATGAAATTGGTCGCGCCCGGTGTGCCGAGCGGCACGCCGGCGACTATGATGACGCGCTCGCCGGTTTTGGCGAAACCTTCCTTGAAAGCCAGTCGGCAGGCGCGCTCGACCATGTCGTCCTGATCGTGCGCGTCCTCGGCGATGACGCTGTGGATGCCCCACACCACCGACAATTTCCGTCCGGCGGCCTCGATCGGCGACAGCGCCACGATCGGGCATTGCGGACGCTCGCGGGAGAGCCGCAGCCCGGTCGAGCCGGATGAGGTCCAGCACACGATAGCCGGCAGGTCGAGGGTCTCCGACACCTGCCGCGCCGCGGCGGCGATGGCGTCGGCGCCGGTCGGTTCCGGTTCGGTGTGCAATACATGCAGCGACGGCTCATACATGCCGTCGTTCTCCACTTCCTCGGCGATGCGGTTCATCGTCGCCACCGCCTCGACCGGGTATTGGCCCGACGCCGATTCTGCCGACAGCATGATGGCGTCGGCGCCGTCGAAGATCGCGGTGGCGACGTCGGATACTTCGGCGCGCGTCGGCACCGGGCTTGAAATCATCGATTCGAGCATCTGGGTGGCGACGACGACCGGCTTGCCTGCGCGGCGGCAGGCGCGCGTCATTTCCTTCTGCACGCCGGGCACTCTTTCGAGCGGCATTTCGACGCCGAGATCGCCGCGCGCCACCATCAGCGCGTCGGCAAGATCGAGGATATCGCCGAGCCGGCTCACCGCCTGCGGCTTCTCGATTTTGGCCATCACGGCGGCGCGGCCGCGCGTGAGCTTCTTCGCCTCCGCGATGTCTTCGGGCCGCTGAATGAACGACAGCGCGATCCAGTCGATCCCGGCATTGAGGGCCGCTTCGAGGTCGGCGATATCCTTCGGCGCCAAGGCGGCGAGCGGAACGATGGTGTGGGGCAGGCTGACGCCCTTGCGGTTCGACACTTTGCCGCCGACCTCGACCCGCGCGGTGATGCGCTGTGGACCGACCTCGGTCGCGACGAGGCGCAGCTTGCCGTCGTCGATCAACAGGGCGTCGCCGGGCTTGATGGCGGCGAAAATCTCCGGATGCGGCAGTTGCACGCGCGTGGAATCGCCGGGCGTCGCGTCGTTGTCGAGAACGAAATCCTGGCCCTTGTCGATTTCGGCGATGCCGTCCTTGAACGCACCAAGCCGCAGCTTCGGTCCCTGCAAATCGACCAGGATGCCGATCGGCCGATTGTACTCCGCCTCGACGGCGCGGATGGTGCCGACCAGCTCCCGCATCTTCTCATGCGAGGTGTGACTCATATTGATGCGGAAGACGTCAGCGCCCGCTTCGAACAGCTTGGCGATCACGCTGCGCTCCGACGACGCCGGACCGAGCGTGGCAACGACTTTGGTCCGGCGCTGCCGTCTCATCGGCTGGTGGTTCCAGTCCTGGCGGCGGGCGGCGCCGGCGCCGGGGCGGGCGTCGCACCGGCTCCGGTCGACGGAGCCAACGGGCTGCCCTGCGGCAATGGTTTCTGCGGCGGCTGCTCGGCGGATTCGGTAAGCTGCACCGTCCAGGCGCGTTGCTCGCCGGTATCGACTTCGAAAAAGCCCGTTCGGTCATAGCCGTGCGCCAGGCAATCGCCGATGCCGCGGATCGTAAATTCCTTGTCGCGCGTGCACATATAGGCCCGTCCGGTCCATTCGCCGCCGTGATCGTAGTCGATGGCATAGACATAATAAAAACGTGCGACGAGATTGCCCTTGAGCACCGTCTCGCACGTCCGTGATGGCAAGTTCCACCAGCCTTCCGTGGTCCAGCCTTCGGCGTCCTTGTAACCGACAGCGGCGCCGACGCGGCTTGCCGTGTTGTTGCATAGCCGGAAATCGGCCGCGGCCGGCCGCGCCGACACGACGAGAGCGGGCGCCGCGACGATGCACAGCGCGGCCACTCCAGCCGGTATTGTTCGAGAACGCCTCTGCGTCATGCCGGTTCAAGTTCCCGGAAAAACTGACGGCCTGTCAACGACGATGGCGCGGAAGTCGGTGACATTGGTGAATGTCGGACCCGGAACGAACAAATCGCCGATGCCATTGAAAAACCCCGTTGAATCGTTGTCGGCGAGAAACGCGGCGGGATCGAGGCCAGCGGCCCGGGCGCGCTGGAGCGTGGTCGGGTCGATGAAGGCGCCGGCCGGGTCGTCCGGGCGGCCCTGGCCGCCATCGGTTCCGTCGGAATCGGCGGCCAGCGCCGAAATGCCCGCGGCGCCGTCGAGCGCAATGGCAAGCGCAAGGTCATATTCCTGGTTCGGGCCGCCATGGCCCTTGCCGCGCAGCGTCACGGTGAGTTCGCCGCCGGAGAGGATGACCACGCGCCGGCCCTGGGCGCTCATGTCGCGGGCGAGCCGGGCGTGTTCCGCCGCCACATCGCGCGCTTCGCCTTGCAGGCGGTCGCCAAGAACCATGCATTCGTAGCCGGCCGCCTCGGCGCGGGCTTTGGCCGCGGCCAGCGCATCGGCCGGCCGCGCGATGATCCGGTACGTGGACCCGGCGAAGATCCTGTCGCCGGGTTTCGGCGACTCGTTGCGGGCCTCGGCCAGCGCGCGCGTCACTGCGTCGGGCAGTTGCAGCCGGTATTTGGCGACGATGGCGCGGGCGTCATCGAGCGTGGTCGGATCGGGCACTGTCGGCCCCGAGCCGATCACGGCCGGGTCGTCGCCGGGTACGTCGGAAATCGCCAAGGTGACGATTTTCGCCGGATACGCATGGGCGGCGAGGCGGCCGCCCTTGATGCGCGAGAGGTGCTTTCGCACGCAATTGATCTCGCCGATGTTCGCGCCGCTGCGCAGCAGCGCCCGCGTCGTTGCCTGCTTTTCCTCAAGCATGATGCCGGCGGCCGGTGCGATCAGGTTCGCCGAAGCGCCGCCGGAGAGCAGGACGAGGACGCGATCGTCGGCGCCCGCCCCGTCGGCAAGCTGCATCATGCGTTCCGCGCCGGCGAGACCGGCCGCATCGGGGACCGGATGCCCCGCCTCGACAACGGGAATATGCCGGGTCGGCCGGCCATAGCCGTGCCGGGTTACCGCAATGCCGTCGAGCCGGCTTTCCGGCAGGCGGGCGAGATAATGCCGTTCCGCGACCTCCACTAGCGAGCCGCCGCCTTTGCCCGCGGCAAGAAGAATGAGCCGGCCGCGCGCCGGCGGCTCCGGCAGGTGCGGCGGCAGGCAGGCCGACGGATGCGCGGCCGCCACCGCGGTCCGGAACAGGGTTTCGAGAAAATCGCGGTTTTGCGTCGTCAAATCGAATGTCCCGGCGGACTATGGCAAGGCGCCTCGGCGGCCTCTATCTTTGGCATAGGTAGAACGCGGAGGAGATCATGGCTACCGACGAGAAGACTCGCACGGAACTCGAAGCTGCCGTCTACCGCCGCCTGGTCGAGCACCTTCGCGGCCGGACCGATGTGCAGAACATCGACCTGATGAATCTGGCCGGCTTCTGCCGCAATTGCCTGTCCAACTGGATGAAGGACGCCGCGGACGCCAAGGGCCTGCCGATGACCAAGGACGAGAGCCGCGAGATCGTCTACGGCATGCCGTACGACGAATGGCGCGCCAAGCACCAGAAGGAAGCCTCGGCCGGTCAGAAGGCGGCATTCGAAAAAGCAAGCCAAAAGCACTGACGCTGCCGCTTTTGCGCGGCGGTCCTGTGCAGAGCGTGGATGAGCGCGCGGATCGCTTGAACAAACCACGCCGGCGTTCGAAACCATCCTCGCAGTCGACACTGCGAGGAGTAGCCGATGGCCACCGCTGCCGCCGCCAAGGATGAACAAACCACCCACCGCTTCGCCAAGGATCAGCTCAAGGCGTTCGTCGAACGAGTCGAGCGGCTCGAGGAGGAAAAGAAGACGATCGCGGACGATATCCGCGACGTCTATGCCGAAGCCAAGGGCAACGGCTACGACGTCAAGACGCTGCGCGTCGTGGTGCGGCTGCGCAAGCAGGACGTCAACGAGCGCAAGGAGCAGGAGGCCATCCTGGAGACCTATCTGCACGCGCTCGGGATGGCCTGATTCGTCCCGCCCCGCGACAGCGGGGAGGGAGGACCGCACGACGTGCGGTGGGCGGTGCGCTTGCATCGACGCTTTTTCCGATGCCGCAGAATTTCCCATCGGACTGAGCCTCCCCTTTGTCACCACCGGGCTTGACCCGGTGGTCCATGCTGAGAAGCCGTATGGATTGCCGGATCAAGCGTGCACTCGGGGCGGCCGAAGGCGGAACCCGGGTGTCCGGCAATGACAGTCGTTTGCGCGATGCGCGCGGCTTTTTCCGATCCACCATGTCAAACAGCGGCGGCATGCGCCTCCTTCTCCCCGCGTGCGGGGAGAAGGGTGGGATGAGGGGGCGCCGCCGCCAGGCTCAGAATCGCGGCAAGGCCCCCTCACCCTCGCCTCTCCCCGCATGCGGGGAGAGGTGAAAAAGCTTTCCCGTTCTCGCGATGCGGTTTGCATCCGAGTCATTCTTCAAGCGGCACGAAAAGCTTTGCCTCGAACGGACGGGAGGCGATTTCCTGCTCCCTCGAAAAGAGGGAGGCGGAGCGCCGAACGGCGCACCAAGTCCAGTGGCCGCGCCTCGATGCGCAGGCACAGCCGCGGCCCGAGAAGCGGGCCGCTCGCCCTTCGGCGCTCCTCCGCGGTGTTACGCCGGGATTATTCATCCCAACTCGGCCTGGGCCGCGCTTCCTGGAATCACCGGATGCAAACGGGAGGACCCTCTCCGGCACCAGTGCAGCAGGCACCCTGCAGTCCGATCACGCGCCGGACGGGACGATGCCCAAACCGCCTGAAATCAGAGCCGACTAAATCCCACTTTCAGGAACCGCACCCGCTCCGTCAGTCGGCGTCACCGGTTGACGTCCCTCACGATGAGCGGGATGGGCGCCTTTATTCAAATTACAAACGCGCTGTCAAAACTTTTCGATTTGTTCAAATAAATCGGAGAGTTGGGCCATGCTGATTTTTACTCCGCGCGCGCCGAACGCGCTTCACTCGCCTTTCAAGATTCGCAAAATTGCGGATGTGCCCGCCAATCGACGGTTTCCACGAATTTTTGATTCTTTGGGTTTTGCAAAAAAATTGTGCCAGAGCATTGGTAGGTCGCGGCCGTCGCGCTTGCTATAGATCGCCCAATGTTACGATTATCGCGGCGGCCTGCGTCCGTATCTTCACGCCGAGCTTTTTCTTCACTCGCTCAATGTGAAAATGCACAGTCGTGTGGGAAATGCCCAGAATCTTCCCGATGTCCGTGTCGGACTTGCCCCTGCAATACCCACCGCAGACACTCTAATTCGCGAGGCGTCAAAGTGGCCTTTACCGAACTCGCCTCGGTAAGGCCCCAAGCGTACGACATCGCTGATGGGCGTACAGTGACGCGGTGTGCAGCGCCAGTCGATCGTTGGCATTCTCGATGGGATGATCCGCCACGCTGACGCAGAGCCCAAGCTCTCAGCCCGGATAGTGGATCGGCACCGCGAAACCATCGTCGACGCCGAGGCTTGCGACCCATTTCAGATTTTACGGAAGCGCCGGATTAGCGGCGTTGCTCCTCCTTGCGATCGAACGACAAATTGGAATGTTCGATGGCCTCTCCGTTGCAGAATCCATATGCAACGCGACCGGCATTCAATTTCGCAATGACGGGATCGACTCGTTTTGGGCCTCGTCTCCGCCACTCTAGAGATGCGGTTGAGCTTTAACTTGTGATTTTCCGCAACGCGGTCAACGGGACGTCGAGTTCGTACACGATACCTTGTGGCTCATATTTCAAATGGACCTTGCCATGAAGTTGGTCCGCCAGTCTGTTGATCAAGCGCGTGCCGAAACTGCGCCGCTTGGGTTCTTGGACAATCGGACCGCTCGTTTCAGTCCATGACAGGTTGAAATGATTCGTTTTTTCGTCAGCCGACAGCGCAATGGTAATTCTACCGGTTGGGACCGACAGCGCGCCATATTTGACCGCATTGGTGCAAAGTTCATTGAGAGACATGGTGAGCGGCAGCACCGCGGCAGCATCAACTTCGAGACCAATATCCTGGATTGAAAATTTTGAAATTTGACGATCGTCAAACGGTTCGACGGCGGCGCGAATGACATCGTCCAATTGCGCTTTGGCCCAGTTCGCCTGAAGCAGCAAATCATGCGCGCGGCCGAGCGCGAACAATCGATTTTCGACGGCGAGCCGGCCCTGCTCAAGCGTGTCAGCGCTTCGCAAGCTCTGCGACGTAATCGCAATAACCGTAGCAAGAGTATTTTTTACGCGGTGATGCAATTCTTCCAGCAGCAATCGCTGTAGTTGCTTTGCGGCTTCGCTTTCAGAGGCGTCGATTCCGGCTTGCGCAAGCAGACGCGCTGCATCCAGCCCGGCCTGTGTCAGCAGTTCGCGGAGACCGACAATTTCGGCCTCGTAAGCCCGTTCCCTGTTGCTTTGAGCGGTCATACGCTGTGGGATGCAGAGCCCGACGCTTACTTTACAGCAATTTCCCCGCGGCGATACGCCTGCAAACTGCGCGAGGCTTTTTAGATCGTTGTGGCTGATCCCAAAAGAGGAAAAGCAGGAAAGGCCTTTTCTGCGGAAATAATGCCTCACGCATGGAACTGTCGCGGAAGTTGAGCGTTTATTTATCGACTTACCAGGGGGATATATGAAAAAGCTCGCATCCGTCGTTGCGGCAATGGCCATATTGGCCACCGGCGCAGGGCCGGTACTCGCTCAATCGCAAGAGGATCAGGCGGCCTGTACGCCCGACGTCATGCGGCTTTGCCAGCAGGACATTCCCGATCAAGGCCGAATCATCGCCTGTCTTGTCCGAAGCAAGCTGCAACTCAGCCCCGTCTGTGCCGGCGTATTCACGCGCGCGCGCACGTCGAGTGTTTTGAAGACGAAACTCTAACAGACCGCAGTCGCGGTACAACCTGGCCGATCAAACGGCCAGTCGATGTCGCGCGGCAGCCAGAACCAGGCATTGTAAATGCAAAGAAAGATACGACTATGTCCCTTGGACTCATTCTCGTTATCATCCTCGTTATTTTTCTGTTTGGTGGCTTCAGCGGCCGGTTCGGCGGCTACGGTTACGGCTACGGACACGGTGGTGTGGGGATCATCGGCACGATCTTGATCATCGTTGTCATTCTTATGCTGCTTGGGCGCCTTTGACATGGCATCCATCGTACCGAAACAGCACTGAGCAGATCATCAATATAACGAAGTCTCTTGGAAATACTTTATCGGTGAAAAATCATGACAAGAACGAATGTCATTTCCAGATTCGCGCAACGGGCATTGTGGCTGTACATGGCCGAAGCAGTGGCAGTCCTTGCCATTGTCACCATAATTCACGCTCACATCTAGAAAAACCCTACGCCGACCGCTCCGTCGAGGCGCCGCAGACTTTCGATTACGCGCTTAGTTCGGGGGCAATGATGCTTCCGACAAAAGGACCCTGACCATGAAAATTCTTTTCGCAGTCACCGCTTTCACTGCCATTCTCACCCTCGCGCCGGTCGCGGCCCTGGCTCAGGACCGCGGTACCGACGCCGCGATGGGCGCTGCTTCCGGGTTTGTCGTTGGGGGGCCGGTCGGCGCAGCCGTCGGCGGCGTGATCGGATACACGGCGGGCCCGGCCATCGCTCAAGGGATGGGTCTGCAACGGCGGCATTACTACTACGACAACTATGGCCACCGCCATTACACCTATCGCTGAATCATCGCGCGGCTGCACAACGGAACTCCAAATGTTCACGGTAAAGCAATATCGCGCCAAGGCGACCGCATATGGCGAACTCAGCAAAGAAGCTGTCGAGCCGGGCCAAATCCGCAAATATCAAGATTTGAGTGATAGCTTCAGTTCGCTTGCTGACAACGAAGACTGGCTGGCGGGTAATGCCGATAAAACACTGCCAGCATCGGCCGGAAGGCAATTAAGCCAGATTAGGTAGCTAATAACCCAAATGCAGACACGCGTGCCGAACGCTACTCGATCACCTCGTCGGCACGGGCGAAAATCTCAGGGGGCACATCAAGCCTTCGAGGCTAAGCGGACCTCTCGCACTTGACCCGGCAAAATATTGTCGTCTCGGTGCTTACTGCAGCGACGCGGTGCGTGTCGGGTAGGTGATGGTCGACAGGAAAACGATGGCGCTGCCGCTGAAATGATCGTTTGACAGTCCCATCGACGGGTCGGTCGAGAACGTCATCATCACCGAGCTGGCCGGTTTCACCATCTGCTCCGCCAGCGTGGTCATGTCGCGCGCGCCGAGCGCGAGCGTGGTCAGGAAACGGCGCACGCTCGGCGACAGCACGACGGCGCGCAGCCACGGATCGTCGAAACGCTCGCCGACCTTGACCGCCGCCGAAGCGAGCCGGATCGCGCGCTGGAACGAGGATTGCGGCCGGTCGATTACGCCCTTTGCCACGATCGTCATGCCGTTCTGGGCGATGAGCTGGCCGGGTTCGCCTGCCGCGGTTTGGGCCGCCGCTGCCGCGGTCGCGGCGGCTGCCGCTGCCGAGATGCGATTGGGCTGCTCGGCATAGCCGAGTGCAAGGTCGGTCGGCACCCGATCGGGCGCTGCGTTCGGCAATGCACCGATCGATCCGGTCATGTTCGGATCGGCGCTGGCGACAGCGATGCCCGGCGAATGCAGTGCGTTCTTGAGCGCGGCTTGCGCCAGTTGCTGCGCGGCGCCGTCAGGCGAACCCTGCCAGTAACCGCGCGCCGTGATAATCTGGTTTGGCGACAGCGCCGCGTAACGGGCGGCATTGCTCTGCGGCGGCGGCAGAGGAGGGGGCGTCGCCGCTTCGGCGCGCGCGAGGTGAAGCAGGGAGGCGGTATGGACAACTTTCGTTTCGGCCGCCTTGGCGAGATGCGTCGTTGCCGCCGCCGTCTTCTCGGCCGTGTGCTCGATGGCGGCGACGACCTTGGCTTTTGCCGCTGCAATCCGGCCGGGCGCCGGCGCAGCCGAGGCGTCGGTTGCGGGCGCGGCAGCATCCGCGTCGTCATCCTCTTCGGTCTTCAGGCCCAGAAGCCTGGCGAAAGGATTTTTGAAATGATCGTTGCTGGCAACGACGGGGCCGACGTCCACGCCGGAACTGCGCGCAATTTCGATCGAGTTGTCGGAAGGACTGTTGCCGCGCTGCCTGATTTCAGCGAGCGCAAGAGCATAGCCGGGCAGCGGCTTGCCGTCGGTCGGGATTTGCACGGTCTTGCCGTCGGGGAATACGCGAACGAGTTCCTCGTGCGACATGCGCGGCCACATGCGGATGCTGCCGGTGTCCATGTGAACGAAGGGCGAGCCGGAGGTCGGATAGAATCCGACGCCGCCACGGGCAAGCCGCAGTCCGATGACGCGCAACTGCTCGAGCGGCACGCCCGGAACATAGAAGTCCATGGCGCGGCCGAGCATGTGCTGGCTGAAGCGCGCGACGCCCGAACTGCGATGGCGCAGCATGGCGTTGGTCTCCGGCGAACGATAGCCGCAGACGACCCAGATCGGCTCCTTGCTGCCGGACTCGCGCTGCACTTCCCACACCAGATCGATCAGATGCGGATCCATTTGGGTTTCCTGGCTCTTGCGCCAGTCGCGCAGAAACCAGTTCAGCTTTTCCAGCGCGGCCTCGTCGTACTGGCCGTTGCGTTTGTAGGTGATGGTGATGTCTTCGTCGGTGTGGATGTGATGCATCGAGATGGTGCGCGTGTCGCCCTCGGCGACAGCGTTTTGCAAGCCTCGCGATGCAAGCAGAAGAACGAAAAGGGCGAGACAGCACGGATAGCCGGCGCGCGCCGCGACGAATCCGAAAGCTTTCAGGCGCGCCTTCCCAATCGGCACTTGCCATCTCACGTTGACGCGCTAGGCGAACCACCGCCGCGGCCCCAGCCGCGGCAAGTAACGCTAACGCAATGTTAACTTGGGAAGGGTTAACGAGAACTTACGCCACCCCACCCCCGACGTCCCTAGGGTTACCGTCCTAGTGTGGCAAAAAATGGCCGTAAATGGCCCCTGTGGGCAAGGGGCCGTTTATGAGCCGGTCATTGGCGCCAATGGTTAACGGGCGCAGGTGTTTTCGCCGGGTTTTACAACCCTAGCGCTGTACCGGGGCACCGGAACTGGTCTGTTTCTGGTGTGGGTTTGCCGCGTGGCGATGCGGCACGGCCGCCGGCGGTGGCGCGGCGGCAAAGCCGCCGAACAGCCGCGAGAAGAAGCCGCCGCCGTCGCCCGAGCCGCTGTAATAGGAGCGTCCCCCAGGCCCTGACGGACCGGTCAGCGGCGTGCCGTCCGGAATGGACATGGCCTCACGATGGGAAACGTCTTCCCGGCGCTCGACCGGGATGTCGGCGACCTTCATGTCGGAACCCTTGAGGATCGCCAGCAGGGCGCGGTCGCGGCCATAGACGTCGTCGCGGAATTGCAGCTTGCCGTCATCGTCCACGAAGGCGGTCTGGTAGGTCAGGTTGACCGGAATGAAAGTCGGAAACTGGATATCCTGTTCGCCGCCCTCGGCGATCATTTTGCGGATGCGCTCTTCCGTGTAGCCGTCGTGCGGACGAACCAGGGACAGCAGCACCTCGGCGTAATGCTGCGGATCCTGCACCCGCATGCAGCCATGGCTATAGGCGCGCATATCGTAGGCGAACAGGTATTTGTCCGGCGTATCGTGCTGATAGACCAGGAACTTGTTCGGGAAATTGAAGCGGATACGCCCGAGCGCGTTCTTGTCGCCGGGCGGCTGCCAGATGTGCACACTGCCGTCGGGGTTCTTGCCAACCTTGAGCCCCATGCGGTCGAGCACCGTCGGATCCTGCTGCAACGCCGGCAGGTATTCGTGATTGACGATCGACGGCGGCACGTTCCACGTCGGATTGATCGTGATGTACTTCATCTCGGCCGTCATGATCGGCGAAGGCATCGCCGGTTTGCCGTCGACGATCCTTGTGGTCCAGATCGGCTTGCCGTCGTGCATGACGCGCAGCGTGAAGCCCGCCAGATTGACGATCACGTAGGTGTCGCCGAGATCGTGCGGCGCCCACCGCCAGCGCTCCATATTGGCGAGGATGATGTCGAGCGGCTTGTCGGGCCGGTGGCCGTTCAACGCGTCGACCGTCTGCGGCGTGAGCGTGCCGGTGGCCTTCAGGTCGTGCTGCTGCTGAAACTTCTTCACCGCTTCGGCCAGCGCCTTGTCATAGGTCGTGCTGCCGTCGCCGGGAACGCCAAGCCGGTCGCGCAATTGCGGCACGCGGTCATCCTGGGCGCCGACTTTCGGGGCTGGCCCGCTGGCGATTGACGGCTTGCTGCTTTCGGCCTTGCCGGCGCGGTATTCGATGAGCTTGGCCTTGAGCGCGAGATATTGCGGCGTATGCGGCTCGTAGGAATCGAGCGCCGCCGCCATGTCCTTGGCGTCGACCATTTTCGCCAGCACGTCGGCCGGCTCCGGCGGCTTCTGGTCGTAGGAAATGTCGGGGCTGACGCGCGACCAGTGCACACGGCCCACCGAGGCGTGGTGCGCATAGGTGATGACCGCCATGGAGAGCCTGAGATCGGCTTCGGCGAGGTCGGCGGGATCCTTCAGCGCGGCAAAATCCGGCACTGGATAGTCGGCCGGATCGAGGCCGTCGGCATCGACATGGTGCAGATAAGTGATGGCGGCTTTGGCCTGTTCGCTCGCCTTGCCGTCGACGATCCACAGCGGGGCGTAATTGCGGCCCGAGTAGAACGCGTCGATCATGACGCGATCCTTCTTGGCGCCGATGATTTTGTCGAACTTGCCGCTCGACAGCGCGTGCAACTGGTCGGCGATCGCTGCGTCGGCGGCGTTCGATGCGTTTTCGGCGGGTGCCGCAGGTTTTGCCGCGGTTTCGTCGGGCTGCGGTGCGGGAGCCGGCGTTGCCGCCGCGGCCGGGGCAGCAGCAGGAGCTTCTGGTGTGGCAACGGACGCCGCGGCAGGTGCCTGGGGCGTCGGAACGGATGCCGCAGCAGGTGCCGGAGGCGTTGCCGCCGCCGGCGCCGCCGGCGTTTGCGGCGTTACTACCGCCGCGGGAGCCGGTGCTTGAGGCGGCGGCGCCATAGGCGCGGGCGTCTCATTCGTCATCGTCGCAGCCGGAGCAGGGCTTGCGGGCACACTGCCCGTTACATCCGGCGCGGTCTCGGCTGCCGCTCCCCTGACCGGCGGCAAGTTGGGGGAATCAAGCGGTTCCGGCGTCAGCGTCGCCGCAGAGCCAGCATTTACGGGCGTGGCCAAGGCTTTGCCGCCCTCGGCTGCCGTATTGCTCATGGGGCCGGCGAGCGCGGCGACAGGCGCTGCGGAGAGAAACAGCGCGACGGCAGTCGAGGCCAGTAACCGATCGAGGCGAACGCCCGTCATTGCAAATTCTCCTTAAGAGTCTGCGCGGTAACCGCAGCCTCGAATGGCGTGGGAAGAAGTGTCACTCCCACCTTGGCATTAGTATGGAACCATGCCCGCGTGCGGCAAATTTAGTTGACCAAGCCAGATTTGTCCCGTGTGCAGCCGGTAACATCGGTTCGGTTCAGTCGATTTTTGCGGGCTGTCGCTCTTCGGCCACGGCTTCGCTATCTGTCTCGACTCGCTCGCTATTCAGCCCGAGTGCGTCCAGCTTTCGGTAGAGCGTCGAGCGACCGATTTGCAACTGACGAGCGACCTTCGACATCTGCCCCCGATAATGGGTAATGGCGTACCGGATGAGATCGCCTTCGAGCTCTTCGAGCGGCCGAATTTCACCCGCGGCATCGAGCAGCGGCAGCGCGTCGATTGGTACTGCGGGCGGCATGGCGGCTGGCGGGGCGGCCGGCTCGCCGTCTGCGGGAGAGACCAGCAGTTCGGCCTGGTTGAAATCCGGCACCAGCGGCTGATCCGCCGGCGCGGCGTTTGGATCGGCAGGCCGGACGCCGACGTGAGCCGCGATTTGCGGAAATTCGGCGAGCCCGATCGTGTCGCCGTCGGCCAAGACCACGGCCCGGAACAGCGTGTTCTCAAGCTGGCGGATATTGCCGGGCCAATGGAACGCGGTCAGTACGCCCAGCGCATCGGGGGTGATGAGGCGGATCCGCTTGCCCTCTTCGGCCGCGAATCGCGCCAGGAAATGCCTGGCTAGCGCCGGGATGTCCGTCAACCGGTCGCGCAGCGGCGGCACGGTGATCGGAAATACGTGCAACCGGTAGAACAGGTCCTCGCGAAAGCGGCCCGCTTTGACGTCGGCGATCAGATCGCGATTGGTCGCGGAAACGATGCGGACGTCGACCTTGATCGGCTTGCGGCCGCCAACCGGCTCGACTTCGCCTTCCTGGATGGCGCGAAGGAGCTTGACCTGGGCAGCCGCCGGCAGTTCGCCGACCTCGTCCAGGAACAATGTGCCGCCGCTGGCCTCGACGAATTTGCCGGTATGGCGCTCGGTGGCGCCGGTGAACGAGCCCTTTTCGTGGCCGAACAGAATCGACTCGACGAGATTTTCCGGCATGGCGCCGCAGTTCACGGCGACGAAAGGCCTGGCGCGGCGCTCGCCGCTGCCATGGATGGCGCGCGCGATCAATTCCTTGCCGACGCCGGATTCGCCGGAGATCAGCACCGGAATATTCGAGGTCGCGGCCTTTTCCGCCATGCGCAGCACCGCGTGCATGGCCGGGCTCCTGGTGATGATGTCGCCGAAGCCGAGCGTGCCGGAGCGGCTGTGCTTCATGCGTTGCAGTTCGCCCTCGAGCGCGCTGGTGTTGAGCGCATTGCGCAGGCTGACCTGCAATCGCTCGGCGCTGGCCGGCTTGACCACGAAATCGACGGCGCCCGCGCGCATTGCCGACACCACGTTGTCGATGCCGCCGTGGGCGGTCTGCACGATCACCGGTACGGTGATGGCCGCTTGCCGCAGCCGCGCCAATACGCCCAGCCCATCGAGGTTGGGCATGACGAGATCGAGGATCACGCAATCGATATGCGCGCCGTCGGCGCCGGCGAGCAGCGTCAGCGCCGCGTCGCCGTTGTCGAGGATGAACGGCTCGTAGCCGGATTTTTGGAGAATGCCTTCAAGGAGCCGGCACTGTACGGGATCGTCATCGACGACAAGGATACGCCCACTCATGACTTCGACTTCTCCGCGGACTCACTGTGCCGAATTGGGTCACTCTGCGGCAGGAGGCTTAATGGGATGTTAAACGGCAGCCTTGCACCGCCGCACCCGCAAGCCGTCGCGATCCGATGAATCGGGGCGAACAGTTGATCCACATCAATGTCGGCTTGAAATGCCGATTGCATGGTTTCCCAGAAAGGAAAAAACCATGCCGATTGCCACCATCCTGCTTCTCACCACAATTATCGCCATGTTCATCGCCTTCGGGGCCGTGCTGGCTTGGGCGGAATATCAGACGAGGCGTATCGGCCGCCGCGTTCCGGCCGCGGCGGCACAAGCGGCGCCGTATGCCCGCACCAATGTCGTGAAGATAGCGACGCAACCGTCTGCCCGGAGCGATTCGGTCATTGCCGGCGGCAGGAACACGCCGAGTGAAGTGACGAACCGGCGGCCGCCGCGATCGGACCAGGCATCGGCCCGTCTTGGATAAAGTGCTTTGTCCTCGGACGATCACATAACGCAACGAAGACCGCGGCGTTGTCCGATTTGCGGTGTCGCGATGGTGGGGAGCAAATCGCACCCCGGCATGGATCACTACGACATATTCCGTTGTTTGCGATGCCACACGGTGATCGATCTGTCGGGGTCTAAAGCCGGCAGCAGGAATGAATGAAGCGTCTGCGCGGTCGCATTTCGCTCTCTTTCCGCTCCCGTAAATTCGAGCTGCCGGCCGCCGTCAGTCGCGCCCGACAAGCTCGACGATGAGCGCCATCCGCACCAGATCGGACAGGCTTGCCGCGTGCATCTTGTCCATGAGATTCGAGCGATAAATCTCCACGGTCCGGGGGCTGATGCCGAGATCGAAAGCGATCTGTTTGTTGGCGTGACCGGCCACCAGTCCGCCGAGGACGTCGCGTTCGCGATTGGAGAGGGCCGCGAGGCGCTGCTCGATCGCGGCGCGTTCCATGTGCCGCTTTGCCTCTCCCTCATGTTGCTGCAGCGCCGACCGCACGCTCGCGATCAGCACCTCGTCGTCAAAGGGCTTTTCGAGGAAATCCACGGCGCCGAATTTCATCGCCTCGACGGCGAGCGGGACGTCGCCATGTCCGGTGATGACGATCACCGCCGCGGCGATCTTGAGTTCCTTCAGCCGCTTCAGGAGATCAATGCCGCTCAGACCCGGCATTCTCACGTCGGTGATGATGCAATCGAGGCTCTGATCGGAAAGCACTTCGAGGAAGGCGGCGGCGGATGTGTGGCTTTGGACCTCGAACCGTGCCGCGCGCAGGAGGAAAGCAAGAGATTCGCGCAGCGCTTCATCGTCATCGATGATGTGGACGACGCCCGTTTCAGACGGCATGGACTGCCTCCTCCCTGGTCACGGCCGGGAGAGTAAAGAAGAAAGCCGTCCCGCCTCCCGGATTGGGTCTCGCTGCAATGGAGCCGCCGTGCGCCTCGACGATGGTGCGCGAGATCGAGAGCCCGACGCCCATGCCGTGACGCTTGGTCGTGACGAACGGCTGGAACAGCCGCGCGGCGACCTCTGGCGCGATTCCGGCTCCCGTGTCGGCAACACCGATCTCGATCATTTTGTCGGCCGACAATGCGGTCGAAATGACAAGTTCGCGTCGCTCGGCTGTCTCCATGGCCTCGATGGCGTTACGCATCAAGTTGAGCAGGACTTGCTGAATCTGCACCCTGTCCGCCAGCACGAAGTCGGCCCGCGGCGCAAACTCGAAACGGACGCGCACGCCCTTGTCCTTGGCGCCGACAAGAGCGAGCGCGCTGGCTTCTTCGACCAGTTTCCTCACGTCTTCGACGCGGCGATCGCTTTCGCCGCGGGCGACGAAATCGCGCAAGCGGCGGATAATGTCGCCCGCACGGAGCGCCTGCTCGGCCGCTTTGTCCATCGCGCCGCCAATCAAGGTCGTGGAATCATCCGAACCGCTTTCCAGGAGCCGACGCGCTCCTTTCATGTAGTTGGCGATGGCGGAAAGCGGCTGATTGAGTTCATGAGCAAGCGCGGACGCCATCTCGCCCATGGCCGTCAGCCGCGAAATGTGGACGATCTCGGACTGCAATTCCTGAAGCCGCGCTTCGGTCTGCTGCCGCTCCGTGAGGTCGCGGATAAAACCGGTGAAGAAACGCTGATTGCTTACATGCATCTCGCCGACGGCGAGCTCCATCGGAAACGTCGAACCGTCCTGCCGTTGACCGACCACGACCCGGCCGATTCCGATGATGCGGCGCTCGCCGGTGTTCAAATAGCGGTTGAGGTAGCTGTCGTGATCCTCCCGATACGGACTCGGCATCAGCATCCTGACGTTCTTCCCGATGACATCGGAGACGCCGTGACCGAATAATCGCTCCGCTGCCGCGCTGAACGACCGTATGATGCCACGGTCGTCGATGACGATCATGGCTTCCGGAATGCTGTCGAGAATCGATTGCAGGTGGGCTTCGCGGGCGCGCGCCGAATCGGCATTCGCCGCAGCGGCACGACGGAAGTTCGACAGGATCTGCCCGCGCCACGACACGCCGACGCCGACCAGGGCGAATACGGCGGCATCGGCCAGATCCGCAGCCGATACCGCACGGGTTTGCCCGATGATGATCAGACCGAGAACCGTGCCGGCCGCTGTGGCGAGAAGTCCGGGGCCCCACCCGCCGAATGCCGAGGCGATCAGGGCGGCTGCCACGAAGAACATGTAGGAGGCTTCGCCGTGGACGCTCGGCGTCAGCGCTATGCCGGCCGCGGCCGCCGCAGCAAGGGCAAGCAGAGAAATCGCGTAGCGCCCGACCGCTCCGCGCCATACGGACAGCTTCGGCTCCGCCTCGGACGAATGCAAATCTGGGAACGTATCAGCCATCGAAGGGCCGCTGTTTGTGAGCCGCCGTCAGCCCGAGGATCGGCGACAAGTCCGCCGACCCAACCGCTGCGCGCAGCGGCTTCGCTCTGCAATACGGGAAATCCCTTAGGGTCAATATCTGAATTTCCGGGTCTGCCGTGCGGAGGCTAGCAATATCTCCCGAAGCTCATGGAGGTAAAGGCCATGCTTACCCAGACCGCGATCCGCAGCGTTGCAATGCCCCGGCCGGTTGTGTCGACGCCTGTTGTGCCGATGCCCAACGTGCCGCAGGTGGCGAAGCATGCAGTCGGGGCGGCAAACGGCGTGCTCGAGGAGACCATGCGCCTGATGGGCGCCACAATGACTTATCCGCGTGGCGCAGAAATCTTCGGTGAGGACGAGCCCTCCGATTATGTTTATCAGGTCGTCAGCGGCTGCGTGCGAACCTACAAGATCCTGAGCGACGGTCGCCGTCAGATCGGCGGATTCTATCAGCGCGGCGACATAGTCGGGCTCCAATTTGCCGAAGACTACGTGTTCTCGGCCGAGGCGATCGCCGACTCGAAGGTGCTGGTCATCAAGCGCAGCGCGCTCAACGCGCTGGTCGACCGCGATGCCGCGATCGCTCGGGAACTTTTCGCCCTCACCAGCCGGGAGCTGCGACGGATGCAAAAGCGCATCCTGCTGCTCATCAAGAGCGCACAGGAGCGCGTCGCCGGCTTTCTTCTGGAAATGGCCGAGCGCGCGCCGGGATCGAATGTCATCGACCTTCCGATGTCCCGCCAGGACATCGCCGACTACCTCGGCCTGACGATCGAAACCGTGTCGCGGACGATTACGTCGCTGGAGAGCGCGGCCGCGATCGAGGTCCCGACGTCGCGCCGGATCGTGCTGCGCAGTCGGGCCGCACTGAGCCGCATGAACGGCTGAGTCGCGCCTGTGAATGAGACAAGCCCAAAAGGAGGAGTACAAGCCATGCAAGTCAAAGATGTCATGACCAGGAAAGTGATTTCCGTCGGTGCGGACGAATCGGTGCTCAAGGCCGCTCGGTTGATGCTGCAGAACCACATCAGCGGCATGCCCGTCATCGACAAGGACGGCGAGTTGATCGGTATTGTCACCGAAGGAGATTTTCTCCGTCGCGGCGAGCTCGGCACGCAACGCCGGCGGCCGAAATGGCTGGAATTTATCGTCGGGCCGGGACGGCTCGCCGAGGAATACGCGCACAGTTCGGGCAGAAGGGTCGATGAAATCATGACGACCGATCCCTGCACTGTCGATGAAACCGATTCGCTCGAAAAGGTCGTCGAGTTGATGGAACGCCGCCGCGTGAAGCGCCTTCCCGTCATGCACGCCGGTCGAATCGTCGGTATCGTCAGCCGCGCCAATCTGATGCATGCGCTGGCGAGTATGGCTCGCGACACGGAAACGGCCCCGGGTGGCGACGCGCCTATTCGCGACAAGATTCTGGCGGTGCTGGGCAAGCAACCATGGGCACCACGCGTCAACGTCGTCGTGCGCAACGGGGTTGTCGAGCTGTGGGGCGTGATCACCGACGACCGCGAACGTCAGGGGCTCATTGTCGCGGCTGAGAACGTGCCGGGTGTCAAAGAGGTGCACGACCACATGGTGTGGGTCGAGCCGATGTCCGCCATGGCGTTTCCGTCGGCCGAGGACGAGGCGAAGGGGCGGGCGGTGGCGTGATCAGGCGTCGGCTTCCGGCCGGCGAGCCATAGCCGGGCTCTTTGCCACCCTTTCCGGAAGCGCGCGGACGAAACGCTAAAGCGCGAGCTTGACGTCGCAGATATACGGTTCATCGGGGTTGGTGCTGATGTGAAAGCCCAGCTCGCGGCACATGTCCAGCATCGGTAAATTGTCGTGCAGGACCTGCCCTTCGATGCAGCGGTAGCCCTTCGACCTGGCATAGGCGACGATCATCTGCATCAACTGCCATCCGAGGCCATGGCTCTTGCGATCGGAGCGCACCAGGATGGCGTATTCGCCGGCATGGCCATCCGCAGTCGCATGCAGGCGCGCCACGCCCAGCATCTCCCCGGTCACTTCATCGAGCGCGATGAACGCCATCGCCGTCACGTAATCGACGTGGGTAAACCGCGCGATGAATTTATGGTCGAAGTCCTTCACCGGGGCGAAGAAGCGCCGGCGCAGATCCTCCGCGGTCTCGACCGCAAAGAACGGACCGTAGAGTGGTTCATCTGCGGGCCGGATCGGACGAACGAAGACCGCGCTGCCGTCCGGCAGCTTCAGGTGCCGCTCCCACTCTTTCGGATAGGTGGCCATGATGAGCAATTCACGTTGCTGCAACACCGTCGACCCCAATGGAAGGGTCGTGCGCGACATTATCAAACCGGCCGCACCGAGGGTCTCGAAATAAAGTAGTGCTTTTTGCTGTTCGTCTCAGTCGTCAGCAGGCATTTCACCTGCTGGGCGGCGGCAAGCGGCTCTTGCAGGCGCCTTTGATCCGCGCCACATGAGGCGCGGTGAGAGCTGTCCAGCACATGCCGCAATCGCGAAAAACATCCCGAAAACCCGTCGTCAAAAGGCCGCCCGCAAAGGGTCGGGCCGTCCTCGGCGCGTTGCCCGAGTGGAATCTCGCCGATCTCTATTCCGGTCTCGACGATCCGGCCATCAAGCGCGACCTCGATCGGACTGACGCGGACTGCGCCGCTTTCGAAGAGGCCTACAAGGGCAAGCTCGCCGGTCTGGCTGCGGCCCCGCAGGGCGGCGCCGCGATGGCGGAAGCGGTGCAGCGCTACGAAGCGATTGACGACCTGATGGGCCGGCTCGGCTCCTATGCCGGACTCATTCATGCCGGCGATACCGTCGATCCGGCGCGCACAAAATTTTATGGCGATGTGCAGGAGCGGCTGACCACAGCTTCGACGCATCTGTTGTTCTTCACGCTGGAGCTCAACCGGATCGATGACGCCGTGCTTGAAGCGGCGATGGCCGATCCGGCGCTCGGGCATTATCGGCCGTGGCTCGAAGACGTGCGCCGCTACCGGCCCTATCAGCTCGAGGACAGGGTCGAGCAGCTGTTTCACGAAAAATCGGTCACCGCGTATTCGGCCTGGAACCGGCAGTTCGACGCCACGATCGCCAATCTGCGCTTCAAGGTCCTGGGCAAATCGCTCGCCATCGAGCCGACGCTCAATCTGATGCAGGATCCCTCCGGCGCGAAGCGCAAAGCCGCGGCGCAGGCACTGGCGCACACGTTCAAGGACAACGTCGCGCAATTTGCGCTGATCACCAACACGCTGGCCAAGGACAAGGAGATTGCCGACCGCTGGCGCGGCTTTGCCGACATCGCCGACGACCGGCATCTCTCGAACAGTGTCGAACGCGAAGTGGTCGATGCGCTGGTCGCGGCCGTGCGTGCTGCCTATCCGCGGCTATCGCATCGCTATTACGCGCTGAAGGCAAAATGGTTCGGTAAAAAGCGTCTGCCGCACTGGGATCGCAACGCACCGCTGCCGCAGGTGCCGATGCGCACGGTCGGCTGGACTGAAGCCAAGGACACGGTGCTGACCGCCTATGGCGCGTTCTCGCCGAAGATGGCCGCCATCGCCGAGCGTTTCTTCGACGACCGCTGGATCGACGCGCCGGTGCGTCCCGGCAAAGCGCCGGGCGCGTTCGCGCATCCGACAACGCCGTCGGCGCATCCCTATGTGCTGCTCAACTACCAGGGCAAAGTGCGCGACGTGATGACGCTGGCGCACGAACTCGGCCACGGCGTGCATCAGGTGCTGGCGGCGCCGAACGGCGCGTTGATGGCGCCGACCCCGCTGACGCTGGCGGAAACCGCAAGCGTGTTCGGCGAGATGCTGACGTTCAAGAAACTGTTGGCCGCGACCCGTGACAGGAAAGAGCGCAAGGCCATGCTCGCCGCCAAGGTCGAGGACATGATCAACACTGTGGTGCGTCAGATTGCGTTCTACACATTCGAGCGCGCCGTCCATACCGAGCGCAAGAATGGCGAACTCACGGCGCAGCACATCGGCGAATTATGGACGGCGGTGCAGCATGAAAGTCTGGGACCTGCGATCGAGCTCAAGCCCGGCTACGAGACCTTCTGGACCTACATCCCGCATTTCATCCATTCGCCGTTCTACGTCTATGCCTATGCGTTTGGCGATTGCCTGGTGAATTCACTCTACGCCGTCTATGAGCACGCCGCCGACGGCTTCGCCGAGCGCTATCTCGCCATGCTTTCGGCCGGCGGCACCAAACACCACTCCGAACTGCTGGCCCCGTTCGGCCTTGATGCCCGCGACCCGAAATTCTGGGACGGCGGGTTATCGGTGATCGCCGGACTGATCGACGAACTGGAAAGCCTCGGCTGAGGCATCAAAGGTCATGTTGCACATTCCGTATAATTATGTTATACGGAATGTATAACGGAGCTTGGTCATGACTGCACATAAGAAAATCGCGGCTGATCCTCGGCTCGTCGGTTCAGTGAAACTAAAGAAAATAGGCAATTCGACTGGATTTATTCTGCCGAAAGAAATGATGACCCGTCTCAACATTGCGACGGGCGACACCTTCTATGCCACCGTGACGCCGGAAGGTGGAATTCGGCTGACGCCCTACGATCCAAAATTCGAACAGGCAATGAAAGTGGCGCGGCGCGGGATGAAGATTTACCGCAACGCGCTCGCCGAACTTGCGAAGTGACAAATAAAATCGAATGGCTGTTACTGCCTATCGTACTCGCGATCCATGACGAGCAGTTGGCAGAGCACGGCGGTTCCGCCGGCGTTCGCGATATTGCCCTCCTTGAGTCGGCGCTTAATCGTCCAGTCAATAAGTGGAATTACGAAAGCGCCGAACTTCCGGAACTGGCGGCCGCCTATGCCTATGGCATCGCGCGCAATCATCCGTTTGTTGATGGGAACAAGCGAACAGCGTTGCTGACGATGTATACATTTCTGGGAGTCAATGGTGTCGACTTCATCGTCGCCGAAGCCGACGCTGCTGCGATAATACTCTCGCTCGCCGCAGGCGAGATCAGCGAGGAGAGTCTCGCGCGCTGGATCCGCGACAACTGGCCGAAGACATAATGGCGAACCGCGAAAAGCCCGACCGCGAAAAAAACCGCTTCTCCGCCCGCGCCGCGCGCTATGCGCGGGTCGGCGCCAATGTCGGCGGCGTGGCGGCGCGTTACGCCGGGCGGCGGCTGCTTGGCGGCGCGCCGGACCGGGCCGGGGAGGCGAGCGCCCTGTCCGGCGCGCTCGGCCGGCTCAAGGGGCCGCTGATGAAGGTCGCGCAGTTGATGGCGACCATTCCCGATCTTTTGCCGCCGGAATACGCCGCCGAATTGCAGAAGCTGCAGAGCGAAGCGCCGCCGATGGGCTGGGCCTTCGTCAAGCGCCGCATGATGGCGGAGCTCGGCGCCGGCTGGGAAAAGAAATTCGAAAGCTTCGAGCATCACCCCGCGGCGGCGGCTTCGCTCGGCCAGGTCCACCGCGCCCGTTCGCTCGACGGCGCGCGGCTCGCCTGCAAGCTGCAATATCCCGACATGCAGTCCGCCGTCGAAGCCGACTTGCAGCAGTTGGGATGGCTGCTCGCGATCCGCCAGCGGCTCAGCGCCGCAATCGATACCAGCGAAGTCGCCAAGGAGATCGGCGCGCGCGTGCGCGAGGAGCTCGATTACCGGCGCGAGGCCAGGCACGTCGCACTCTATCGCGACATGCTCAAGGACACCGATATCGTGCGCGTGCCGCGGGCGTGGCCGGAGCTTTCCACCGGACGGCTGCTGACGCTCGACTGGCTCGACGGCACCAGGATGCTTGCGCACAAGAACGATCCGCTGGCCGTGCGCAATGCATTGGCGACCGCAATGTTTACTGCGTGGTGGTTTCCGTTCAGCCGCTTCGGCGTCATTCACGGCGATCCGCATCTCGGCAATTACACTGTTTTCGGGGTGAACCCGGACAGCCCGCGCAAGTCAACGTCAGGGCCAGCCGGCATCAACCTGCTGGACTATGGCTGCATCCGGATTTTCCCGCCGAAGTTCGTGCGCGGCGTCGTCGATCTCTATCACGGGCTGTTGCGCGGCGACGACGATCTCGTCGTCCATGCCTACGAGACCTGGGGCTTCCGCAGGCTGTCGCGCGAACTTATCGACACGCTCAATATCTGGGCGCGCTTCATCTATGCCCCGCTGCTCGACGACCGCGTGCGCACCATCGCCGACGGCGTCGCGCCGGCGGAATACGGCCGTCGCGAAGCGTTCCGCGTCCATCAGGCGCTCAAGCAGAAAGGTCCGGTGACGGTGCCGCGCGAATTCGTGTTCATGGACCGCGCCGCGATCGGGCTTGGCGCGGTGTTCCTGCATCTGCGCGCCGAGCTCAATTTCTACCGCCTGTTCAACGAGGCCATCGAGAAATTCTCGATGGACCGTGTCGAGAAGCGTCAGGCGGCGGCGCTGAAGAACGCCGGACTGTAAGACGTCAGCAGCAATCGCAATCCGCGCCATCCAGCGCGACCAGCGCATTCTTCATGAAGGCCGGCGGCAGGTCGTCATCGGTCACCTCGGCGAGCGGCTTGAACACTTTGAAATGGTGCCGGCCTGCGCCGGTCCAGAACACCACGTGAGTTTCGATGGGCGGGCAGCCGGGGACTGCGCAGGCGATTTCCGAGACCATCACTGTCTCGTCGTCCGAAAGTTTGAAACGCGCCCGCGCCCAGTCCCGCACGCGGTCGAGTGTCGCGGCGTCGCTGGGGGTTTTCCTGGTGAAGCCAAGCATGGCAACTCGCGCCGTCATGCCCGGCCTTGTGCCGGGCATCCACGCCTTTATACACCTGTAAGGAGAAAGACGTGGATGGCCGCAACACGTGCGGCCATGACGATGGAAAGGACGTGAAGTGGCAGAAAAAGTACTGGCGGCGGTGCGCACCGGCCCGAGCAAGACCGAAATCCGCGAATATCCGATGCCGGACATTCCGGCGGACGCCGCGCTGATGAAAATGGAAGTCGGCGGCATCTGCGGCACCGACGTCAAGCTCTACAAGCATCCGCCGAGCAACAAGCCCACCATCATGGGCCACGAGAATATCGGCTACATCGCCAAGGCCGGCCGGGAATTCACCCAGCGCAAGGGCTTCAAGGAAGGCGATCTGGTTTTCGTCGAGCACTACGTGTCGTGCGGCAAGTGCGAGTGGTGCCATGCCGGACAATACCGGCATTGCGAGAACACCAACTGGCGCACCAATCCCGATGCCATCCGCTACGGCTACACTTCCGATGAAAAGCCGCCGCATCTCTGGGGTGGCTTCGCGCAATACATGTATCTGCCCTGGAACGCCGTGGTGCATCACGTGCCGAAGGGCGTGTCCGCCGAGCTCGCTGGCCTCGTGACGCCGATGGCGAACGGCGTCGAGTGGTCGCTGTTCGACGGCGGCGTCGGTTACAATTCGACGGTGCTGATCCAGGGCCCGGGCCAGCAGGGCCTGTCGCAGACCGTGATCTGCAAACAGGCCGGCGCCTCGCTGATCATCGTCACCGGCACATCCAAGGACCGCGCGCGCATCGAGGTCGCGAAGAAACTCGGCGCCGATTACGTCATCGACGTGCAGAAGGAAGACCCGCTGGCCCGCATCATGGAAATCACCGGCGGCAAGGGTGTCGATGTCGCGCTCGATTGCACGGCCGGCGCCGGCACCATACCGATCCTGCTCGGCATCGAGGCGCTCAAGCGCAAGGGCGGCGTCATCGTGGCCCAGGGCGAAATGGCGCAATTCCCCAACTTCCCGCTGGAAAAATTCACGGTGAAATTCATCACCATGAAGAGCGCGCGCGGCCACAGCTACAAGGCGTGCGAACTGGCGCTGGCGCAGCTTGCTTCGAAGCGCTTTCCGCTGGAGCTGGTCACCACCCACCGTTTCGGCCTGAAGGACGTCGATCTCGCCATCAAGTCTGTGGGCGGGGAGGGCGTGCCGGATGTCATTCACGCCTCGCTGATGCCGTGGATGTAGGCGGCGTCAGCGCATCAATGTCGCAGGCGAGCCGAAGCGAGACGTGTTAGGTTCCGCTCATTCCCGCAACAGCGGGAATCCAGCGCTGGGTCCCCGCTTGCGCGGGGACGAGCGGAATTTAACCGACTGTCGCGGAGCAGCAAATGATGCGGATCAGGGCAACTCGAACATTTTACGCGACAATCCTCGTCGTCTTCGCGGCGCTTTGCCTCGCGGCCCCGCTCCAGGCCCAGGAGCTGACCGTCGGCACCATCGGCGCCTCGAGCGACGCGCCGTTTTTCATCGCCGACGCAAAGGGCTATTTCGCCGAGCAGGGGCTGAAGGTGAAATTCATCCGCTTCGACTCCGCGGCCAAGGCAATCCCTTCGCTCGGCTCGGGTGAGGTCGACGTCGGCTCCGGCGCCACCTCGGCCGGGCTCTACAACGCCTATGCGCGCGGCATCGGCATCAAGATCGTTTCCGACAAGGCGCGTAACGCCAAGGGCTACGGCTTCCAGGCGATCATGGCGCGCACCGATCTGATCGACAGCGGCAAAGTGAAGAGCGTGAAGGATCTCAAAGGCCTCAAGGTGGCGATGTCAGCAAACGGCAACAGCGAAAACGCGTTCATGAACTACGCGCTGGTGCAGGCCGGGTTGACCTACGGCGACATCGATCCGGTTTTCCTCGGCTTTCCCAACCAGATCGCGGCCTACGCCAACAAGGGGATTGACGCGAGCCTCACTGTCGAGCCGACGGTCAGCGAACTGCTCAAGCTTGGCACCGCGAAGAAGCTCGTCACCGCCGATGTCGTTTACCCGGATTATCAGACCGCCGTGGTGTTCTACGGCCCGAAATTCATGCAGGAGCAGCCGGACAACGCCGGGAAATTCATGGTGGCGCTGGTAAAGGCGATCCGCTTCTATGACGATGCACTCAAGGATGGCCACATTGCCGGACCGAATGCGGATGAAGTCGTCAATATTCTCACGCAATATTCCTTCATCAAGGACCCCGCCGTGCACCGCGCCATCGTCTCGCAGGCGATCGATCCGGACGGCGATCTCAACATGCCGTCGCTGCAGATGGCGTGGCAGTTTTTCGTCGACACCAAGCAGATCGACGGCTCGGTCAAGGTCAGCGACGTGGTCGATCTGAGCTATGCGCACGCGGCGGCGAAGACGCTCGGGCCATACGTGAAAAAGTCGGCAATGTAGCGTCGCGGCAGTCGCGGCCTGCAACCAATGCGGCGTTCGCCGGTTGTTATTCGCGGTTGATACTTTTTCGCAAATTGCATTGTCGCAGGATCGCCGCGATGGCGAATATTTGGGTCCGAAAATCCGTCGCGGCATTGCAGGCCGAGGCGGAAGAATCCGAAACGACAGCCGCGGAGTTGCGCGGCCGCGTGCCGCTCAGGCGCACCCTGTCGGCGCTCAATCTTCTGGCGCTTGGCATCGGCGCCATTATCGGCGCCGGCATCTTCGTCCTCACCGGCCATGCCGCCGCCGCCAATGCCGGACCGGCGATCACGCTGTCGTTCCTGCTCGGCGCGGTGGTCTGCGGCTGCGCCGGACTTTGCTATGCGGAGATGGCCTCGACCGTCCCGATCGCCGGCAGCGCCTATACCTATGCCTACGCGACCATGGGCGAGATCGTCGCCTGGATCATCGGCTGGGATCTCCTTCTCGAGTACGCACTCGGCGCTGCCACGGTGGCGATCGGCTGGTCGGGCTACGTCGTAAGCTTCCTCAAGGATCTCGGGATTGTCTTGCCGGCTGGCTTTACCGGATCGCCGCTCGCTTACGATTCGGTGGAGCGTTCGTGGCACGCAACCGGCGCGCTGATCAATCTCCCGGCGATGGCCGTGATCGCCGGTTTGACGGTGCTGCTTGTGACCGGCGTGCGCGAGTCGGCCCGGGTCAACATCGTGATTGTCGCGATCAAGCTCATCATCATCGTGGTGTTCATCGCGGCAGCGGCGCCATACGTGAGCACCTCGCACTGGGTCACGGCGGGCAATCCGGACGGACACTTTATTCCTCCAAATCGCGGTGTCGGGCAATTCGGCTGGAGCGGTGTCGTGCGCGGCGCTGCCGTTATTTTCTTCGCCTATATCGGCTTCGATGCCGTCTCGACGGCAGCGCAGGAGGCCAACGATCCGAAACGTGACATGCCGATCGGCATTCTCGGCTCACTCGCGATCTGCACCGTGCTCTACGTCGCCGTCGGCTTCGTCCTGACCGGAATCGTCGCCTACGACAAACTCGATGTGTCCGATCCGATTGCCGTCGGCATCGACGCGGTCGGTCTGAAATGGCTCGCGCCCGTCATGAAGCTCGGCATCATTCTCGGGCTCACGTCCGTCATCCTAGTCGGCATCCTCGGCCAGCCGCGCATCGTCTACTCCATGGCACATGACGGCCTGATGCCGGCGGCCGCGGCAAAGGTGCACGGCCGTTTCCGCACCCCGTACATCACGACGATCGTCGCCGGATGCGTCATGGCCGCTCTCGCCGGTTTCCTGCCGATCGGCCTGGTCGGCGAGCTGGTCAGTATCGGCACCTTGTTCGCGTTCATGATCGTGTGCCTCGGCGTGCTGGTGCTGCGGATCGCACAGCCCAATGTGCCGCGGCCGTTTCGCACACCGGCGGTCTATGGCGTTGCCCCGCTCGGCGCCGCCGCGGCGCTGTTCCTGATGTGCGGGCTGCCGATCGATACCTGGCTGCGTTTCGGCATCTGGCTGATGATCGGGATTGGCGTCTATGCGCTGTTCGGCATCCGGCACAGCAAAGCGCAAAAGGCGATCCACGCTGCCTGACGTCTTGGCTTTCCGGCGTCCGGCCGACGTGATAGCAGGGCGTGGCTTTGGAGTGCAGGCAATTCGATGAATTCAGTCTTTGTCGCGCGCGGTGGCGCGGACGCGATCCCGATCTGGTTCGTGACCGCCGCAAGCTGGCCGGAGGTGCGCGAGCGGCTCGATGCCGGCGCTCGCGATTTTGCCGAGGCCGCCGGTTTTGAGCCGAAGGCGGGCCGCCATTTGCTGCTGCCGGGCAAGAAAGGTCTTGGCGGCGTGCTGTTCGGGCTTGCGGCCGAGGATGATGGCGGCGACCGTTTTCTACCCGGCCGCCTGCCGCAATTGCTGCCGGACGGCGTCTATCGCTTCGCCAGCGAGCCGCACGATGCCCGGCTTGCGGCGCTGGCCTTCGCGCTCGGCTCATATCGCTTTACACGCTACCGCAAGGCGGACGCGAAGCGGATCACGCTCGACCTGCCGCAAAGCATCGATCGCGAGGAGATCGAAAGCATCGTCGAAGGCGTCACCCTGGCGCGCGATCTCATCAATACGCCGGCGAACGACATGGGGCCTGCGGAGCTCGAAGACGCCGCGCGCAAGCTTGCGATCCTCCATGACGCGAAATTTTCTGCAATCGTCGGCGACGATTTGCTGACGCAGAGCTTTCCGCTGATCCACGCTGTCGGCCGCGCGGCCACCCGCCCCCCGCGGCTGATCGATTTTTCCTGGGGCGACGACGCGCATCCGCGCGTGACGCTGGTCGGCAAGGGCGTCTGTTTCGACACCGGCGGCCTCGACATCAAGCCCGACGCCGGCATGCTCAACATGAAGAAGGACATGGGCGGCGCGGCGACGGCGCTGGCGCTGGCGCACATGATCATGGCGTGCGGGCTCAAGGTGCGGCTTCGGGTGCTTATTCCGGCGGTTGAAAACGCAATAGCCGGCGACAGTTTCCGCCCCCGCGACATCTACACGTCGCGCAATGGCATCAGCGTCGAGATCGGCAATACCGACGCCGAGGGCCGGCTCATCCTTGCCGATGCGCTTTCGCTCGCTGACGAGGACAAGCCGGACCTGATTGCCGACTTTGCCACGCTCACCGGCGCCGCACGCGTCGCGCTCGGTCCCGACGTGCCAGCCTTCTTCACCGACGATGATGCGCTCGCCGACGAGCTGATGCGCAGCGCCGGCAGCGAAAACGATCCGCTGTGGCGGTTGCCGCTGTGGCGGCCGTACGAGGCGATGCTGGAGTCGAAAATCGCCGACATCAATAATGTCGGCGGCAGCCAGGGCGGCGCCATTACCGCGGCCTTGTTCATGCGCCGCTTCGTCACCGCCAAATCCTGGCTGCACTTCGACCTGTTCGCATGGACGGCGACGGCCAAGCCCGGCCGGCCGGAAGGCGGCGAATGTCAGACGGCGCGCGCGCTCTATGCGCTGCTTGCCGCGCGCTACGGCTGAGCGGACGCGATGCCGGCCTTCGATCCCCGCCTCACGCCGGCCCGCGCCGATCTGGCGGCAAAATTCCTCGAAGGCAAAGTCACAGCAGCGCGTTACGTCGAGGGCTACGCCGCCGAGATCGTCGAACCGCAGGCGCCGCTGTGGAGTGAACCGCGTCCCGACGCACCGCTATTGACCGAGGCACTTAAGGGCGAACGGGTCACGGTGTACGAGCGTAACGCCGAAGGCTTTGCCTGGGGGCAGCTTGCCGCCGACGGCTATGTCGGCTGGCTGCCGGAGCATGCGCTTGCCGCGCCCGGCGCGCCGGCTACGCACAAAGTCATCGCGCTGCGCACGCTGGCTTTTCCCGGGCCGTCGATCAAACTGCCGCCGGTCGAAGCCTTGCCGTTCGGAGCCCGCATTGCGGTCGCCCGGATCGAGGATCGCATGGCCGTCCTGCCATCGGGCTGGTACGTGCCGCTCGCGCACCTCAAGCCGCTCGGGGAACACGAAACGGATTTCGTCGCCGTCGCCGAACGTTTTCTCGGCGCGCCTTATCTGTGGGGCGGCAAGACCGTGCTCGGTCTCGATTGCTCGGGCCTGGTGCAGGTTGCGCTCACCGCCTGCGGCATTGCCTGTCCGCGCGACAGCGACATGCAGGAACAGGCGCTCGGAAAAGCCGTTGCCGCCGACGCCTATTCCGATCTGCGGCGCGGCGACCTGATGTTCTGGAAGGGCCATGTCGCTATCATTCGCGACCGCTCAAGCCTCATTCACGCCAATGCATTTCACATGGCGGTCGCCATCGAACCCATTGCCGACGCCATCAAGCGCATCGCTGCCGCCGGCAGCGACGTCACCAGCGTGCGGCGGATCGCATCCTAGGCGGGCAGCGGGTGGCGTCGCCGCCTTGCGTGCTTTAATCTCTCCGTCTGATGCCGGAGCGGAGGCGATGAGCGATCAAGATTCAGCCGTGGTCCCTCGTGTTCCCGACGCGCCCGCGCCGGTGACGATGTCGCAGCGCTTTCTGCGCCTCAATTTCTGGGTCAGGGAACTGCCGTTCAGCATGGTGCTGATCCTGACCTTGATCGGCGTCGCCTATACCAGCCTGGCGAAACACCCGATCACCGGCTTTTGGGAGCTTCTGACGCCGCTGATCGCGCTGGTCTGCGTCGGCACCGGCTGGCACAGCGCGATCGACAGGACGGCGCGGATCAGGCTGATCGGAACTCAGGTGTTGCACTGGTGCGCGTTCCTCGTCGTCATGAACATGTTGCTTCTGCCCAGCGTTCAGAATGTCTTCAACTCCAACGCGACGGGACTCGCGATATTTACGCTGCTCACGCTGGGCACTTTCACCGCGGGGGTACATGTCCTGTCGTGGCAAGTGTGCCTGCTGGGCCTCATCATGGCGCTCGGCATCCCGGCAATCGCATGGGTCGAGAATTCGGCATTGATCTTCGTTCTGATCGGCGGCGTCGCGGTCGGTATCGCGATTGTGCTGTGGTGGCACATTCACGATTGGCGGAGCCATAAAGCATAGCGCCGCACGGTTCGCCGAACCGCGCCCTAGCTGGTTTGTCCTGGGTGCTGGCCTGCTCGCTGCGGAAGAACGAGCAGACACGCAATGATGAAGACGGCGATCACCGCCGACGCGAACGGGCGGCTCAATGCCAATCCGCCATCGCTCACCGGCTTGTCGAGAAAATCGCCGGCGCTGGCGCCGAGCGGGCGCGTCAGGATGAATGCAGCCCAGAACAGAAACACGCGGGAAACGTTCGTCCAGAAATACGCCGCCGCCAGCAGCGCCAGCCCGGCGCCGAATACGAAGATGCCGTGCTCGTAGCCGGTGCTGTCCGCCATCCAGTCGCCGAGCGCCGTGCCCAGCGTCTGTGAGAACGTGATGGCGACCCAGTAGAACGCCTCCACTTTAGGATTATCCACGGTGGTGACCGATATCGAGCCCATCGTCCAGTACCATGCCGCGAGTGTGGCCATGAGGCAGGCAAACAATAGCGACGATCCGCCGGCATAGCCGATGCCGAGCGAGCGATCGGCGAAATCGGCCATGGTGGTTCCGGCGGTGGTGGAGGCGATAATCGTCGCCCAATACAGATACGGGTGGAATTTCTTCGCGCCGATCTGGAGCAGGATGAAGACAACCAGCAGCGAAAGAAACAGCGCGGTGCCGGCGAGATAACCCCAGTTCAAGGTCATCGTCATGGTATCGCCGCCGGTCTCGCCGAGCGTCGTTGCGGCGATCTTGAGGATCCAGAAGACGAGGGTCACTTCCGGAACCTTGGTGGCGCTTCCTTGGACGCTGTCCGTCATTCCAGGCCTCAGTTCGATGTTGGTACCGGTCGGTCGTTTGTACACGAGCTTATACAGACTGACCGGGCGGCATTAGAATGGCGCTAGGGTGGTTGTCGACCCGGTCTGTGAGGAACATCAGTGCGTTCCGCTGCGGCTTTCCTGGCCTTTTTCGGCGCGTTATCGGGATTTGCGATCCCTGCGCTGGCGGGGCCGCCATATCTCACCGACGATCCCGAGCCGACCGACTATAGGCATTTTGAAATCTACACTTTCGCAAGCGGAACCGTCACGCAGGGCGACACCGGTGGCGAAACCGGCGTCGATTTCAATTACGGCGGAGCGCCAAATCTGCAACTTACCGCCACGGTGCCGCTGGCGTTTGATCTTCCGAGTTCCGGCTCCCCGACGGTCGGTCCGGGCAATATCGAACTCGCCGCCAAATACCGCTTCCTTTTCCAGCAAAGTTTCGGGTTCGACGTCGCGGTCTTTCCGAGAGTTTTCCTGCCGAGCCTGTCGTCGAATGTTGGCGATCAGCACGCCTCGTTTCTGCTTCCGGTCTGGATCGAAAAGGATTGGGGTCAGTGGTCGGCGTTCGGCGGCGGCGGCTGTGAACTCAATCGCTTCGGGGACGGGCGGAATTTCTGCGAGGCGGGGATGGTCGTGACGCGACAGATCGAGTCCGACTTGCAGGTCGGGCTGGAGATTTTCCATCAAACAGCGGATGCGCGCGGCGGGGCGGATACGACGTCGCTGGGTGCTGGCGTCCGTTATGACCTCAACGAGAATTTTCACCTTCTCGGCTATGTCGGGCGCGGCATCCAGAACGTGGATCAGACCGACCGCTTCAACTGGTACACATCCGTGCTCTTCACGTTCTAGCCGGGTGACTTCAGACTTTGCGGTTATGCGCGTTCCACTCGCGCTCGAGGTTGGCGATCAGTGCCGGGCTGTAATGGCAATAGGCCTGGTCGCGGGCGTACGCGGAGAAATATCTCCGGAATGTATCGAGCGATTCCTCGCCGATGCGGATAGCGCGGCGGTTCGATGTGGCGCTGACCGCGCCTGAAGAGGTCAGCCCGGCGATGACGCGGCCGAGAGCGTCATCCATGTCGGCGGGAGCGGCGATCTCGTCGCAGATCATGCGGCCTTCCGGCGAGTCGCAGACGAGCTTGCGTTCGTACTGGATCGCCTGCCGCGTGATGCGGTCGCCGGTGAAACGCGGCATGCGCAGGTTGGCCGCACCAGGGATGATGCCTTCCTTGCGTGCCGGCAAGGTCATGAAGGCGTCGCTCGCCGCCAGCACGTAGTCCATGGTCAGGAGAATCTGGCAGTGGCCGCCGATGGCGAAGCCGTCCACCGCGGCGATCCAGAGCTTTTCGACGCCGGTGCCGTGCACGTCGTCGGGCAGTGCGTCCGGCCGCGCGACGCCGCGGTACATTTTGTGCACGAAACCGAGATCGCGCTTGAGGAACCAGACGAACGGAATCTGGCCGCGATAGAGATGCGTCAGGTTGATGCCGGCGCCGAACAGCCGCCGGCCGGCATATTTCGGATGCACGACGGGGCCGCCGCGCAGCACGGCGATGTCGGTCCTGGCGTCGAGGATGGCGGCATCGACGGCGATTTCCATGGCATCGAGCGTGGTGCCGTCCTCGGCGTTGAGGAAGCGCTCGTTCTTCGATGTCACCACGGCTGCCTTGCCGCGGCGTTCGATGCTCACTTTGCCGAAATCGACGGCGCCGTCGGTATTGAGCTTTAGCAAAGCCTCGGCGGTTTCCGGCCGCGGCAGCAGCATGGCGTGGCAAAGATGCCGCCCGGCGGTCTCGCTGGCGAGCACGTGGGCGAGGAAAATGCCCTGATCGATTTCGACGCCGTCCTTTTCGCTTTGCAGGAGCTGCGCCTCGGCGGCGACTTGCGCCGGCGTCGGCGTGAGGCCGGGCACGGCGCCCGCGGCGGCGAACACCAGATCTTCCAGCCGCACGAGTTTCGTGCGCTGCCGGGTCAGTTCGTCGTAGAGCGCCTCGCAGTGGGCGGCGAGGAAACGCTCACGCTGTTCGCGCGCGGCGCCGAGGATGGCGGAAGCCGCGGCGGCTTCGGCCGGGCTGCGCGCGGGCTTCTTCGGCAGGCGGGAGAGAAGTCCTGCGGAGTGCTGCCAGAACCGCTCGTAGCGCGGCCGGTCGACGTAGAAATCGCCGCTGCGCTTCGGCGTAACCGCGGTCCATTCGGCGATCGCGTGCTCGTCGACCCCGGCCGATTTCAGGATCGCGGCAGCCGCGGCATCAGCATTCATCGCGCCGTTCCTTTTGACACTATTACGTCTTGGGTCATGCTTTGGGCCGCCGATCGATGACACGCTTGGCCTTGCCCTGCGAGCGCTCGATCGTTCCCGGCTCCAGCACGCGAACGGTGGTGCTGACGCCAACATAGGCTTTGATCAGGTGGTCGGCCTTTGCGGCGAGCGCGCCAATCTGCCCGGCATCGAGCTTGCCGCCGAGCTCTGGGCGGATTTCGACCAGCACATCGAGCTCATCGAGGCTGTGCGGCCGGCGGACTTCCAGCACGTAATGCGGCGCAAGCTGCGGCTCCTGGCCGAGCACGGCTTCGATCTGCGACGGGAACACGTTGACGCCGCGGATGATCAGCATGTCGTCGCTGCGGCCCTTGATCCGCTCGATACGGCGCATCGTGCGTGCCGTGCCGGGCAGGAGCCGCGTCAGGTCGCGGGTGCGATAGCGGATCACCGGCATCGCTTCCTTGGTCAGGGTCGTCAGCACAAGCTCGCCGTGCGCGCCATCGGGCAGCGGGGTGCCGGTTTCGGGGTCGATGATTTCGGGAAAGAAATGATCCTCCCACAGCGTCAGGCCGTCCTTGGTTTCCAGACACTCGGCCCCCACACCGGGACCCGTCACTTCGGAAAGGCCGTAATGATCGAGCGCATCGATGCCCAGGCGGCGCTCGATCTCAACCCGCGTCGTCTCGCTCCATGGTTCGGCGCCGAGGATGCCAAGCCGCAAACTGCAATCGCGCGCGGCAATGCCCTGGCGCTCCATTTCATCGGCGATCGCCAGCGCATAGGACGGCGTTGCCATCAATATGTCGGGCTTGAAATCGACGATAATCTGCACCTGCCGCTCGGTGTTGCCGCCGCTCACCGGAATGACCGCTGCGCCGAGATACTCGGCGCCGTAATGCATTCCAAGCCCGCCGGTGAACAGGCCATAGCCATAGGCGATATGGGCCTTGTCGGATGAGCGCCCGCCGCCCGCGCGGATCGAGCGCGCGATCAAGCGCGACCAGGTATCGATGTCGGCCTTGTTGTAGCCGACGACTGTCGGCTTTCCCGTCGTGCCGCTCGACGCGTGAATCCGCACGATGTCGGCCATCGGTACGGCGAACATGCCGAACGGATAGTTCTGCCGCAGATCGTCCTTGGTGGTGAATGGAAATTTGGCGATGTCGGCAAGCGCGCTGAGGTCGGCAGGATGCACGCCGGCCGCATCGAGTTTCTTCCGGTAGTGCGGGACGCGTTCGTAGGCCTGATGCAGCGTGTTCTTGAGACGCCCCAGTTGCAGGGCGTGGAGCTCGTCGCGGCTGGCCTTCTCGATCGGTTCGAGTTGATCGCGTGCGTTCATGTCATTCGGCCTTGATGCCGGACTCAAGAATGATCGGAGTCCATTTCTCCAGTTCGGCTTTTTGCTTCACCGCCAGCGCCTGCGGCGTCTGGTAGTCCACCGGCCAGATTTCCTGGCCAACCTTCTTGAACCGGTCCTGCACGGAAGCGTCGGCCAGGGCAACTCGAACCGCGGCGTTGAGCCTGGCGATGACATCAGGCGGTGTGCCCTTTGGCGCCCACAATCCGTGCCAGAAGCTCACGTCGATGTCGCGATAGCCCAGTTCGTCGAGCGTCGGCACGTCCGGAGCGGCCCACCAGCGCTTGGGCTGCAGCACGGCGAGCGCCTTGAACTGCCCGTTCTCCACATTGGTGATGTAACCGGCCGCCTGTCCGAATGCGAAATCGACATGTCCGCCGAGCATGTCGGTCACCAGCGGAGCGCCGCCACGATAGGGTACGAGCTGAAATGACGTACCGGTCTGCCGCTCAAAAATCCGCGCTGCGAACTCCGATGGGCTGCCGATGCCGACGGTGCCCATTGTCGCCTTGCCATTCTTGGCCTTTAGCCATTCGATAAAGCTTTTGACGTCGGTGGCCGGTACGGTTTTCCCGATGACGATCCAGATCGGGGTGTCGGCGATGAGAGAAACCGGCGAAAAATCGTTCACGACATCGTAGTCGAGCTTCAAGATGGAGGCGTTGAATACGTGAGTTTGGGTGTGGCCGATGATCAGCGTGTAACCATCCGGCGTCGAATGAGCGACCTTGCCGACGCCGATACTGCCGCCGGCGCCGCCGACGTTCTCGATAATGACGCTCTGGCCAAGGGCACCTTGCATCCGCTCCGCCAGGATGCGCGCGATGGTGTCGGTCGGACCGCCGGCCGGGTAGGGCACCACCAGAGTGATGACACGCGACGGATAGTTGTCCGCTCGAGCCGCGAAAGCGCCAGCCACGAGCAAAGCGATTGCAACGGCGAGCGTCTTGCGCATGGCTCGATCCTCCCCCGGAAGCGCTGGACTCTTCAGGCCCAAGGCGTTCCGCGGTCCATCTTACATGAAATTACGTGAAACGAGCCGGCACAGGCGAAAGGAAAAATCAATCCGCCTTGATATTAGCCTCAGTCAGCGCGCGGACATTGAAAGCGCGGATGGGGCGATGAAACCCCTTGAGCTCGAGTTCACCGAGTTCGTCCGTGGCCGCGATGGACTCGACGGCGAGTTGAACCCGGCCGTCGATCAGGATTTGACCATCGGCGGCCTCCCCGCAGAGCCGCGAGCCGAGGTTCACCACGGTGCCGTAGGCCGAATAATGCAGCCGACCCTCGTAGCCGACATTGCCGAGCGTGGCGTGGCCTGCGGCGATGCCGACGCCGAAGCCGAGCTGATGGCCCAGTCTGCGCCACCTCTCCGCAAGCGCCGTGACACGGTCGCGCATCTCGACAGCCATGCGCACCGCACGCACCGACGGATCGGGGCAGGGGATCGGATCGTTGAAGAAAATCAACAGGCCGTCGCCGGCGAAGTGCTGCAGCGTGCCCTCGAAGCGGTCGATGGATTCGCCGAGGCAGCGATAATAGTCCTGCAGCACGGCGACGATGTCCTCGGGTTCGGCGCTCTCGGTGAAAGCGGTAAAGCCGCGAAGATCGCAAAACACCACCGTGATGTCGCGGCGGTGGCTCTGCAGTAATTTCTCGTCGCCGCCGGACACCACGAGTTTCGCGATCTGCGGCGAGAGAAAGCCCTTCAGGCGGTTCATCCGTTCGATTTCGGCGACCTGCGTCGTCACACGCTGTTCGAGCGTACGGTTCCAGCCGGCGAGATCCTCGGCTTGCGCCTGGACCTGATCGTGCAGCGTCTTGATCCGCAGCACCGAGCGCACGCGGGCCACCAGCGCCTGCTGGTCGAGCGGCTTGGTCAGGTATTCGTCGGCGCCGGCATCGAGGCCCGTCACCACGTCCTGCGAAGCGGCCCGGGCGGTACACAATATGATCGGGATGAACGGCAGCGACGTGTCGCTCTTGAGCCGCCGGCACACTTCGAAGCCGTCGAGCTTCGGCATTTCGACGTCGAGCAGAATGAGGTCGGGCAAATACGCGATGGCGCTCGCCAGCGCTTCCTCGCCGTCGGCGGCCTGCAACAGCTCGTAGCCGTGCTTCTCCAGCCGCGTCATCAGGATGTCGCGGTTGGTCTCGTTGTCATCTACGATGAGAATGCGGGCCGGGTCTCTCATGCTCGTGTCGCAACGATGGTGGGGCCATTTGGCCGAAATACGGGGTCGGATAATACGCCGTCAGGCCGGCAGGAATTCCCTGATTTTTGCCAGCAACTGACGTGGACTATACGGTTTTGTGACATAGGCGTCGCAACCGGCCGCGCGCGCCTTGCCTTCGTCGCCGCTCAGCGCGTAGGAGGTCACCACGATGATCGGTATGGCCTTGAGTTCGGGATCGGCCTTGATGCGGCGCGTCGCCTCGTAGCCGTCCATGAGCGGCAGTTGAATGTCCATGAGGATGAGATCGGGCCGTTGCGCCTTTGCGGCGGCGACGCCCGCCTCGCCGTCGCCGGCTTCCAGCATCTCGTAGCCGACGCTGCCCAAAAGGTCACGCAGGATCTGGCGATTGTCCTCCTGGTCCTCGACGACAAGAATCCGGTTGCTCATGTTGGCTCCGTCTGACGTTCGACGCGCAGCGGAACGGTGAAGGAAAATGTCGAACCGCTGCCGAGACTGGACTCGACCCAAAGCCGCCCGCCGTGCATTTCGACGATACGTTTGGCGATCGACAGGCCGAGGCCGGTGCCGCCCTTGACCTTGGTCTGTGTGGAGTCTGCCTGCTTAAATTCGTCGAAGATCTTCGCCTGATCGGTCTCGGCGATTCCCGGCCCGGTATCGCGCACGGAAATCGTGTAGGCGCCGTTCGCCGCCGCCGCCTTGACCGCGATTTCGCCGGCGTCGGTGAACTTGATGGCATTGCCGACGAGATTGAGCAGGACCTGGGTGAGCCGGCGATCGTCGCCGCGTGCCGGCGGCAGATTCGGCGGCACCTCGAGCCTGAAGCCGAGCTTCTTGGTGCTCGCCAGCGGCTCGACCGCGCTATAGACGCCCTGCACGATGTCCTTGATCGAATAATCCTGGATCGTGAGCACGAGCTGCCCGGCTTCGATCTTCGACAGATCGAGCACATCGTTGATCAGGCCGAGCAGGTGCTTGCCGTTGGTCTGCACCCGTTCCAGCACGGCCCGCATCTTGTCGGGCGCTTCGCCGTAGATGTTGTCGAGGATGAGCTCGGTGTAGCCGAGGATGGCGTTGAGCGGCGTGCGCAGTTCGTGGCTCATATTGGCGAGGAACTGCGACTTGTGCTTGCTCGCTTCTTCGACCTGCCGGCTCTTGTCCTGGATTTCCTCGAACAGCCGCACGTTCTCGATGGCGATCGCGGCCTGGTCGGCAAAGGTCGCGACCAGTTCGATCTGCTTGTCGGTGAAGGGTTTCACCTCGGACCTTGTCAATGCCAGCACGCCGATCGGCAGGCCCTCGCGCAGCATGGGAACGCCGAGGATCGTGCGAAAATGCCCGAGCCGTCGCGCCTCGGCCCAGGTGTAGTCGGGATCGGCCTCGACGTCCGGAATATGGACGATGGCGCGCTCCAGCAATGCACGGCCGGTAATCGTGCCGCGTGCCGCTTCCACCGGCTGCGTTCGCATCAGCTCGACAAATTCGGGCGAGAACCCGTAGGCCTCGGCGCGGTAGAACACGCCGTTGATCTGCCTGGTGATGGTCGCCCTGTCGGCATCGCAAAGCCGTGCCGCGGACTCGACCAGCGTTTGCAGCACCGCCTTGAGATCGAACGCCGAGCGGCTGATGAGCTTGAGCACATCGGACGTCGCGGTCTGTTGCTCCAGCGCGTCGCTCAACTCCTCGGTGCGCTTCTGAACGTCCTCGAACAACCGCACGTTCTCGATGGCGATGGCGGCCTGATCGGCGAAAGTCTCGACCAGCGCAATCTGCTTGTCGGTGAACGGTCGCACCTCCAGATGATAGATCATCATGACGCCGAGCAACGTGTCGCCTTTAAGGATGGGCACTCCGAGGACGGTGCGAATCGACTCGGCGTCTCTCGCGCCGTAGGTATATTCGGGATCGACGCGGACATCGGGGATGTGGATGGTCCGTCGTTCAAGCGCGGCGCGCGCTGAACCGCTGTGCCGGCCCGGCGGTATCGGATGGTCCGCCACCCACTGCCTGAATTCCGCTGACGCATTGTAGGAAGCAGCCAGGCGTAGTACCTCGCCGTCGAATCGAAAAATGAAAGCCCGATCGGCGCCGCATAGCCGGACCGAGTTTTCGGCGACCGTGTCAAAAACCGCTTGCAGGTCGAACGCCGAACGGCTGATGACCTCGAGCACTTTGGCTGTCGCGGTCTGCTGCTCCAATGATTCCGCGAGGTCGGTGGTGCGCTGCCGCAATTCGTTGAGAAGCCGCGTGTTCTCGACGGCGATGACAGCCTGGGCGGCGAAATTCGTCACCAGTTCGATCTGCTTGTCGGTGAACGGGCGAACATCCTGGCGATAGATGCCGATCGCACCGACCAGCTCGTTTTCCTTGAGCATTGGCACAACGATCAGGCTACGCGCGCCGGATAGTTCGACGAGAGCGACGAGGCGAGGATCGAGCCGCTCGGTGTACGCGCGATCAACCGTGAGATCGACGATATGGACCGTCTCTTTGGTTCTTACGAGTCGCGCCAGGGGGACGTTTGGATAGTCTCGGATCGCAAGCGGTTGATGCCAAGCGTCTGCAATGGCGGATGCCGCCGCGTGGTGCAGCGCAGCGGGGCGAAATTCACCGTCCTCGTAAAGGAAGAGATTGCCGAACTTTGCCTCACAGAGCGCAATTGCGTTTTTCAGCATGGCGTCGAAAACGGGCTTCAGTTCGCCAGGCGAAGAGCTGATCACGCGCAACACCTCCGAAGTCGCCGTCTGCTGCTCCAGCGACTCGGTCAGATCGGTCGTGCGCTGCCGCAGCTCGTTGAGCAGCCGCGTGTTCTCGATGGCGATGACAGCCTGCGCGGCGAAGTTCGTGACAAGCTCAATCTGCTTATCGCTGAATGGCCGGACTTCCTCGCGATAGACGCCGATGGCTCCGATCAACTTGCCCTCCTTCAGCATCGGCACATTGAGCAGCGAGCGCGCCCGTAGCAGTTTCGCGGTGGCGACGCGCCAGGGATCGCCGTCCTCGTATGCCTGACCGGCGCGGGCATCGGCGATGTGGACCGTTTGGCTTGTTTCCGCGAGCAGGCGCAGTCCGGTGCCTGGCCCAGGCCGGATGGGCCCGCGCGCGAGGTACTCGGCGAATTCGCCTGTGACGCCGAGTGTAGCAAGCGCGGTATAAGCGCCGTCCTGATGGCGGAACATAACGCCGACTGTCGCTTCGCAAATGCGCGTGGCATTTTCCAGCATGGCGTGGAAAACCGGCTCCAAGTCGCCGGGCGACGAACTGATGACGCTCAAGACTTTCGCCGTGGCTGTCTGCTGGTCCAGTGATTGGCGCAATTCGTTGAGCAGCCGCGCATTCTCGATGGCGATGACGGCCTGGGCAGCGAAGTTTGTGACCAGGGCAATTTGCTTGTCGGTGAACGGTCGAACCTCCTGACGGTATATATTGAGATTACCGATCAGCTCGCCTTCCTTGAGCATCGGGATGATGAGTACGGTTCTCGCGCCGGCCCGTTCGACCAGACTGACCGCGGCCGGATCGCCCTCCAGATAGGCCCGTTCCGCCGCGTAGTCGGCAATGTGAACCATCCGCTTGGTCGCAACGACGCGTCCGAGGGCGTTGAACGGGCTAGGCCGAATCACCGAATCGCGTTGCCGGTATTCGGCGAGTGCCGGCGGCGGGTTATAATCCAAAGCGATGCGGAATGTGCCGTTCTCGTGCAGTTGCAGCGCGCCGAACTTGGCGTCGCATAGACGGGTCGCGTTGGCCAAAATGCTCTTGAAGACCGGCTCAAGCTCGCCCGGCGAGCTTGAGATGATGCCCAGCACCTCGGACGTCGCGGTCTGCTGCTCGAGAGACTCGGTCAGGTCGCTTGTACGCTGCCGCAATTCGTTGAGCAGCCGCGTGTTCTCGATGGCGATGACGGCCTGTGCAGCGAAGTTCCGTAGGAGTTCGATCTGCCTGTCCGTGAAGGGTCGTACCTCCTTCCGATAAATCGAAAAGGCACCGATCACCTCGCCGTCCTTGATCATGGGCACGTCGACGGTCGATCTGGCACCGCCGAGTTCGACGACGGGCGATCGAACGCCCTCGGCGGCGTAGTCTTCAGTGTAGCTGAGCTGTTTTGTCTGAATGACGCGCGCCAGATGGCTGCCTGGAACCGGTTGATACAATCCGCGGCGCTTCAACATGTCGGCGAGTTCCGGTACGGTGCCGACTTCCGCCGCAATCTCGACCTGATCATCGTAGACGCGAAACAGCATGCCGAAATTGGCCTCGCAGATGCGCGTGGCGTTCTCCAGCATGACTTGGAATACCGGCGTGAGTTCGCCAGGGGAGCTCGAAATGACTCGCAGCACTTCGCTCGTCGCGGTCTGCTGCTCCAGCGTTTCCGTAAGATCGTCCGTGCGCTGGCGCAATTCGTTAAGGAGCCGCGTGTTCTCGATGGCGATGACGGCCTGCGCGGCGAAGTTTTGCAGCAGCGCAACCTGTTTATCGGTGAAGGAACGAACGTGCTGCCGGTAGACCGAAATCGCGCCGACGAGTTCGTCCTCCTTGAGCATGGGCACGATGAGCAGAGTGCGGGCGCCACCCGTATCCGCCAACGTGCGGAGAGCTGGGAAGCCCTGTTTGTAGCCGGGCTCGGCACGAACGTCGGCGACGTGGACGACTTGCCTAGTCTGTACGAGCCGGCCGAGCGGAAGATCCGGTGCGGGCCGCAGCTCGGCCTGGAGCGCGAAGTATTCGCGATATGCCTGAGGGGCTTCACTGGCTGTCGCCACCGAAACGAAAGCGCCGTTCTTATATAACCATAGTTGCCCTAACTCGGATTCGCATATCCGCGTCGCATTGTTGAGCATTGCCTGGAAAACGGGATCGAGCTCGCCCGGAGAGGAACTGATGACCTGCAAAACCTCCGAGGTCGCTGTCTGTTGCTCCAGCGATTCGGTCAGGTCGGCGGTGCGCGTCCGCAGTTCGTTGAGCAGCCGCGTATTCTCCATGGCGATGACGGCCTGAGCGGCGAAGCTCTGTACCAGCGCGATTTGCTTTTCGGTGAATTTGCGAACTTCCCGGCGGTAGATGGTCATCGCGCCGATGACCATGCCCTCCTTCAGCATCGGCACGGCGACGAGTGTGCGGACGCCGATGATCCCTACCGCGGCCACTGCAAGCGGGTCGCCGTCGAGATAGGGGCGGTCCTCTTTGAGGTCGATGACATGGACCGGCTTGCGGGTTTCGATGGCTCGCGCTGTCGGGACGGAGGGACTTGGGCGAAACAGCGTGCCCGCGCCCCATTTCTCGCGATAGGCCGCCGGCAAAGGCCCGTGCAGCGCCGCGGTCCGCATCATGCCGTCGCTTTCGCGAAGCCACAGCGTCCCGAAGCTCGCGTCGCAGAGCCGCGTCGCGTTTTCCAGCATGGCTTTGAACACCGGATCAAGCTCGCCGGGCGAGGAACTGATGACGCGCAACATCTCCGACGTTGCGGTCTGTTGCTCCAGCGCCTCGGTCAGGTCATCAGTGCGCTGCCGCAGCTCGTTGAGGAGCCGCGCGTTCTCGATAGCGAGGCGGTCCCGCCGGCGCTTCATGTCAGGCGCATGCCGGCCTTTGCGGGTCGCGGCCTTGTGCGCCCGCACCTTCGCCGCCTTGCCGCCTACCGTGCCGCGCCGTTTCATGAAAAGCCGCCCAGGCTCGGAACCGGGAAATGATAATCAAAACCTTCTCTGCCCGCCATGGCGCACCGCACACCGGGCGGTACTTCGAAACCGTGAGTTCTTGAGGCTTTCAGCGTCCCGCGCTACACCTTGCGTCGGTCGGCGCTCCGTGCACCGAGCCGCCATGATGGAGGAATTGCCCCATGCAAGATGTGATCGATATCAAGATCACGCCTTTATCGCCGGCCTGCGGTGCCGAGATCAGCGGCGTCGATCTGTCAAAGCCGCTCGCCGAGCACGAGGTGAATGCGATCAAGCAGGCCTGGGGCAAGCATCTGGTGCTGGTGTTCCGCGGCCAAAAGGTGTCGCAAGACGATCAGTTGAGATTCGCGTCCTATTTCGGCGATCTCGGCAGCCGCAAGAAGGCGCCGGAGCCGCTGCGCAACCGCGCCGAAGGCGTCCAGCAGGACAACGAGAAGGTTTTGCTGGTCAGCAATATCAAAGTGGACGGCAAGCCGATCGGCGCGTTCGGCGAAGGCGAGTTCTGGTTCCACATCGATTCCGGCTATACGCCGCGGCCCTACAAGTACACATTCCTCTATGCGCTCGAATTGCCGTCGCACGGCGGCAATACGATGTTCTCGAACATGTACAAGGCCTACGAGGCGGTGCCGCCGGCGTTGAAGGAAAAACTCAAGGGCAAGACGGCCCTGCACATCCACGAATACAATCGCGCCAAACAGGCGAATTCGTCGGGCGACATCAGCGGCATCCCGCATCATTCACACCCGATCTTCATCACCCATCCCGACACCGGGCGAAAGACATTGTTCGTCGACCGGCTGATGACAACGCGCATCGAGGGCGTCAGCCAGCAGGAGAGCGACGCCATCCTGGAGCAGCTTTACGAGATCGGCGAACGCCGCGATTTCATCTTCGAGCACGTCTGGCAGCTCGGCGACTTTCTGATGTGGGACAATCGCTGCACCATCCACGCCCGCACCGATTTCCCGAAGGAAGAGCGACGGCTGTTGCGCCGCTGCACCGTTGAAGGCGAGCCGCTGCATGAATAGGGAAAGAGCATGACCAACCCGCGATTGCCTGTATTCGACAAATTTATCGCCGAACTGCGCGCGATCTGGGCTGCCGAGGCCGCAGACCAGCGCCGTATGGAGCGGGCGAAGCCGCTGCTCGAATGGCTGGTAACGGACGACACGCTGAAAGCCCATTCGGCAAGCTGGCCGTCCACCGAGGGCCGCAAAAATCTTCTGCTCTATGTCGATCCTGACTACGCCTTCGTCGTCAACGCTGTAGTGCGGATGCCGGGCCGCACCGGCAGCGTGCACGACCATGCCGATGCTTGGGTGCTTTATGGCGTGCTCGACGGCACCGAAAGCCTGGAGCGCTTCGAGCGCGTCGACGACGGCAGCCGGCCGGGCCATGCCGAAATCAAGCTTGCATCAGTGACGACCGGCTCGCAGGGCAAGGTCGATCTGGTAGCTCCGCGCGCCATCCATGCCGAGCAGGGCGGTCCGACACGGTCGGTTGCGATCATCGTGCGCAGCCAGAAACTCGGCGAGGGCACCGTGTTGCAACATCAATACGACCGCGTCGCCAATACCGTCATCGAACGCTATGGCCCGACCCAGGTGCCGTTCGAACTCGCTGGATAATCTCTTGTCAGACGCCGCTGTTTGACGCCGAACCAAGCCGAACGCCCCGCCAGTTACAGCCTCGTGGAGAGCTGCTCATGGAATCGCTGCCGAAAGGCGCAAACTTCGTCCGCGGCAAGATGCTGTGGGAGATCGGCCTGCACATCGCGGGCAATCCCGACACGCCCTATGGCGGCAACCGCGACATGGTCATCACCGTCGGCTCGGGCTCGGGTGAACGATTCCGGCCGTGGCTGCGCATGGCGTCAGGTTCGGCGATCCTGGCCGAAGGCGTTGTCGCAGGGGACATCGAAGCGGCGTTCGTCAATCCATCGGCGTTGCTGACGCAAGCCTATCGCGGCGTCGGTTTATTCAAGAAACCGCTGCCGGTGCGGATCATCTGCAATTATCCGAGCTGGGACCGCTTCGTCATGGCTTTTCATCCGCGCACCGGCATCCGTTCGGTCGGCGACATCAAGGCCAAGAAGTATCCGCTGCGTCTCTCGGTGCGTGAAGATCCGACCCATTCGACCATCGTCCTGATCGATCAGATTTTCGCGCTGCACGGCTTCGCGCTGACGGACATCGAAGGCTGGGGCGGCAAGCTTTTGCGGTGCGGTGGCCCCGGCGATGAGCGCCGCCGCCTCGAACCGATGGCGCGCGGCGAAATCGACGCCGTATTCGACGAAGGCATCAAGCCATGGCTGACGCCGGCGCTTGACGCGGGCCTGATGCCGATCGGTTTTGACGACCGCGAATATGCCGAACTCGGCAAGCTCGGCTGGCGCCGCGTGACGATTCCGAAGGCGCTGTTTCCCGGCCTGCCACACGACGTCGAGACGCTCGATTTCTCCGGCTGGCCGGTCTACTGCAGCGCCTCGCTGCCGGAGCAGACCGCCTACGATATCTGCGCTGCCGTCGCCGCGCGCGAGGCGGAAATTCCGTGGGAGAAGATGGCCGGCGGCAACGCCGTCCACGCGGTCACCGAAACCGATTCCACGCCGATGGACGTGCCGCTGCATCCCGGCGCCGAGCGCTGGCTGCGTGAGCACGGCTGACTACGGACTGAGAGGTGCGAGAGCGCCGCGCAGCGGCGCGCTGGAAATCATCATCAATCCCGTGAAGGGGCTACCGAGCTCTAAAATCAGATAAATGGCGCACGATGACGACAGTGCAAATAACGACAGCGAAATGAACACAGTCGTATTAAGGGCCGAAAAGAGGCTGAAGCTCGCAAATATGATGATCAGCCATAGCGCCAGGACGCCGAGAAAGGGCAGCGGTATCGAATTGCCCGTCTCGGTAAACAGCAGAAGGCGCGCGCGTGCGATATCCGTGCTGGCCTCTATGGCGCGCGCCTGCAGCGAGCGCTGAAGATCGTTTTGCGGCGCGAGCGACTGAATCTGTACATAGACCTTCTCGACGGCAACGCTCGGCTCGTACGGGGCCGTGGCATCGGAGGCCTTCTCGCTCCAGAGGCGATCGGCGAACAGCGGAATAGCGGTGCGGATTTCCGCGCGAAGAGGCGCTGCCTCGGGCCCATATTGCGCCAGCAGATTATCGAGCAGAACCACGTCCGCCATTATCTGCCTGACTTGCCCGCTCTGGGTATCGAACGAATTCTTCGCGGCCGCAATCAACAAGCCGACAACAAGCGCGGCCATGGTGGCGATGAGTCCGACTCCGAGCCGGACCACGTCCTGGGTATCCTTGTTCAGGTGATGGCTTGGCAAAGCGTCGCGGAGCAGGCCGCCGAGAAAAATGCCGCCAAGCGTCAACAGGAATATGCCCGACGATAACAGGACTGGAGTCATGGCTCGTCGGCCGCGCTCGAAGTGCGGGAATGGAGGAATACGCGAACGAGGTTTTGTTCTCCGACCACTTCGCCAAGCGAGCGAAATGCGAAGAACGGGACCAGTACCAGGAAGATGACGAAACTTGTCGCGATGAGTTGCTGGAGCGTACCGCCTCCAACGCCTGCGATCGAGTCCGCCACGGTCCGGTGATGGAAGAGCCCGACGGCGACTTCCTCCAGAACATTGAGCACCAGGAGCAAGGCGAGGAAGACCAGAGACCTGTAGAGCGTCGGCCAGATCAGAGCCCGGGTCTTGTAGCGTTCGCCGAGGTGCACCGCATGTCCGATGCTCATGAACTTGGCGCAGATCAGCGCCTTGGCAGCGGCGAAACCGAATGGCGCGAAAGCAATGTCCTGCGCCTGGAGAATTGCGTATTTGAGATAGGCGAGCGCGCTGAAACATACGAAGAGGTAAACCCCGACAACGAGAAACTCCTTCAGCTCATCGACTATTTTCCCGCTGATTGTCGGTTTCGAAATTGCCTCGGCGGTCATGTCGGTCCCCCTGCCGCGAATAAATGGGCGCTCAAATCACTTCCTCGGTCTTGTCGTCGGTCTCGCCATAGCGGCGCAGCGTCGCCGACTTGGTGCCGGCATAAAGCTGCGCAAGTCCAGGTGCGATCTTGGCATTCTCGCGCTCGAACAGCGAGTTGCCGGCAAGGTCGCTCTCGACCAGGAACGGGCCGAACTTCTCGACGTCGAGCACCCATACGGCTTGCGCCAGGCCGAGTTCTTGCAGCCAGTACACGCCCGCGACCTTCTTGATGCCGCGCCCGAGCAGTGCGCCGGTGCCGTAGCCGACGGTAGTGAGATAGATCGCGTTGTTGGGTACGAAGTGCCGGCGATAAGTCTCCGAGGTCATGCCGCCTTTGCCGATGATGATGTTGCAGCCGGACAGCTTGAACCAGCCTTCGAGCCATTGCGCGAAGCGGAACGATGCCGTGGCCGTGACGGCTCCGACGGTATAGGTGCCGTCGGGATTGACGCTGGCGGCCGGCGAGCAATGAAAATTGGTAATGCCAAGCGCGTCCTTGCCCGCCGGCATGCCGAAGCTGTCGGCGATGGCGCGCTTGTAGACGCCCTCGCGCGCGGTGAATACCCGGCCGGTGAGGTAAGCGACCGAACCGATTTCCAGTTTGCGCAAATCGTCCGTGTGCGCCGGAAGATCGATCTGCACGGTTTTGAGATTGGCCATCGTTACTCCGCCGCTGCGGCCGATTGCTCGCCCCATTCGACCGTGGAGCGGCGCATGTAATCGGTGAACCACATCGGATCGGTGCGGAACACAGCCTTGCCGTCGGCGGTAATACGCGCGACGGCGCGGCGCGACGACAGGCAGAACATGTGCACCGACATCGGCATGCCGCCGGTGTGGCAATAACCGACTTCGATATGACAATCGATCACCATGGAGGAACCGACGAAGCCCATGGCGCCCATACCGATATTGTTACCGAGCTCCTTGAACTCTTCCTCCAGCGCGGCGATTTTTGGATCGGGATTGCGCGAGCCGACGATGCGCAGGCACGACGCCTGCTTGCCGAGCACCATCGACGTGTCCTTCGAGCCGCCCAGCCCAATGCCGACGATGGCAGGCTGGCAGGCGAGACCGCGCTTGCCAAAGCCGATGAGCGTATCGAGAAAGAAGCGCTTGATGCCCTCGATGCCGTCGCCGGGAAACAGCATGCGGTAATCGGAGCCAAACAGGCCGCCCTTGTGCACGGTAGTGAGCTCGATCCAGTCCGCGTCAGGGTGAAACGAATATTCGATCTCCGGCGCGTTGATGCCGACATTATTGTTGTGGTCGGTGCGCCATAGCGGGTGCACGCGGTTCGGCCGCAGCGGCACGTTCGTCGTCGCGCGCGCGGTGGCGCGGCGGAGCGCCGTTTCCAGCGCCACCGGGCCGCCTTCGATGCGCGCTTCGTTGCCGATCTTGACGTACCAGCGCGGCAGGCCGGTGTCGCCGCACATGGCGCGGCGGTCTTCCTTGGCCGCTTCGTAATTCTCCAGCATCGCCTTGATGACGAACGAAGACAGATCGCCCTTTTCGGTATCGGCGCATTTGCGCAAACCGGCGAGATAATCGTCGGGGATTTCGATGGCGGCCTTGGCCATCAAGTCCTCGGCGGTGCGTTGAATGCTTGAGAGAGAAATCATGCTCATGTCCGTTATTCGGCGGCGACCCGGTCGCGCAGCAACGTATCGCCCGGCTTTACATGGGTGAACAGCACCGGCTGCTCGCCGATCTCGATGCCGCCCGCACCTTGCCGGGCCACTGTGAAGTTCGAGGTGGCGAGATCGCCCGGCTCGGGGAAATCGGACCGGAAGTGCGCGCCGCGCGAATTCTCGCGGTTGAGCGCCGCCAGCGCAATGACCCGGCTCACTTCGCACAACGAGCGCAGATTGAGCCAGTCGTGCCAAGTCAAATTGAAGTGACGGTTGCCGTCGGCGACGCCGGTCGCCAGCAGTTCCGCCTCGATCCGGTCGATGCCGGTCAGGCCGCGCTTGATGCTTGAGGTATCGCGCACCACGCCGACCTCATCCCACATGGTGTCGAGGAGCTTTTCGCGCAGCGCGTTGAGATCGCCGGGCGGGCGGCTGAAGGGACGCTGGGCGCGCTCAAGCTCGGTGTCGAGGACGCTTTGGTCGGGGCTGCGAAAGCCGGGATTGGCGGCGATCCAGCGCGGCATCACGTCGCCGGCAATGCCGCCAAACACGGTGGAATTGGCGACGCCGTTGCCGCCGAGCCGGTTGGCGCCGTGCATACCGCTGGCGTCCTCGCCGGCGACGAACAGTCCGTGACGCTCTGTGGCGGTATCGACCTCGCAGACCACGCCGCCCATGAAATAATGCGCGGTCGGCACCACCTCGACGAGGCCGCCGGCGAGATCGAAGCCGCAGTCGCGGCAGCGGTCGACCATGCCCTTGAACTCTTTTGCCACGCGCGCCGGACCGAGGTGAGCCATCTTGATATAGACGCCGCCGTTTTTGGTGGTGCGTCCGGCGCGCATCTCGGCGTAGATGGCGCGGCTGACGACGTCGCGGGTGGCGCGCTCGAGTTTCGGATCGTAATCGCTCATGAAACGATGCATGGCGCCGTTGAGGAGGTGGCCGCCCGATCCGCGCAAGCCTTCCTCCAGCACTGTGCCAGTCATGCGGGTGTCGGGTCCGGCGAGCAATCCGGTCGGATGGAATTGCACCATTTCCATGTCGCGCAACGGCAAGCCGAGCCGCAGCGCCATGGCCAGCCCATCCATGGTCTTGTCGCCGGATGGCGTGTGATAGCGGTACATGGTCGGGCCGCCGCCAGTCGCCAGCAGCACCGCTTGCGCGGCAACAAAACGGAATTCGCCGCTGCGCACGTCGATCAGAAGCACGCCGGACAGCGCGCCGTCGGGCGAGGGGATCAGCGCGACGGCGCGATGCTCCTCGAGCCGGCGGATTGGCCGCGCCCAGACCTGCTCCATCAGTCGGTTGATGATCTCGATGCCGGTGAGATCGCCCTTGTGCACGGTGCGGTCGAAGGTCTGGCCGGCGAACGCCTTGCCGTGCAGCGTGCCGTCGGCATTGCGGTCGAAGAAACAACCGATCTCGTTCTCCAGCTCCTGCACGCGCTCGACCGCCCTGGTGACCAGCGTCCAGGCCAGCTCCTGGTGCGGCAGCCATTTGCCGCCCTCGATGGTGTCCATGAAATGACGTTCGATGGAATCGCCGGGATTGAGCGCGACGTTGTAGCCGCCCTGCACCATGCGGGTGCAGCCGCATTTGCCGAGCAGTCCCTTGCTCACCACGGTGATGTCGAGATCGGGATTGGCCTTCTGCGCATGCAACGCGGCAAACAATCCGGCGCCGCCGGAGCCGAGGATGAGAATGTCGGTTTTCAGATGCTCGACGGTCATCGGATGCTCAGAACACACGCACGAGGAAGATGAAGGCGACGATGGCGGACACGGCGGCGGCGAGAGTCGCAAGCTGTTTCTGGCCGTCCCGCCAGTCGAAGTTTTCGATCACCAGCACACGCAGGCCCCCGAGCATGTGTACGGTGAGCAGGAATACCAGCCCACCCTCGGACGCTTTGACCCACGGTTGATCGCTCCAGCGCAGAAAACTTTCGAGCCTGGCTTCGCCGTCGATCGCGAGACCGAGCGCGAGGAAATGCAGCGGCAGGAAGATCGCCAGCGCCAGCCCGGAGAGCCGATGGATCATCGCCGCGATCCACAGCGGATCGCTCCGGTGCCCGATCCGCGCAGTCATGACAGCACCACGGCAAAAATCGCGCGCGCGCCGAGCACCGCCAGCAACAGGCCGAATGCGATGGCGAGGGCGCCGGAGCCGCGGTCCTTCAGCGGCGACCATTCGCTCAGGATATTGCGCACGCCGATCGACGCATGGACCGAAACCGCGGCGACGAATAGCCCGTAGAACGCTGCCCAGGCCGCGCTGCCACTGGTGCGCGACAGGATATCGGCGGCGCTCATGCCGTGCCGTGTGGCATAGAAAATGACGGCGATGTGGACGAGGACGAGCGGCGCCATCAGCGCCGCCGTCGCCCGCTGCCATACGTAGAGCCGCACATTCATATCTTGATCTCGCCCTTCAGATACGCCGCCGCGGTGCGCCGCTTCAGGCCGGCGATCGACGCGGTCGGATTGAGCGTCTGCGGGCAAAGTTCCTGGCAGGATTGATGCGAGTGGCAGGCGTGACAGCCGCCCGCCGCCGACACCGCCTGCAGCCGCGCGGTGTTGCTGGCATCGCGCTCGTCGTTGACCAGCGTCCAGGCCCGCGTCAGAGCCGCCGGACCAAGATAATCGTTATTCCAGCGTACGGTATCGCAGGCGGCGTAACAGACACCGCAATTGATGCATTCGATCGCCGCGTCAGCGGCGCGCCGCGCCGGGCTGTCCGGCCGGATTTGCTCGATTGCGTCGTACCTTGTCCTGGAGGGCGCAAAGACTCCTTGAGCCTGCTGCCACTTCTCAAAGAATGGCTCCATATCCGTCGCCAGGTCCTTGATAACGGTCAAGTTCTCCAGCGGGCCGATCTCGAGCCGGCCGCTGCCCGCCACTTTCGACACGTGGGTGCGGCAGGTCCAGCGCGGCTTGCCGTTCACCGTCATGGCGCAGGAGCCGCAGACGCCGACCCGGCAGGCGAACCGATACGACAAGGTCGGGTCGATATGGCGCTGCACGAAAGTCACGACGTCGAGCACGGTCTGGCTCTCGCGCCGCGGCACGCTGTAGGTCTCGTAGCGGCCATCTTTGGCGCCGCGCCAAAGCGACACGGACAGATCCGCAGGCATCCCGGTCCCCTGGGCGAACGTTATCAGCGCAGTCTAGCAGGCTGGCTGCGTCACTTCACGTCGGGATAGAGCCCTGAGCCCTTCACCACGGCGAGGCCCTCGGCGCGGTCGGCGGGAAGCTCCTTGGCGAACTGTTCGGCGGATTCCAGCACGGGCGTCAGCCCGCGGTTGATCAGGAACTTCTGCTGGAAATCCGGATTCGACTCCACCTTCACAATGGCCTGGTTCAGCTTGTCGATGATCGGCTTTGGCGTTCCGGCGGGTGCGAAGATGCCGAAGAAGGTCGCTGCGATGTGTTCCTTGTAGCCGAGTTCCTTGAACGTCGGGACGTCGGGCGCAAGCGGCGAACGCGCGTCGCCGTCGACTGCAAGGGCGACGACTTTGCCATCGCGGAGGAACGACACCAGGTTGCCGATGCCGAAAATCGCGATCTGCGTGGTGCCGTTGAGCATGGCGTTGACGGCGTCGCCGCCGCCCTTGAACGGCACGCGCACGATGTCAGTGCCGTTCTGCTTGTTGAACTCTTCCATGAACGCGACTTTCGACAGCGAAGGCGCCATGTAATTGAATGTCTTCGGCTTGGCTTTCACCTGTGCCGCAAGCTCGGCGAAGCTTTTCACGCTGATCGACGCGTTCACCGCGAACGTCTGCGTCAGATAATACGGCCGCGCCACCGGCACCAAGGCCTTGGACGGATCGAAGTCCGACGGCTGGATGAGCGGATTGGTGACGATAGCCTGATCGGGAAGGATGCAGATCGTATAACCGTCCGGCGCCGCCTCGGCGCACGCCTTGGCGCCGATGGTGCCTTCGGCGCCGACGCGATCCTCGACTACGATCGCGGTATTGAGCGCGGGTCCCATCTGGTCGCCCAGCGCCCGCATGAACAGGTCGCTCAATCCGCCAGGCCCCTGCGACGCGATCGCCCGGATCGGCCGCGATGGAAAATCGTCAGCCGCCGCGGTCAGCGGCGGCGCCAAAAACCCGACCAGCGTGACAGCGAGTGCCCACCGATTCATGTCTTCCTCCCTTGTGGCATTGCTTTTTGATCGCGTAACAATGCCGGCGCAAGCCCCGCCGCGCGCATGCGGCGTAAACGCGCAGATCGTATCGGCGCCGGGTTGGGCAGGGGAGGCAGGGCGTGGCTGGTTACGCGATGAAGGTCGAGAAGGGCATCACTGTCACGATGCGCGACGGCGTGCGCATCTCGCTCTGCGTGTACCGGCCCGATGCGGCCGGGCAATTTCCCGCGCTGTTTGCCGTTTCGCCCTACCAGTACGAAATGGACGACGTGCCGGCCTATCCGCTTTTCCTGTGGCGCGAGACCGGGCCGGTCGAATGGTACGTCGGCCAAGGCTACGCCTATGTCCATGCCGACGTGCGCGGCGCGGGCCAGTCCGAAGGCGAGTTCGAGTTCATGGGACTCAACGAGCAGCAGGATTATCTCGAACTGATCGCCTGGATCGTAAAACAGCCGTGGTGCACGGGCAGAGTTGGCGGCGTCGGCCAATCCTATTACGCCATGGCGCAATGGCTGATGGCGACCTACAACCCGCCCGGGCTCGCCTGCATCGCGCCTTACGACGGCCTTGTCGACCAGTATCGCGGCTCGAACTATCACGGCGGCATCTACTGCTCCTACCGCTCGGTCTGGTACACGTCGCTGCGCGCCGACAACCAGCACCGTCTTGCCGGCAGGCACGGCCGGCCGCCGATGAAATTCGATCTGGTCGGCGCCATCATCGAACATTCGCTCGACGACGACTTCTGGCGCGAGCGTTCGCCGTACTGGCGGCTCGACAAGATCAGGTGTCCGGTGCTGTCGATCGGACACTGGGGCAAGATGGGCTTGCATTTGCGCGGCAACATCCTCGGCTACGAGGAGGTCAAGGCGCCGAAGAAGCTCGTCGTCACCGGCGCGCGCAATACCTTCGAAGCGCACCGGATGTTCGATCAGGTCGAATTCCACGAAAAGGAATTGCTGCCGTTCTACGACTTGCATCTCAAGGGCGCCAACAACGGCTTCATGGACGCCGAGCCGGTGAAGTTGTTCGTGCGCGGCGCCAATGTCTGGCGCAGCGGCGAGGCGTGGCCGCCGCAGGGCACGACGCCAGTTGCGTACTATCTGCGCAAAGGACCCTCCGGCAGCGTCACGTCGCTCAACGACGGTGCGCTCTCGACCGAACCGCCCGGCGCCGGCGAAGCGGCGACGAGTTACACCTATCCCGACTGGGAATGGGTCAACGGCGTCGCCGTCATCGGGCCGGACGGCAGGGTCGATCCGCCGCGCCGCGTACTCACGTTCACCAGCGCGCCGCTTGACGCCGATCTCGATGTCACCGGCCCGATCGTGCTCAAGCTGTTCGCCTCATCGACCGCGATCGACACCCAGTTCATCGTCAAGCTGACCGACCAGCAGCCGCAGGACGCGGCGGCGCGGGCAAAAGGCGAGCAGCCCGGATTCACGCCTGTATCGAAAGGCTGGCTCAAAGCCTCGCATCGCGAAAAGGACTCGATGCGTTCGAAGCCGGAGCGCCCGTTCTACACCCACACCAATCCGCAGCCGCTCGTGCCCGGCGAGGTTTATGAATTCGACGTCGAAGTGCTGCCGATCGCTTATGTGTTCAAGAAGGGCCACCGCATCCGGCTCGAGCTCGCCAACGGCGATTCGCCGGCGACCGACGGCGTGTTCTCGCATCCGTATCATCCCTCGCTGATGGGCACCGACACTATCCTTCACGACGGTGCTCGCGCCTCGCGACTCATTCTGCCCGTGATGGAAACCGCGTGAGCGCGCAAACCGCGGAGCGCTGGCGCCGGTCGGCACACTCAATTAACATTCGGCCTAAATAAGCGACGCTCCGGGGAAAATCATGAAGCACAGCACCGATCGTATTCTCACCACCCACGCCGGAAGCCTGTCGCGGCCGGCGAATCTCATCGCCATCAGCAGGGCGGTCGCAACCGGACAAAGCAAAAGCGACGACCCTGCTTATTTGCAGGCTCTCGCCACGTCGGTTGCCGACGTGGTGAAGAAGCAGCGCGCGGTCGGCATCGACATTCCCGATGACGGCGAATTCGGCAAGCCGGTCGCCGGCACCTACGACTATGGCGCGTGGTGGAACTACGCCTTCGTGCGGATGTCCGGATTCTCGCCGCCTGGCACCGCCGCGGCCGCAACCGAAGCCAAGCACAAGAAATCGAGCGTCGCCGACCTCGCGCTCACGTCCTTCGCCAACCGCCGCGACTGGCAGAAGTTCGGCGAGTTCTACAAGGATCCGGAATCGGGCGGCGCCTTGTTGGGAAGCGCCGCGCGCCGTCCGGTGGGGCGGCCGACCTGCACCGGGCCGATCAAATATACCGGGCATGCCATCCTGCTAGCCGACATCGACAATTTGAAAAAGGCGATGGCCGCGACCGACGCCGAGGAAGGCTTCATGTGCTCGATCGGGCCGGGCAGCTTCGCCCGCAGCGAGGATCTCTATTACAAGACCGAAGAGGAGTTCCTGTTCGCTTCGGCCGACGCGATGCATGAGGAATACAAGGCGATCGTCGATGCCGGCCTGGTCCTGCAAATCGACGATCCGAGCCTACCCGACAACTGGGACATGATCAATCCTGAGCCGCCGCTCAAGGAGTTCAAGAAATTCGAGCAGGTGCGCATGGAGGCGCTCAATCACGCGATCCGCGGGCTACCGGCCGACCGCATTCGCCTTCACATCTGCTGGGGGAGCTGGCACGGTCCGCACACGACCGACATTCCGCTCAGGGACATCGTCGACCTCGTATTGAGCGTCAATGCTGGCGCCTACTCCGTAGAAGCCGGCAATGTCCGCCACGAGCACGAATGGCGGGTGTGGCGCGACGTCAAGCTGCCCGACGACAAGCTGCTCATTCCCGGCGTCGTCAGTCACGCCACCAACATTGTCGAGCACCCGCAGGTTGTCGCCGACCGCATCGTGCGTTACGCCAATGTGGTCGGCCGCGAGCGGGTCATTGCCGGCACTGATTGCGGCCTGGGCGGCCGCATCCATTCGCAGATCGCCTGGGCGAAGCTTGAGGCGCTGGCCGAAGGCGCCCGGCTCGCCAGCAAGGAGCTGTGGGGCTGATCGGTCGCGCGGAAAATCGATATGAAGCGGCAGCACGCCGGCCCGGCGTCAAGGACGGTGACACGACCCGCCGCGACCTGCCATAATTATTCATGCACGCAAGATCAAAACAGGGAGGCAGCCTTGCCCAAAGTCACGTGGGACCACATTCATCTCCGCACCACCAATCCGGAAGCTATGGCGCAGTGGTTCGAGAAAATGCTCGGCGCTGAAGTCATTCGTACCATGCAGCAAGGCAAGCCGCGCATCGACCTCAAACTCGGTGGCGCCAATATCTTCATCGCGCCGGTGGCAGATGGCGACGGCACCAACGGGGCGCCAACGATCCCGTATCGCGGTCTCGATCATTTCGGGCTGTCGGTGAGCGGCATCGACGCCATTGCGGCCGAACTCAAGGCCAAAGGCGTCGAATTCACCCGCGAGCCGACGACGGTGCGGCCCGGCACGCGCGTCTGCTTCATCCGCGCGCCCGAGGGCGTGTCGATCGAGCTCCTGGATCGCAGCGTCTAGAAAATTATTAAACGGAGAGTTTGGATATGTTGCAGCTTTATTACGCGCCCGGCGCCTGCTCGATGGCGTCGCACATCGTGCTCGAGGAGAGCGGTGAAAAGTACGAGCCGACCAAAGTGGATCTTGCCGGCGGCGAGCAGCGCACGGAAGCCTATCTCAAGATCAATCCGCTCGGCCGCGTGCCGGTGCTTCGTCTCGATAATGGCACTCCGCTGGCGGAGAACACGGCGATCCTGCCGTATCTCGGCAAGCGCTTCGGCATGTGGCCGAAGGACGACATGGGCGAAGCGAAGGCGCTGTCAACGATCGGCTTCTTTGCCGCGAGCGTGCATCCGGCCCATGCCCATGTCGGGCGGCCGGAGCGCTACACCGCCGACGCCAGTGCGTTCCCGGGCATCAAGGAAGCCGGGTTGAAAACCTTTCACGGTTATCTGAAGCAGATCGACGGCATGCTGGCGAACCGCGAGTGGCTGCTCGACAGTTACTCTGTGCTCGACCCTTACGCCTTCGTATTTTACACGTGGGGCGTGCGCCGCGAATTGCCGATGGGCGAACTGAAGAACTATACCGCCCACAAGGACCGCATGCTCAAGCGCGCTGCCGTCGGCCGCGTCGCCGCCGACGAGAAGATCAAGGTCTAGAGGCGAGTTCGCTCATCCGTAGCAGATCGATCGGCCGGCCGCGGTTGAGAACGGCGCGCGGCCGGCCGTGAAAGCGCAGCGCCTCGACGATATCCGGCGCATCGAGCACGACCAGATTTGCGGGCGCTCCGACGGAGAGCCCGTAGCCCGCAATATTCAGCGCCCTGGCCGGATGTACGGTGATCATGTCGTAAAGCGTCGCCATGTCGCGGCGTGACATCATCCACAACAGATGCGAGGCGAGGAACGCCACTTCGAGCATGTTGTTCCTGCCGTAGGGATAATAGGCGTCCGAGATATCGTCCTGGCCGAAACAGACATTGATGTTCGCCGCCAGGAGCTCGGGGATTTTGGCTTGCAGCGGGCCGGTGTGCGGATTGGTGACCACGCTGATGCCGGCCTCCCGCAGCAGCGGCAACAGCTCGCGCAGATAGGAATCCGGATAGTGCGCCATGGCGCGGCAATGATGCGCCACGGCGCGGCCTTGCCAGCCGCGCCTGATCGCTTCAGTAGCCATCATGTCCAGCGTGCGCAGATTGGCGTCGCCGGCATCGTCGAGCAGCATCGACACGTCCTTGCCGGCGCTGACCGCGAGATCGAAGCAGAATTCGACATGCGCTCTCATGTCGGCCGTCGATCTCTCGATCCACGGAATGCCGCCGACCACGTCGGCGCCGAGCGCCATGGCTTCGCGCATCAGCCGGTCGGCGCCCGGCTCCTTGGCGATGCCGTCCTGGGCGAAGGCGACGACTTGAAGTTCGACGATGCCGCGGAATTCGTCGCGGACCGCGATGAGCGCCTTGACGCCTTCGAGCTTTGCCTTGGTGTCGACGTCGGCAAAGGCACGGATGTGGGTCGTGCCATAGAGCGCGGCCATGGCGACCGCGCGCCGCGCGTTCGCGGCGATCCACGACGCGTGATAGGACCTTTTGACCTCGCTCGCGAGCTCGATGGCCGCCGCCGCGCCGGTCATTCCGGCCTTCTGATAGGCCTCAAGCGCCGCCTCCGACATCATCGGCAAAGTAAAGACCTTGCACATATGCATTTGCGGATTGACGAAGGACGGCGTGACCAGATTGCCGCCGGCGTCGATCTCCTGCGGCGCGGACGCACCCAGTCGCGGGACGAGATGCGAAATCAGTCCATCGCTGATCGCAATATCGGCCGTCGCTTCCGGCTTGTGGCGTAGCCGGGCGCTGCGAATGATCAGATCGGCGGTCGCCACAGACGAACCTCTCGCACCACGCCGGCACTCATGCCGGCGTGCAAGTCTAGCAGAAGGTTCGACAGTTGGTCGTCAGAACGGCGCCGCGTGGTTCATTTCGCCATGGCTTTCGCAAGGCCCTTGCGCAAATCCTCCCCGGTCATGACCGGTATCAGTTCGACTGCCGCATCGAACGACAGAAAGAACGGTTCGACAACTTCGACGACCTGTGATGCCTCGGCCATATCAAAGAAGATCATTCCGCCGCGCAGGCCATCGGACACGCCGAAGTAAGCGGCCTCCGGCTTGAGATGGCCCATGATCGATTCCATCGCTTTGGCGAGTGATCCGTCCTTGAGCGCCGCGTTGCCCTTCGCGACCGGGACCGTGAATTTCAGCATCATTCGCATTGTCGTCTCCATGTTGTGAAAATCAAAATTTCGCCGAGACGCTTTTTGGAGCGCGGCCGCTCGCACCGGTGCAGTCAATCAAAGGAATAGTCATCTTCGGCTGATGACCGCTTCATGACACACTCGGATGCCAGGAGCGCTCCCGTGAATAACCTTAGGCAGGACGCGCTTGCGGGGCCAAGCTCCGCTGTCGGGTTTTGTTTGTTGTTGGGAGCATAATTATGCGGCACAAACGCGCAGCGCGAGGTTATCGCCGACCATTAGATCAAGCGATAAACGATAGCCGGCACCGCCGCTATATGCTTCGGATCACACCGCCGGCTCCTCGAACTTGAAGCCGATCTTTTGCAGGCCTTCGAGCGCGGTCTTGCCGTATTCGGTTTCGATTTCCCTGGCCAGGCTCGGCGCATAGGAAATCGGATCGACCTGTTCGGCGGTTTCCGGCACGATCATCACGAGCAAGCGCCCGGTTTCGTTGGAGATGTTGCGGAAGCTGCGGTTCTCGCCGCGCGGCACCGAAATCATGTCGAGCGGATCGAGCACCAGCTTGTGCTCGCCGTGATCGCCCCAGGCAATCTCGAAGCGGCCGGAGAGGCACATGAAGTTCTCGACGGTGTTGAGGTGGCGATGCAGTCCCGGACCGTTGCCCGCCTCGCACTCCGCGATGGTGACGATCAGGCCGCGCGGGCCTTTGACCGGCGCGCCGGCGCTGCGGCCCTGATAATCCGCGGGCGCCATCACCGGAAAGACTTTACGCGCGGTGATCTTCTCCACGGCGCCCGGCGGGATACCGTGCTCCTTGAAATTCTGCGTCTGGTAGCTTTGCAGCTTGTTGAATCGGGCGACGCGGGTTTCCATCGCCTCGGGACTGAGCGTTTTCGTTGACATGGCGGCTCCTCCATTTTGCCGGCCATTATTCTCGTCATGCGGCGGCTTGTCGAGACGCCAGGTTCGCCTACAATCGCGCGCCTCAATACAAAGAACTGCCATTCCGGCGCAGGAAAGGAACGTCGTGAAAAGATTTGCGACCACAGTTGCGGCTACGCTCGGCCTGTTGTGCCTGGCGATGGCGCCGTCGGCCGCGCAGGACTGGCCAGCGAAGCCGATCCGGCTGATCGTCCCGTACCCTGCGGGCGGCGGCACCGATGTCGTTGCGCGGATGGTTGCCGATCGCTTGTCAAAGCTTTTGAATCAACCGATCTTTGTCGAAAATCGCGGCGGCGCGAACGGCGCCGTCGGCTTGCAGGCGCTCAAGCAGTCCGAGCCGGACGGCTACACGCTCGGCTTCACGTCCGACACGCCGCTGACGGTCAACCCCTGGCTTTACAAGAATCTCGCGTATGACCCGACGAAAGACTTCGTCCCTGTGGCGTCCGCAGTGCGGCTGCCGGGGATGCTGGCTGCCAATCCATCCTTTCCGGCGAACAACGTCGCCGAACTGATCGCACTGGCGAAGAAGAAGCCCGGCAGCATCGCCTATGGCTCGGCTGGCATCGGCAATTTCAGCCATCTCGCGATGGAGTTATTCCAGTTTGCAACCGGAGTGAAGCTGCTCCATGTGCCGTACAAGGGCACCGGCCCGATGGCCATGGGAATCCTCGGCGGCGAAGTGCAGGTCGAATTCAACAACGTCGCGACCTTGCTGCCCTACGTGAAGGACAAAAAGCTGAAAGTGCTTGGTGTCGCGGAGCCGCAACGCATGCCGGAATTCCCCGATTGGCCTGCCGTCGCCGAGACCGTGCCCGGCTTCCAGATGGCGCCATGGGTCGGCCTCATCGCGCCGGCCGGTACGCCGCGCGCGGCGGTTGACCGCCTGACCTCGACAATGCTCGCCGTCCTGCACGATCCTTCGGTGGTCAGGCAATTTGCCGATCAGCAACTCACGGTAATGGCGCTTGGGCCGACGCGATTTGAAGAACTCATCCGCAGCGATTCGGAGAAGTGGGCAAAAATCGTCAAGGCTGCCGGCATCAAGATGGAAGAGTAGAGCATGATCCGGAAAAGTGGAAACCGGTTTTCCGAAAAGATCATGCTCCAATGCAAAACCTGGACCATGATCCGATTCAACCTGATCGGATCATGGTCCAGGGAGTCGCCGGCTACGGCTTCACGTTCTCGCTCAGCCACGCGACCGCGGCCTGCACGCCGCCGCCGCCGTGCGGAATATCGAGCGCGCCCAGCGCCATCTCGACGACGGCGAGCGTGCCCAGCACCATCGGCGCGTTGACGTAGCCCATGTGCGCGATGCGAAACGCCTTGCCGTCGAGCAGACCGATGCCGCGGCCAAGCACGACGCCGCATTGGGTCTCGCAATAATCGCGCAAGCGCTTCGGATCGAATCCATCGACAAGAATGGTCGTCACGGTATCGGACCGCTCGGCGGGCTCGATGACGTTGAACGCGACCGCGTTGCCGGTCTGCCATACGGCGACAGCGCGGCGCACCGCTTCAGCGAGCAGGCGGTGGCGCAGGAACGCATTTTCAAGCCCTTCCGCGAACAGCATGTCGAGCGCCTTGCGCAGCGCGAAGATCGAGTGCTCGGGCGGCGTGCCGGCATATTTGCGATAATGCGTGTCGGCTTCACGCGCGGTCCAATCCCAGTACGGCGTCCGCAGGCCGGCGTTGCGATGCACTGCGCGGGCGCGGTCGCTGGCGGCGGCGAAGCCGAGGCCGGGCGGCGACATCAGGCCTTTCTGCGATGCCGAGACGGCGACGTCGACACCCCAGGCGTCCATTCCGAACGGCACGCAACCGAGCGAGGCGACGGTATCGACCATGAACAACGCCTCGTGCCGCGCCGCCTTGATCGCCTGTCCGATGGCGGCGACGTCGTTGACAATCCCTGTGCTGGTTTCGATCTGCACGGTAAGGATCGCCTTGATGGCGCCGGCCTTGTCGTCGCGCAGCCGGCGCTCCACGTCCGCCGGCTGTATGGCGCGGCGCCAGTCGCCGCCAAGCACTTCAACCTCGACGCCAAGCCGCGTGGCGGCATCGCCCCAATCGATGCCGAAGCGGCCGCTGGCCAGCACCAGGATCTTGTCGCCCTTGGACAGGACATTGGTGAGGGCCGCTTCCCAGGCGCCGTGGCCGTTGGCGATATAGATGTAGGCGTGTCCCGCGGTGCCGAACAAACGGCGCAGATCGCGCAGCAGCGTGTCGGTGAGCTCGACCAGCGGCGGCGCATATAGCTCCACCGCCGGGCGCTGCATCGCCTGCAAGACTTCGTCGGGGATCGTGGTCGGTCCGGGAACCGCCAGAATTTCGCGGCCGGTTCGAACGCTCATGATTCCATTTTGCCGTGGCCGCGGGTCATGGTGATTTGCATGGCTGTTCGCAGGCTCTCTTTCAATGCCGCCGCAGGAAGTCGAGGACTATATCGTTAAATCGGCCCGGCTGCTCCCAGGCCATGGCGTGGCCGGCATCGTGAATCACCGCCCATTCGTGATGCTTGAGGTGCGCGGCCCAGATCCGCATCAAAGCCGGCGGCGCCAGGAGATCGGCATCGGCGGCGATGACCAAGGTCGGTGTCGAAATGGCCGCGACCTTCGCCAGTGTATTCGGGGTGTGCAGCGCCGGTTGAAAGTCGACGCCGGGCTGGCGCGAATGTTCGTCGATCTCGATCCAGCGTTTGACGCCTTCAGGATTGGCGCCGCGGTAGGACGGCCCGATCTCGCGGTAGTGCGCGGATTGTTTCCTGATATCGGGGATGGCAATGCGGGCGAGGAAATCGGCGATCTCCTTGTCCTGGATGGCGCCGGTCGAGCCGCCGACGATGAGGCTGCGCAAACGCTGCGGCTGCCATGCCGCATAATCGAGCGCGGCGAAACCGCCGCCCGCGACGCCGAGCAGATGGAAAGCATCGAGCCTGAGATGATCGACGAGGGTGTGAAGGTCGGCGGTGACGCTCGCCGGTTCGGCGCCCGCCGCCCCGTCGGCCACGCTCTTGCCCCAGCCGCGACGGTCGAAGGCGATGACCCGGTAGCCGGCCTGCGCGAAGGCGGTGATCTGGCTTTCCCAGATCTCCACCGTGCCGGTGTTGGGATGCAGGAGTATGACCGGCGCGCCGGCGCCGCCGGTGTCGACGAACCATAGTTTCACGCCGGGCAGGTTGGCGTAGGAGCCGTCGCGCGAGATGTTCTGACTATCGTGCATCGTAAAAGCTCGTCACATAAGGCCGCGCTGGTGCTGCCGCGCTCCCTAAACTAACATTTGCGCGATCGAAGGTGGACCGAATATGGACAGTGCAGCAGCCTGGAACGGCAACTGGGCCTGGAGCCTGCCGTTGATCGTGGTGACGGTGATCTTCCACGTTGTCGGGCTGGGACTTTTCAACGTTCGCATGGATCAATTCCTGGCCAGGGTGAAAAACCATCGCCACTACGATTTTGTCTTCGTGCTCGTCATGGGCGTCACCGCGGTGGGCGCCACCTTCCTGCATGCCGTGGAGGCCGGCGTGTGGGCCGTCGCCTACAACAGCCTCGGCGCGCTGCCGGATAGCAAATCGGCCATTCTTTACTCGTTGAGCGCGATGACCACCTATGGTCACGCGGACATTCATCTGGCCGATCATTGGCAGCTCATGGGCTCGCTCGAGGCCCTCAACGGCATCATTCTGTTCGGACTGACCACGGCCTTCATGTACGGCATGATCCAGCGGGTGTGGCCCCTTGAGCAACGTGGCGGTTATCGCTCCCGGGATAATGATGCGGCAACAACGGTTTGACGATTTCCTTCAAGTCGGCGCTGCACTACCATTCGCAATAACGGATTGCGGGACGGATTCATGCCAGGACGGGTCGAGGGCAAGGTCGCGCTGGTGATGGGGGCCGGCTGTGTCGGCCCAGGCTGGGGCAATGGCCGCGCCGCGGCGGTGCTGTTCGCGCGCGAGGGCGCCAAAGTCTTCGCCGTCGACAAGAACCCCGATGCGATGATCGAAACGGTGGCGCGGGTCGGCAACGACGGCGAGATCGTCACGCACGTCTGCGACGCCACCGACGATGCGCAGGTCAAAGCCGCGGCCGAGGCGTGCCGGAAAGAATTTGGCCGTATCGACATCCTGCTCAACAATGTCGGCGGCTCGGCGCCGGGCGGCGTCGTCGAAATGCCCGAGGACACGTTCGATCATCAGATCGATTACAATCTCAAAAGCGTGTTCCTGGCCTGCCGCCACGTCATTCCGGTCATGATCGAGCAGGGCGGCGGCGCCATCGTCAACACCGCTTCGACCTCGGGCATCAGCTTTTCCGGCTCGCCGCAGATCGGTTACGCCTCGTCAAAGGCGGCCATCATCCAGTTCTCGCGGGTGACGGCCGTGCAATACGCCAAGCAGGGCATCCGCGTGAACACGGTGATCCCCGGCCAGATGCACACGCCGATGGTCGAGGTGCGGCTCGCCAAGCAGCGCACCGGCGGCGACATCGAGGCGCTGCTCAAATCGCGCGTCGCGCGTATCCCGCTCGGCTTCATGGGGGATGGCCGCGACACCGCGGCTGCCGTACTGTTCCTCGCTTCCGACGAGGCGCGCTTCATCACTGCAACCGAAATCGTGGTCGACGGCGGCATGACCGCTCGCAGCGACTGAAAGAGCAAGACAGCAATGGCCATCGACCCGGGCGATCTGACGCCGACCATACCGCCGCACGATCCGAATCCGAAGAAGCCTGGCATCGCGCTGCCGCCGCGCTCGTGCGATTCGCATTTCCACGTGTTCGGCCCGCACCGCGAATTTCCCTATGCGCCGAACCGGCCGTTCACGCCGACCGACGCCTCAAAGGACGACCTGTTCCGGCTGCACCGCTTTCTCGGCATCGAGCGCGGCGTGTTCGTGCAATCGACCGCGCATGGCAGCGACAACCGGGTGCTCGTCGATCTGCTCGAAGCCGGCAAGGGCAACTACCGCGGCGTCGCGCTGCTCGAGCCGACGACGCCCGACGCCGAGGTCGAGCGCCTCGACGATGCCGGCGTGCGCGGCGTGCGGCTGCACTGGTATTTCCCCCACGGCGGTGCGCCGCGGCCGCGCGAGGAGATGCGCAGGATCATCGACAAGGTCGCACCCTATGGCTGGCACATTGCTAACCATGTCGGCGGCAGCGGCATGGTGGACTATTACGAGTTCATTGCGTCGATCGAGGCGCCGGTGGTGATCGATCACATGGCGCGCATCGATATCGACCAGGGTCTCAATGGCCAAGCGTTCCGCATGCTGCTGCGGATGCTCGACCGCGGCAATGCCTGGGTGAAGCTGTCCGGCGCCGATCGCATCACCAAGCACCCGCACTCCTACGCCGAGACGCTGCCGTTTGCGCAAGCGCTCGCCAAGCACGCGCCCGAGCGCATCGTCTGGGGCACCGATTGGCCGCATCCCAATCACAAACCCGGCGCCGTGCCCAACGACGGCGAGCTCGTCGATCTGATCGCCGAGATCGCGCCCGATGCGAAGACGCGCCAGCTTATGATGGTGGACAATCCGACGCGGCTGTTCGGATTTTGAGCGGCAGCGGTTTCACGGGCACACGACCTTGCCGCAGGCGCTCACGGCATCGACGATGGCCTGCAAGCGGTAGCGGCCGGGAAAGCCGAGCACGGCAACGCCGCCGATGATGAAGGCCGGCGTCGCGGCAAGGCCGAGCGCATTGCCGAGCCGCACATGGTCTTTCATTTGTTCGGTCACTTCGTCGCTGTCGCCGACCTTGGTCAGGGCCGCGATGTCGAAGCTGAGCCCGCGGGCGACTTCGAGCGCGCGGGTGCCGTCGGCGACGCCGCGCTGTGAATAGATCTTGCGGTGGAAGTCGTAGAATTGCGCCGGCGTGCCGAGTTTCGCCACGGCAAGCTCGACGCGGCTTGCCGCGATCGAGGCGATGCCGAGCACCGGAAAAGGCACCAGCACCAGTCTCAACTGCGGATCGAGATCGACCATGTCGGCGACGTCGGCCGAGGCGATCCGGCAATATGGACAGTTGAGATCGTAGAACTCGATCAGCGTAGTCTTGCCGTTCGGATTGGCGGCGATCACCACGCCCGGCAGCCTGTCGATCGGTCCCGGTACCTTGACGGCGTGATTTGCAAGCCGTTCCCCCTGGTCGCCGACGAGGGGGAATTCCGACACCGCCTGCATGGAGCGGTCGCGCTCTTGAGCGGCGGCGACGGTCCAGCAGCCGAGCGTTAAAGCCGTCAACAAGGGTAGCGCGCACGGCAACACAATGCCGATTTTTCTCATCGCTTTATCTAGCCTGTTCTGTGCATTTTCGCAGCCTTCGCGGCGTCATACCACCAGGTCTCGGGAATGCCGCGAAAGTAGCGCGGCTGCGCCGGCGGGTGGCCGAAGACGTCCCAATAGGCGATCCAGTGCGACGCCTTGTACCACTGCGGAATCCAGTAGCGGCCGGCGCGAACGACGCGGTCGAGCGCGCGGCAGGCGGTGACCAGCGCGCCTCGCGTCGGGGCGGCGATGATGGCATCGATCAAGGCGTCGACCGCGGGGTCGGCGATGCCGGCGAGATTGTTGGAACCCTTCAGCGCCGCGGCCTGGGAGGAAAAATACGAGCGCAGCGAATCCCCTGGTGTCGCCGAAAAGCTGAAGCGGTCGATGGTGATGTCGAAGTCGAAACCGTCGCGCCGCGCCTGGTATTGCACCGGATCGACGACGCGCAGCGCGGCGGCAATACCGAGCGTTGCCAGATTCCTGATGAAAGGCGCGTGATGCGGCTCGAACGACTGCTCGTCGATCAAAAATTCGATCGCGACCGGCTCGCCGTCCGGCAGCATGCGCTTGCCGTTGGTAATGACGCAGCCGGCGTCGTTGAGCAGTTGCGCCGCCTTGCGCAACTGCGTACGGTCCTGGCCGCTGCCGTCGGAGACCGGCGGAACGTAAGGTTCGCCGAATACCTCGGCCGGCAACTTGTCGCGAAACGGCGCCAGCAATGCGACCTCGGCGGCGTCCGGCGGCCCTTTCGCCATCATGTCGGAATTCTGGAACACCGAAACCGTCCGGTCATAGGAGCCGTACATGACCGTCTTGTTGGTCCATTCGAAGTTGAAGGCATCGATAAGCGCTTCGCGCAGCCGCGGATCGGAGAATTTCTGCCGCCGCGTGTTGATGAACCAGCCCTGCGCGCCGGACGGTGTATCGTCGGGCAGGGTTTCGCGTTTCACCCGGCCGTCCTTCATGGCGGGAAAATCGTAACGCGTCGCCCAGGTGCGCGAGGTGAACTCCTCGCGGAACAGGTAACTTCCGGCGGTGAAGCCTTCGAAGCCGATGTCGCGGTCGCGGTAATATTCGAAACGCACGATGTCGAAATTGTTCTGGCCGCGCGCGACCGACAGGTCGGCGCCCCACCAATCCTTGACGCGTTCATATTCGATGTAGCGGCCGGCATCGAAGCGGCCGACCTTGTAGGCGCCCGATCCGAGCGGCACGTCGAGCGTCGATTCGTCGAACGGCCGCGACGCATAATAGGCGCTGGAGAAAATCGGCAGCCCGGCGACGAGCAGCGGCACGTCCCGGCCGCGTTTCGGCGCGAATGTCACGGTGACGCTGGTCGCGTCATTTGCTGTGGCGCCGGAGAAGTCACGCAGCGATTGGGTAATCAGCGGGTGGCCCTTGGCTTTGAGGATGTTCAGCGAGAAGGCGACGTCGTGAGCGGTAAGCGGCGTGCCGTCGTGGAATTTGGCGGCTGGCCGGATAAAGAACTCGTAGGTCAGGCCATCGGCCGAGCGCCGCACTTTCTCGGCGGCGAGACCATACATGGCGTCGGGTTCGTCGCCGGATCGCGCCATCAGCGCGGCGAACGTCAGCTCCATGCCCTGCGCCGCATCGCCTTTGAGGATGTAGCTGTTGAGCGAATTGAAGGTGAGGAAATTCTGATTGAACTGCCGGTCGGGTCCGATTTGCGAAAATATGCCGCCCTTCGGCGCGGCGGGATCGGCGTAGCGGAAGTGCGGAAAGTCCGCCGGATAGAGGAGATCGCCGAATGCGGACATACCATGTGATTCAATGGCGTCATCGGCGCGGGCGCGGGACATAAATGTGTGCGCCAGGCTGATTGCTGCCGCGATCTTCAGCACGCAACGGCGTGTGACTCCCTCCCCCCTTGTGGGGGAGGGAGGGATGGGAGGTCGGGAGGCGTCGCGCATGCGTCGACGGATGTCGTTCACCTCTCGAACCCCACCCCTAGCCCTTTCCCACAAGGGGGAGGGGAACGGCGAGCGTCACCGCCGTGAAATAATGTCACGAGCGCGAACCGGTCTTTGCGGCTTTGTCGGCGTCCCACCACCACACCGCCGAGAACGCGGACATACCGTATTTCGGCAGCGGGTCGGGCCGGCTGAAACGGTCCCAGCGGGCGCTGCGCACTTTGCCGTAAGTCCATTGCGGCACGACATAGTGGTTCCACAACAGCACGCGGTCGAGCGCGTGCGTGGCGGCGACCAGATCGTCGCGGTTCTTGGCAAAGATGACAGCATTGATCATGGCGTCCACTGCCGGATTCTTGATGCCGATCGTATTGCGCGAGCCTGGCTCGTCGGCGGCTTGCGAACCCCAATAGCCGCGTTGCTCGTTGCCGGGCGACAGCGATTCGCCCCAGCCGTCGGTGATGATGTCGAAATCCCAACTGCGCAGCCGGTTCTGATATTGCGCATCGTCGACGCTGCGCACCGACACGGTGATGCCGAGGCGGTCGAGCGAAGGCTTGTAGAACAGAAAGACGCGCTCGAAGCTCGGATCGCTGGCGAGGAACTCGACCGCGTATGGTTCGCCGGTCTTGCTGCCCACCATTTGCTCGTCGCGGATTTCGTAGCCGGCCGCTTTGAACAGCCGGAGCGCCTGGCGCAGATTGTCGCGCACGGCTCCGGGATTGCCGCCGACCGGGTTGCTATAGGCCGTGGTGAACAGCTCGGCGGGCACCTCGTTGCGCACGGTTTCGAGGAGTTCGAGTTCGCGGCCCGTGGGCAGGCCCGATGAGGCAAGCTCGGTGCCCTGGAAATAGCTCGCGATGCGCGTGTATTGATTGTAGAAAATCTCCTTGTTCATCTCCTCGAAATCAAACGCGTAATTGAACGCAAGCCGCACCCGCGGGTCCTGGAATTTGGCGCGGCGGATGTTGAAGGCGAAGGCCTGCATCGTGCCGACGTTGTTGATGGGAAATTCCTCGAGCACCACGCGCTTGTCGGTCACCGCCGGGAAATCATAAGCCGTGGCCCAGTTCTTGGCGCTGTTCTCGGTGCGCCAGTCGACCGTGTCGGCCTTGAATGCTTCCAGCGCCACGGTGGTATCGCGGAAATATTCGAAGCGCAGCTCGTCGAAATTGTCGCGGCCGACATTGACGTTGATGGCGCTGCCCCAGTAATCCGGAACGCGCTCGTACACGATGGTGCGGCCGGCGGAGAATTCCTTGATCCGGTAGGCGCCGTTGCCGAGCGGCGGCTCGAGCGTGGTCTCGCCGATATCGCGTTTCTTGCCGTTCGCATCGGTGCCTTCCCACCATGCCTTTGGCATCACCGAGAGCTGCCCGACGATCTGCGGCAATTCGCGGTTGCCGGGTCCGTCGAACGTAAAGGTGATCTTGCGATCGCCGGTTTTCTCGACCTTGGCGACGTGGCGGTAATAGGCCGAAAACTGCGGGCTGTATTTCTTGAACGCCTCGAAGGAAAAGATCACGTCCTCGGGCGTCACCGGCGAGCCGTCATGCCATTTCGCTTCGGCCCTTAGCCGGTAGGTCACCGACGAGAAATCGTCGGGATAAGTCATCGCTTCGGCCAGCAGGCCGTATTCGCTCGACACTTCATCGAGCGCCGAGGCCAACAGCGTGTCGTAGATGATCTCGATGCTGTCTGCGAGCGTGCCTTTCACACCGGCAACTACGACGTTGAAATTGTCGAAGGTGCCGATCGCGATCTGCCGCGCGGTGCCGCCTTTCGGCGCGGCGGCATTGACGTAATCGAAATGGGCGAAGCCCGGCTGATATTTCAGGTCGCCGAACAGCGATACGCCGTGCCGCCAGTTTTTGTCCTGCGTTCTGTCTTGCGCCTGCGCCGGGCTCGCCAAGGACGGCAGCGCAAGCCCGCGCGGGGCAAGCGCGAGCAGGGCGGATTGTAACAGCGATCGGCGGTTCACCTGATGCTCCAAATCATGGCGCTTCAATTCCGGCGCGAAAACGCGGACGTCGAGCCGGTGATTATGTGCTTTTCAAATGCGGCGCCAGCGTCCCGGCGCGAACCGCGACGAAATGGACTTCACATCCCCGTGCGGTCGGGGGTGGCGGTGCTACTACTTCGGTGCAGCGGCCGGCGGATTCGCGGGTGCCGCCGCCGCGGCGGGCGCCGGCGCAGCTTCGGCCGCCTTGGGCACCGGCAGCGGACTGTCGGAGTTCGAGTTGAGATAGGCGATAATGTCGGCGCGCTGCTTTTCGCTCGATACGCCGCCGAAGGTCATCAGCGTGCCCGGTACATCGGCGCGCGGATTGTCGAGCCATTTATTGAGCGCATCGAAAGTCCAGTTACCGCCCAAGGCCTTAAGCGGGGCCGAATAGTTGAAACCCGGCACCGAGGCGATGGGGCGGCCGACCACGCCATAAAGATCCGGGCCGACCTTGGCGCCCTGGCCTTTGGCCATATTGTGACAGGTCAGACAGACCTTTGCGGTCGATTCTCCGGCCTGTGGTGACGCGGTGGCCAGCAGGGTCTCGATCGGGACTTCGGCGGGCTTCGCAGCCGCGCCCTGGGCCGGCTGTTCCTCCTTCACCTCGATCACGTAGCCCGGCTTGGCTGGCGTGGCCGGCGTGAAGACCGCCCCGGAGGCGATGTGCATGGCGACGAGGAAGAGGCAGGTTCCCAGCACGGCGCCGAGAACTTTGTTGAGTTCGAACGAATTCATCGAGCAATGGCTCCGAAGCCGGCGAGGTGGGCAGTGCACAAATAGCCGGTTTGCCGCGCGTCTTGCAACCCGTATAAGCCGCTCCCGATGGCCGACGTTTTGATCCTGATCCCGGCCCGGATGGCCTCGACCCGGCTGCCTGGCAAGCCGCTCGCCGAAATCGCGGGCCTGCCGATGATTGTGCATGTTCTGCGCCGGGCGGTGGCGGCGCAGCTCGGCCCGGTCGTGGTGGCGACCGACTCGGCGGAGATCGCGGCGGCGGTGGATAAGTCGGGCGGCCGCGCGGTCATGACGAGGGCGGATCACGCCTCCGGTTCGGACCGCATCTTCGAGGCGCTGGGCGGCGCCGATCCGCGCAGCGAAGCGAAAATCATCGTCAACGTGCAGGGCGATCTGCCGACGCTCGATCCGGCCCAGATTGCCGCCGCGCTCGGCCCGCTCGCGGACCCGGCCGTCGATATCGCGACGCTCGCCGCCGAAATCACCAGGCCCGGCGAACGCAGCAATCCCAACGTCGTCAAGATCGCCGGCTCGCCGGTCGGGCCGTCGCGGATGCGCGCGCTGTACTTCTCGCGCGCGGCGGTGCCGGCCGGCGACGGGCCGCTCTATCACCATATCGGCCTCTACGCTTACCGCCGCCCGGCGCTCGAGCGCTTCGTCAAGCTGCCGGCGTCGCCGCTCGAACGGCGCGAGAAGCTCGAACAGCTGCGGGCGCTCGAAGCCGGCATGCGCATCGATGTGGCGATCGTCGATACCGTGCCGCTCGGCGTCGACACACCCGAGGATTTGGAAACGGCCCGCGCCATGCTAGATCATGGGCATAGGACATAGCCTCCGGCCCTCCGCAACCGATCATGCTCAAGAATAAAATTTAGCAAGCGGATCATGAGCAAACGCAAGAAGATCGCTTTCCAGGGCGAGCCGGGCGCCAACTCGCACATCGCTTGCGCCGAGGCCTATCCGAGCTACGAGCCGCTGGCCTGTCCGACCTTCGAGGACGCATTCGCCGCGGTGCGTAGCCGCCGCGCCAAGCTTGCCATGATCCCGATCGACAATTCGGTGGCCGGACGGGTGGCTGATATTCACCATCTGATGCCGCGATCGGGGCTGCACATCGTGGCGGAGTATTTTTTGCCGGTGCAACATCAATTGATGGCGCTCAGAAGCACGACGCTGCGCAAGATCGAGACCGTCGAGAGCCACGTTCATGCGCTCGGCCAGTGCCGCAACATCATCCGCCGGCTCCGCGTCAAGGCGGTGGTCGCCGCCGATACCGCCGGCGCGGCGCGCGAGGTGGCGGAATCCGGCGACGTCACGCGCGCGGCGCTGGCGACGACGCTGGCGGCGAAAATCTACAAGCTGAAAATTCTCAAAAAAGACGTCGCCGACGCCAAGCACAACACCACCCGTTTCGTCGTGTTGTCGCGGAAGCCGAAATGGCCGGGCCGCTCGGAAAAGCGCGTCATGACGACTTTCGTGTTCCAGGTGCGCAATATCCCGGCGGCGCTGTACAAGGCGCTCGGCGGCTTTGCCACCAACGGCGTCAACATGACCAAGCTGGAAAGCTACATGGTCGGCGGCAGCTTCGCTGCCACGCAATTCTATGCCGACGTGCAGGGGCATCCGAAGCACCGTGCGCTCGAATTGGCGCTGGAAGAGCTGGAATTCGTTTCGCAACCGAAAACCCTTAGAATTCTCGGTGTCTATCCGGCGCACAAGTTTCGCGAAACGATCAAATAGATCTTGCAAATGAGATCTTGCACATAGGTTCTTGCAAAACAGGATTCTGGCGATGAGCAACGAAGAAGCAAAGGTTCGCCGCACGCTGCAAATGCGCTTCACGCTGCCGGCTTCGGATACCAGCCACTACGTCGCCATGATCAAGGCCGCTGCGCCGTTCTACCAGGCGTTCGGCAACGCTCAGGTGCGGCTTTTGCAAAACGTCGATGATCCGGCGAAGTTCATCCAGGAGATCGAATACGAGGCGGACGAGGGCTGGGAGCTCAACCGGCAGCGGCTCGCCGGCGATGTCCGCATGCAGACCTTCCTGCAAACCTGGCGGTCGATGTTTCCCGGCGCGCTCGAGATGGACGTCTATCAGATCGTCTGATCGCTGCCGGTCTGTTCCGCGGCCGCTGAGGATGCCTCTGCCGCGGCCTGCGCCTCCAACTGCTCGGCAAGTCGGGCCCATGCCTGGGCCATGTTGAGCAACGCCGCGCGCCGCCCGGGGTCTACTGGCTCGCGAGCTACTTCCGCGCAATACGCCGCGTACAGCCGATAGCCGGCTGCCAGTTCATGACGGGACATTATTCCCCGATTCCCACACGTCATTTGACATACTCATAAAGCGCAATGGGAGTAATTCGTTCCGCGGTATTTTTGCACCGCGGTGTGGCAAAGGGCCGTCCGCCGCGGCCGGCCCCCGGCCGGAACCCGAGCGACCTTTGGGGGTGGCTCGAACGATCCTTTACATTTCGGAAACCGGCGTTTCCGCCGTTAACCGCCCATTAACCATGTTTGCGCACTTTATTAACCAATCAGAATCACGAACACGATCGGAGAGGCCTCGTGTCGAGCGTCATCCGCCAGCGCCAATCGCTCATGTTCCGGGCGCGCTCATACACAGCGTTCGTCATCATGCCACGGCCGCCGATTGTGGAGTGGCTGGCTGATCTCGACGCCACCCTGGAACAGTCGAAGGGCTTTTTCGCCGGCTATCCGATCGCGGTCGATCTTTCGGCGGTGACGCTGAGCCCGCACGGCATCGCCGAGCTGCTGGCGAGCCTCGCCGACCGCAATATCCGCGTCCTCGGCGTCGAGGGCATCGATCCGTCAGCCGCGACGCCAGGACTGCCGCCGATCCTGCGCGGCGGCCGCGGCTCGCAGCCCGTGGAACCGCTGGCGGAGTCGTCCGCCGCCGTCGCCGCGCCGGTTGTGAGCGCGCCGCACCTGCCATCGCTGCTGGTCGAGGATCCGGTGCGCTCGGGGCAGACCATCGTCTTCATGGAAGGCGACGTCACCGTGCTCGGCTCGGTCGGCTCGGGCGCTGAAATCGTCGCCGGCGGATCGATCCACGTCTACGGCACGCTGCGCGGCCGCGCCATGGCCGGCGCCAGCGGCCACGCCCGCGCCCGCATTTTTTGTCACCGGGTCGAGGCCGAACTTCTGGCCATCGACTCCTATTACAAGACCGCTGAAGAGATCGATGCCAGCCTGCGTCATGGACCGGCGCAGGCCTGGCTTGAAGGCAACACGCTTAAAGTCTCGGCGCTGAACTAGGCAACGAAAGGCACGCTATGGCTAACGTTTTGGTCGTTACATCGGGCAAGGGCGGCGTCGGCAAGACTACGTCGACCGCCGCGCTGGGCGCCGCACTGGCGCAGGAGGGGGAAAAAGTCGTCGTCGTCGATTTCGACGTCGGGCTGCGCAATCTGGATCTGGTGATGGGCGCGGAACGCAGGGTCGTCTTCGATCTGATCAACGTCATCAACGGCGTCGCCAAGCTGCCGCAGGCCCTGATCCGGGACAAACGGCTGGAGAATCTCTACCTGCTGCCGGCATCGCAGACCCGCGACAAGGATGCGCTGACCGAAGAGGGCATCGCCAAGGTGATCGCCGAGCTGCGCGACAAATTCGACTGGATCATCTGCGACAGCCCGGCCGGCATCGAGCGCGGCGCGACGCTGGCGATGCGCCACGCCGACGCGGCGATCATCGTCACCAATCCGGAAGTCTCCTCGGTACGCGACTCCGACCGCATCATCGGGCTCCTCGACTCCAAGACGGTGAAGGCCGAGCGCGGCGACCGCGTCGACAAGCACCTTCTGATCACGCGCTACCATGCCGGGCGCGCCGCGCGCGGCGAGATGCTCTCGATCGACGACGTGCTGGAAATCCTGTCGACGCCGCTTCTCGGCATCGTCCCGGAAAGCGAGGAAGTCCTGCGCGCCTCCAATGTTGGCACGCCGGTGACGCTGAGCAACGCGCTCAGCGCTCCCGCCCGCGCCTACTTCGACGCGATGCGCCGGCTGCGCGGCGAAGACGTGCCGATGCTCATTCCGAGCGAAGGCAAAGGCTTCCTCAACCGGCTGTTCGGGCGGAAAGCGGCATGACGCTATTCAAGCTGTTCAAACGCGGCTCCGCGCCCATTGCGCGCGAACGCCTGCAAATCCTGCTCTCGCACGAGCGTGACACGCGCAACCGGCCGGACCTGCTCGGCGTGCTGCGCGAGGAAATCCTCGCTGTGATCAGCCGGCACGTCGCCTTCGACCCCGAAAAGGTGCAGATCACGGTGGAGCGCGGCAATACCGTGTCGACGCTTGCCGTCGATATCGAGATTCCGCACCGCCGCCGCATGGCGGACCCCGTGCCGCACTACAGCCGGCTCGCCTTCGACACAGAGCCCGCGCCGCGGCACTCACAATGGACCAACGGATTGGTGTAATGCGAACCATCGCTCTGCTCACGCAAAAAGGCGGCACCGGAAAGACCACGCTCGCGGCGCTGCTCGCCGTGGCGGCGGCCGAAGCCGGCGAACGGGTGATCGCGCTCGATCTCGATCCGCAAGGGTCGCTGGCGCGCTGGGCCGAGCGCCGCGCGGCGGCGAAGGTCGCCAACAAGGTCATGGTCGAAGCACTCGAGCGCGACCGGCTGCCGCGGCTGCGCGCCATCCTCGACGGGCTTGCCAGTGTCGGTTTTACGCTGGCGATCTTCGATACCGCTGGCGCTGACAGCGGCACGGTGCGCCAGGTGGCCGACGTCGCCGACATTTGCCTCTTGCCGGCGCGGCCGACGCGGCTCGACGTCGAAGCGACTGCGGCGACGTTCCGCGCCGTGTTCCTCGCCAAGCGCAAAGCCGCTTTCGTGCTCAACCAGTGCCCGCCGACTTACCGCAGCTCGCGCGCCAGCGAAGCGGCCAAAGGCCTGACCGGCCTCGGTGTGCTGGCCGACCCGCTACTGTCGTCGCGGATGGATTATCAGGACGCGATCGCCGGCGGTCTTGGCGCCGCCGAATACGCCCGCGGCGGCAGGGCGGCGCAGGAAATCGACACGCTGTGGCAGTGGATTTGCGGCCAGCTCGAAGGCAGCGAAACCCATACGCCGGCCGACACCCGCTCGGGCCGCAAGGCCGCGTAGGCCGCGGCGTTCAGATCGTCTGATTGTAGGCGCCGACGTCCTTGTGCGTGCGGATGACGGCATCGACCGACTTGAACATGTCGCGCATGCGCGCTTCCGAGACCGGGCTTTCGACGACGACGACCAGTTCCGGCTTGTTCGATGAGGCGCGCACCAGGCCCCAGGTGCCGTCCTCCACCGTCACGCGCACGCCGTTGACGGTGACGAGATCGCGGATCGGCTGGCCCGAGACCTTGCCGCCGTTCTTCTGCTCGGCCTCGAAGTGCTTCACCACCTGGTCGACGACATTATATTTGGTCTCGTCGGCGCAGTGCGGCGACATGGTCGGCGATGACCAGGTTTTCGGTAGCGCATTCTTCAGATCAGCCATGCTTTTTCCCGGATTGCGGTCGAGCATGTCGCAGACCGCGAACGCGAAGATCAGGCCGTCGTCATAACCGCGGCCGAACGGCCTGTTGAAGAAGAAGTGGCCGGATTTCTCGAAGCCGGCGATGGCGCCGATCTCGTTGACCCGCCGCTTCATGTAGGAATGCCCGGTCTTCCAGTAATCGGTCCTGGCGCCGTTCTTGATCAGCACCGGGTCGGTCATGAACAGGCCGGTCGATTTGACGTCGGCGACGAACAGCGCGTTCTTGTGGTTCGCCGAAATGTCGCGCGCCAGCATGACGCCGACCTTGTCGGCGAAAATCTCCTCGCCCTCGTTGTCGACGACGCCGCAGCGGTCGCCGTCGCCGTCGAAGCCGAGTCCGACGTCGGCCCTGCTCGCCAGCACCGCGTCGCGCATGGCGTGCAGCATCTTCATGTCTTCGGTGTTCGGGTTGTATTTCGGAAACGTATGGTCGAGCTCGCAGTCGAGTGGCACCACCTCGCAGCCGATCGCTTCGAGCACCTGGGGCGCGAATGCGCCGGCTGTGCCGTTGCCGCAGGCACAGACGACTTTAAGCTTGCGTTTGAGCTTCGGCCGCTTGGTCAAGTCGGCGATGTAGCGCGCCGGAAAATCGGCGATGAAGTCGTAGCCGCCGCCGGCCTTGGCCTTGAATGCGCCGCCGAGCACGATGTCCTTGAGCCGCGCCATCTCGTCGGGGCCGAACGTGAGCGGGCGGTCGACGCCCATCTTCACGCCGGTCCAGCCGTTGTCGTTATGCGACGCGGTGACCATGGCGACGCACGGCACGTCGAGATCGAACTGCGCGAAATAGGCCATCGGCGTCAGCGCGAGCCCGATGTCCTTCACCTGGACGCCCGCCGCGATCAGGCCGTTGACCAGCGCCATCTTGATCGACGCCGAGTAGGAGCGGAAATCGTGGCCGCTGACGAGCTGCGGCTTGACGCCGAGCTCGGCGATCAGCGTGCCGAGGCCAAGGCCGAGCGCCTCGACGCCCATCAGGTTGATCTCGCTGCCGAACAGCCAGCGCGCGTCATATTCGCGAAAGCCGGTGGCTTTCACCATCGGCTCGGACTCGTAAGCATAGGTATTCGGCTTGAGCGCAGGTTTTGGTCTTGGAAACATTGAAATATCGGTCCGAATCGAAACCCCCGGCAGCAATAGCTTAAACGGCGGGCGACCGGAATGGTTGCGTCATCTGTCAGGCCCGCGAAGGCGGGCATCCAGTAATCCCGGAGCGGAACGAAAGCGCCGCAGCGTCTGGGGGTACAGGATCATCCGCCTTCGCGGATGATGACAGGAAAATTACTGCTCCAGCACCAGCTTGCCGTCGGCGAATTCCCAGCGGTGCAGCCGCGACAGGAACGACATGCCGAGCAGGTTCTCGCTCAGCGCGCCGTCAGGCATGACCAGCGCCGAGACATTGCGCACCGTCACGTCCTCGATCTCGACCATGCCGAGTTCGACCGGCGCGGCGCGCACGATACCGTTGGCCGTTTTCACCATGGCGCTGAACTCGTTCAGCGACGGATGGATGCCGAGCGAGGCGGCGTCTTGCGCGGTCAGCGCGATCATCGTGGCGCCGGTGTCGATCATGAACGTCAGGCGGCGGCCCTCGACCCTGGCGTCGATCTGGAAATGGCCTTGGGCATTGCGCGGCACCACCACCGACCGCGAATCGTAGACCGCCGGCTGCTGCTGCGCCACGGCCGGCTGGGTTGCCGTCACGGCCTGCGCCGCGTGCCCGACCGTCGCCTGCGAGGCGTAGCGTGGAATGACGATGCCTGCGACGATGGCGAGGGCTGCGAAACTGGCGACAGTGCGCATGACGAAATCTCACCACGGCAGGGCGAACAAGCCGCTAACGGCGGATGCGCGCATGCGGATTTGGATGGCCATGGTCAACGACGCGCTAAGACGATCGCTCGACGTTGAGGCAAACAGGCCGGTTCCCTTCGCCGGACCGGCCCGATAAGCTTGTGCTTATCATGTCCATAGCGACCCAGAACACGCCCGAGGAATCGCCCGGCCAGCAAACGCTGCCCCAGAGCCGCGCTTTCAGCGGCGGCATCGCCTCGCTCGCCGACGATCGGCTCTACGCCCTGCAAAATCCGTTCGCGCTCGACGGCCGGGTCAGTTCGTACCCCGCCAGCGCCCGCGGCTTTTCGGCGGCGAACAGCTATCTCTTGACCGAGCCCGACGCCGCCATGCTGATCGACACCGGCTTCGGCAAGGACGAGGCGGCGATCCGGGCGCAGATCGAAGCGCTGATCGCGCCCGGGCTGCCGCTGTCGATGTTCCCGCTGCGGCTCAACGAATTCATGTCGATCAACAATGTCGCGAGCTTCGCAGGGCATTTCAACATCGACCAGTGCTACACCAGCAATCCCGACGCGGCGCTGTGGTTCGACTTCGGCGATGCTGGCGGCCGCGACATTCTTGCGGCGATGAAAGTCACCGCGGTGACGCGCGCCGACACCATCGAACTTGGCAAAAGCGGCCGGACCATCGACGTCATGCAGGCGCCGATCCGGCTCATCGCCACGCGCTGGCTTTTCGACCGCGCCACCAGGACGTTGTTCTCGTCGGACATGTTCACCCATGTCTGGCGCGACAGCGAGACCGGGCCGTGGATCGTGACGGACAGCGACAACGATTCGACGTCGTCGCGCGACGTGCGCTCGTTCATGCTCAACACCCGCTACTGGTGGCTTGAAGGCGCGCCGACCGACTCGATCCGCCGCGGCATCGGCAACGTCTTCGACAAATTCGACGTCGAGTGCATCGCGCCCGGCTACGGCTGCATCCTGCGCGGCCGCAACGTCGTGGCGCGGCACTACAGGATGCTCGATGATTTTCTCAAAGCCTGCGACAAGAGCGTCGCAGTGTCGCGCTACGTCACCCGCGACGAGGAGCGGTAACGCACGTCGCAAAGAGGCCGGGTTTCCCGGATGCGGTGCAGCGCGAAGTGGTGCGCCGCTGATCCGGGATCGTCAAAGATTCGGTGTTTGCGACGGTCCCGGTTCTGCAGCGCACCACTCCGCTTCGCTACGTGCTGCGCAGCGCCCGGGACACAAGGTTTATCATCCGGGCGGCTTGTAGGCGGCGTGCACTTTGCTGGCGACCTGCCGCACGTTTGCCACTTCCTCCATGGTCAAGAGGCGCGTCAGTTTCACGTTGTGCAGCGTGCCGGTTGCAATGACCACGCCGGCGATCGCCGCCGCGCCCGCGCCGGGTTCGGGCATGTCGAAGATCACCAGCACGCCCGGTCCTTCGGCGGGCATGCCGTACATCGCGACCAGCTTGCCGCCGGCGGCTTCGATCGCCTTTTTGGCCGCCTCGGAGCGATTTGTTTGGGGACTGCCGATGAGGCTCTTGAGAGCCTGCGGCGTGTATTGACCTGTCAGACAGAAATGCATGGCATGTGTCCTTGTACAGGAGTGAAGGGAAATAAAGTCAGGCTTGCCCCTTCCGCCGCGGCATTTCAAATTCCAATGCGCAATTGCGGCCGCCGGGAAGGGCAATCCTATCGCACCGCTCGGGACGGTACTATCGGCAATACCGTCCCGGCGGAAATGTCGCGGTACGAGAAATGTCGAAAAGCCGTCATCGTCGCGACATGAAGATGCAATCCCGCCGCCGCCGAACGCACGGCCGCGAAATCGCGCCCAAGGAAGCCGCGAAGCGATAGTCGGCCCGGTTGGCTTCGAGCGGACCGCTACGCCGTCTGATAGCGCTTGAGGAACGTGCGCGCGCGGTTGATGGTCCGGGCCTTCAGGTCCAGCGGCTCCTTCCAGGGAAACACCGTGATCTCGGCATTCGGCGCCAGCGAGGCGATGTCGATCGATATCTGAACTGGATGCGCGGTGACGTCGTCGGGCAGCACCAGCATCGGCGTCTGGCAGGATTTCGCGAAGTCGCGCGACACGCTGTACACGAAGTCGGGCTGCACGCGGTAGAGATTGTGCAGATACGTCTCGATGGTCGCCGTCGGCACGTCGGGCCGGCGCGCGAGGAACTCCTTGGCCCAGACGTCGCGGCCGGAGTTGAACATGTAGTCCGGCTGCTCCGGCCGGTGCCCGACCGGCTGGCTCAGGATGGCCGCGACCACGCGCTCCGGCGCGCGCTGCATCAGCTTCAACCCAAACGGGCCGCCGATGCAGTTGCCGAAGAAAAAGAACTGGCGGATGCCGAGAGCGTCCATGACGCCGAGCTGGTCGTCGGCAAACGCGTCCCACGGATTCTCGACCGGGACCGGGACCGGGCCGGCCGACTCGCCGTTGGTCGCGTTGCGCTGGTCCATGGTGATGACGCGGAAGTCGTTCTTGAATTCCTCCATGACGTTGATCACCGCGGCCGGCCAGTTCGCCATGCGCGAGTTCAGGCCGCCGCCGGGCGTCGCCAGCAGCGGGAAGCCGCTACCGATCTCGGCGTAGCGGATGCGGACGCCATTTTTCTCGTAGAACCCGACCTTGGCGCCCGCCGGCAAATTCGGCGCGGCTCCGGATTGCGGCGCCTGGGCGAAAACCTGCGGCGCAGTGGTCGCTGCTGCGGCGGCGGCGCCGGATGTCAGAACGGCACGACGGCTGGAATCGGTCATTTACGCCCTCCCTTGTCGCTATTACGTCCGGTTTGCTTGAGCCTAACACCGGCACGACAGCCTGCCGAGCCCGGAGATCGCGCCAGCGGTGCTGACATCGGCTCCGTTCACAGGTAGGAATCGTCAGCCGCAGCAAGAAGGATGAGCCATGCTCGACAAGCCGCACCACAGCAGCATGCTCGACGTACCGGTTGCCGAGCGCATGCCCCGCGAGATCGCGCCCGGCGTGTTCTGGATCGGCGACTGCCTGGCGCAGCGCCACAAGGGCAAGATCTATCACGGCTACAACGCCGCCTTCCTGGTCGCCGGCGACGACGCCTCGATCCTGGTCGAGACCGGACACCCGAAGGATTTTCCGGTCATCGAGCGGCACATGAATGCGCTGTTCGCCCGCGGCGTGGCGCCGCTGAAATATCTGTTCGTGACGCACCAGGAGACGCCGCATTGCGGCGGCCTCGGCCGCGTCCTGAAAACCTTTCCCGACGCGCTCCTGGTCGGCGATGTCAGCGACTATCACCTGGCGTTCCCGCAATACGAACACCGCATGCGCGCGATGAACGAGGGCGACGAGATCGATCTCGGCGGCCGCACGCTTATGGCGGTCGAGCCGGTGATCCGCGACCTGCGCACCACCTGGTGGGGCTTCGACACCAAGGAGCGCGTGCTGTTCCCCGGCGACGGTTTCGCCTACAGCCATTATCACGAGGACGGCCACTGCGGCCTCATTGCCGAGGAAGCGGTCTCGCTCGACCTGCCTGACGTGTCGTCGACCTTCGCCGACCTGGCGCTGTTCTGGACCAAATTCGCCGACATGAACGTCTATTGCGACCGGCTCGACCAGCTCATCGCGCGGCTCGACGTGAAAACCATCGCGCCGACCCACGGCCTGCCGATCACCGACGTGAAAGTGACGGTGCCGAAAGTTCAGCAAGGCCTGAAAGCCGCGGCGCTGATGCCGGAGTCGGGGACCAACGAGAAGATGGCGGTGCCCGGCGCCTAGTTATCCTCCACCGTTGACGGGGGAGGCGGCGAGCGAAGCGAAGCGAAGCCAGAGGTGGTCAGTGTTCAACGCTTGCACAGGGGCTGCAAACTCGTGACCGACCACATCACCAAGATTGAATGGCGGACGCTTGGCTACAACGACGGCGACCGTGCTCTTTTGATCGTATCACCAGCGATCCGCTCGGATGGCTGGGTTCGAACCGGCACTTTCGGCGCGACAGGGCGCTATCTTACCATTGGACGGCACGTTACAAATTTACCGCGATCTTCGATTACAAGCCATGTCAGGCGCTTGGTATAGAAACAAACCGATCACGAAAGAAAATGCACGGGTTTTCAACCCGGCAAACCGCTGTATTTATTGCAAAGACGGAAAGCCACCATTCACGCGCGAGCATGTAATACCTCGCGGTTTAGGAGGCGGTATAATTTATCCAAAAGCCTCATGTGAGAAATGTCGCCAGACAATCCATGAGGTTGAAACGTATTGCATGCGAGGCCCATTTCTATCGCACCGATTAGAATTAGGTCTCGTAAACGATTTGGCCGACTTGGGTGACGTGGTAAAAATGCCCATTCGAGTTGACGGCAAACGCGGAGAAAAATCCTTCTCCTTAAACGATCTTCCAAATTGGTTAGTCCTTCCGCAGTTTCACAGTCCGCCTGGGCTTCTTTCTGGAAGAAATGATGGAACGGGTCAGTTCTCGTTTACGTTATGGGGCGATCAACGATCATTGGATGAACACGGAAGTGTCGAAGCCAGTGATGTGCTTGCAGAGGGCTTTGATCTTCCAAAATTTGCGCGAGCAATTGCAAAAATTGCGCACGGATTTGTGGCGGGAGAATATGGACTAGATAATTTTGAGCCCTGGTTGCCGCCGTTAATCTTAGGGGAAGATGTGAGACTCGGCGATATCTTGATCGGCGACTGGGGCGAAGATGGAATGGCGCGAGGGAATGTGTTGCATCAAATCGGTGTGTCCTTTTTAGAGCATGACGCAACCGACCAATATGAAAAATTTGTGCGCGTTGACGTACGGCTTCGATTGTTCGCGCGATATGAGAAAACGCCTGTTTACTGGATTATTGCCGGTGTACTGACAAAACCTATTGATGAAGTTCTAGCTCCGCACGGGCAGCGATCAGTTCCTCCCAATGCGTAAGAAAGCCCTCCATACACTCCCGGGCGGCTCGGGCATCGGATCGGCCGGCACTATGACCGGCCCGCGAGGTGCATCGCTGGACTGGGACAGCGCTTGGCGCGTAACGCTTGCCGGGCGCAAGTCGCAGGAAACACGGCCCTGAGCTGAGCCATGGCATTGATTTGCGTGGCGAGAGCCGCGGTGGAGCGCCGAGAGGCGAGCGCGCTCCGATGAGCGCGCGTCCGCGCCCGAAGCACTTTCGGATGGCGACATCCGACGGTGTGGCGCGGAAGATGGTTGGTGCGCCTTTCGGCGCTCCGCTTCCCTCGCCGTGAGGGCTTTTTTTCCTTGGCGTGAAACAGGACTCGGATGCGGCTGCATCGCGAGAACGGAATCATTTTCATCCGTCCCCGCTATCGCGGGGCAGGAAAGAAAAGGAGCCGCCGTGCCAATGCATCACCGCCGTCATGCCCGCCGACGCGGAGGGGTCGTTGCAAGCCCGGAATCATTTTCATCCGCCCTCACGTGCGGGGAGGGGTGCGGCCAGGCAAGACGAGGCGTCAGCTACATCCCCGGGATCGGCATGATCTCGACGACTTCGATCCAGGCGCCGGGCATCATTTGCAGGTGCGGATGGTCCTTGCCGAACAGTTTTGCGGCGGCGTCGGCGGATGCTGCCTGCACGATCGAATAGCCGCCGATGCCGTTTTTCGCATCCGTGGCTCCGCTGCCATCGACGCGCTTGGTCTTGCCGAGCGGGCCGCCTGATTCGACGATGGATGTCTTGTTGGCGATCATCCACTGCATCCACGCCTGCATGCCTTTCTGTTGCTGCTCGGGCGTAGAGCTTTTCATCATCTTCTCGAAGTGGGCTGGCGAAGCCATGTACAACACCATGAATTTTTTCATCGCATCCTCTTTTGTGTTTGCCGGCTCATGAAACGGGGTGCGCCCGCGGCTGCCGGAAGTGGATCACCCGACATCCTTCCGCGCCCGCTCGGCGGTCCAGCGGTTCTCCGGGATCGGCAGTTCGAGATTTTCGCGCAAGGTTTTGCCTTCGTATTCGGTGCGGAACAGCTTGCGCCGTTGCAGCTCCGGGATCAGCATATCGACGATATCCTCCAGCCCGCGCGGCATGGTCAGCGGCATGACGTTGAAGCCATCCGCCGCGCCGCCGCGATACCAGGCTTCCAGCGCGTCGGCGACTTCTACCGGCGTGCCGATGACAACGCGATGACCGCGCTGGCCGGAGACGCGCTTGTAGAGCTGCCGGATGGTGAGGTTTTCGCGGCGCGCCAGCTCGACCATCATTTTGACGCGGCCTTTTTGCTCGATATCCGGATGCGGATCGGGCACCGGTCCGTCGAGCGGCAGGCTCGACATGTCGAAGCCGAAATAGGACGACAGATCCTTGATCGCCAGTTCCGGCGACAGCAGCGCCTGCAAGCGCTCGTATTTGTCGGCGGCCTCGGCGCGCGTGGTGCCGATCACGGTCATCACACCGGGCATCACCTTGATGGCGTTGGGCGGCCGGCCATAAGCCGCGGCGCGGCGCTTGATGTCGGCATAGAAAGCGCGGGCGGTGTCGAGATCCTGCTGCACCGTGAAGGTGACCTCGGCGGTTTCGGCGGCGAGGTCGCGGCCGTCGTCGGACTGGCCGGCCTGCACGATCACCGGATGGCCCTGCGGCGAGCGCTGCACCATGAGCGGGCCCCGCACCGAAAAGTGCTTGCCCTTGTGGTTGAGGAAATGAAGCTTGTCGCGGTCGAAATAGATGCCGCTGTCCTTGTCGGCGACGACGGCGCCATCTTCCCAGCTGTCCCAGAGCCCGAGCACCACTTTGGCGAACTCGCGGGCGCGGGCGTAGCGGTCGCCGTGGTGCGGGTGCGTTTCCCTGCCGAAATTATAGGCCTCGGCGATGGCGAGCGACGTCACCAGATTCCAGCCGGCGCGGCCACCGCTGATCTGGTCGAGGGAGGCAAAAAATCGCGCAACGTGAAACGGCTCGAAATAGGTCGTGGTCGCGGTCGCCACGAGGCCGATGTGTTCGGTAACGGCGGCCATGGCGGCAAGGAGGGTGATCGGCTCGAGCCGGGTCCCCGCCGTCGTGCGCGTCCACGACTCGACATCGTCGGCGCCGAAGGTGGCGTTGGTATCGGCCATGAACAGGAGATCGAACTTGCCGCGTTCGGCGAGCCGCGCAATGTCGAGAAAATGCGCCAGCGACACCCGGCCGTGCGGATCGACGTCGGGATCGCGCCAGGCGGCGATGTGATGCCCGGTGCCTTCGAGGAACATGCCAAGCTTCATCATGGCAGAACCTTCCGTTGTTTATCGCGGCGCCTGTCCGCAGCGCGGATGCAGACGGCCGCCGTCGGCCACCGCCATGACGACGACGATCTCGTCCGGCTTCGGCGCATCCGGCAGCGTCACCGTGATGGTATCGAAATGGTCGAACGACCAGGAATCGTCCTTGTGACTCAGCGGCACGTCGAGGCTCGCGCCGGGCGCCGCGACTTTGACATTGGACGGAATGACGGCCTTGCCGCCGCCGACGGCAGCGCGCATCGGCTTGCCGAGCATGGGATGAATGCAGGCGCCGCCGTGTTCAAATTCGCCGTCGACGCCGACGATCGCGCCCTTGCCGTAGGAAATCGGGCTCGCCGGCAGCATGGCGACGAGATCGGCCATGAAGCGCTCGCCCAGCGCGCGGCCGGCTTCGAACAGTTCGATCAACTCCTCGACGTAACGTCCGGCATAAGGGTTGGCGATGACCGCAAGCGCCACGGCGCGAACGATCGGCCGGGCCGCGTCCTTGCCCATGTCCGATGTCAGCGTCTCGCGCAGCATCAGGGATTTGCGAACTTGCAGCATGGCGACGTCCGGTCTGTCGTGTCGACCGAGCTATTCTGCCTCGCGACTGTGCCCCTGTCATGCCCCGCGCAGGCGGGGCATCCGGTAATCGTCGTCGCGTCGGACGTTGATCTCGGCCATCACGGAATACTGGATTATCCGCATTCGCGGATAATGACGCGGCTACTTCGCCGGCGTCGGGAACGGTTCCGTGTAGAAATCGCCGTCGCGGCCGAAATACATCGCCTTGCGGCCGGCGATGAACACTTCGTAGTGCGAGCAGCCGTACGCCATGATACGGCGCAAGAATTCGGCGTAGCCGATTTCGCCGCGCTGGATGGATTTGACCGTGGCGGCGACCGCCTGCGGATCGAAAGCGGACGCAATCGCCGGTCCGTCCTTGAGCGGCAGCGCCTCGTCGAACGCCTCGGCGCCGGTGCCGTAATAAGTGTTGCGCAGCTTCACCAGATCGGCGGTGTATGACGCGACGCCGGCGCCGGCGAGCTGCGGAATGATCTTGGAAAATGGCGTGTCGCCGAAGCTGAGCTTCATACATGCGGCGATTGTTTCGATATTCATGGCGGCCACTCCTACTTTGTCGGGTTGAGGGGGTCGATTCCGGCGAGCGCTTCGAGCAGGCGGCGCAGGCCGCGCTGGATCGAAGCGATCTCGGCGGCTGAAAGCTTTTTGGTGAGGCGGGCATGATAGCCGGCCGCCGCTTTGGTCAGTTGCTCGAGCGCTGCACGGCCGCGTTTGGTCAGCGCGAGATGCGGCGAGGCGCGATGATCGGGATTGTCCTGGTATTGCGCCGAGCCCTCGGCGACCAGAAGGTCGGCGATGCGCTGGACGTTCTGCCGGGTGACGCCAAGCACGCGGGCGAGCTGCGGCACGCTGTGCGGCTGCGCGGATGCGGCGCTGAGCACCTGCCAGCGCGCCTGGGTCTGGCCGACAGTGCGGGCGATCGCTTCGCCGCAATCGCGGAAGCGGCCGGCGAGTTCGTAGACGTCGGCGATGATGATCGGGACGAGGGAGGATGACGGGGTGTCCATGGTGCTATATTGTCAAAATGACAATATATTGTCAATAGCGTCGGCTGTCATCATCCGCGAAGGCGGACGATCCAGTAAACACGAACCCGCGACGTGGGCACTAAAGCGACGCTCCGGGAGTACTGGATCGTCCGCCTTCGCGGACGATGACACGGAGAAGTCCGGGCAGCTATTAAGCCTGGTGTGCTTTTCGCGGATTTCGCTACGCTAACCCGGGCTACGGAGTTATTGGAGGAAGCATGGCCGAGAAGAAACTGACCGGACGGATCGCGGCCGACCGCATCCGGATGCAATCGACGCCGAAGCCGCCGGCCGGCGCGGTGGAGCGGTTCCTGGCGCTCGGCGAGTGCACGAGCCTGATCTCCGACGTGATGGACGAACTCGGCGTGCCCGAAGGCACCATCGGCGCGACCACGCTCAAGCCGACATTGCCCGGCAAGCTGATCGTCGGCCCGGCGCTCACGGTGCGTAACATCCGGCAGCGGTCCGATGCGCTCAAGGCGGTGAGCCACGTCAACCGCATGGCCGAGTTCGAAGCGCATAATCTTGCCGAAGACGGCGACGTGCTGGTGATCGCCGGCGTCTCCGGCATGTCGAACATGGGCGGCATCTCGTCGTACACCGGCCAGCGCCAGGGCGAGCGCGGCGCCATCGTCATGGGCGGCGTGCGCGACGTGCGCCATTCGCGCTCGATCGGCTATCCGGTCTGGGCCAGCGAGATCACGCCGGTCACCGGCAAATGGCGGCTCGAAACCGTCGAGATCAACGGCGAGATCCAGATGGGCGACGTGCGGGTCAATGCTGGCGATCTCGTCGTCGCCGACGACACCGGCGTCTGCTTCATCCCGCGCGCCGACATCATGCGGGTGTTGGAATTGTGCGAGAAGAAAAAGAAGGATGAGGACGCCCGCATCGAAGCGATCACGCAAGGCGTCCCGGTGCCCGTGTTTTATGGGAAAGGATAGCCGCCGTGCTCCGCGACGGGTGGCGATCCCGTATTTTCAGGATGGGGCGTTTTGCGTTATACTCTGTCGAAATAAGGCCCGAGGAGAAATGCAATGGATATGAGTGTCGGCGTGCTCGACCACTACAATGTGTCGACCCGCAATCTCAAGGAGACCGTGCAGTTCTATGAAAACGTGCTGGGCCTGGTGAATGGGCCGCGACCGCCGTTCGATTTCCCGGGCGCGTGGCTTTACAGCGAGGGCCATCCGGTGCTGCACCTCAACGATATCGCCGGCACCGACAAGAAGCAGCGTGAGGACTCCGGCGTCATCGATCACGTCGCGTTCGGCAGCCGCGGTTTCGAGGCGATGAAGAAGCACCTCAGCGGCAAGGGTATTGCCTATCGCGTCAACGTGGTGCCCAACAGCACGCGCCGGCAGATTTTTCTGCACGATCCGAACAATGTCGAGATCGAGCTCAATTACGAGATCAAGAACGAGCCGGCGGGCTGAGCTCGTCTGCCGCGTCGTATATTTCTGCTGACATTTGCACGACGCAAAAGCGTCTCATTTGCATCGCTTGATGTGGCGAGGCGCACACGCGCCTCGCGTTTCAATATTTACAAAGCGTAGCGTGGAGTAGAACAATGCGATTGAATTTTTTGGCGTTCACGGCGCTGCTCGCCGTCGCCGCAACCGATGCTTCGGCGCAAGTCGGCAATCTGTCAGGCCAATATCGCTGCGTGCAGGGGTGTATCGGCGGTTTGCCGGGTCCGGCATTTGTCACGCAGAACGGCTGGGATCTCAATCTGGTCAATGAAGCGGGCCAGCCGTCGCGCGCCTGGATCGATTATCCCGGACACCTCTGGGCCCAATATTGGGATCAGGGCGCGGTGTTTTCGCCCGATGGCATGACCATTCAATTCGATCACGGATCGGTCTGGGTGCGCGATCTCGGCCCGCCGCCTCCGCCGCCGCGACGGTATAGATAGGCTCGTTTCTACTGCGCGGCGATGTGATTGGCGCGCACGACCTCGCCCCAAAGCGCGATTTCGCTTTTGAGCAACGCGGCGGCGAACTCCGGCGTTTCCTCATTGGGCGGATACTCGTCGATCCCGCCTTCCGCATAGGTCTTGATCACTTTGGGATCGGCGAGCGCGGCGCGCAGCGCGGCGTTCAATGTGTCGATGATCGGGCGCGGCGTGCCGGCTGGCACGAGCAGCATGTGCCAGAAATCGACGTCGAGTTTTTTGTAGCCGAGGTCGCCGAAGGTCGGCATGTCCGGAAGTCCGGAAAACCGCTTTTTGCCGATCGCGACATAACCCTTCAATTTGTCCGACTTGATCAGCGGTCCGGCGACCACGGACGATATCGGGCCGAGATCTACCTGTCCGCCGAGCAGATCGACCAGCGCCGGACCGGCGCCGCGATAGGGAACCTGGGTGACCTTTACACCGAGTTCCTGGAAGATCAGCACTTCCGCCAAATGCCCGAACGAGCCGACGCCGGGATGCCCGACTTTGATGCTCTGTCCAGGCTGTTTCATCCAGTCCAGCAGTTCCTTGATGTTGTTTGCCGGCAGCGTCGGGCGCCCCGCCAAAATATTCGAGGTGATGTTGACCATGCCGATGGGAGTGAAATCCTTTTCCGCATCGAAGGTGCGGTCCGGATAAAGCGTCATGCCGGCCGCGAGCGCTGGCTGATGCAGCATGATCGTATAACCGTCCGGCTCGGCGCGGGCGCCCTTCGCGGCGGCGATCATGCCGCCGGCGCCGCCGATGTTTTCGATTACGATCGGCTGGCCCAGCGCCTTCTGCATGGCGTCCTGGATGATGCGGGCGGTGGCATCGTCGGCGCCACCGGGCGGGAAGGCGACGATCATGGTGACGGGACGGCTGGGATAGGTTTGCGCCGAGGCGGCGCCCGTTGCCAAAAGACAAACGGCGAAAAGCGAAGCCGCAAGCGCGCGTGTGAAATTCATGTCTTTCCCCCGAGGCGGCTTGTTGTTATGGACCGGCTGCGGCTGTTGGCGTTGTCGCGGGATACTCAACTGCCGCGGGCAGTCCCGCAAGCTAACTTCGGCGCGGCTTTGCGCGACGCGTTGGCGCAGCCGCGGTCGGGTCGTCGGGCCAGGGATGCCTGGGATAGCGGCCGCGCATCTCGGTGCGCACCGCCGCGTAGCTGCCGCGCCAAAATCCCGGCAGGTCGCGGGTTGTCTGCACCGGGCGGTGCGCCGGCGACAGCAGCTCGATGGTCAGCGGCACCCTGCCGCCGGCTATCGCCGGATGGCGGTTCAGCCCGAACAGCTCCTGCACGCGGATGGCGATCCTGGGCCCACCCTCGGCCTCGTAATCGATCGGCACCAGCGAGCCGGTCGGAGCTGCGAAATGGGTCGGCGCCTCGGCATCGAGCCGACGCTTGAGCGGCCATGGCACGAGCGCGCGCACGATAGCGTCCAGTTCGTCCGCAGTGATCTCGCCGAGCGCGGTCTTGCCGGCGAGCATCGGGGTGAGCCATGTGCGAACCGTTGCGACCAGCATTGCATCGCTCAGATCCGGCCATTCGCCGCTTTCGCTCGTGCGCAGGAACATCACACGGTCGCGCCATTGCTTGAGCATTTTTGTCCACGGCAGGCGATCGATGCCGAGTCTGGCGATACCGTCGGCGAGCTGCCGGGCAGTATCTTCGCCTTGCGTCACCGTGACCGGCTGCTCCGAGAGTACAATCGCTCCGAGCCGCCGGCTGCGCCGCGCGCGCAGGCTCGCGCTCGCGGTGTCGAACGTCACGTCGTCGCGGGTCTCGATTCGATCGGTAAAACGCGCCTCGATTTCGGCGAGCGCGATCGGGGCTGCTGATAGTATGCGGCCCTGCGCGGCGGCGCCTGTTACTTCGGCGACGGCGAGGAACGGTTCGCGCGCCAGCGGTGAGGCTGGATCGACATTGGCGCCACGGCCGTTCATCAGCAGAAAAGCGCCGCCGCTGCCGCCGCGATTTTTCGCGATGCGCTCGGGGTAGGCGAGGGCGATGAGCGTACCGACGCTTGCTTCGCTTTCCTCGTGGGGAGAGGGCTTAGGGGCGGGCGTTGCAATCTCGGCCCAGCGTTGGGCCATGGCGCGCGCATCACGACCGCGCGGCGAGCGGTCGCGGCGCAGCGCGTCGTATCGCTGCCGCAGGTCGATATCGTCGCCGCCAAGTCCGCGTTCGCCGATCAGCACGGCGATTTCAGCGGCGGGCAAGGCTTCGCCGGCCGTGGCAGCATCGACCACCATGCGCGCAAGCCGTGGCGGCAGCGGCAACTTCCGCAACAGCTTGCCCTCGGAAGTGATGCGGCCGTCGCTGTCGATGGCGCCGAGTTCGATGAGCAGCGCTTTCGCTTCGGCGAGCGCGGACCGCGGCGGCGGATCGAGAAAGGCGAGCTTGTCCGGCTCGGCGCCCCAGGCCGCGAGATCGAGCGCAAAGGACGACAGGTCGGCGGCAAGGATTTCGGGTTTTGCGTAAGGCTCGAGCACCGCGGTCTGCGGCTCGTCCCACAGCCTGTAGCAGACGCCGGGCTCGGTGCGCCCGGCGCGGCCGCGGCGCTGATCGGCGGCGGCGCGCGATACTCGCACGGTTTCGAGCCGGGTTACGCCGACATCGGGCTCGTAGCGCGGCACGCGGGCGAGGCCGGAGTCGACGACGATGCGCACGCCTTCGATGGTGATCGAGGTCTCGGCGATCGACGTCGCGAGCACGATCTTGCGGCGGTCCGCCGGCGCGGGCGCGATGGCCTGATCCTGTTCGTCGCCCGAAAGCGCACCGTAAAGTGTCACAACATCGGTCGATGCATCGGTGCGGCCCTCGAGCATCGACCGGGTGCGGCGGATTTCCGCAGCGCCCGGCAGGAAGGCCAGCAGCGAGCCCGTGTCGGCGCGCATCGCCCGCGTAATAACGTCGGCCATTTGCGGTTCGATCGCTCGCGTGTCGCGGCCGGCATAGCGGGTCTCGACCGCGAAGGCGCGGCCCTGGCTTTCGATGACCGGCGCGTCCCCGAGCAGTTTTGCCACGCGTGCGCCGTCGATGGTCGCCGACATGACGAGAAGTTTCAGGTCCTCGCGCAATCCCTGCTGTGCGTCGCGGGCCAGCGCCAGGCCGAGGTCGGCATCGAGCGACCGTTCGTGGAATTCGTCGAACAGAACTGCGGCGACGCCATCGAGCATCGGGTCGTCGAGGATCATCCGGGTAAAAATGCCCTCGGTGACGATTTCGATCCGGGTCGCGCGCGAAGTCTTCGATCCAAAGCGCACCCGCAAGCCCACGGTCTCGCCGACGCGCTGGCCGAGAGTTTGCGCCATGCGCTCCGCCGCGGCCCGCGCGGCAAGGCGTCGCGGCTCCAGCACCAGGATGCGGCGGTCTTTCGCCCACGCCTCGTCGGCGAGGACAAGCGGCACCCTTGTGGTCTTGCCGGCGCCGGGCGGCGCCACCACGACGGCGGCGGTGCTCGCACGCAGTGCCGCCGTCAGGTCCGGCAGGGCGGTATCGATCGGCAGGGCGGTATCGATCGGCAGGGCGGAATAGTCCACAGTCTGTGCTCCGCCCCGTGATATTGCGGCCCCTATTCCTATATTATTCACGACCATGCCCACCGCACAAAAAGCATCGAAAAAGCCGCAAACCGCCGCGCCGGTCGCCGCCAAGCCGTTGAAAAAGGGCGATCACGTCTTCCTGGTCGACGGCTCCGGCTACATTTTCCGCGCCTATCACGCGCTACCGCCGATCAACCGCAAATCCGACGGCTTGCAGCTCAATGCCGTGTTCGGCTTCTGCAACATGCTGTGGAAGCTCCTGCGCGATATGAAGGCCGACGAGAAGCCTACGCATCTCGCGGTGGTATTCGACCTCTCCGAGCAGACGTTCCGCACGGAAATGTATCCCGAGTACAAGGCGCACCGCCCGGATCCGCCGGACGATCTGCGGCCGCAATTCCCGCTGATCCGCGAGGCGGTCAACGCCTTCGATCTGCCTTGCCTCGAACAAAAGGGTTTTGAGGCCGACGATTTGATCGCGACCTATGTGCGGCAAGCCTGCGAGGCTGGCGCCACTGCCACCATCGTCTCGTCGGACAAGGACCTGATGCAACTCGTCAACGACTGCGTCGTCATGTTCGACACCATGAAGGACAAGAAGATCGGCCGCGCCGAGGTGATCGAGAAATTCGGCGTGCCGCCGGAAAAGGTGATCGAGGTGCAGGCGCTGATTGGCGACTCTACCGACAATGTGCCCGGCGTGCCCGGCATCGGCGTCAAGACCGCGGCGCAATTGATCGGCGAATTCGGCGATCTCGAAACCCTGCTCAAGCGCGCCTATGAGATCAAACAGGACAAGCGCCGGCAAACACTGATCGACAATGCCGACAAAGCGCGGCTGTCAAAAAAGCTCGTCACCCTCGATGACAGTGTGAAGCTTGACGTGCCGATCGGCGATCTCGCGGTGCATGAGCCCGATTACAAGCGCCTGATCGCGTTCCTCAAGGCGATGGAATTCTCGTCGCTCACCCGCCGCGTCGGCGAGTTCGCCTCGATCGATATCGGCGCCATCGAGCCGGATGCGAAGCTTGCGGTGCGCGGCGGGTCATTGTCGCTCCCGCTTTCGGGGGAGGACGACGCTAAAAGCGCACCTGCTCAGAATAAGCCGGGCGTGACGAGCAAGCCGGCCCCCTCCCAACCCTCCCCCGCAAGCGGGGGAGGGCCAAAAGGCAACGGCGCCCTGACGCCGCAGGCGCTGGCCGCAGCGCGGCTTGAGATCGCGCACAGCCAAAAATTCGACCGCTCGAAATACGAAACGTTGCGGAGTCTGGACGGGCTCAAAAGCTGGGTCGAGCGCGCGCGCGATCAAGGCTATGTCGCGATCGATACCGAGACCAACAGTCTCGATCCGATGCAGGCCATGCTGTGCGGTTTTTCGCTCGCGCTCGCGCCCAACGAAGCGTGCTACGTGCCGCTTTCGCATCGCCAGGGCGGCGACGGCAATACCGGTCTGTTCCAGGGCGACATCGCGCCCGATCAAATCCCCGAACGCGCCGCGCTCGATGCGTTGAAGCCGCTGCTTGAAGACCGTGGCACACTCAAGATCGGCCAGAACCTGAAATTCGACTGGCAGATTTTCGCGGTACGCGGCATCGAGATCGAATCCTACGATGACACGTTGTTGATGTCCTACGTGGTCGATGCCGGCCGTTCCGACCACGGCCTCGATCCGCTGGCGCAGCGCTACTTCAACCACCAGACCATCGATTTCAACGAGGTGACCAAGGCAGGCAAGACCAAAGTGACCTTCGACTGCGTCGAGATCAACAAGGCGACCGAATATGCCGCCGAAGATGCCGACGTGACGCTGCGGCTGTGGCAGTTGCTCAAGCCGCGGCTCGTCGCCGAGCATATGGTCAGCGTTTACGAGACACTGGAGCGTCCGCTGCTCGCAGTGCTCGCGCGCATGGAGCGGCGCGGCATCTCGATCGACCGCCAGGTGCTGTCGCGGCTGTCCGGCGAATTCGCGCAGGAGGCTGCGGGCCTGCAAGATGAGATCAACAAGCTTGCGGGAGAGCCGGTCAATGTCGGCTCGCCGAAGCAGATCGGCGACATTCTGTTCGGCAAGCTCGGATTGCAGGGCGGCACCAAGACCAAAACCGGCCAATGGGCGACAGGCGCCCGCCTGCTCGAAGAACTGGCCGAGCAGGGCAACAAGCTGCCGCAGAAAATCCTCGACTGGCGGCAGGTGTCGAAACTGAAATCGACCTACACCGATGCGCTGCCAAGTTTCGTCAATCCGACGACCAAACGCGTGCACACGAGCTACGCGCTCGCTGCGACGACCACGGGACGGCTGTCGTCGTCGGAGCCAAATTTGCAGAACATCCCGGTGCGCACCGAGGACGGCAGGAAAATCCGCCGCGCCTTCATCGCCGAGAACGGCATGAAGCTCGTTTCTGCCGATTATTCGCAGATCGAGTTGCGGCTCCTGGCCGAGATCGCCGAAATCCCGCAACTGCGCAAGGCGTTCCGTGACGGTCTCGACATCCACGCCATGACGGCGTCGGAAATGTTCGGCGTGCCGATCAAGGACATGCCGGGCGAGGTCCGCCGCCGCGCCAAGGCGATCAATTTCGGCATTGTCTACGGCATCTCGGCATTCGGCCTCGCCAACCAGCTCGGCATCGAGCGCGAGGAAGCCGGCGCCTATATCAGGAAATATTTCGAGCGCTTCCCGGGTATCCGCGATTACATCGAGGAGACCAAAACGTTTGCCAAGAAGAACGGCTATGTCGAGACGCTGTTTGGCCGCAAATGCCATTATCCGGACATCTCGGCGTCGAATGCCTCGATCCGCGCCTTCAACGAACGCGCCGCGATCAATGCACGGTTGCAAGGCACCGCCGCCGACATCATCCGCCGCGCCATGATCCGCATGGATGTGGCGCTGGCGAAACAGAAACTCGCCGCGCAGATGCTGCTGCAGGTGCACGACGAGCTGGTGTTCGAGGTGCCGGAGGGTGAGGTGGCAAAAACGCTGCCGGCGATCACCGCCGTGATGGTCGACGCACCGCTGCCGGCGCTGTCGCTCTCGGTACCGCTGCAAGTAGAGGCCAAGGCCGCCGACAACTGGGACGCCGCGCATTAGGCTTGTTGCAGTCAGTCGAGCGCGACGAAGCCCGAAGCCTTCACGACGGGTCCCCAGCGGGCGATCTCCGATTTGATCGTCTCGGCGAACTCAGCGGGAGTCTGGAACGCCGGCTCGCTGCCGAACTTGGCGAGGCTGTCCACCATCGCCTTGGATTGGAAAGCTTTGTGCATCGCGTCGCTCAGTGCGCCGATGACGTCCGCCGGAGTGTTGGCCGGCAAGAAGACCCCGGACAGCGATTCGACAACGACGTTGTAGCCGGACTCCTTGAAGGTGGGCACATCGGGCAGGAAGGGCGAGCGTTTCGCGCCGGTCACCGCCAAAATGCGCAGCGATCCGGATTTGGCGAACTCGCTGACCTCGCTGACCGGATTGACGCTCGCCGGAACGTGGCCGCCGACAAGATCCTGGATCGCCGGCGCGCCGCCGCGATAATGCACGGGAGTCATCGGGACGCCCGCCTCGTTCGCGAACATGACCCCGGTGAAATGCGGCGTGGCGCCGGCCGAGGTGGTGGCATAGCTCGCCTTGTCCGGGTTCGCCTTGCACCATTGGACGAAGCCGGCGAGCGTCTTGACGTCATCGGACACTTCCGAGCCGACGACAAAAGTCAGCATCCCCTTGGCCGCGGGCGACACGGCAATGAAGTCCTTGATCGGATCGTAATTCAACGATTTGAAGCTGTGCGGATAGAGCGTCATCGGGAAATCCGGCGTGAACAGCATCACGCTGCCGTCCGGCGGGGCGTTCTTGACGTATTCGACCGCAAGGCGCGCGCTCGCGCCGGGTTTGTCCTCGACAATGATGGAGTAGGCGTAGGCGCCTTGCAGCGCTTCGGCGAGCACGCGGGCTGTGACGTCGGTGCCGCCGCCCGCCGGAAAGCCGACGATGACGCGAACCAGCTTGTTGAGCGCCTGTGCCTGCACCGCAAGCGGCCATGCCGCGATGGGCGATGCCGCGGCCGTGCCGCCAAGCAACGTGATGAATTCGCGCCGTCTCATCGGCTTCCTCGCGGTTCCGGACAATATGCGCGCCGCTTCTATTGCGCGCGCTTCCACTCGTTCGGCGGATACGGCACGTGCATGGTCATCAGCACGATCGGCGCGCCGCCGCTCGGCGCCACTTGATGCGGCGTGTTGGGCGGGATCAGGATCATGTCGCCTTTGACGACATTATGATCCTGGCCGCCCGCGATCGATGGCCCGCTCATGTTGTAGTCGTTGACCTTCTTCTCGCCGACGAGTTGGCCGCCGGTAATGATGTTGCCGGTGCCCTGCAGCACGACCATTAGTTCGGCGTCCTCGGTGTGAACGGCGCCCGGCGCGTTGCCGGGACGGTACTCGAGCTGTGCCTTGTACGGAGCCAGCACGAGGATCGGCTCGGCAGTAACCGGTGCATCGCCCTTGCGATCGGCCTTGGCCTTATCGACCAGAGCCACGATGTCTTTGTCGCTCATGAACTGTGTTGCGGGAGCCACGGCTTGAGCCCAGGCTCCGTGAGCGGTCGCCGCCAGAAAGGCAGCGACCAGAAACTGCGTGCGCATGTGAATTCCTCCCGGTAGAATTTTTTCGCCCTTCTGAAGATGGGCGCTACCAGCCTAGCAAATGGCTAGCGCACCGGGAAAGGTCGTGCATGAAGACGACGCTGACAGTCATCGGGTACTTTTTGCTGGCGATGGGACTGCTCTGGATGGGGCAGGGCGCGGGCTATATCCGCTGGCCGGCGGAGAGCTTCATGATCAGCCAGTTCCAATGGGTCTATTATGGCGGCGCCGTCGCTATCGCCGCGGCTATCCTGATCATTGCGGCAAGACGCCGTTAGCGCCTCGTTCGAGCGCTTATTCCGCCGCCTCGACCGCGATGCCGGCCTGCTCGCAGGAATTCGCGATATCGCTGACCGTAGCGCGCTGCATGTCGCGCTTCCAGCGCAGATCGTCGAAATCGGCGCCGCGGTGCATGGTGCAGCGGTTGTCCCAGATGACGAGGTCGTGGACCCGCCAGCGATGCGTGTAGACGAACTGGCGCTGCGTGGCATGCGCGATGAGCTGTTCGATCAGCGCGTGGCCTTCGTCCTCCGGCATGCCGAAGACGCGGCCGGCATGGGAGGCGAGGTACAGCGATTTGCGGCCGGTTTCGGGAATGGTGCGCACCAGGACCTGCGGCACCGGCGGCAGGCCTTGGCGCTCTTCGTCGCTGAAATTGGTGAAGCCAAGCCGCGCGCGCGACGTGAAGATCGAATGTTCGACGACGAGGCCGTCGATCCGGCGCTTCATGTCTTCGGGCAACGCGTCGTAGGCGGCGCGCTCGTCGGCGAATTCGGTATGGCCGCCGACCGGCGGAATCGAGCGTGCATAAAGCAGCGACGCCCGCGCCGGCAGCCGCTTGAACGAACTGTCGGTGTGCCACAGCCGGTTGCCGAGCTGGAACATGCGCTGCCGCGAGTCCTTGCCCCACACCTGGTTCTCGGGGTCGAGGTTGGAAACGTCGGCAAATTCCTTGCGCACGCGCAGCCTGGCATCCTTGCGATGCAGCGCGATCGTGGTTTCGAGCGGGCCGAAGTGGCCCGCGAAATCGAGGTGTTGGTCCTGCGACAGGTGCTGGTCGGGAAAGATCAGGACCGCGTATGTGGCGAAGGCGTCCTTGATATCCCGAACATCGGAGGCGCCAAGCGGCGCTGACAAATCGACATCGCCGATCTCGGCGGCAAAATTCGGCGTGACCGGCTGGACGGTTATGGCCATGGTCGTTGCCTCCCGGATTTGCGGTTTGGCGGATTGAATCACAACGCGCCGGCGCTTGCAATTGAAACGCTGCGCGCCCGGCCATTCGGCGGCCTTTCCGATTGATCGGCGGGCACATTGGCGTAGGTTTGGCGTATTGGGGGATATCGCATGTCGGCGCAGGCTCAATCATCCGTACCGGGCGTCACGTCCGCTGCCGCTTCATACATCCCGTGGAAAGAAGTCACTGCGGCAAGCGTCGGCAACGCGCTTGAATTCTACGATCTCGTGATCTACGGCTATTTCGCCGTCGTGCTCAGCAAACTGTTTTTCCCGGCGGCGAACGAAACGGTGTCGCTGATGCTGGCGGTCGGCACGTTCGGGATTTCTTTCGTCATGCGTCCGCTCGGCGCCATCGTTCTCGGCTCGTTTGCCGACCGGGCGGGGCGTAAGGCATCGCTGACCCTATCGATCGTTCTGATCATGCTGGGCACGCTGATGCTGGTGTTCGCGCCGACCTACGCGCAGATCGGCGTGGCGTCGCCGCTGCTCATCCTGCTCGCGCGGTTGATCCAGGGCTTCTCCACAGGCGGCGAGTTCGGCGCCTCGACGGCGTTCATGGTCGAATACGCCAGCGCCGGACGGCGCGGCTTTTTCGGCAGCTGGCAGGCATCGACTCAAGGCGCGTCGACGGTTTTTGCCGCCGGCGTTGCCGCGTTGCTGAGCTACGCGTTGACGCCCGAACAGGTCAGCGAATGGGGCTGGCGGCTTGCTTTCGGTATCGGGCTGTTGATCGGGCCGGTCGGCTTCTACATCCGCAGCCGGATCGACGAGACGCCGGAATTCCGCGCTGCCGCTGCCGGCACGCTCGAGACATCGCCGTTCAAGACCGTGCTCGGGCGCGACTGGAGGAGCCTGCTCCTTGGCATCGGCGTGGTCGCGGGTTCGACCGGGTTCAATTACGTGCACAAGGTCTACATGCCGACCTATGCGCTGACGCAATTGCATTTTCCGCCGACGTCGTCGTATCTCGGCGCTGCCGTCACCGGCCTCGTGCAGGCAATTACCGGACCAATATTCGGCGCGCTGTCGGATCGCGTAGGCCGCTATCGCGTGCTGTGGATCGCCTTCCCGGCGGTGTGCCTCACGACTTATCCGCTGTTCCTGATCCTCAATACCTGGCCGACACTGACCACGCTGATCCTGGTGCAGGCGCTGGTCGGTCTGTTGAATGCCGCGTGTCTGGGGCCGATTTCGGCGCTGCTTGCCGAGATTTTCCCGACCGGCACCCGCGGCACCGGCCTGGCGCTGAGCTACAATCTCTCGGTGACGATATTCGGCGGTTTTGCGCCGCTGATCGTGACGGCGATGATCGCGGCGAGCGGCAACAAGCTGGCGCCGAGCTTTTATGTGATGGCGACGGCGATTTTGAGCATCGTTGCGATAGCGATACTGGCGCAGGCGCATCGTGCGCTGCGGCGCGCGCCAGCCGCATAAACCAATCGTCTCAGCGCGTGCGCTGCGCTGCGTCGGTCACAATCTTGTAGGCTTCTTCGACGCCGGGCTTCGCCTTTGCCACCTCGAGCGCTGCGCTCGCGAACGATTTCATCATGTCGGCCTGCTCCTCGGACGGCAGACTGATCAATTCGCCGCCGCTGTCGGTCCAGCCCTTGCGCGCTTTGGCGACGATTTCGGAGGCGAGCGGAGCAATCGCCGCCTGCTGAGCGGCAGCGTCGCCGTCGACGATCTTTTGCAAATCCGACGGCAACGACTCGTACCAGGCCTTGTTGATCTCGACGATCGCGTAGACCGCCGGCTGGCCAGTCTCGGTGACAAATTTCGCCGCGTCCTGAAAGTGCATCGGCGTAAAGACGACGATACCGCCGATGGCGCCGTCAATGGCGCCCTGCTGCAGCGCCGGTACGACGTCGCCGAGCGTCATTGCCACTGGTGTCGCGCCGACACTTTCCATCGGCTTCATCTGAAATTGCGAGGCGAGCACGCGGATCTTTTTACCCTTGAAGTCGGCGAGATGCCGGATCGGCGCTTTGGCGATCACGGAGGAGGGCGAGTTCATGAACAGCGCGACGCCATGTAGTCCCTTGGCCGCGCCGAGACCAAACATCAGTTTTTTCAGCGCCGGATCGGCTGCGAGCCGTTGCCCATGCTCTATCGAATCGACCAGGCCTGGCGCGGCCATTACCTCGAAGCGATCGTCTACGCCGACGAAGAACTCGGGCGGAATCACCGCGCATTGAATGGCGCCGAACTGTGTGCCTTCGATCTGCCGCGGAATCGAGCCGAGCTGGCTGGCCGGATAGATTTCCGTCTTGATGCGGCCGCCGGAATCCTTCTCCAGCGCAGCAGCGTAGTTCTTGGTGAAGAAGAAGCTCGGGTCATTGAGCGTCGGCAGCGTGAACTTCATCGTGTAGGTTTTGTCCTGCGCCTGCGCGTTGCCCAGCATCAGCGCCGAGGACAGCAGAATTGCGCCGGCCGACGCAGCGAATTCCCGGTCGATGATGCTCATGGTCGCCTCCCGCCTTGCCCGATTGCGGCCATCTTAGCCCAATGGAGCGAATTCGGTAGTCCGCCGCAGCGTTATGTCGCCGCAGGCTGGTTCAACGGCACGACGGCTATGGCTTCGATCTCGAACAGCGCCCCCTCGTGCGCCAGCTTTGAGATTTGGATGGCGGTCGAGGCCGGCGGCGCGGCGGTGTCGACGTATTGGTCTCGCACTTCGAGGTAGATGGGCAGATGCGCGATGTCGACGAAGTAACTGGTGACCTTGACCACGTGCGCGAACGTGGCGCCGGCGGCGCCGAGCGCGGTTTTGATGTTCTCGAAGGCCTGCACAGCCTGGGCGCGAAAATCGCCCGGCGTCCCGGCGAACTTGCCGTCAACTGTACGGCCGAGCTGGCCGGCGAGATAGATGGTGCGGCTCGGGCTCGTGGTCTCGACCACATGCGAATAGCCGCGCGTGGCGTGCATGGTTTTCGGATTATGGAAGCGATGGATGGCCACTTTCGACTCCTCGTTGGCAATGCTGATCGTGTTCCGCGACTGAATCACTCCGCCTTGATACCGGCGGTGTGGATGACCTTGGCCCATTTTTCGGCGTCGTCGGCGAGGAATTTGCCGTAATCCGCAGCCGTGCCGGTGAGCTTGAGACCGCTCATGTCGTCGAGCCGCGCGGCGATCCTGGAATCGGCGAGGCCGGCGTTGATTTGCTTGTTGAGGGTCTCAACGATCGTAGCCGGCGTGCCGGCCGGAGCCGCGACGCCGAACGCCGAGCTCGCGTCATAGCCCGGCACGAAGTCGGCGACGGTCGGCAGGTCCGGCAAAGCCGGCGAGCGTGTCGTCGTGGTGACGGCCAGCGGCCGCAGCTTGCCATCCCGAATATGCCCGATCGACGCCGTCATGGTGGCAAAGCCGACCTGCACCTGTCCGCCCATCAAATCGATCATGGCCGGTCCATCGCCGCGATAATGCACCGTCACCAGATCGACGCCAGCCATGATCCTGAACAGCTCGCCGGCCATGTGGCTCGCGGTTCCGACGCCGGCGGAGGCGAAGCTCAATTTGCCGGGGTTGGCCTTGGCGTAAGCGATGAATTCCGGAACGCTTTTGACCGGCAGCGACGGCGTGACCTCGAGCACGTTGGGGACGCGCACGACGCCCGCAACCGGTGTCGCGTCGCGAAGGAAATTGAAATTGAGTTTTTCGTAGAGACTCATATTGATCGTCGCCGCCGGCGCGACCATGCCGAGCGTGTAGCCGTCAGGTGGCGCGTTGACGAGGGCTTCGAGCGCGATGTTGCCGCCTGCGCCCGGGCGATTGTCGATAACGAACGGCTGCCCGAGCCGCTCCGACAGCCATTGCCCGATCAGTCGCCCGAGCGTGTCGGTCGTGCTGCCCGCCGTGAATCCGACGAGCAAGTGCACCGGCCGCGACGGATAGGTGTCCGCGCCGGCGCTCCGTGGCAACACGGGAAGCATCGCTGCGCCCGCTGCGAGATACAGAAAATTTCGGCGGCACATATTCATAATGAAAGTCTCCAAAAATCTTGGCGACGGACTTCAATCCAGCGTGATGTTGGCCGCGCGGATGACCTTGCCCCATTTCTCGTCTTCGTCGGCGATGAATTTCGCGAATTGCGCGGGACTCTTCGGCAACGGCTCGACGCCGAGATCGGCAAGCCGGGCCTTCGCTGCCGCCTCGCCGAGCGCGGCGTTGAGCGCCGTATTGAGCTTTCCGATAATGTCAGCGGGCGTGTCCTTGGGCGCGCCGACGCCATACCAGCCGACGGCCTCGTAGCCCGGCACGAATTCCTTCATGGTAGGCAGATCCGGCAGCGCCGGCAGACGCGCGTGTGTCGTGACCGCGAGCGCCCGCACTTTGCCGGCTTTGACGAATTCCATCGATTGCGGGATCGGATTGACCACGGCCTGTACCTGGCCGCCGATCAGGTCGGTCATGTAATTGGTGCGATAAGGCACGTGGACCATGTCGATGCCGGCCATCATCGTCAGCAGCGCGCCGAAGATGTGCGACGACGTCCCGATGCCGCCGGAGGCGTAATTGATCTTGCCCGGATTGGCCTTGGCATAGGCGATGAATTCGGGGACGGTGGCGGCCGGCAGCGAATTCGTGACCAGCACGACGTACGGCGCGTTGGCAACGGTTCCGACCGGCGCAATATCGCGGACGAAATTGAAATTGAGGTTCCGGTAGAGCGATACGTTGAGCACGTTGGTGAGAACGTCGACAATAATTGTGTAGCCGTCCGGCTCCGCACGCACCGCGGTTTCGGTGCCGATATTGCTGCCGGCACCGGGGCGGTTTTCGACGATGAATTGCTGACCAAGCCGCTCCGATAGCCATTCGGCCGCAAGCCGCGCAATGATGTCAGGCGCGCTGCCGGCAGGAAACGCGACGATCGTCCGCACCGGCCGCGACGGATAAGCATCCGCACGCGCAGCGCGCGAGAGGGCCGGCAGCGCGGCTGCGCTCGCCGCCAGATGCAGAAACTTCCGACGGGGAAGTCTCATCAAGATTTCCTCCACTTAATTCGGCGATCGTTGCCGCGTCATTCGGCTTTTATGTTGGCGAACTTGACCACCTTCTCCCATTTTTCGGCCTCGCTGGCGATGAATTTCTCGAATTCGCCCGGCGTGGTCGACATCGGTATGATGCCCAGGTCGATAAGCTTCGATTTCATGTCGGGATCGGCCGCGAAGGCGCCGATCTCGTTGTTGAGCTTGTCGACGATCTCGGCGGGCGTGCTCCTCGGTGCGCCGATGCCGAGCCAGCCGCCTGCTTCATAGCCGGGCACGAAGTCGTTCATGGCGGGAACGCTCGGCAACGCGGCGACCGGCTCCTTCGTCGTCACCGCGAGCGCGCGCAATTGGCCGGCCTGGATGTTCGCGAGCAGCGCGGGGACGGCGCCGAACAGGACCTGAACCTGTCCGGCCAGGAGATCCGGATAAAGACTGCCGCGGTAAGGCACGTGAACCATCTCGACGCCGGTCATCATGTCGAACAGCTCGCCGAAAACATGGTTGGCGGCGCCGACGCCGGGCGACGCCATGTTGATCTTGCCCGGATTGGCCTTGGCGTAGGCGATGAACTCGGGGACTGTCCTGGCCGGGACGGATGGATGAACGACCATGACGAACGGCGTGCGGCCAATGCTTGCGACCGGCGCAATATCGCGAAGGAAATTGAAGTTGACGTTCGGATAGAGCGAAACGTTGATCGCGTTGCCCGCCTGGATAAAAAGCAGAGTGTAGCCGTCGGGGTTCGCGCGCACGACCGCTTCGGTGGCGAGATTGGCGCCCGCGCCGGGCTTGTTGTCGATGAAAAAGGACTGGCCGAGCCGCTGCGACAGCCATTGGCCCGACAATCGGGCAACGATGTCCGGTGTGGCGCCGGGCGGCAAGCCTACAACGACATGCACCGGACGCGCCGGATAGCCGTCCGCTCGGGCGATGAGCGAAGCCAGCGTCGCGGCCCCGGCGGCAAGTTGCAGAAATTGCCGGCGGCGAAAATGCATGCTCCTCACCTGCGATTACCGCGCCTTGGGACCGGACGCGTACTTTTTTACATGGTCGGACTTCGTCACGTGCCGTTTCAGAGCGGCTTTGGACAGACTAAACTGCGCTCCGGGGCAGGGAAAGGGTGCGCGTTATTCCGATGATTCAACGCCAATGGCTCGTCCGTCTCGGCGGCGCTGCAAGCCTCACGATGCCGAGCGCGGCGCATGCGGCGGCGCTCGACGGCGCGTCGCTGAACTGGCCGTGGGCGCTGCCGTTCGTGGGCATCCTGCTCACCATCGCGCTTGGCCCGTTGCTGTTCAAAACGTTTTGGCATCACCACTACGGCAAATTCGCATTCGTGTGGGCGACGCTGGCGCTGGCGCCGATGGCGGCGCTGTACAGCAGCGACATTGCACTCTCGTCTCTGGTCCACGCGCTGCTTGACGAATATCTGCCGTTCATCGCGATCCTGTTCGCACTTTATGTCGTCGCCGGCGGCATCCTGGTCACCGGCAACCTGCGCGGCACGCCGCTGGTCAACATCGCGATCCTTGCTTTCGGTGCACTGATCGCCAGCATCGTCGGCACCACCGGCGCGGCGATGATCCTGATCCGCCCGCTACTGCGCGCCAATGCCGCGCGCTACAACAACGTTCACGTCGTGGTGTTTTTCATATTCCTGGTCGGCAATATCGGCGGTGCGCTGTCGCCGCTCGGCGATCCGCCGCTGTTCATCGGCTTCCTCAACGGCGTCGACTTTTTCTGGCCGCTGAAAAATCTTTGGCAATCCACGCTTTTCATCGCCGGCTGCGTGCTGGCGGTCTTCGCCATCATCGATGTCTGGTTCTATCTTGGCGACAGAAAGACGGTGTTGGTTGACGACGCGGCGCAGAACGCGCCGTTGCGGGTTCATGGCCTGGTTAATCTCCTGCTGCTGGCGCTGATCGTTGCCGCGGTGATCGACTCCGCGCTGTGGAAGCCGGGAATTTCGTATTCTGTCTATGGCACGGCGGTCGAACTCCAGGATGCCGCGCGCGATGCGGTACTTCTGGTCGCGGCGCTGCTGTCGCTCTGGCTCACCCGCGACGAGCATCGCGCCGCCAATGGATTCTCCTGGGAACCGATTCTCGAAGTCGCGATCCTGTTCGCCGGAATTTTTGTCTGCGCCGTTCCGGTTCTGGCCATGTTGGCCGCCGGACACGACGGCGCAATGGGCTGGCTCCTGGGCGCGGTCACGGCGAAGGATGGCCAGCCGCATTTGACCGCCTATTTCGCGCTGACCGGCGTACTCTCTGCTATTCTCGACAATGCGCCGACTTATCTGGTGTTCTTCAAGCTCGCTGGCGGCAATGCGGCCGAGCTGATGGGGCCGCTGTCCGGCGTGCTGGCCGCCATCTCGATGGGCGCGGTCTATATGGGCGCGCTGACTTACATCGGTAACGCGCCAAATTTCATGATCTACGCCATCGCGACCGAGCGCGGCATCAGGATGCCGAGCTTCTTCGGCTACCTGCTGTGGTCGGTGATCGTGCTCGGACCAGTGCTCGCCGCGACGACGTATCTCTTCATCATGCCGCATTGAGCGCGTGGATCCTCTCCGCAGAATCCGCTTCCGACACGTGTGACGGCGGCGTTCACCAATCGTTTGCCATACCACGGCGTTCGCCATTTCGTCGGGCTGCTTACGCGATCTTGACCCTTTTTGGTCATGTTCGGGCCGAATGTGGCGGCAGCAATCGCCGTTGCGGCACGTCTCCACCGTTCGGGTGGGGTGGATTCATTTGCAGTGGACAGGACGAGTGGCGTTGCGTCGCAGCGAACAATCGAAATGGCATTCCGCGGCGGCTGCGCTGATCGCGGCCGGAATGGCCGCAGTGCCGATGCCGGTGCATGCCGCAGGCCTGTTCGATTTCCTGTTCGGCGGCTTTCAGCAGCAACGGCAGTCTGCTGACGTCAATTCCTATGCCGAGCCGTCGATCGGCCGTGTGGCGCCGTCATCGCCGTCCGGAATCGAGAGCGTCCGCCAGGGCGGCGGCGACACCGGCCGCGGCGTCGCGTTTTGCGTGCGGCTGTGCGACGGCCAGCATTTCCCGATCGAGCATGTCACCAATGCGACGCCTGTCGAAACTTGCCGGGCTATGTGTCCGGCAAGTAAAACCAAGGTCTTCTTCGGCAGCGCAATCGGCGGCGCGGTGTCGCGCGACGGTCAGCGCTACGCTGATCTCGATGCCGCATTTGTCTATCGCAAGCAGTTGGTCGCCAATTGCACCTGCAATGGCCGGGACGCGTTCGGCCTTGCACCGTACGACATAACCAACGACCCGACACTGCGGCCGGGCGACATCGTTTCGACCAAGGACGGCTTCCTCGCCTATAGCGGCAAGAGTGGCGGCGGATTCACGCCAATCGATTCGGCGGCCGTCGAAGCGCAGCTCTACGCAACGCCCGGACCAACGCGGCTGTCACGACGCATCCAGCCGGCACCGCCGCGTGCACCGGCATCCGATGATGAGGATCCCGGCACGATCACCCCGTCGCCGGATGCACCGGTCGCGGGCTTGCGCAATCAATCCTTGAGATAACCGGCGACGTCCTCGGCAATCGCCAGTGACGACGTCAATCCCGGCGATTCGATGCCGAACAGATTGACCAGCCGCGGCATGCCGTGGTCTTGCGGACCCGCGATCATGAAATCAGCCTGGCCTTCGCCCTTGCCGGTCAGCTTCGGTCGGATGCCGCAATAATCGGGCACCAGCGAATCCTTCGGCAGCCCCGGCCAGTAGGTGCGGATGCGGTCGTAGAAACTGTCGGCGCGGCGCGGGTCGACCGTGTAATTCTCCTCCGTGATCCATTCGACGTCGGGGCCAAAGCGCATGCGGCCGGCGAGATCGAGGGTGACGTGGACGCCAAGCCCGCCGTCGATCGGCGTCGGGTAGATCAGCCGCGAAAATACCGGCCTGCCCGCGAAGCCGAAGTAGTTGCCTTTGCCGAGCACCAGCCGCGGCACTTTTCCAGCCGGATAACTTTCGATCTTGCGCGCCAATCCCTGCGCGCCGAGGCCGGCGGCGTTGACTACGGCGTCGAACTGGAGGGTGCCAGGTTCGCTGCCGCCAAAGCGCACATGCCACTGTCCGGCCTTGTGGCTCATGCCCTCGACCGGCGTTTCGAAAGCGATCATGCCGCCGCGATCCTCGAGGTCGCCCTGCATCGCCAGCATGTAGCCGTGGCTGTCGATGATGCCGGTTTCCTGCGACCACAGCGCGCCGATGCAGAACAGCTCTTCTTCCATGGCGCGGGCGGCATTGCCGCCGATCATTTCGCAGTTTTCAACGCCGTTTTTCTGTGCCTGCGCCATGATGGTTTCGACCTTGGCGAGTTCGGCGTTGTTGGTGGCGACGACGAGCTTGCCGCATTTGCGGTGGCCGACGCCGTGCGACGCGCAAAACTCGTAAAGCATGCGGCGGCCCTGCACGCACAGCCGTGCCCGCAAAGTGTCGGTCGGATAATAAAGTCCGGCGTGAACAACCTCTGAGTTGCGCGAGGAGACGCCGTTGGCGATGCCGCCGGTGATTTCGGCGACAGTGACATCGTGGCCGCGCAAAGCCATGGCGCGCGCCACCGCGAGCCCGACAACACCTGCGCCGACGACGAGGACCTGCATGCGCCAATTCAATCGCGCTTCCACGGGATGATGACGCGCTCGATTTCATTGAGCACGATGGTCAGGACAAAGCCGATAATGGCGATGGTGAACAGTCCAACATACATCTGCTCGACCGAGAACGTTTCCCAGGCGGTCCAGATCATATAGCCGAGACCGCTTTTGGCGCCGATCATCTCGGCGATGGCGATGAGGATCAGGCCGATGCCGATGCCGAGCTTGAATCCGGTCATGATGACGGGCAGAGCGCCGGGAAGCGCGATTGTCCAGAACGTCTTCCAGCGGCTCGCTTTGTAATTGCGCCCGACGTCGAGGTAGATGCGGTTGATTTCGAGCACGCCGGTGGTGGCGTTGATCACCACCGGAAAGAAGACGCCGATCGCCACCATGAAGATTTTCGAGCCCTCGCCGAGGCCGAAGATCAGCAGCGCCAGCGGCAGGATGGCGCTCTTGGGGATCGGATAGGTCGCGGAAATCAGCGGATCGAACGCGGCGCGCACCCACCGGTTCAGTCCCATGGCAATGCCGAGGACCAGCGCCGGCCCGCCGCCGATCAGCGTGCCGAGCGCGAGCCGGCGCAAGCTGACCAGCGTGTTGGTGACGAGCTCGCCCGAGCGCAGCATCTCGATCATGACGGCGATCACGCTCGACGGCGCCGGAAAAAACCGCGTATCGATGATGTGGAGCCGCGCCGCAACTTCCCAGGCCACCAGCAGTGCGATCGGCGAGGCAATGCCGAGAATGCGCTCGCGCGTGCGCATCGAGACGGCAAAACTCTGGTCCGGACTGCCGGCGATGGTTTCGGTCGTCATGGCGACGGTTCCTTGCTGTCGTGCGCGACTTCGGTGTCTTCGAGTTCCCGGGCGCGCTGGACTTCGTCGCGCAGTCCCGACCAGATGCGGTGGATGAGCTCGCCAAATTCCGGCTCTGTCTGCAACTCGATGAGGTTGCGCGGCCGCGGCAACGGCACCGGCACCAGGCTTTTCACGCGGCCCGGCTGCGCCGTCATCACCATGATGCGGTCGCCGAGAAACACCGCCTCGTCGACGCTGTGGGTAATGAATACCACGGTCTTCTTCTGCTCTTCCCAGATACGCAGCAGCTCTTCCTGCAACAGCACCTTGTTCTGCGCATCGAGCGCCGAGAACGGCTCGTCCATCAGCAGGATTTCCGGGTCATTGGCGAAGGCCCGTGCGATCGAGACCCGCTGCTTCATGCCGCCGGAGAGCTGATGCGGGTAATAATCGGCAAAGCGCGTCAGCCCGGTGGCGTCGAGGTAATGGCCGACTCGTTCCTTGATGACAGCGGCGGGCGCATCGCGCATGCGCAAACCATAGGCCGCGTTATTCCACACCGTCATCCAGGGAAAGATCGACTCGCCCTGAAACACCATGGAATTGACCGGCCGGTCGGATCCGGCCGGCGTGTCGACCTCGATGGTGCCGCCGCTCGCCGTCTCGAGGCCGGCAAGAATGCGGATCAGCGTGGTCTTGCCGCAGCCGGAAGGTCCGACAATGACGAAAAACTCACCCGGCTCGATATCGACCGAGACGCGGTCGACGGCGACGAGGCTGCCGAACTTCTTTTGCAGTTCCTGGATGCGGATCGCCGGCCGCGTGGTTCGCGGCGTGTCGACGGCGCGCAGATTGGTGGCTCTGGGGCTCATTGCGGCGCATTGTGCCGGGCAATCGCCCTGATCTCAACTCGCCGGGCTGGGCGAGAATTGAAATGAATTCCGGCCTTTGGCTATAACTGGCCGGCTTGACCTGCCGCACTGCGCGGTCTTGTGTCGCAGCGGGCGGAATGAAGGGCCAAAACCGGTCCTGCAAAGGCGAGGGGAGCTTCATGGCGGATAACGTCGTCCGTGTCTGCGCGCAGTCCGAAATCGCGCCGGAGACGGTGAAAGCGTACGAGGTCGGCGACAAACGGCTCGCCGTCTACAACCTCGGTGGTGAATTCTATGTCACGGACGACGAATGCACCCACGCCTCGGCGAGCCTCGCCGACGGCATGCTCGAAGACGGCATCATCGAATGCAGCCTGCATTTCGGCGCTTTCGACGTGAAGACCGGTGCGGTGAAGGCGCCGCCATGCTCGCTGGCATTGCGCACATATAAGGTGGTGCTGCAAGGCGACGATGTCTGCGTCGATCTCGACCGCGACGCCGCGGGTGAGCCGGCCTGATGGCTGAGGCCGGCAATTCCGTCGGCCTCGGTATTGCAGGTCTCGGCATGGCGGGCGCGGTCATGGTGCGTGCCGCCGCGGCGCATCCCAGTGTGCGGCTTGCCGCCGCCGCCGATCCGCATGAGCCGCCGCGCACGGCGTTTGCGCGCGACTTCAATGCAGCCGCCTACGCCGACATCGGCGAGCTTTGTGCGGATCCGGCCGTCGACGTCGTTTACATCGCGACGCCGCATCAATTCCACGCCACGCATGCCGCGCTCGCCGCCAAGGCCGGTAAACATATCATCCTTGAAAAGCCGATGGCGCTGACGCTTGCCAATTGCGATGCGATTATCGCGGCGGTCGAGCGCGCGAACGTCCATCTCGTTGTCGGTCACACCCATGCTTTCGATCCGGCGGTGCGCGAGATGCGCCGCATTGTCGCGAGCGGTGAGCTTGGCGGCCTCGGCATGATCGCGGCATGGAATTATACGAACTTTCTCTATCGTCCACGGCGGCCGGAAGAGCTGGACACCGCGCAGGGCGGCGGCATTCTGTTCAATCAGGTGCCGCACCAAGTCGACATGGTGCGTACGATCGCAGAACGGCCGCTGCACAGTGTGAGGGCACAGGTCACCAAGCTTGATCCGGCACGGCCGACTGAGGGTAGCGCAGTCGTGTTTCTTGAGTTCAAGGACGGTGCGGCGGCGTCGCTGACCTATGGCGGTTACGATTATTTCGACAGCGATGAGCTGCATTTCTGGATCGGCGAACGCGGTGCGCCAAAGCCGCCCGATCAGCACGGTGCCGCCCGACGGGCATTGGCCGGGCAGCAGGCCGATGAGTCGCGGCTTCGGGTCGAACGTTATGCGTACGGCGCGATGGAGGGTTCTTCACCGTCGCATCAGCCGCATTTCGGCCTGCTCATTGTCACCTCCGCCGAGGGCGAAATGCGCGCCTCGGCTGATGGCCTTTTCGTTTATGACAAGGACGGCAGGCGCGAAGTCACGCTGCCGAAAAGCGCCGCCATGGCAGGTCGCGCCGAAGTGCTCGATGACATGATTGCTGCGATCCGCACCGGACAAAGGCCGCTGCACGACGGCCGCTGGGGCAAGGCCAATGTCGAAGTTTCGCTGGCCATCCTGCGATCGGCGCGGGAGCGCCGCGAGATCAGGCTTGAGCATCAATAGCTGCCATCATCCGCGCATGCGATGATCCAGTAACCGCCTGCATAAAAGGCAATACCCATGCGCGGAAGGATCATCGACTACTGGATGCTCCGCCTTCGCGGAACATGACATCTGGAGTGAGATTCTCTATATAAATTGCTCCGCAAGGAGCGGCCGCAATGAATTATCAGCCATCGAGCAACGACTTCGTCGTCGAGAACCCGCAGGCAAAGACTTTCTTCGTCAATCGCGAGGTCTTCGTTTCGGACGATGTGTTCGAGCGCGAGAAGCGCGCCATCTTCGATCGCTGCTGGATCTATGTCGGGCACGCGTCCGAGCTCAAAAATCCCGGCGACTTCAAGACCCGGCCGGTTGCCGGCCGCCCGATCATCTTCTGCCGCGACCGTGAAGGCTCAGTGCACGCGCTGATCAACTGCTGCCGCCACCGTGGCGCGCTGGTTTGCCGCGAGCGCGAAGGCAACGCCCGGCAATTCTACTGCATGTATCACGGCTGGACCTACCATCCCGACGGCCGGCTCAAATCCGTGCCGGGCGAGGACGCTTACGGCGGCGCGTTCGACAAAAGCGAAATGGGTTTGGTGCCGGTGCCGCGGCTCGAGCAGTATCGCGATTTCTACTTCGCCAATTTCGATCGCGACGCGGTCGACCTTGCGACCTATCTCGGCCACGCCAAGGACTATATAGACATCGTCATCGACCAGTCACCGTCCGGAAAGATGCAGATCATCTCCGGC
>Ga0209579_10000092_pt1 | contig 166542 bp, 158 predicted proteins | sample Coa_R1_2_FD_187152 | JGI IMG/M metagenome (GOLD analysis project Ga0209579, IMG submission 187152) | Surface soil microbial communities from Centralia Pennsylvania, which are recovering from an underground coalmine fire - Coalmine... | ecosystem: Environmental > Terrestrial > Soil >... | reverse complement strand
CTTGGGTGGAATTCGCGTTTCTTTATCGAGCGTTATGGTGGATTGGGCGGTCATTTGACGTTTCCTCTTGACATGGGTGTTACCGGTCAGTAACTGACATGTAGTGTTACCGGTCAGTACCACAAGAGCCGCCGAGAGTCACGTTGGCGTTGCGCGGGCTGACACCACCAAAGGAATAGCGCCATGACAGTCAACGCCGTCGCCGCAAGCCGCTCTCGTCAGGCTGACCCGCCCTTCAAGACCCTTTTTCTGCCCTATCAACTGGGCGACCTTGAACTCAGCAATCGCCTGGTAATGGCGCCGATGACGCGCAGCCGCGCAGTCGAGGGCAACGTCCCGAACCCGCTCGCCGCGACCTACTATGCCCAGCGTGCCGCCGCCGGACTGATTGTCACCGAAGCGACGCAAGTCAGCCCGCAGGGCGTTGGCTACATTCGCACGCCCGGCATCCATTCCGCCGCGCAGGTCGCCGGCTGGAAGACAGTCACCGATGCGGTACATCGCGCCGGCGGCAAGATTTTTCTCCAGCTCTGGCATGTTGGACGCATCTCGCACCCGGATTTCCATGGCGGCGAGCTTCCGGTCGCGCCATCGGCCGTGGCCGCAGAGGGCGAGGTATTCACCGCCAAGGGCCCGCAGAAGATGGTGACGCCGCGGGCGCTGGCCCTCGACGAAATCGGCGGCATCGTCGAACAATTCCGCGCCGGAGCCGCGAATGCCAAGGCCGCCGGTTTCGACGGCGTCGAACTGCACGGTGCCAGCGGTTATCTGCTCGACCAATTCACCCGTGACGGCACCAACCGGCGCACCGACGCTTATGGCGGCACGATCGAAAACCGCGCGAGGTTTCCGCTTGAGGTCGCGTGCGCCGTGATCGATGTCTGGGGTGCCGGGCGGGTCGGCTATCGCATTTCGCCGAACGGCCGCTTCAATTCGATGTCGGATTCAGACCCGGTCGCGACCTTCTCCTACCTGACAGAGCAACTGAACAAGCTCGGCATCGTTTATCTTCACGTTGTCGATCCCGCCGCCGAAGGTGCCAGGCGGATATCGCCGGTGCTACGCCGCAAGTTCGATCAGAGCTACATCGTCAATGGCGGCTTCAATCTCGACAGCGCCAATGCGGCGATCCGCGACGGTGAAGCCGATCTCGTCGCGTTCGGTGTGCCGTTTCTGGCCAATCCCGATCTGCCGGATCGCTATCGGACGTTCGCGCCGCTCAATGTCCCGGACCAGGCCACTTTCTATGCCGGCGAGGACAAGGGCTTCACCGACTACCCTGCCCTGTCGTGAGCACAATGTATTGCGGCGGCAGAACGACGAAGGACAAGGCCATGAGAAGTTCGAGAGAGGAATTGACCCTGAGCAAAGCCTTGTCGGATCCGCTGATCCGAACGTTGATGGCTGCCGACAAGGTCGATCCCATGCAGTCGCAATCCATGCTCGCCGGAATCGCGGGACGGCTCACGTCCGGCAGATCGCCGGCAAGCGGGGCCGGCTGCATGTTTGCGCAATAAAGGCTGCTAATGTCCTACTTCGCGGCCTCGCGCCGCGGCGGCGGCGCCGACCAGCGTTCGGCCGCTGCTTCGTCGGCAGCTTTGGCATCGACCCAGGTCTTCTCGATCGAGGTATCGGCCGAGCCCTTCTCGACTTGTTTCCAGAACGGCGCGCGCGTTTTGAGATAGTCCATCAGAAACGAGGCCGCCGCAAACGCGGCTTCGCGGTGGCTGGATGCCGTCACCACGAGCACGATGACCTCGCCCGGCGCGATCCGGCCAAAACGGTGGATCACGGTGACGCCAAGGAGCGGCCAGCGCGACCGCGCTTCCTCGACGTGACGGGCGATTTCCGCTTCGGCCATGTCGGGATAATGCTCGAGCGTCAGCGCCGCGATCGGCGCGCCGTTTTCATCGGCGCGGCAGATGCCGGAAAAGGTGACCACCGCACCGATATCGGTCCGGCCGCGCGTCAGTTTTGCCACTTCGACAGCGGCGTCGAAAATCTCGCGTTGCAGGCGGATCGTGGTTGTCATCGCCAGTTCAGCCGCCCGTCATCGGTGGAAAGAAGGCGATCTCGCCGGCACCGGCGATTCTGGCGTCGGCTCGCACGTGGTTGCGATCAATCGCGGCGCGAATCACTTTCGGATTCTCGAAGGCGTGGGCATATTCCTCGCCGCGGCGCGCCAGCCACGCCATGAGGTCGCCGACGGTGGCAATCGCGGCGGGGATCTCGATCTCCTCTTCCGCCTTGCCGATGCGCTCGCGCACCCAGGCAAAATAGCGGACCTTCACGCATCCTCCCGGGTCAGGTGATGGACCCCAGCCTGCAAATAGTCCCATCCGGTGTAAAGCGTCAGCAACGCCGAAAGCCAAAGCAGCGTAATACCGACCCGGGTCACTACCGGCACAATGGCGTCACCGGCCTCGCCACAGATGAGAAATCCTACGGCGATGAGTTGCAGCGTGGTCTTCCATTTGGCAAGCCGGCTCACCGGCACGCTGACGCGCAGTTCCGCCAGATATTCGCGCAAGCCCGATACCAGAATCTCGCGGCACAGGATGACGACGGCGGCGAACAGTGCCCAGCCGTGAATAGTACTCTCAGCGGCGAGCATCAGCAGGCACGAGGATACCAGGAGCTTGTCGGCGATCGGGTCGAGCATGCGGCCGAGCGAAGATTGCTGTCCCCAGATGCGCGCAAAATAGCCGTCAAGAAAATCCGACACGCCGGCGGCAATAAAGATGACGAGCGCCGTCCAGCGCAGCCACAATCCGCCGTGCAGGATGTTCTGCCAGAACATGCAGCCGACCACGACCGGCACCGCGGCGATGCGGCAATAGGTCAGCACATTGGGCAGCGCGAAGGGACGCGCGCCAGGCCGGCCGGGGGTCGTCGTGGCCGTCGAGTTCATGGCCGCACCATAGCGCCGCCGCGTGACGGCCGCGAGACCCAAAGCCGGCATATCTGCCTTTCGGCGCCCGGGAGCGCGCCGCCGCAGGCATCCATGGCTGTCACAGCCAATTCCCTCGCCAGTGTCGCAGTCCGAGGCGATTACGCCGCCCCCTCATGGAAGAAGTCATATATGCGCCGTGCCGTTTCGGCGCTAATGCCGTCGACCTGCATCAGGTCAGTGACCGAGGCGCGCTCGATCGCCTTCAGCGTGCCGAAATGCAACAGCAACGCGCGCTTGCGCGTCGGCCCGATGCCGGCGATTTCCTGCAATCCGGCCTCGCGCAAATCCTTGGTTCGCCGCGTCCGATGCGAGCCGATGGCAAAGCGATGCGCCTCATCGCGTAGCCGTTGTACGAAATAGAGCACCGGATCGCGCGGCGGCAGTTTGAACGAGTCGCGGCCCGGCTGGAAGAAGGTTTCACGGCCGGCGTCGCGGTCCGGCCCTTTGGCGATGGCAGTGAGAGAAACCTCGACACCGAGGCTGGACAGCACCTCGCGCGCCGCATTGAGCTGGCCCAAGCCGCCGTCAATCAGCACAAGGTCGGGCCACGGCGACTCGCTGCTTTCTGCCTCCGGGTGGAGAATTGCGACCTCTTCGGGCGGGACGGCAGCATCCGGCGCCGCAGCGGCGGCGAGGGCAAGATCGGCGGAGGACGGCCGCGGCGCTTCGGCAATGAGCCGCTTGAAGCGACGTTCCAGAACCTCGCGCATCATGCCGAAATCATCGCCAGGGCTGAGGTCCGCCGAGCGGATGTTGAATTTGCGGTACTCCTTTTTACGAAAGCCCTCCGGACCGGCGACAATCATGGCGCCGACGGCGTTCGACCCCTGGATGTGACTGTTATCGTACACCTCGATACGCCGGGGCGGGCGCGGCAGGGCGAAGGTCTCGGCCAGGGCCCGCAGCAACTTTTGCTGCGATGAGGTCTCGGCGAGCTTGCGGCCGAGCGCCTCGCGGGCATTGGCGAGCGCGTGCGCAATCAGGTCTTTCTTTTCGCCGCGTTGCGGCACCGAAATCTCGACCTTGTGGCCGCTCTTGGTCGATAGCGCCTCCGCAAGCAGTGCCCGGTCCGCGATCTGGTGCGAGATCAGGATCAGGCGCGGCGGCGGCTTGTCGTCGTAAAATTGCGCCAGGAACGCGGAGAGGATTTCGCCGGCCGCCAGCGAGCGGTCGGCACGCGGAAAATAGGCGCGGTTGCCCCAGTTCTGGCCGGTACGGAAAAAGAACACCTCGACACAGGAAAAGCCGCCCTGCTGATGCACGGCAAAGACGTCGGCTTCCTCGACCCCGCGCGGATTGACGCCCTGATGCGATTGAACAGCCGAGAGCGCGGCCAGGCGATCGCGGTAGATAGCGGCGCGCTCGAAGTCGGTCGCCGACGAAGCCTTTTCCATTTCCGCAGCCAGCTCGTCCTTGACCGCCTTCGAGCGGCCGGACAGGAAAGCATTGGCCTCGCGCACCAGTTCGGAATAATCGGGAAAGTCGATCTCCTTGGTGCACGGACCGGAGCAGCGTTTTATCTGATAGAGCAGACACGGCCGCGTGCGGCTTTCGAAGAACGGATCGCTGCACGAGCGCAGCAGGAACGCGCGCTGTAACGCATTGACGGTGCGGTTGACCGCCCATACGGAGGCGAACGGCCCATAATAATGTCCCGGCCGCGAACGGGCGCCGCGATGTTTGAGGATCTGCGGCGCCCAGTGATCGGACGTGATCAGAATATAGGGAAATGATTTGTCGTCGCGCAGCGTGACGTTGAATCGCGGCCGCAGCCGCTTGATCAGGTTCGCCTCGAGCAGCAGCGCCTCGGTCTCGGTGCGGGTGACGACGAATTCAAGTTTGCGTGTCGCCGCTATCATCCGCTCGATGCGGGTGTCCAATCCGGCAGGCCGGGCGTAGGCCGCCACGCGCTTTTTGATATTTTTCGCCTTGCCGACATAGAGCACATCGCCGCGCGCATCGATCATGCGATAGACGCCGGGTCGCGGCGGCGCGAGCTTGCCATAATGCACAATGGCGTCGCGGCCGACGGCCAGCGAGTTCTCATCCTCATCGAGGCGCAACTCCGCCGGGCCGGCTTCCTCGGCAAGCGGCAGCGACTGCTCGTCTTCCTCCTCGGCGAACTCGACTTCGGGTTCGATGTCTTTTTTCGGCACGCTCATCGTTTCGTGCGTTCGGCGCCGCCAGGTTCCCGTAGAGAGTCTCTTAACGATGTCATCTCGAAATGCCTGTCGGAATGCTTACCGGTTTAGGGCCGCTTAACTTCAACATCGCGATAAATTCTACAGAACGGGTCATCGTTCTTCGAGCCTAACTTCGATCTTCATATGGGCATTCCAAGCGCTGTGTGCCCTCGCGCGTGATGCCCGTTGCATTCGGAGAGGTCAGCATGAGGACCATTCTTGGCGCAGTTTTTTCGCTGGCGACAGCCGGTGCGGCTCTCGCGGCCGACCTGCCGGCGCGCGACTATTACACTGCCCCTGCCACGCTTTCCGCATATAGCTGGGCCGGACCTTATCTCGGCGCCCAGATCGGCTATGAATGGGGCTCGGTCAGCAATAATCCGACCCGCCCGGATGGCGTGCAGGGCGGCATCGAAGCCGGTTACAACTGGCAATTTGGCCAGTTCGTCGCCGGTGCCGAAGGCGATCTCAATGTGTCGGGTGCAGACGACACGTTCGCGCCCTGGGAATTCTCCAATCCCTGGTATGGCACCCTGCGCGGTCGCGCAGGCGTCGCAATCGGAAACACGCTGCTGTACGGAACCGCAGGTCTTGCTTACGGCGAACTTACGGCGCAGAGCGCTGGAAACCTGTCCGAAAGCAAGACCAGCTTGGGCTTCGTCGCCGGCGGCGGACTTGAAGTCGGATTTTCGCCACGCTGGTCGGCCAAAGCGGAGTGGCTCTATCTCGACCTTGGAAACCGCAGCTATTCGCTAACCGGTGCCAACAACGGACTTGCCGCCAATCTGCTGCGCCTCGGCCTCAACTACCATTTTTGATCGCTATCGACTTGCACCGTCCGTTGCCGTCGCGGGGGGCGGTGGATTCGTGCCATCGCTCACATCGCGCCGGGCAAGCTCCAGTTCCGTTAGCAATTCTTTTACCATTTTGTCGCCAGCCTTAAGACAAAATTTGCTTTAATCGTGGCTATACTTTCTTATTTCTCGCCACAATGTCGTCTACATAGACAAAACAACTGTGGCTTCCCTGCACTAGACGTAGAGCGCTGCGCGAATACTATCCCGGCACCAAATTAAACGAAGAGGTCCGGAAATGAAGCGTGTGATTCTCGCACTGGTCAGCCTCGTGGCGCTGACCGCAACGGCAGCGGCAGCGGATTTGTCGCGTCCCGCACCGCAGCCCTATTACAAGGCGCCGGTGATGGCGCCGGCCTATAGCTGGACCGGCTTCTATATCGGCATCAACGGCGGCGGCGGTTTTGGCCGTTCGGCGTGGGACAACACCGGCGGCTTCGACATTTCCGGCGGTCTGGTCGGCGGCACGATCGGCTACAATTATCAATTCGGCCAGGCCGTCGTCGGTCTCGAGGGTGACATCGACTGGGCCGACATCAACGGCACCAGCACCACGGTCGGCTGCCCGACAGGCTGCAAGACCAGCGACAACTGGCTGTCGACGGTGCGCGGCCGGCTCGGCTACGCGGCCGACCGCTTCATGCCGTTCATCACCGGTGGCGCGGCGTTCGGTGACGTCCAGACCTCGGTGCCCGGCTTCGCCGGAGCGACGAGTGATCGTGCCGGCTGGACCCTGGGCGCGGGCCTGGAATTCGCCCTCGCGCAGAACTGGACGGCCAAGGCCGAGTATCTCTACGTCGACCTCGGCAAGTTCAATTGCGGTTTGTCCTGCAGCGCGTCCGCGACCGACAACGTGTCGTTCACGACCAGCCTTGTTCGCGCCGGCGTGAACTATCGGTTCTGATCAAGAGGCGACAACGCAAAACCCCGGAGCGCGAGCTCCGGGTTTTTTTGTTTGAGGAGGCGCGCGCCGTAAGCGCACGTGGACGATTGCCGCCGGTCGGCACCGCCAGCGTCCTTTCGAACCGGCGCTTGTCAGCCCGGCTTGGTCGCCCCGAATGCCGGTACCTTCGCCGCGAAGTCGTCGAGCCAGGCGACGAGCTTCGGATGGCCGGCGCGCCAGGTGCCGTTGAAGCGGAAGTCGCGATAGCCGAGCGCGCAGGCAAGCGTGATCTGTCCGACATTCGGCATTCCACCGAGCGGCGGCGGCGCGCTTTCGAGCGCCGCAAGCCCGCGGGACACCTTGCCGGCCTGATGATCGAGCCATTTCGCATCGTGGGTCTCGGGCTTGCGCCAGCGCGATTCGTAAACGGTCAGGATCGAGGCATCGAGGATACCGTCGCACAGGGCCTGCAAGCGCAGCGCCGCGAGCCGCATCGCGGCTTCGCGCGCCACGATCTTGCCGCCGCCGGCCAAGGTGTCGAGATAGTCGAGGATGACGCGGGAGTCGTAATAGGCACTGCCGTCCTCGGCGAGCAGCACAGGTATTTTGCCCAGCGGATTTTGCTGCCGCACGCTGTCGTTGGCGTCCGTGGTGTCGGCGGTCTCGAGCTTCACGTCCTTGTCGAAGCCCAGCACAGCGATCGCAATCCGTACCTTGCGGCCGAACGGCGACGACGGCGAGGAACGCAGAATCATCATTGCGGCACCATCATTGGATTTGTGTCCAGAAGATGCATTGCTGGCGCAACGCAACGGTTCAGCGGTCGGCCGAGCGGCCGCACGTTAGTGTTGATTGGCGCCGCGCTCCCACGCGCCGCCGCAGCGCCGTCCTAGCCGGTAATAACGAGATTGACCGCCTTCGGACCCTTACCCTTCTTATCTGGTTCGACGTCGAAGCTGATCCGTTGCCCCTCGGTCAACGATTTCAGCCCTGCACGTTCAACGGCGGTGATGTGCACGAACACATCGCGACCGCCGTCATCGGGCTTGATGAACCCGTAACCGCGCTCGCCGTTGAAAAACTTGACGGTACCACCCATTGCCATCGGGCAACTCCTTCCCGTGGTTGCTTCGCCATCGGCCCCCACGGCACGACAGGTCGGCTGGACATCCACACGGGCAAAGAGCTTAAGCCGCTGACGGCTTGAACCACTCCGCCGGCCCCCCACAGGAGGCGGAACGTCTAAGCCAGCGAGCGAAGGCTAGACCATATTTTGTCTGTGGAAAAGTGGTCGGTCATTTCTCCTCAGGCTTCCCGGGCCAGCCAATCGACCCGGCAGGCAGCCTCGGGGGACAGTATCCGCCCCAGTTCGGGCAACAGCACGCGCAACTGCGTATCGAGCTTGAACGGCGGATTGAGCAGGATCAGGCCGGAACCCGCGAGGCCGACACCGGCGCGTGCCGGGTCCAGCGTGAGTTCACAGCGCAAAACGTTCGGTAACGCGAGCTTGCGCAATCGGCGCGCCAATGCGTCGGGCGCGGCACGCTCCTTGATCGGGTACCAGAGCAGATAAATGCCGCGCGGCCATTTGCCGTAGGCGGCCGTTAACTCGTTGGATAATCGGCTGAAATCGCTGGTTTCTTCATACGGCGGGTCGATGAGAACGAGGCCGCGGCGCTCCTTCGGCGGCACATAGGCGCGCAGTGCGGTCCAGCCGTCGATGACCAGCGCCTTGGCGCGGCGGTCGGCGCGCAGAGCGGCCGCGAGCGCGCCCGCCGCGCGCGGCTCGAGTTCGCAGGCAATGAGGCGGTCCTGTGCCCGCATCAGCGTCTGCACGATGGCGGGCGAACCGGGATAGGCGCGCAATATCCCACCGGAATTGAGGGCGCCGACGGCGTCAAGATATGGCGCCAAAAAGGCTCCCAACTCCGGACTGGGCGAGGCCTCCCAGAGCCGCTTGATGCCGTTTTGCCATTCGCCACCGCGGGTCGCTTCAGGTGCAAGAAGATCGTAGCGGCCGGCTCCGGCATGGGTATCGATGACGCGAAAGGCCGCGGGCTTGGCGCAGAGGTGAACGAGGATGCGCGCCAGCACGGCGTGCTTGTGCACGTCCGCGAAATTCCCGGCATGGAAGGCGTGCTGGTAATTCATCGCGCATCGCGTTCGCGCATGGCGCTTTCCGAAAGTTGACGGGCCCTTGCGAACTCACGCCCCGCCACGGACCGGCGGCATGATGACCTGATCGCGCCGGCAGGCGCGCTTGGTAACCTCCGGGCAGTCGCGAAATTTGAGATCCTTGGACAGGCAGACCCGGATCTCGGTCAACCGCTTCTTGTCGCAATCGACCGCGATGCCGGCCGGCTCGAGTCCGGAATTGGCCTTGATGAAGGCATCCTGCACCGCGCCGGGAGCGACGCTGAGAGGCTGTTGCAGATCGACATATTCAGGCGGAATTTTAACCGCGGCGCGCGCCTTGCGCACGGTCGCGAAATAGTCGCTCGGCGAAAGCCCCGAGCAGGTGCCGTGCTTGTCCCATTCGTTGTAGATGAGATGCGGCGCCGGCATGAGATCGAGCATCGACGACACGATGCCGCGATAGAGCCGCGGCGACGGCTGCTGGCAAAATTCCGGAAAGCCCTTTTCGTATTGCGGCCACAAACCGTGCACGACGAAGGAATACAGCCGCGCTCCGCATTGCATGCCCGACGGCCGATCATTGTAGCGCTCGGCCGCCGCCGCGCAGAACGACGGCGACCAGGACAATGACAACACATAGAAGTCGAATTGCCCCGGCTCATTCTGCCGCTCATCCTGGGCTTGGCCCGGCGACAGTGCGGCGGCAAGGAAACCGACGGCGAAGGCCGCCCGTGCAATGAAGCTGATCATGGACGCCTCCCCTGTGCCGCGAGAGCCGAACCCTAGCATGCCGCGAACGGAGCGAGAACAGATTATGAGCAATTGACGTATCGCCTGTAACCCGTGGCGTACCTACATCGGAGTTTGCATTTGACGCAGCAGCCGTAGCCGATGAAGTCCTAGCGTGGTGAAGTCGAATCTAGGTGATGAGGGCATCGAACATGACGGTATATCGCCTGTACAAAAACAGGGCATTCGAGCCCGAAGCGATTAGCGTAATGACCAGCGCCTATGCCGAAGTCTGCCGCACTCTGGGTTTGGACGAGCGCGACAATCCGTACGTCAACGAGGTCGCCAAGGCGGTGATCGAATACGCTCAGCGTGGCGTGAGCGATCCGGCCCGGCTTCGCGACCGGGTCTTGCAGGCGCTGCGGAATTAGATCGCGGCCTTACGGCCCCGCCGCACGGCATTCGGGGCGATAGGCCCAATTGCGATCGAGTTCGGCGACGCAGAAATTGACGCCCCAGCCCGAACCGATCATGCCGGTGTCTTCGGCAATCGAGTAATTGATCAGGTGCCGCGACCCGTCGTTGATCACCGCGGTCCCGCTGCAAAAGCGCCGCGGGATGGACTGCGCCGCCCAGGGCAGCACCGCCGTCTCATGGATGTTCTCGATGCCGACGATGCGCAGCTCCGAGTTCCAGAAACGGAATTCCTTGGTGTGGAAATTAGCGATGATGCGATCGAGTGCGGCCGAGTAGTCGCAGGCCGGAATATTGCGGTCGTAGCGCGGCCCCGACAGCCAGAAATTCTTCTCAAAGATGCTCGCAGCGCGCGGCTGAGAGACTGCCGTAACGCTGAGCGCCAAAGTCAGCGCGGCCCAGGCAAAACGACCGTACGCACGACGCATTGGCCCCTCTCCCACTACGGCTAAAACTTGAGGCAACCGTGCCCGCTGGTCAAGAGTGCAAAGCCGGGTGTCCCGGATTGGATCGACGGCGTGGCAATGCGGCAACGTCGCGGCGCGGCAGTGATTCCGTACTGGCATGTCCACAGAAAACTGCCCGCTTCCAGCCGTTTATCACAACTTTCTAACAATAATCGCGCGCGGCAAAGCTTTGGCCCTGTGTTACCAGTCTTAATCTGGCGTATCTGATTCGAGATGTGTCCGGGGTTGTGAGGCGTAACGAGCCGCGACCCGGCTCCCAGTTCATCCATTTGCGTACTTGGCCTTTCCGCCGCTTTGCCAAGCGGCCGTGAGGCGCGATGCGTAGAGGCGTTCGCCGCCGGGCGCGGGCCTGCGGCGATGTTGACCATAGGGGTTCGCGATGGACCATCGAAGGCGGCGAGCGGGCTTGGGGGGAGAATTGCTGTGGGCGAGGTGCATCGTCTCTTAACCCCGGAGCCGGCCTTTGGCTTGCAGGCGGCCGGGCGCCTGATGATCAAGGTCTTTCCGCCATGGGTGCAGGATCTTGCGCTGCTGGTGGAGAGCGTCGAGTCCGTTCGCCCCACCGGCGCCCCACCGGACTGGCAACCGGGCACCGTCGTGCGGCTGCCGTTCAATAAAAAGATATGCAGCGACGGCGACACGGTGTGCAGCCAGGCACTAATGGCGCTGGCCGACACCGCCATGGTGATCGCCTGCTCGGCGGCGTGGAACGGCTATCGTCCGATGAGCACGATCGACCAGACCACCCACTTTCTGCGCCCGGCCAGCTTCGACGTCGTCGCCGACGCCCGCGTCGTGCGCATCGGCCGCAATACCAGCTTCGGCCGCGTCATGCTGCTCGGCGCCCATGACAAGCGGCCGGTCGGCATGGTGGCAACGGCCTATTCGATGTCGTGACCGGCAGCGTCATTTGCGGCAGGCGGCTTCCCAACGACCGAGCGAAGTTCTAAGCTTTCACCGTCGTGTTGGAGGTGCGGGCGATGTATCGAAGCCTATTGATCGCGTTCGGCGTCATTATAACCACCAGCGTTGGCGCGCTCGCGTTAGGCGGCGAATTTGCCGGACCGGGCCCGTGGATCACCGGCAACGATACCGGCGGCATCATTCCCTATTCGCCGAGCGTGGACGCGACCTACAAGCAAATGGCCCAAGACTACTGCGCGCGATGGCACAGGCTGTCGCACATCACCAGCGTGCATCGCATTTATGGCGATTACATCAGCTTCGTCTGTATCGACAAGCCGTGGATCATCCACTGAGCGTACACGCTCACCGCCAATCGCCCGCCACTGCCTGAACGATCGTCAGCGCCGCCACGGCCGCCGTATCGGCGCGCAGGATTCTCGGGCCAAGGCAGATACGGACGACCTTGGGCAGTTTGAGCAGTGATGTACGCTCGTCTTCGGCGAAGCCGCCTTCCGGTCCGACCAGTACCGCCAGCGGCGCTCCCGGCGGGACTACTTCGAGCGCAGCGACCGGGTTTTCGACCTCGGCATCCTCATCGCAAAACACAGTCCACCGCGCGGGTTCGCGCGCCTCAAGGAATCGCATCAGCATGGCTGGTTCCGAAACCTCCGGAACTGAAAGTATGCCGCATTGCTCGGCCGCCTCGACGGCGTTCGCACGCATGCGCGCGAGATTGATCCTCGCCACCTGACTGTGCCGGGTGAGTACCGGCTGCAGGCGCGCCACCCCCATCTCGACCGCCTTTTGCACCATGTAGTCAAGCCGGGCCGATTTGAGCGGCGCAAACAGGTAATGCAAATCGGCAGGTATCGTTTGGGCGCGGGTCTTTGCGCCGATGCACAGCGAAATTGCGCGCCGTTGCACAGCGATGGTGGCATTCCATTCCCCGTCGCGGCCGTTAAAAACCAGCACGCTGGCGCCGGTTTTGAGCCGCAGCACTGTTGTGAGATAATGCGCCTGAGCTTGATCGAGCGCGATCGCGGCGCCGGTCTGGAGTGGCGCCTCGACGTAGAGCCGGGGACTACGGAAATCATAGCCGGGCATGGGCGGGATCCGGACAATCCTCGGCGAAACTCGCGCTGGCCTTGGCTTTACCTTTGTTGTGAAATGAGCACCAGAGTCGCACCCCTCGGTTTCGAGGTGTTCTGCCCCCATGTCGCCGAATTCATCGCGCCATAAACGGGGTGGGTCTATGGGATTGTTCCGGGATCAGGGAAAAATCAGCATGAATCGGAGCCTTGTCGCGGCGTTGGCGATCGTGACCGCCGCGGCGCTGCCAGGCAGCGTCATGGCCCAGGGTGTATTTCCGCCTCCTCCGCCGCCGGGACAGACCGGTATATTTCCGGCGCCCCCTCCGGCGGGACAGACCGGCGTATTTCCGGCGGCTCCTGCATCGGGACAGAGTGGTGTCGCAGCCGCCCCGGCTGGTGCTTTCCCTGGACAACCGTCGTCGGTCTGCAATGGCTTCAGTCGGCTCAAAGAGGATGCCGAGAAGAATGCCATGGTCATGCAGAAGATCGGCAAGAGCCATGGTGATCGCAAGGCGATGTGCGGGGCGGTCACCCGTTTCGCGGCCGCCGAAACGCTGGTGGTAAAATTCCTCGAAGACAACAAGACTGCGTGCGGCGTCCCCGAGCAGGCCATCGCCAATTCCAAAACCAATCACGAGCGCACGCTGAAATTCCGCGATACGGTTTGCGCCGAATCCCCGCAGCCCAAGCCACCTTCTCTGAGCGACGCGCTCGGCACGCCGACGCTCGATACCGCGAAAAACACCAAGACCGGCAAAGGCACGTTCGATACGCTCACCGGCAATCCGTTGGCAAAATGAACGTGTCGCCCGATTCGGTCGCCGATGCGACCGGCAATTGGGTCGATACGCTGGCGCCCGTCTGGTTGCGTCCCTACCTTCGCCTTGCGCGGCTCGACCGGCCGATCGGCTCCTGGCTTCTGCTGTTGCCGTGCTGGTGGTCGTCGGCCCTTGCCGCGGTGGCCGCTCACGCCAGAGCGCCTGGCCTTCTGCATCTCGCCCTGTTCTTTATTGGCGCCTTTGCCATGCGCGGGGCCGGCTGCACCTGGAACGATATCGTCGACCGCGATCTCGACGGCAGCGTCGAGCGCACGCGGTCACGACCGATCCCGTCCGGACAGGTGAGTGTCGGTCAAGCCGCGGCTTTTCTGGCGCTGCAGTCCTTGGTCGGGCTTGCCGTACTGCTCACATTCAACGATTTCACCATCGCCCTCGGCATCGCTTCGCTTCTGATTGTCGCGGTGTACCCGTTCATGAAGCGCATCACCTATTGGCCGCAGACCGTGCTCGGCCTGGCGTTCTCGTGGGGCGCGCTGATGGGCTGGGCCGGCGCATTCGGCCGGCTCGACCTGGCGCCGCTCTTGCTTTACGCCGGGTCGATCTCCTGGGTGATCGGCTACGATACGATCTATGCCCACCAGGATCGCGACGACGATGCGCTGATCGGCATCAATCGACCGCACTCCTGTTCGGACCACGAACCAAGCCGATGCTGACGCTGTTTTACGGTCTCGCCGTCATTCTTATCGGCGCCGCGGGTGCAGCCGCCGGAGCCGGAATCGTTTTTGCGCTGGGGCTTGTGGCCTTTGCCGTCCACCTTGGCTGGCAAATCGCGCGCCTCGACACCGCCGATCCGGAAAATTGTCTCAGGCTGTTCAAATCCAACCGCGATGCCGGCCTGATCCAGTTCGCCGGACTGCTTCTTGACGCCCTACTGTGAAACGCCGCCTGAGCGCGCCTCCCTTGCGGAGGCGGAGCTTCTTTATGCCCGCGCAATCACGGCAACCGGGCCACCGCCCGGCGGGCCTTGATGCTCGGCGCCGCCGGACACATAAACGGCGCCGGTGCCCGACAGGCCGCCGATCAAGCCGCCGACCGCGGCGCGGGCATGGCGCGTCGAGCCGACGTCGGAATCATCGAGCATGGTATGGCGGAAGCCGCGCACCGCGCCGTCCGGCGAGGCCTCGGCCTTGGCGAAGATATTGACCAGCCGGTCCTGCATCCGCGCGTCGGCAAGCCCGAGACCGACGCTCTTGAGCGCCGCCAGCACCGCGGACAGATCGATCGAGTCGCGCATCACGGCGTGTCCGATCACGAACGGGCTGCATGACAATGTGGAATTGCCCATCACGATGACGACGTTATGCATCAATTCGATGCCGGCCGACGACGAGGCGACTGACGAAAACAAATCCCAATCCTTCAGCACGCGATCCTCGTCGACGGCGTCGAGCTCGCCGAGCGCCATCGCGACGCCGAGCGCGGAGGCGCCGCGCGAAAAACCCATCGACGCATAGCCGCTGGTGGTGACCGTCTTGCAGCCGCGGCGCGCCGCGGCTTCGACGCGCTCACTGGTCAGCAGCGGACACTTGATCTGCACGAAATGCACGTCGTCCGGATCGTCGATGCCGGCGTGGCGCATGGCAAGATGCACCGCACGCACGGTCTCTTGCATCTGCGCCTTGCGGCCGATCTCCTCGGGCAGAAAGTCGCGGCTATGGGCGATGCCGACGCTCAGCCTTTTACTCCCGCCGTTGCCTGCCCCGTTGGCGGCGGCAGCGCTGCGCTCGGCCGGGCCAGTGCCGCGCGCGAACACGGTGAGGTGCGGGCTGAGCACGCCCTCGGTGCCGCCTGACATGACAAAGGCGATCCTCTCCTCGACCTGGCGCGGCGCGAGATCGAGATGCGGCGACAGCGCTTCGCACAGCGCCGCCACGGCGTATTCGCGGGTGAAGTCGTTGACGCCGCCATTGCCCTCGGTCTTGCCGAGCACTGCAAGGATCGACGACGCGGCGATCTGCCCCGAATCGATGATCTGCATCAGTCCCGAAACATCGCCGGGCCCTCTGGTCGGGATGCGGATGACGTCGACGGACATCGGCGCGTTCATTCGACGTCCCCGCTCGACCAGAAGATCAGCCGCCGCTCGGCGAAACTGATGGCGTAGAACATGGCGATGCCGGCAAAGGCCGCCGCAATGATTGCCGAGAACAGCGTCGCGGTTTCGAGATGCGCCGAGGAGATGATGATGAGATAGCCAAGACCTTTTGTGGCGCCGACGAATTCGCCGACAATGGCGCCGACCACGGCGAGCGACGAAGAGATTTTCAGCGCCGAAAACAGATACGGCAGACAATACGGCACACGCAGCTTGCGGAATTCCTGCGCCCGGCTTGCCCCCATCGTCTCGAACAGTTCGCGATATTCGAGATCGGCGGCTTTTAGGCCTTTGACGGTGTTCACCAGAACCGGAAAGAAGCAGATCAAGATCGCCGCCACGATCTTGGACCACCAGCCGGTACCGAGCCAGATCACCAGAAGCGGCGCGATCGCCACGATCGGCGTGGTCTTCACCGCGATGGCGATCGGAAACAATCCTTCTTCCAGGGTGTGAAACCGCACGAACAGGGTCGCAATCGCAATCGCCAGCAGGCTCGCGATCAAAAACCCGGCGAGCGCCTCGGTGAATGTCACGCCGAATTGCACCGCGAGCGAGCGGTCGAAAGTAGCGAGGATCGCCGAAGGCGCCGGCAAGAGGTATTCCGGGACATGGAGAATCATGACCATGACCTGCCATGCCGCGAGCAGAAGCAGACCAAAGGCCAGCGGGGGCAAAGCACGCGCGATCATTGGCCGCCCCTCACCATGACGCGAAGGCGGCGAATGATCGCCGCACAGTCGGCGTCTTCGGGCGTGCGTGGGTGCGGACACCGCACCGCTACATCCTCGACGAGGCGCGCCGGCCGGCTCGACAGCACGATGACGCGGTCGGACATCGTGACCGCTTCCGGGATTGAGTGGGTGACCATGAGCACGGTCGAGAGCCGCGTCTCCTTGCTCTGCCAGATGCGGATCAGTTCCTCGTTGAGCACGTCGCGGGTAAGCTCATCGAGCGCGCCGAACGGCTCGTCGAGCAGAAGCACGTCGGGATCGCACATCAGGGCGCGCGCCAGCGCGGCGCGCTGCTGCATGCCACCCGAGAGCTGGTGCGGATAGGCCGCAGCGAAGTCGCCGAGCCGGACCAGATCGAGCATGCGCTCGGCGGTGCGCCGGTCGGCCGCATCGACGGTATTGCCGCCGCGCTGAATCTCGATCGGCAGCAGCACGTTGTCGAGCGTGGTCCGCCATGGCAGCAACAGCGGCTTCTGGAACATCACGCTGGTGCGCAATTCCGCATAGGGGCGGACGATCTGCCCGGCGGCCGGCGCGACCAGCCGGGCAACGGCTTTGAGCAGTGTCGACTTGCCGCACCCGCTTGGCCCGAGCAGCGAGACGAATTCGCCGCGCCGCACCGCAAGACTCAAACTCTCGACCGCGACCACGCTGCCGAAGCGGACAGTGAGGTTCTCGATCGAGAGAATGGGTTTGGCCTGCACGATGGGCGCGCCGCCAAGCCGATCGGTCAAGACGATCGCGTTCATTGCGTCGGCTTGGCGTTGAAGGCTTCGGCGACATTGACCGGGTCTTTTTGGAATCCGGCGCCGAGCAGAAGCTTTTGCACGGAGGTCCAGCCGGCCTCGTCCATGTAGCCGAGCGGCTTGTCGTCGGGCTTGAGCAGCGGAATGCTCGCCTTCATCATCGCAAACTCGTGGTCGTAAGTCAGCTTGTCGCCGTATTTGACGGTGATCTTTGCAGCTTCCTCCGGCGCGGCCATGGCCGAGCTCCAGCCTTGCAGCGTGGCGGCGACGAATTTTTGCACCACGTCCGGCTTTTCCTTGAGCATCTTTTCAGTGGTGAACAGCGTGTCGGCGTAAAGTTCGATGCCGTACTGCGAAGGCGCGATGATGTTGACGTCGAAGCCCTTCTCTTTCGCCGCCAGCACCTCGTTGATGAGATAACCCGGCCAGACGTCGATATCGCCGGTGAGCAACGGCGTGATATCGAATTTAACCGGAATTTCGGTGAGCTGTGATTTATCGATGCCCGCCTTGGCGATCACGGCGCGGTAAATGAGCTCTTCGTTACCGCCGATCTTCAGTCCGACTTTCTTGCCGACGAAATCCGCCGGCGTCTTGATGCCGGACTTGGCCAGCGAAAACAGCACGAACGGATTGCGGCGGTAGATCACCGCGAGCGCCACCACCGGAACGCCCTTGCTGCGCGCGATCAGAATCTGGTCGGCGCCGGCGACGCCGAACTGCTCGTTGCCGCCCGCCACCATCTGGATGGCCGGGAAGTCGGGGCCGCCGGGCTGGATGTTCACGTCGAGGCCCGCGGCTTTGTAGATACCCTTGTCCTGAGCCACGTAGAACCCGGCGAACTGGGCCTGATTGAACCATTTCAATCGCACGGTGCCCGAGTCGGCGGCGTGCGCAGTCGCGCACAGGGCGCTCAACATCAACGGCAGAGTGAATGCCAAAGCTCGAAAGCGCATGGTTGCTGTCCTTCTAGAGGACCCGGCAACGCGAACTATGACCGGGCTGGAGCGAGCGCCACCAGAACCAAATTCTGATCGGAGCGCTCTAAAAATCCGCTCGCTTCCCCGAAAAGCAGCTAGAATGGGCCTGTGCACAGGGGCAGCGGTGGAAGAAATGTCGAAACCAACGCCTCGAAAACGCAGTCTGCCTGCCAAAACACCCCTTCCCGGCGCGCGGGCCGGAAGCGCGCCGTCGCCCCGTAAACTGCGACCGCCACGATTGTTGACCTACGTCGATGCCGTCGTCCGTCATGGCTCTATCCGCAAGGCCGCCGACGCGCTCAATGTCGCATCTTCGGCGCTAAACCGGCAGATTCTCGATCTCGAAGCGGATCTGGGTTCGGCATTGTTCGAGCGCCTGCCGCGCGGTGTGCGCCTCACCGCGGCCGGGGAGGTCTTTCTCGCCTATACGCGGCAGGCAATTTCCGAGCTCAAAGCGGTCGAATCGCAGGTCGAGCAGTTGCGCGGCCTGGTGCGCGGACAGGTCGGCGTCGCCGCCGTCGAATCCGTTGCCGGCGAATTGCTGCCATTGGCGATCACGCAATTTCAGTCGGCCCACCCCAATGTGCGTTTCAATGTTCGCATCGGCGCACCAGAGGATCTGGTATCCGTCCTGGTCGCCGACCAGGTCGATCTCATCCTCACCCACTATCCGCCGCCAAAAAAGCATGTCGCCGTCGTCGCTACCGCGACGCAAGCCCTGTGCGCGCTGATGGTGTCCGATCATCCGCTCGCCGGCCGCGATGGTTTGCGGCTGCGCGACTGCCTCGCCTATCCGCTGGCGCTCGGCGATGCGTCGTTGGCCGGCCGCGCGCTCATCGAACAGGTGCTGTCGCAGGCGTCGTTCGACCTCGATCCGCGTCTGGTATCCAACTCCGTCGAGACCATGAAAGCATTCGCCCAGATGAACCGCGGCGTGTGCTTCCAATTCCGCAAGCCGGGCAAGGCGCCTGTTTCACCCGGCAACATGGTGGCGCTGCCGCTCACCGATCCGGAGCTGTCGGAGGCAAAACTCATTCTCGCCACCCGCCGCGGCCGCGTGCTGCCGATCGCCGCCGCAGCCTTTGTGGAATTGCTCCGCGCTGCGATGGCGTGAGAGGTAATGGAATTGCCGACACCGAACGCGTTCCGGACTTACAGGTTCGAGCACATCGACATCGCGCCGATGCGTGTGCAATTCAATTCGTGCTTGTTGGTGTAGCGGATGGTGATGTCGGCCGGCGGCGATTCGCAGATCGAAGCAAAGCCGGTGTTGTGGCAGGCCAGCCCGGTGTCGGGATCGGCGACTGCAATGAGGAAAGAAGATTCGCCAAGCGGCGCAGGCAGAAAATCAGTTGCGTGCGACGATCTCGCGTTCGTCGCGATGCACGACCGGCACGGCGGGCAGCTTTCCCGGCCGGCGGCGCAACAGCCGCGCCGGCCGGCGGCGCGCGATGGCGTTGCGGCGGCGGCGGCGCCAGGTCGGCGGCTCGATGCGCAGCGCGCCGAGCCGCGCAAACGGCTCGCGCAAACTGCCGTCACCTTCGGCGACCAGGAGCGGCAGCCCGAGCACGCGGCCCCAGGACTGCCATTCCGCCACGATATCGTCGCGCTCGGCGGAAGAGTACAGCGACAGCGAAAGCGCCGGATCGGCGTGTTCGAGCACGACCGCGATCGAAGTCGGCAGTTTGCCGGTTTCGCCGGTCAAGCGGATGGCCACGCCGCGATACGAGGCGACCGGCATGTTCAACGCCATGCGGATGCCGCGCACCGAGCGGCGCAGCACCACGCGCTCGCGATGCAGGTCGACGACGCGCAGGCGCTCGTCGGCCGTATCGTCGGCGGCTTCGAATCGTACAGGCAAGGAGAAGGGGTCGAGCCGCAACGCGCGGCTCGACCCGGCAGCAAACCTGCCGGCTTCCATTTGACGCCTCGAAACTCGAACTCCCGCCGGGCTGTTGCCGCCCGGTTGCCGCCACCATGCCAAACCGTCGTCGCAATCGGCTTAAAATCGCTGGTTAAGACGCGGTAGCAATGGCGCTACCGCGCCGCATGATTGACGAGTCGTTTCGCGCCGGCTGCCAATTGTCGGCGCGTGGGTTGAATCCGCTGTCTTTCAAGCACATCTTGCGTTGAGTCCCACCGCCGCCTAAACCGATCGACAACCCTGACAATGACCTCCCTCCTCGACCAAACCGCCCTCGCCGATCTCGCCGAGCGTCTCGTTGGCGCCGCAAAGCGCGCCGGCGCCGATGCCGCGGACGCAATCGCTGTCCGCGGCATATCGCTGTCGGTCGATGTGCGCGACGGCGCGGTCGAGGAGTCGCAGCGCTCCGAAGGCGACGATCTCGGCTTGCGCGTCCTCGTCGGCCGCAAGCAGGCCGTGGTGTCAACCAACGATCTTGACGGCTCAAGCTTCGACACACTCGCCGAACGCGCGGTCGCCATGGCGCGCGCGGCGCCCGATGACCGCTTTGCCGGGCTCGCCGACCCATCGCTGCTCGCCCGCACATTCCCCGCGCTCGACCTGCTCGATCCCGACATGCCCTCGGTCGGCGTGCTCGAACAGCGGGCGCGCGAAGCGGAGGCGGCGGCGCTCGCGGTCCCGAGCGTCAGCAAATCAGGCGGCGCCTCGGCCTCGGTCGGCATCGGCGGCACGGTGCTGGTGACGAGCCATGGCTTTCACGGCGCCAGCATCGGCTCGCGCCATTCGATCGCGATGTCGGCCATCGCCGGCGAAGGCACCGGCATGGAGTCCGATTACGATTTCACCTCGACGGTGCACGCCGCGGACCTCGACAGCGCCGAACAGATCGGCCGCAGCGCCGGCGAACGAACCGTCAAGCGTCTCAATCCGCGCAAGGTGTCGACGCGGCGGGTGCCCGTCGTGTTCGACCAGCGCATCGCAAATTCGCTGATCGGCCACCTGGCCAGCGCCGCCAACGGCGCTTCGGTCGCACGCAAGACGAGTTTCTTGCGCGAGAAGCTCGGCCGGCAGATTTTCGGCAACGACATCGAGATCGTCGACGACCCGCTGCGGCTGCGCGGCCTGCGCTCGCGGCCGTTCGACGCCGAAGGCGTTGCCACCACCGCGCGCAAGCTGGTCGAGGGCGGTGTGCTCAAGACCTGGCTCCTCGACAGCGCCACCGCTCGCGAACTGAATATGCAAACCACCGGGCACGCCAATCGCAGCGTTTCGTCGACACCCTCGCCGGGTCCGACCAATCTATATCTGGCCGCGGGAGAAAAGAGTCCCGACGAATTGATTGCCGAGATCGAAGACGGCTTTTTCGTCACCAGCCTGATCGGCATGGGCGTGAACCTCGTCACCGGCGATTACAGCCGCGGCGCGTCGGGCTTCTGGATCGAGAACGGCAAGACGACCTTCCCGGTCAGCGAGGTCACGATCGCCGGACATCTCTCCGAGATATTCAAAAGTCTCACGCCGGCGAACGATCTCGTGTTCCGTTACGGCACCAACGCGCCTACCGTCCGGATGGAGGGCCTGACTGTTGCCGGCCAGTGAGGTCGCAAGCCTGCAACAGCAAGCCGCGCACCTTGAAACGTGCGTGCGCGAAGCCGGCGCGCTTGCGCTGTCGATGTTCCAGACGCCATTGAAGAACTGGACCAAGGGCGCCGCCTCCTCGCCGGTGTCCGACGCCGACATCGCGGTCGACAATCTGCTGCGCGAGCGGCTGATGAGCGTCGGCGGCATCGCCTGGCTGTCGGAGGAAAGCGTCGACGATCCGGCCCGGCTCAATGCGCGCTACGTCTGGATCGTCGATCCGATCGACGGCACCCGCGCCTATATCGCCGGACTGCCCGACTGGTCGGTGTCGGCCGCCCTGGTCGAGAGCGGCCGGCCCATAGCGGCATGCCTGTTCGCTCCGGTGACCGCTGAATTTTACACGGCCGTCGCCGGCGCCGGCGCGACCCGCAACGGCATCGCAATCGCCGCCACGACAGGAACCGGGCTGGCGCAATCGCGCATCGCCGGACCGAAAAGCCTTCTCGAACGACTGCAATCCGTCTCGCCGCCGTTCACGGTCATGCCACGCACCCATTCGCTGGCGCTGCGCCTCGCCCGTGTCGCGGAGGGAACCTTCGAAGCGGCATTTGCCGGCGGCAACAGCCACGACTGGGACCTTGCAGCGGCTGATCTTTTGGTGCACGAAGCGGGCGGCGCGCTGACGCCTCTCGGGGGCGGCACTGTGACCTATAATCGTCCCGTGCCACGGCACGGGATGCTCGTCGCGGCCGGCAAGGATCGCCACGCGGCGCTTCTTGAAATCATCAGGGAAGAACGCCTCGCATCAACCTGAAATCGCGGACCCGAGCGCGCGGATTTAAGCGTCATGGCGGATACCCCAGCACAACAGCCCAGGCAACTCCTTCATCTGGTTCTTGGCGGCGAACTCTCGAACGTGGCGGACGTGCAATTCAAGAATCTCGACAAGATCGATATTGTCGGCGTCTATCCGAACTACGCTACCGCCTATGCGGCCTGGAGGGCCAAGGCACAGGGCAGCGTCGATAACGCCGAGATGCGCTATTTCATCGTTCATCTGCACCGGCTGCTCGACCCTGCAACGGCTACCTCACCACGCTGAGACAGGCATGCGGATTTGGCGGCGCATCGGCAGGCAGCGATGGGCTAAGCTGACGATTGGCGTCGCGGCCGCGGAATATCTGCGGTTTGCGGGCATGACGACCCGTTTCACGCTGGAACCGGCCGATATTTATGCGCGCGGCGAAGCCGACATGCCGATCATTCTGGCGTTCTGGCACGGCCAGCATTTTCTTGCGCCGCTGGCAGCAAAAGTCGAGCATAAGGTGAAAATGCTGGCGTCGCGGCATCATGATGGCGAAGTCAACGCGGTTGCCGCGGAACGGCTCGGCGTCGGCACCATCCGCGGTTCGGGGAACCACGGCAGTGGCTTCGTTCACAAAGCCGGCGTCGCCGCGTTCCAGTCGATGCTCGATGAGCTCAAGAACGGCGTCTCCATCGCCCTATCGGCCGACGTGCCCAAAGTCGCGCGCGTCGCCGGGCTCGGCATCATCAAGCTTGCGCAGGTTTCCGGCCGGCCGATTTATCCGAGCGCGATCGCGACGAGCAGGCGCATTATCTTGAACAATTGGGATCATACCACCATCAATCTGCCGTTCTCTCGCGGCGCGGGCGTTGCCGCCGAGCCGCTGCACGTCGCAGCCGGCGCCGACACCGTGGCGCTTGAAGCCGCGCGCAGTCTGCTCGAGGAGCGGCTCAATGCCGCAACACGACGCGCCTATGAGATTGTCGATCAGCCGCAGGCAAAGCGACAGCAAGGAGAGTGAGCGTGCCCGATCGCTTGCCGCTTGCGTTGCGCCTCTACCAATTCGCGTCGTTCGCCGCGGCGCCGCTGGCGGCGAAGCGACTCCTGGCGCGGCGGCTCAATCGCGGCAAGGAAGATCCGGCACGACTTGGCGAGCGCCGGGGCGAAACGAGCGAGCCGCGCCCGAACGGTCCCCTGATCTGGCTGCACAGCGCAAGCGTCGGCGAAATGCTCGCCGCGGTTTCGCTGATCCAACGCATCCAGGCGCAGGGATTTGCTGTACTCGTTACCTCGGGCACGGTCACCTCGGCGGCGCTCGCCGAGCACCGCCTGCCGCCTGGCTCGCTGCATCAGTACGTTCCGCTCGACGCGCCGCGTTATGTCGAGCGCTTTCTTGATCACTGGCGGCCTGATCTCGCGCTGTTCGTCGAATCCGATCTGTGGCCGAATTTGATCCTGGCATCGGCGCGGCGCAAAATCCCGATGATCATGGTCAACGGCCGGCTGTCGGAACGTTCGTTCCGGCGCTGGCGGCTGGTGCCGAGCGTTATCGCGGCATTGTTGTCGCGATTCGATCTTTGCCTCACTCAATCGCCCGCCGATGCCAAACGTTACGTGGAACTGGGCGCCCCCCGCGTCAGCTCGACCGGCAACCTCAAGCTCGATGTGCCGCCGCCGCCGGCCGACGAAGCGACGTTGCGAAAGCTCAAATCGGTGATAGGCCCGCGCCCGGTTATCGCCGCGGCCTCCACGCATGCGGGCGAAGAGACCACCGTCATCGCTGCGCACCGGCGATTGCGGGCGAAAATTCCCTCGCTTCTGACCGTGATCGTGCCGCGTCATCCGTCACGCGGCGAGAGCATCGCGGAAATCGCCAAGGTAGCCGGCTTGTCGGTCGGGCTTCGCTCACGCGGCGAATTGCCGAATAAGGACGTCGACATCTATATAGCCGATACGCTAGGCGAGCTCGGTCTGATCTACCGGGTGGCCCCGATCGTCTTTATGGGCGGCTCGCTGGCGAGCCACGGCGGCCAGAATCCGATCGAGGCCATCCGCCTCGAGGCCGCGGTGGTGCATGGTCCGCATGTGTGGAATTTCGCCGAAATCTACGGCACTCTGGACCAGACGGATGGCGCCAGGCTTGTGACCGATGAAGAGACGCTGCTGGCGGGATTGAGCGACTGGCTCGACAATCCATCCGCGCGCAAGGCGGTCGCAGACGCGGCGGACAAGACCGTCCGGCAGCTCGGCGGCGCGCTCGAGCGGACGCTCGCCGCACTCGATCCGTACTTCATGCAACTTCGCCTGGAACAGCGGGCTTCTTAGGATGGGCACGATGCGCGAGCCCGCCTTCTGGTGGCAGCCGGGTGGCGGAAAACTGCTCGCGCCGTTTGGCGCGCTCTACGGTGCGGTGGCCGCGGCGCGCATGGCGTCGTCCGGCACGAGCGCCGGCGTTCCGGTGATCTGCCTCGGCAATCTCACCGTCGGCGGCGCCGGCAAGACCCCGGCCGCGCTCATGGTTGCGCATCTGCTTCTTGCCGCGCACGAGCGGCCGTTTTTTCTGAGCCGCGGCTACGGCGGCCGGCTCGCCGGCCCGGTGCGTGTCGATCCGTCGTTTCATCATGCCGTCGATGTCGGCGATGAACCGCTGTTGCTGGCCAGGCTAGCGCCCACCTTCGTCGCGCGCGACCGCATTGCCGGCGCCAGCGCCGCACGGCTCGGCGGCGCGAGCGTCATCGTCATGGACGATGGTTTTCAGAATCCTTCGCTCAAGAAGAACCTCGCGATTGTGCTGGTTGACGGCACCCGCGGTATCGGCAACGGCCGGATCGTTCCTGCCGGCCCGTTGCGGGCGCCGCTTAAGGCCCAGTTGGCCCGGGCGCATGCCGTCGTCGTGGTCGGTCCTGCCACTAACGTTGCGGGCGTCACAGATGCGGCGCGCGGCCGCGGCATCACGATCTTTCGCGCGCTGCTTGAACCCGATCGCAGCAGCCTTGCCGCGCTCGGCGGGCGAAAGGTCCTCGCCTTCGCCGGCATCGGCAACCCGGATAAGTTCTTCGCGACGCTTGCCGGAGCCGGCATCAAAGTGGCCGAGCGAGCGAGCTTTCCTGACCACCATCGCTACACGGCGAACGAGGCGAGCGAGCTGCTCGCGCGCGCCAATGCGGCGGGTCTCGTGCTGATGACGACTGAAAAAGACCACGTTCGTCTTGGCGGCGATCCAGGCCTTGCCGCGCTCGCCGCGCGGGCCAATGCGCTGCCAGTACGGCTCGTCGTCGAAGACCAGGACCGTTTCCGGCAGATCGTGCTCGATGCGGTAAAACGGCGGTAGCTAGACTTTCCGGGGATAGCCGCTCGCCTGCCGCTGCATGACGGCTTCAGGCGTGGCATATGCTTCCTGCAAATCGACGCTCCAATAGCGCAATTCCTCGAGCGGAATTTGCACGCCCGTCACTGCGCAGCGAACAAATCCGCCGGGCCGGACGACGCGAAAATCGCCGTCGAGATACTTGACGTCAGCCTCGCCGGGTATGGGGCTCGAGCGGTCGGTACGATTGAGCAAGCGGCGCCTCCTGGCGGGCCGTGGCCGATTCGCTGGACCGCCCGCAATTGCCGGAACATAATCGTTCCACCGGCAGGACGGAACCCTCCGACATTTGATCGCGACAAAACTGCGCTGGCACCCCGGTCATGGTAATCTGAGGCTTCGACTGTCGGCTATATTGGCAAATTCGCTTTGGCGATTATGGGCTTTTGGAAGCTTCTCGTTGCATTTGCCGGGGTCGCCTGCTGCGCCAGCGCCTACGCTGCGTCGGATCAGGTCGAAATCCCCGCCGACGGGCTCACCCTGCACGCTGCGCTGTACCGGCCCGACGGCGACGGCCCATTTCCGGCCGTCGTCGCCTTGCATGATTGTGGCGGCCTGACGCATCGGCCCGCGACCCAATCGCAGCTTTACAACGAATGGGCCGATCTCCTGGTCGCCAAGGGTTTTGTCGTGCTGTTTCCGGATTCGTTCGGCTCGCGCGGGCTCGGCTCGCAGTGTCGCGAGACCGAGCGCAAGGTCCGTGCCCGGCGCGAACGCGTCGCCGACGCCAATGCGGCGCGCCGCTGGCTGCAAACCCAAAACTACGTGAAGCCCGATCACATATCGGTGCTCGGCTGGTCGAACGGCGGCGCCGCCGCGCTGTGGACGGTGCGGCCGACCACCTCACCGAAAGATGGCGGCGCGGATTTCCGTTCGGCTGTCGCGCTCTATCCAAGCTGCCTGCGCTTGCGCGAGACGGCGTGGAGCGCGCGCGTACCGACATTGATCCTGATCGGCAGCGCCGACGACTGGACGCCGGCCTTGGCCTGTCAGCAGATGGTTGCCGGCGCCCGCGGCCGCACCGCACGCGCCGAAATCATCGTCTATCCCGGCGCCTACCACGAGTTTGACCGCGCCAATATGCCGATCCGGGTGCGCACCGGACTGGCCTACACTCCCGATCCTTCAGGCAAGGTGCACGGCGGCACCAATCCCACGGCGCGTAACGATGTGCTCAAACGGGTCCCGCAATGGCTGGCGCGTTAGCGTTTCTTGCCGCCGCTTGCTGTGAGCCGCCGTGCCAGCGAACTCAGTAGCAGCGGCGACACGTAGATGGGGAATTGGGCCAACGCGAAATAGAGCCAGGTCAAGGCGGGCAATGCTCCGCCGGTCGCCGCCAGCATCAAGCCCATATTCCGCTGCGACGCCATCAGTCCAAGCACGAAAGCACGTTCCCGACCGGCTCTGGCGAAAAGCAGAGCGGTCAGGCCCAGCACGGCGAAAGACAGCGCGAAGGCAAAGACTGTCAGGCCGAGCATTATTGCCGGATCGGCAACAAAGCGCGCCGCTACGTCTTGCATCACGGCGGCAACGAAGATGAAGACGAGCAGAATGTTCAAACCGTTGATCTGAGCGTTGTAACGCAAAAGCTCCGCCAGCCCGACGAATCGGCGCAGCACGATGGCGACCAGCAGGGAACCGGCAAGAATTGCGAACAGCTTGAGGCCCAGGGCCTGCGGCGACAGGGTCAGCGCCGGGCCGACGAAGACATAGGCGAACAGCGGCGCCGTCGCCGGCATGATTGCGGTGCTGGCCACAAGCGTGGTCAGTACCAGCGTGGCATCGAGCCCCATGACGGCGGCGAATGCCGGCGCCGCCATCATCGGCGACGCAATCGCCTGCAGCATGATCGCGAGAAAAAGGTCGGGCGACCGGACATCGAGTTGCGTAAACAGGCAGGCTGCGCCGATCAGGCTCGGCAGCACGAGCGACGTCCAAACGGTCGCCGCCAGCACCAGTCCGGGCTTCTTAAAGTGAGTGCGCAGATCGGCAGTGTCGACACGAACGAAAGCAATGCACAGCAATGCAAATATCGCCTCGGTGACGAAAGGCCGGAGCACCGCGTCGAGCGGCGGCACCACAATGGCCAGAAACACCACCGCAGCAAGCGCCCGCGTGCCTTGGCGTCCGAGCCAGGCCAGCGCTACGGACGGTGCGGCAAGAAACGGCATTTTCGAATCTCCGCTATACAGCAACGGTCTGCCGCGCCGGCTGCCGGCGTCTACAGATAACCCGTTCCCATTTCGGCGGCGAACCGCGCAGGCTCACCTTCCCAGACGATGCGCGCGTGTTCGAGAACATAGACACGGTCGGCGTGCGGCAGCGCGAATGTAACGTTCTGCTCGGCAAGCAGCAGCGTGATTTGTTTGGTTTCGCGCAGCCGTTCCAGCGCCCTGGAAATCTGCTCGAGCACGACCGGCGCCAGACCGAGCGTCGGCTCGTCGAGCATCAGAAGCTTCGGCTTCATCATCAGCGCGCGTGCAATCGTCAGCATCTGCTGCTCGCCGCCCGACAGCGTGCCGGCCGCCTGGCTCTGCCGCTCGCGCAGGATCGGAAACAGTTCGAACAGTCCCCCGATCTGGGCGGCGCTTTCGGCTGACGGCAAGTGCTGACCGCCGAGATCGAGATTTTCCCGCACCGTCATATCGACGAAAAGCTCGCGGCCTTCGGGGGATTGCACGATGCCGTTGCGCGCGATAGCGGCCGCGGTGTTGCCGCGCAGCGGCACACCTTCGCGCCGGATTTCACCCGAATAGGGCAAGAGGCCGGAGATCGTGTTGAACAGCGTTGTCTTGCCGGCGCCGTTCAGTCCGACGACTGAAACGAATTCGCCCGCGTGGAGATGGATCGAGACACTCTCGAGCGCCTGCGCCTTGCCGTAAAACACGCTGACATCCTCGACCTCAAGAAAGGGTGTGGCGGCATCGCGGAACGAGGATTCCGGCCGGGCCGCCGTCTCGATGCTGCCGCCCAGATAGACCCGCCGCACGGTTTCATCGCGCATTACTTCGTCGGCAGTGCCTTCGGCGATGCGCTCGCCGACATACATAGCAATCACGCGGTCGACGAGACGCGCCACACTTTTCACGTTGTGGTCGACAAGCAGGATCGCGTGCCCGGCGTCGCGGAGTTCGCAAATCAGGTCGGAAAACGCCGCGGTCTCTCTCGATGTCAGTCCGGCAAACGGCTCGTCGATCAACACCACTTTCGGATTGCGCGCGATCGCCTTCGCGATCTCGATCTTGCGCAGGTCGGCGAACGGAAGTGTCGCCGGGCGCCGGTCGAGTACCCCGCTTAACCCGACGCGCTCGGCAATAGTGCGGGCGTGTTGGTCGATAGCCGGGTCGGCGAACAGCCGGGTCAGCTTGTCGGGAAGCAGCGCGAGCTTGATGTTCTCCAGCACGGTCTGGCGATGCAGCGGCCGCGAATGCTGGAACACCATGCCGGCGCCGAGCCGAGCGATCCGGTGCGACGGCCAGCCGGCGACCTCGACACCGCCAATGCGGACGGACCCGGCGTCGGGACGCTCGATGCCCATGATAAGCTTCATGACGGTCGATTTGCCCGAACCGTTCGGGCCGATCAGGCCGAGGATTTGGCCGCCATGCACGCTGAGCGCCATATCCTTCACGGCGACGAGGCCGCCAAAGCGTTTGGTGAGGCCGGAAACCTCGAGAGGCGCGGTCTCGGCCATGCTCAGCCGCCCTCCCGCGATCGGGTGAGCAAGCCGAAAAAGCCGCCCGGGAATATCAGCACCACGACAAGTGCCATGGCGAAGACGACAAAATTGGCCAGATCGCCGATCGGACGCAGCGCCTCGCTCATGGCGATGATGAAGACCGCGCCCAGCACCGCCCCGAGGATGGTCCGCCTGCCGCCAAGCACCGCGGCGATGATGATCTGCACGCCCACCGTAATATCGACGAACGTGCCGACCGAAGCCGAGCCGAGATAAAACACGAGCAGCGCGCCGGCGAAGCCGGAGAAGAACGCGCTGATGATGAACGCCGTCAGCTTGTGCTTGGTCACGTTGAAGCCGAGCGCGCCGGCCTGCACCGCGTCCTGACCGCTCGCCTGTAATATCAGGCCGACCGGAGAGCGCGACAGTGAGAATAGAATCGCGGCGCTGATCGCCATGAACCAGAGCGCAATCTCGTAGTTCTTGGTGTCGCTGATGGTGATGACGTCGGGCACCGTCAGCCCGATTTCGCCACCGGTCAGGCTGGCGTCGACGACGACGTAGTTCTGCAACATCAGCACGGCGACAAGCGTGGTGAGGCCGAAATAAGGTCCGCGCACCCGCAGCGCCGGAAGCGCAAGCACGACGCCGCCGGCAACGGCGGCGAACGTACCGGCCGCAACGCAAAGCCAGATCGGCGGCTGGTAGAGATTGTCGAGGATCCCGGCGGTATAGGCGCCGGTTCCGATCAGGAAAGTCGGGCCGAAATTGACTTCGCCGGCAAAGCCAAAGAGCAGATCCCACGCCATCGCGAATACGCCGAAATAGAAAGCGACTGTCAGCAACCCGAGAATGTAACCAGAGACACCGAGGGGCAGAAACGACGCCAGCACAACGACCGTCATCGCGATCAGCAAAATGCGGGTGTTCGACGAGAAACGCATCTAGCGGCGTCCCAGCAAGCCGCGCGGGCGAATGTACATCACCACGATCAGCAGCAGCAGCGCCGGAATGGTGCGGTAGGCGGGCGAGATCAGGTAGGCCGTGATGGTTTCGAGATAGCCCACGACATAGGCCGCGATAAGCGCGCCCGAGACGCTGCCGAGCCCGCCGAGCACCACGATCGAGAACGCGCTCGCCGTGAGCGGCCCAACGCTGTAGGACGAGACACCGAGAAACATGCCGAGCAGCACGCCGGCGACGCCGACCAGCAGGCCATAGATCGCCCAGACCGCGATGTAGATCTGCGACAGCTCAATGCCGAGCAATGTCACGCCGCGCGGGTTCATGGACGCCGCAAGCACTGCCTTGCCGGCGCGCGTGCGGTTCACCAGTAACCACAATCCACCGATGACCAGCCAGCATACGACCGCGGTGAAAAGCTCGTTTTTGGGCGTGCGCACGCCGACGATCGACATCACGCCTTCGACGATCGGCGCCACGGTCTTGGCATTGTTGGTGTAAAGGTAGCCGATCAGCTCCTGGATCATGATGCCCCAGAGCAACGTCGCGGTGAGAATGAAGATTTCCTTCTCGTCCTCCCGGATTTTGCGCGTGCGTTGCAGCGGGCTGACAATGATAAAATAGGTGAGAAGCGTAGTGGCAAAGCCGACAGCCACGCCGATCATGGCCCCGGTATATGGGCCAGCGTGCAAATCGTTGCCGGCCGCCCAGGCCGCGACCACGGCAGCGACCATCAACGCGCCATGCGAGAGATTAAGGACGCCGGAGACGCCGAAGATCAGCGCGAAGCCCATCGCGCCGAGCGCATAGAGCGAGCTGATCGCAAAGCCGTCGACCAGGATCTGCCAGAACACCACGCTCACGCAGCACGTCCCCAATCAAAAATTCTCCCCGCGCGCGGGTGCGGGCGGGGAGAATGACCGAAGTGCCGATCATTGCCTCGTCAGTTGGCAGCGCCAAGCTTGATGAATTTCGGGAATTTCAGCTTGCCGTTGGCGACGTCCGATGGCCACAGGTTTGTCTGCTTGCCATCCTGCCATTGCAGCATCAGGCCGGTGATGGTGCCGGGACCGACCTTAAGCGCGTGTGGATTGGGCGAGTCCTTGCCCTTGAACTGGACGCGACCGATGGTGCCGACATAGTCGGTAGCCTCGAGCGCAGTCACAAGCTTGTCGGGGTCAGTGGAGCCGGCCCGCTTGAACGCGTCGGCGAGGTAATAGACCTCGTCGTAGGCGGTGTAGCCGCAATAGGACGGGAAGTTGCCGTACTTCGCCTTGAAGGCTTTGACGAAGGGCAGCGTCTTCGGCGTCACAGCGACATCAGGACCGGAGACCGCCTGGTACAGCACCCCCTCGACTGCGCCGTTGGTGTCGTTCCAGAAGCTCGAATTGGTCGCTTGCGACGAAATGCCGAACATCGGAATCGGCACTTCCTGCTGCTTCCACTGCACTGTCGGCTGCACACCGACGTGCGAAATGCCCGTGATCATCACGTCCGGCTTTTCGCCTTCGATCTTATTGAAGATCGGCGTGAAATCCGTCGTATCGGGCGAGACGCGGATGTGGTCGATCACCTTCAAGCCGATCTCCGGCAGACACTTGAGATATTCGGCGTCGAGCGGCGTCGTCCAGGCCGCATCCTCGCTCATGACCACGGCGGTCTTCATGTGCAGCTGGTTGACCAGAAGATCCTTGGCGGGAGCGCAGACGGAGTCGGCGATACTGGTCGAGGTCAGATAACCATGGAACACGTATTTGAGGTTGTCGTAGTCTTTGGCGATGTTCTGCGTGATCACGTCGGAGGCTGCGCCCGGCGTCACCATAACGGTCTTCAGGCGGCCGGCCCACGGTTCCAGCGCCAGCACAACCTCACTGATATAGCTCGCGATCACGGCGTTGACGTGATCTTCGTTGGCTGCGCGCTGGAATGCGCGCACCGATTCCGCAGCCGACGAGTGATTGTCATAGGATACGATTTCGATCTTGCGGCCGTTGACGCCGCCCGCGGCGTTGATCTCGTCTGCCGCAAGTTGTGCGGCTTGCGGGATCGACGAGCCGGATACGGCCTGCGCCTCGGCAATGACGCCGATCTTGATCGATCCGCTGTCTTCGGCAAACGCGGGCGTCGCCAGCGCGAGAGCGACGGCGCTTGCGCCAAGGGCCGCAAATGCGGCGCGAGTTCCAAACTTGCTCATTGAGATTCCTCCCTTAATTCGTCCGGCCATCTTTGATGTAGAGGGCTGGTTGCATTGACTCTATCCCATCGCTCTTGCCCGGCAAGAGTCATTTTGTCCCGTAATTCTAATCCTTTAGGCACATGCTGGCCGACGGGGGTAATTGCCCGTAAGGCGTTCGCTCCAGGGCTTCGAGGTGCCACCGTGGGACAATCGCGTTAATGTCGGCATGGGGAGTAAACGCACATGGCAACGGATAACAATTCGGAACATTTCGATTACATCGTCGTCGGCGCCGGCTCGGCGGGATGCGTCCTCGCCAACCGCCTCACCGCGTCGGGCCGGCATCGCGTGCTGCTGCTCGAAGCCGGGGGACACGACCGCCACTTTTGGATTCATGTTCCACTCGGCTTCGCCAAGCTGTTCAACGATGCCAAGGTCAACTGGCTCTACAAATCGGAGCCCGAACCCGAGCTCAATAATCGGCAGATTATCCAGCCGCGGGGCAAGGTGCTGGGCGGGTCGAGCTCGATCAACGGGCTCCTCTATCTCCGCGGCCAGCACGAGGACTACGATCACTGGCGCCAACTCGGCAACACCGGCTGGGCCTTCGCCGACGTCCTGCCTTATTTTCGGCGCGCCGAAAACCAGGAACGCGGCGCCGACGAATTGCACGGCGTCGGCGGACCCCTTTCGGTCTCCAATGTAGGCGAAGCGCACCCGTTGGCTGAAGCCTTCATCGCGGCGGCGCAACAAGCCGGCATTCCGCGTAACGACGATTTCAACGGCCCCACCCAGGAAGGCGCCGGCTATTTCCAGCTCACGTCAAGGAAAGGCCGCCGCTGGTCCACTGCCGCGGGATATCTGAAGCAGGCGCGCAACCGGCCAAACCTGCGCGTCGAACTCAACGCTCTGGCAAGCCGCATCTTGTTTTCAGGCCGGCGCGCCGTCGGTATCGAATATCGGCAAGGTGGTGCGACGCGCACCGCTTATGCCGACTGCGAGCTCATCCTGTCAGGCGGCGCGTTCAATTCGCCGCAGCTTCTGCAATTGTCCGGCGTTGGCCCCGCGGACCTCCTGCGCAAGCACGGCATTGAGGTGATCGCCGACATGCCGGGGGTCGGCTCCGACCTTCAGGACCATTTCCAGGTCCGCATGCAATTCCGCTGCAACCAGCCGATCACGGCAAACGACGTGATCAACAATTGGCGCCATCGTTATGGAGCCGGAGTTCGCTACTTGCTTACCGGCAAGGGATTGTTGAGCATCGGCGCCGGCTATGCCGGAGCGTTTTTCAAGACGCGGCCCGACCTCGCTACGCCCGACGTGCAAATCCACTTCCTTATTTTCAGCACGGAGACGGCAGGCGCCTCCGTGCATCCGTTCTCGGGCTTCATGGCGTCGGTCTGCCAGTTGCGGCCGGACAGCCGCGGCTTCGTGCGCATCAAGTCGAGCGACCCGGCGATGCCGCCGGCGATCCAGCCGCGCTATCTGTCGGCGCGCAGCGATGGAGACACCATTGTCGCTGGATTGAAGAAGCTGCGCGACGTGATGATGCGCCCGGTGATCCGCGAGCTGATCGCCGAAGAGCGCGCCCCCGGCGAGAAGGTCGTGAGCGACGCCGATCTGCTCGCTTACGCGCGCAACACCGGCACCACGGTTTATCACCCGACCTCGACCTGCCGCATGGGACCGGATGCAAATGCCGTGGTCGACGAGCGACTGCGGGTACGCGGCCTAGAGCGCCTGCGCGTCATCGACGCCTCGATCATGCCGACCGTCGTCTCCGGCAACACCAATGCCGCCGCAGTGATGATCGGCGAAAAGGGTTCGGATATGGTGCTGGAGGATGCCGCCGCCCACGCACCGATCGCGATGTCGGCGTGAACGCTAGGACGATCGAAGCCGCGCCGTCTCGTCGCCATCGACTTCGCCGCGAGCGTCGATCACCACGCCATAATCGCTGCGCGCTTCCTCGGCGGTGATCAGGCCGTCGAGGACGTCATCGCGCACGCTCTGCGGATCGCGCGTGCGCGGATCGCCGAAGCCGCCGCCGCCGGGCAGATGCAACTGAATGGCATCGCGCGGCGGCACCGTCTGGCGGCCCTTGGGCCGGATCGGCCGGCCCGACCGCAGCGCCACCGTGCCGGCGGCGCCGTTTTTGCCGCCATCGCGGCCGCGCGCCGGGTTCTTGACCCGCTCGAAGTTGCACAACAACGCGACCGGATTGGCGCCCGCACCGCCGAGCTCGATGATCTGGCCGAGTCCGCCACGGCGCTTGCCGGCGCCGCCCGAGCCCTCGCGGAATTCGCGGCGCTGAAACACCACCGGCACCACGCTCTCGGTCGCCTCCACCGGAATGGTGCGCACGCCGGATGGAAATGACGTCGCGCTCAGGCCGTCCTTCTCCGGCCGCGCGCCGGCGCCGCCGCAGTGGAAGATTACCGACGAGAATTCCGGCAGTGAATTGGCGTCGGTGCCGTCTTCGACTTCGTCGACCAGCGAGCCGCCGCCAAAAATTTGCGGGTTCCACAACGCGGATGCGCCCTCGGCCGGAACGCCGCCGGGAATGACTTGATGCAGGCAGCCGAACACGACGTCGGGCAGCATTTGGCCGACGGTGTGCCGGGCCGCGACCGGCCATGGCCGCTTCACATTGAGCAGGCAACCTTCCGGCGCGCTGACGGTGATCGGCTCGAGCGAGCCGGCATTGTTCGGCACGTCCGGCGCCACCAGGCACTTCACGCCGAACGCCGTGTAAGCGAGGCAATAATTATAGACGACGTTGATGCCGTACGACGATGCCGACGAGGTGCCGTCGAAATCGATATGGATGCCGTCTTCGGAGACGGTAAGCGCGGCGTTGAGGAGAAGCGGCTTCTCGTAGCCGTCGATGGTCATGCTGTTGCGATAGGTGCCTTTGGGAAGGCTACGGATACGCGTGAGCGTCGCTTCGCGCGACGCTTCGAGGATAGTGTCGCCGAGCCGCTCGAGATTGGCGATCTCGAATTCGTTCATCATCTCGAGGAGGCGGCGGCTGCCTTCGTCGTTGCAGGCCGCGCAGGCATAAATGTCGCCCTCGACCTGCAACGGCTCGCGCACATTGGCGCGAACGAGCCGCAGCAAATCATCGTTCATGCGGCCTTCGCGGGCGAGCTGCATGATCGGGATGGCGACACCCTCCTCGAACACCTGCCGTCCGTCCGGCCCCATGCCAAGGCCGCCGATATCGACGACGTGAATGGTGTTGGCGAACAGCCCGACCGCGTGGCCGCGATAGAAGCTCGGCGTCACCACCGTGATGTCGTGGAGATGCCCGGCGGTGAGCCAGGGGTCGTTGGTGATGTAGTGATCGCCGGGTTTCATGTCGTCGATCGGATACACGGCGAGAAAATGCTTCACGCCGTTCGCCATCGAATTGACGTGGCCCGGCGTGCCGGTGACGGCCTGGGCCAGCATTCTGCCGTGGCGGTCGAACACACCGGCGGAAAGGTCGCCGGCCTCGCGCACCGAGGTCGAAAACGCGGTGCGGATCATGGTCTGCGCCTGTTCCTCCACAACCGCGACCAGGCGATTCCACATGATCTGGGTATGGATTTGCGCGAGCGCGGCGTTGGGACGGACGACCATGATCATCTCTCGCGGCGGACAAGCTCAATATAGCCGAATTTATCAATGCGGGCGTCGAACGCCGGGCTCACCACGGTCGAGGTATCGTCCTCGGCGATCACCGCCGGCCCGCTGACGAGCGCTCCCGGCGCAAGATCGCCCCGCCAATAGATCGGGGTGTCGATAAATTCGCCGCTCGCCGGATCGAACACCGGCCGATGCGATTTCGGCTTCGGCGAATCCGGTTTGCATTGCACCGCGCTCGCGAGTTCGCCTTCCGCCGGCGCGCCGACCGCGACCACCCAGCTCAGGATTTCGATCTCGACGCCGGGAATCGGCCTGCTGTAGAGCCGCCGATAGGCCTCCTCGAACAGATTTGTTATGATTGTGCGATCTGCCGCTTTGAAGTCGCGCACCGGAAGCTGCACCGCGATCTCGTGGCCCTGGCCGCGATAGCGCATGAACGCCGACCGCTGTTCGGTGAGTTCGGCATCGGGCGCGCCCTGACGCACGATTGCCTCGGCTTCGGCGCGCATCTCCGCAAGCAGGCGATTGGCTGCCGCAGGATCGAAACTCGAAAGCTGCATCAGCCGGCCACGCACGATCTCGTAGGCGACGGGCGCCCGCAACAAACCGACCGCCGAGCCCACGCTGGCGTTAGTCGGGATAAGAATACGGCGGACGCCGATCTTCTCCGCGACGCGCGCGGCATGGAGCGGCGCGGCGCCGCCGAACGCGATCAGGGTGCGCGGCCGCAAATCCTTGCCGCTTTCGATGGCGTGGACGCGTGCAGCATTCGCCATATTCTCATCGACAACTTCGCTGATACCGAGCGCGGCGTGCTCGCCGGACAGACCGAGCTTGCCGCCGAGCCGCACCTCGATCGCTTTTTTTGCGGCGGCTTTGTCGAGCGCGATCTTGCCGCCGGAAAACGTCGTCGGATCGATCCGGCCGAGCGCAACATCGGCATCGGTCACCGTCGGTTCGGAGCCGCCGCGGCGGTAGCAGGCCGGTCCAGGTTCCGAGCCGGCGCTTTGCGGACCGACGGCGATACGGCCGAGCGCGTCGACGCTGGCGATCGAGCCGCCGCCGGCGCCGATCTCAACCATCTCGATAACGGGAATGCGCAGCGGCAGGCCTGAGCCTTTCACGAAACGATAAATTCGCGCCACTTCGAAAGCGCGCGCCGTTTGCGGCCGCGCGTTGTCGATGAAGCAAATTTTTGCGGTGGTCCCGCCCATGTCGAACGACACCACATGGTCGAGGCCGTGCTGCCGGGCGATGCAGGCGGCAAATATAGCGCCGCCAGCCGGCCCGGATTCGACCAGCCGCACCGGAAAGCGGATCGCCGTATCGGTCGTGGTGATGCCACCGCCCGAGGTCATCAACAGCATTGGGCAACGAAAGCCTGCACGCGCAAGCTCGCGCTCGAGCCTGGTGATGTAACTGCCCATCAGCGGCTGCAGGTAGGCGTTAGCGCAAGCGGTGGAGAAGCGTTCGTATTCGCGCATCTCCGGTGAGACGTCGGACGATAATGTCACGGCGACGCCGGGCAGCCGCCGTGTCACCGCCGCCCCGACGCGGCGTTCATGATCCGGGTTGGTGAAACTGTGCAGCAGGCCGACCGCCACGGCTTCGATGTCCTGGCCAGCAAGCCTGTCGATGGCGCGCGCGACGCTGTCGGCATCGAGCGGCACCAGCACGCCGCCCTGCGCATCGATCCGCTCGCGGATCGGCAGCCGCAGCCGGCGCGGTACAAGTGGCGGCGGCAGATCGATATTGACGTCGTACTGCTCGAAGCGATTTTCGTGGCGGATTTCGACGACGTCACGGAAGCCTTCGGTGGTCAGAAGCGCGGTCTTGGCGCCCTTGCGCTCGATCAGCGCATTGGTGGCAAGCGTCGTGCCATGGATAATCAGATTGATCGCGCCGGGCTCGATGCCCGCCTCGGCGATAACCGCGCTTAATATCGCGAGAACGCCCTCCTCCGGCGCGTGCGGCGTTGTCAGGCCCTTTGCGGTAAACCGCCGGTTACGGACTTCCAGCGCGACATCGGTGAAAGTGCCGCCGATATCGACGCCGAGCCGAATTGCAGGGGATGAGCTAACCATCGATATCAACGCGCATTTTCCGACAACACTATCGTATCAATCAGCAACTTGTCAGCATTGCTGCCATATCATCCGTCTGATACCGAACAAGTGATTGAACGGTCATATTACAGCAGTGTTTTGTGTGATTTGCTGTCCGCCCGTCAGGGGAACAGCTGACCGATTGCGGGGCGGCAATTGCTGGTTCGAGACATCGCATCGGAGATGATTTCCATTCCCGGCGGGACGTTCCGCATGGGATCGGATAAGCATTATCCGGAGGAAGCGCCGGCACATCGCGTCACCGTCGACAGCTTCCGAATCGATCGCACGCCCGTCACCAATCGGCAATTTCGAAAATTCGTCAACGAAACTGGCTACGTCACGTTTGCCGAACTACCACCCGATCCAAAACAATATCCCGGCTCACTGCCGCATCTGCTCAAGGCGGCTTCCCTGGTGTTCACGCCGCCCAAACACCCCGTTGATCTAGGCGACTGGTCACAGTGGTGGAATTTGAAAGCGGGCGCGAACTGGCGCCGGCCCTACGGGCCCCGCAGTTCGATCAGCGGGCTCGACGATCACCCCGTCGTTCATGTCGCCTATTGCGACGCCGAAGCCTATGCGAAATGGGCCGGCAAGGATTTGCCGACCGAGGCCGAATGGGAATTTGCCGCGCGCGCCGGTCTCGACGGTGCCGAGTTCGCCTGGGGCGATGAGTTCACGCCCGGCGGCAAGCACATGGCGAACACCTGGCAGGGTGCGTTCCCGCACCAGAATCTCGAGACCGACGGCTACGAGCGCACGTCGCCGGTGACCGCCTTTCCGCCGAATGCCTACGGCATCCACGACATGATCGGCAATGTGTGGGAGTGGACCACCGACTGGTACACCACCAAGCATGAAGCCGATGCGCCAAAGGCGTGCTGCATTCCCGAGAATCCACGCGGCGGCTGCGAGAACGACAGCTATGATCCTCGCCTGCCCGATATCAAAATTCCGCGCAAAGTCATCAAGGGCGGCTCGCACCTGTGCGCGCCCAACTATTGCCGCCGCTATCGGCCGGCGGCGCGCCACGCGCAGCCGGTCGACACGTCGACGAGTCACGTCGGATTTCGCTGTGTGACGCGAGAGAAGGAGGCGCAATAATCGGCCTACGACAATGTCAGCCAACGAACATTGCCGACAAAAGAAACTGACAACGATCAAGCGACCGTCTCAACCGAGAGGACAGGGAGGCAATCATGTCAGCCACACTTATCAATCTTATCATCCAGCTTATCGCCGGCGCGGTCTGCGGTAATGCCGCAGGCGCCGCGATGAAGAACATAGACCTCGGCGCACTCGGCAATACCATTGCCGGTGCGATCGGCGGCGCAGGCGGCGGGACGCTGCTCACCGCGCTGTTGCCGATACTCCAGGGCGCTGCCGGTAATGTCGACATCGGCACAGTGCTCGGCCAGGCGGTCGGCGGCGGCGTCTCCGGCGCGGTTGTCACCGCTGTCGTCGGCCTGATCAAGAACATGATGGCTGGCCAAACGGCCAGGTAACGACCAAAGCCGATCACCGACGGTGCACTCTGCGCCGCCGGCGAAAGTATTGAAACGCCAAATCGAGTTCCATTGTGCCAATCAAACAGGAAGTGAATCATGAACGATAACAATGAAGCCGATCGAAAGCGTGATCTGAGCCGCCGCAATATGCTGCTTGCGAGTACGACACTCGCGGCTGCGTCGGCAATGGGAACCGCTGCGAACGTCCAGACGGCCGTCGCGCAGGCCCAGCAGGCGGCACCGAGTGGAAAGCAGCCAAATATCGTCTTTATCATGGGCGACGATATCGGCATGTGGAATATCGGTGCCTATCACCGCGGCATGATGGCGGGGCGGACTCCGAACATCGACCAGCTTGCCGCCGAAGGCATGCTGTTCACCGACTACTACGCCGAGGCGAGTTGCACTGCCGGGCGAGCGCAATTTATCACCGGCGAACTACCGATCCGCACCGGCATGACCACCGTCGGCCAGGCCGGATCGCCCATTGGCATTCCCGCGCAGGCAGTCACGATCGCGACAGTGCTGAAATCCATGGGATACGCCACTGGACAGTTCGGCAAGAACCATCTTGGCGATCTCAACGAGTTCCTGCCTACCGTTCATGGCTTCGACGAATTTTTCGGTTACCTCTATCACCTCGACGCGATGGAAGACCCTGCGCATCCTGCCTATCCGCAGGAATTGTTGAACGTCGTCGGCCCGCGCAACATGGTCCACTCTTGGGCCACCGACACGGACGACCAGACGGTGATGCCGCGCTGGGGCAAGATCGGCAAACAGAGAATCGAGGATGCCGGCACGCTCTATCCCAAACGGATGGAAACCGTGGATGACGAGATCCGCGACCTGTCTTTTAAGTTCATGGACAAAGCGAAGGCAGACGGCAAACCCTTCTTCGTCTGGCTCAACCCGACGCGCATGCATATCGTCACCCATTTGTCGCCGAAATACGAGGCGATGCGCAATTCCCAGAACGGCTGGACCATTCACGAAGCCGGCATGGCGCAACTCGACGACGACGTGGGTTTGGTAATGAAGAAGCTCAAGGATTTGGGTGTCGACGACAACACCATCGTCGTATTCAGCACCGACAATGGCACCGAAGTCTTTACTTGGCCGGACGGAGGACAAACGCCGTTCGCGCAGAGCAAGGGCACGGTTCTGGAAGGTGGTTTCCGCGTGCCTTGCATCATGCGCTGGCCGGGCAAAGTGCCGGCGGGCAAGGTCGAGAACGGCCTTATCTCCGGGCTCGACTGGTTCCCGACCTTTGTGGCCGCCGCCGGCAACCAAAACATCGCCGCCGAACTGAAGCAGGGCAAGAAAATCGGCGACACGACCTACAAGGTTTATCTGGATGGCTACGACCAGACGAACATGATCACCGGCAAAGGGCCGTCGAACCGGCACGAACTCTGGTACTTCGGCGAAAGCGAACTCGGCGCCGTGCGCATCGACGATTACAAGTATCGCTTCATCGATCAGCCGGCAGGTTGGTTGGGTGAAAAGACCAAGCCTGATGTGCCCTACCTGATCAACTTGCGCCTCGATCCATTCGAGCGCACAGGATGGCCCGATAGCGGCACCAAATATGGGGCGCAAGAATACTTCGACTGGTTCAAATACGAATTCTGGCGCTTCGTGTTTGTGCAGCAGCAGGTTGAGAAGCTGGCCATGACAGCGATCGAGTTTCCGCCCATGCAAAAGGGCGCGAGCTTCAATCTCGATGCCGTGAAGGCGAAAATCGCTGCCGCCCAGGCGTCAATTGCCAAATAGGCGTACTGAGGCACCCCGCGGCGGGCGCGTCGTGAGGCGCGCCTGCCGGTTGTCTGAAGATTAAAGCTTGTGAAGGGGAGAGCAATGATGCCCGGGAATCGATCATTCTTTCTGGAAGGATTTGGCGGCAAAGCGTTTGCGTTTAGCGCTCTACTGTCGTTTGCCACACTGACATTCGCGTGTACCACCGAAGCGAGCGCGCAGCAAAATCCCGTGACTGCGGTCGACATCGCGCTTGAGCCAGACGCGACGATGATCCAGCACGCGAAGGACGCCAATGCACGGCTGCTCAAGGCCTTCCCGAAAGGCTTCGCGCTGGATGAGACCCACCACCCTCACGTCACCATGTTGCAGCAGTTCGTCCGCACTGGCGATCTCGACAAGGTATTTGCCGCAGCGAATGCGGTTCTGGCCAAGGAAAAGCCCACGACATGGACGTTGAAGGCGTTCAAGTATTACTACATCCCGTCTCCGCCGGTTGGCCTTGCGGGAATCGTCGTCGAACCGACCGAAGACCTGCATCGGCTGCAAGACGAACTCATCGCAGCCGTTACACCCTACACCGTGAAGACCGGCGCGCCGGCGGCGTTCTATAGCGACAGGGGCGGGCGCGACATTCAAAAGGACCTGATCGAGTACGTCGCCAATTTCCCTGCAATCGCGGCAGGCAAACACTTCAATCCGCACGTGACGATCGGCGTCGCAACGGAACGTTATTTGAACAGGATGCTGGCGGAGCCATTCGAGTCGTTCACGTTCTCGGCAACCGGCGCGTCGGTCTATCAGCTTGGCACCTTCGGGACGGCGCGAAAGGAGCTCAAGGCAATAACGCTGACGCCCTGAGCCCGCGCCCAGGCCCTCGCTTCAGGAGAAGAGCTATGACGTCCGATAACCTGCCGCGCGGAATTGACCGGCGTGCTCTGGTTTCAAGTCTCGTTCTGTTACCGGCTCTGTCTACAACGCTGCTTTCCCCGGCAGCCGAAGCGCAAACGATACTGCCTCTCGCTTCGTGGAACGAAGGGCCGGCGAAACAGTCAATTATCGATTTTGTGCGTGCTACCACCGACCAGGGCAGCGCAAAATTCGTGCCTGCCGAGGATCGCATCGCGACCTTTGACCAGGACGGCACGCTCTGGGTCGAGCATCCAATCTATAGTCAGGTGATGTATTGCCTCGACCGCGTGCCGGACGTGGCGGCAGCCAAGCCGGAATTAAAACATATCGACGCTTTCAAAACCGTCCTCTCAGGCGACCGCGAGGCCATGGCAAAACTGTCATTGTCGGATCTCGAGAAAATTCTGGTTGCTACATTGACCGGTATGCCAGTCGAGACATTCCAGGCCGAGGTCGAGAAATGGCTCGCGACCGCCAGGCATCCGCGCTGGAAGCGTCCCTACACCGATATGACCTACCAGCCGATGCAGGAGGTCTTGCAATATTTGCGGGACAACGGCTTCAAGACCTACATCGTGACGGGCGGCGGCCAGGATTTTGTGCGGGTCTACTCGCAACGTGTCTATGGAATTCCGGTTGAGCAGGTGGTCGGCACCATGGGCGGCACCAAATTCGGCTACGACATGAACGGCAGGCCGTTCTTGACCAAGGAACCGAAGCTGCTTCTCAACAATGACAAGGCCGGAAAGCCGGAGGGCATCCATCTGATGATCGGCCGCCGGCCACACGCCGCTTTCGGCAACTCCGACGGCGACCGCGAAATGCTCGAATATACCGGCGCAGGCGACGGCGCACGGCTCATGGTGCTGGTTACGCACGACGATGAGCAGCGCGAATATGCCTACGGCCCCGCCCGCGGACTGCCCGCGACGAAGTTTGGCACATTCACACCGGCGCTCGACGCCGAGGCGAAGAAGAACGGCTGGACGGTTATCAGCATGAAGAACGACTGGAAACGTATCTTTGCTTTCGAATAGCCTAGCCACGGCGGAACGGAGAAATACGGTGAAGGCAATACTTCACTTGGCCTGGAGCGCGGCTTTGATCGCTGCATCGATTTCGGCGAGTTACGCCGGGCCTTGCACGACCAACATCGACAACATGTGGGGACGGATCGACGCAGCGCTTGAAGCGAAGGCGGTGGCCGGACCATGGGCGAAGCAAGGCGGATTCGCGGGAATGAGCGACCAGCCGACGCCGCGCTCCATGGCCGCCGCGGAAGTGAAGCTTGGTGAACTTTCGCCCAAGGCTGTTGCCGCCGTCGAGACTGCCATGGCGCAGGCACGGACCGCAGATGCTGCGGGAGACGCGAAAGCCTGCAAGAAAGCACTCAAGACCGTGCGGCGCATATTGCGGCATCAAGACGATAGTTCAACAGGAGGGGTTGGAAATCATGAAGGGTAAGCGATTCATTGTTGCGGCAATCGCCTTGGCGGCAGCGCTTTCATTCCCGGCTGTCGCTCAGACACCGCAGAATTGGGTGCAAGCCGGCACGCTTGGTTGCCGTGTCGACCCAAGCATCGGGTTCATCATCTTCGGCCATCAACCCATGGATTGCCGTTATACTCCCGGCAATCAGGCGCTGCCGCCTGAGGGTTACGACGGCGCCATCAACACGGTTGGCATCGATGTCGGGGTTAGCGCCGGCAGCGTTCTGGGTTGGGCGGTGTTTGCGCCAACGAAGGGACTCGCCGCCGGCGCACTGGCCGGCGAATATGTCGGTGTGTCCGGCGATCTCGGCATCGGCCTTGGGGCCGGCGCAAATGTCCTCGTCGGCGGCTCCAATCGCACCATCGCGCTGCAACCTTTGTCGCTGCAAGGTTCGATCGCAATAAACGTCGTGGCCGGGTTGTCGTCGCTGAAACTGCGCGCGCGCTGAAGCAGACCCAACTTTCTCGGCTGAGGGAGTGAACAAACTGCCCGATGCTGCAAGCCATCTCGACCGGCCAAGTCCAGCCGATAGGCCTCGCGGCGACGCTGAATGCAATCGCGGCCGCCGATCCGCAAAGTGCTGCTGCGGCAGATTGCTATTTTTAACTACGTCAATCCGTTCTAGTGTTCCACGGACGCGGAGACTCATGCGTCCTCGGGGGAGGCGGCGATGAAAAAAACCAATTCTCGAATCGGAAAACGCAACTCCGCCGCCGGTCGATCCGGCCGATTGCTGGTTGCAGGCGCGTTGTGGGCCGCCGGCCTCGCTGCGGTGGCGCCCGGCAGCGCCTGCGCCGATGAGGGCGGCATCAGCTTCTGGCTACCCGGCCAGTTCGGCAGCCTTGCTGCCGTGCCTGGTGTGCCGGGTTGGACCCTTTCGCTCTTCAACTATTTTCCGCAGGTCAGCGCCAGCGGTGCCGTCGCCGCCGCGCGCGAGGTCACGCTCGGCAAGTTCAGCTCCACGGTCAACGTCAATCTGAACGCCACCATCAGCGCCGATCCTGATCTCGTTTTCATCGTACCGTCCTATATCTTCGCCACTCCGGTGTTCGGCGGCCAGTTTGCCGTCAGCGTCGCCAGTGCGGTTGGCCGCAGCACTGCTGACCTCAACGGTACTCTGACCCTGACCGGACCGGGCGGCGGAACGATCACAAGGCAAGGCAATATCGACGACGGCCGCACCGGGTTCAGCGACCTGTACCCAATGGCGACTCTGAAATGGCACGACGGCGTCAATAACTGGATGACTTATGTGACCGGCGACGTTCCGGTCGGGCTTTACAGCACGAGCAGTCTTGCCAATATCGGCATCGGACACGGCGCGATCGATAGCGGTGTCGGCTACACGTACTTCAATCCGCAAACCGGCACCGAGTTTTCGGCTGTGACCGGACTGACCTACAACTTCCTCAATCCCAGCACGAACTATCAAAACGGCATCGACTGGCATCTCGACTGGGGCACGTCGCACTTTTTTAGCAGGACGTTTTTTGCCGGGGCCGTCGGCTACATCTACGATCAGCTCACCGCCGACAGGGGCTGCCTGCCGGCCCTGTGCCCGTTCGAGTCGCGAGTCGTGGGAGTCGGGCCGCAGATCGGTTTCATCTTTCCGAGCCCGACCGTCCAGACGTTTCTCGGCTTCAAGTCTTACTGGGAATTCGACGCTGCGAACCGGCCGTCCGGCTGGAATGGCTGGGTAACGTTGTCATTTTCACCGAGCCCGCCGGCACCGGAGAGTGCCGCGGCGGCCATGGTCACCAAAGCGCCGCCCAGATAAGGGTCACGCCGCGAGATTGCCGAAGCGGACGAGATTTTCTCTCTGCCTGGCGTTGCGGGGCGGCAGCTTGAATAGCCGAGCCGCGGTGCCGCCGAGAATGTTGTGCCTCGCCTTTTCCGACAGGAACGGCAGGTCCCACACCGTCGACGGCAAATCGAAATCCCAGTGCGGATAGTCGGATGCGTACATGAGCTGGCTCTCCGCATTGATCATGCGGCATGTGCATTCCAGCGCGATCATGTCGACACGCTCCATCGGCTGCGAGGCGAAATACATATCGCGCATGTAGTCCGAGGGCTTCTTCTTCAGAAGCGGATATTCCGAAGAGCGCAGCATGAACTCATGGTCGAGCCGCTGCATCAGGAACGGCACCCAGGCGAGGCCGCCCTCGATCCAGATCACCGGCAATTTGGGAAAGCGCTCGCCGAGCCCATTGGTGACCCAGTTCGTCATGTGCAGGATATTGTAGAATGGGAAGCCGAGCGCGTGCACGGATGCGAAACGGTTCAGCCCCTTGAACACCGGCTCGCCGATATTGACGGCGGAGTGAAAGGCAAGCGCCAGCCCGCGCTCCTCGATGGCGCGAAATACCTTCATATTGCTGTTGTGATGGATCGGCTGATGGCGCGCCGAGGTGACCAGAAATCCGGTCACGTTCTTGCAGCCGCCGAACTTTTCGACCTGGCGTAGCGCCTCGTCTGGCTCGTTGATCGGCAATGACAGCATCGAATAGAGCCGGCCGTCGCCCTCCGGCAGCGCCTTCTCGGTGAGCCAGCGGTTATAGGAAAAGCACAGCTCGATCTCCATTTCAGTCGACGGATGCAAGCCGACCGCGAGCAGCATGGTCGGAAAGAGACAGGAATAATCGACGCTCATCGCGTCCATCCAGCGCTGGCCGAGTTCGACGTCGCGCATCTTGCCGGCTTGCGTCTTTTCCGATGAGCGCAGCGGGTAGCGCGTGATGCGTCCGCCCATATCCTGGAAGCTGACCTGACTCGGCATCAGCGTCTGCCGCCCCTTGGCGCGGCCGGACAGCACGAGTTGCCGCAGCACATCGTTCTCAATGAAAGGCAGGAACTCGTCGTAACACTCGTTCTCGTAGTGGTGCGAATCGACGTCGGCAATCAGCATTTCGTCGAGGTTGCGCTCATGGGCTTGTTTGCGGGCATGGGCGAGCAGCCGGCTGGTATTGAGCTCCTCGATCGGAACACGGCGGCCGCGATCGGCAAGAAGATCCATGGTGAAGCTCCGGAAAGGTAGGCTTGAAAACCAAGCGCCGCCCCGACTTTCGTCGGCGCGGCGCAAGATTGACCTGTTTTATGCGAAAAGGCCACACCGTTGGTGCCGGCGCTGCCTGGTTTTGGCGCTTTCGCGCGCCAAGCTCAACCTACCGTCAGCGACAATGGATGTAGCCGTGCCAGCCTCTCCAGCAGTGGCGATGGTAGCGCCAGTACACTTGCGTCAGATTGCCTTGCTCGCTCGCCACGGCCGCCGGAAGCGGCGCGATAGGCGCGGCCTGCGAAGTCCCGGAAACGGCCGCGAACATCAGGCCCGCAACCGTCATCGCAAACATAGTCCGTAACATTTCAGTTCTCCTTGGACCAAACTGTCCGCCGCGCGAATAACGCACGCAAAAGACGGCGGTTCCACGACGCTGAAATGAACGAACTGTCAGGATAGGCGGTCAGCCAAGACCAAACAGCCTGCGCGAATTTGTCCGGCCGTTTTGATCCGGTCGGCTTCGGCGATTTCTGCTGCATCGAACCACGAGCAGCCGTGAGCGTGATCCTCGAACGGATAATCGACCGCAAACAGCACGCGGTCGGCGCCGATGGTAAGGATCGCGTGGACCAAGGACTGCGTGCAAAAATTGCCGCTCGTGGTGATATGAAAATTGTTGCGGAAGTATTCGGTCATCGAGCGCTTGGCCGGCCGGTTCGGGACCTTGTCGAGACGGTGATCGAGTCGCCACAGATCGAACGGAATACGCTCGCCGAGATGGCCGATCACAATTTGCAGCGCGGGAAATTCATCGAACAAACCGCAGCCCATCAGCCGCAACGCATGGAGCGCGGTCTCATCGGCAAATCCCCACGGCGAGCCGATCAGCCAGGGATGGCCTTCGTAGGCCTGCCGGCGGCTCGGCAACTGGTCGCGCGGATGCAGATATAACGGCACGCCGAGACGTTCGACCTCGGCCCAGAATAGCCGGTATTGCGGCAGATCGTAATAGACCGCCGTGTCGGTCGAGCCGACTTGCGAGAAGCCGTTGACCAGTGCGCCCTTGAACTTCAAGTCGCGCACGCAGCGAGTGAGTTCGGCGGCCGCAGCTTGCGGATCCTGCATTGGCAGCGCCGCCAAACCCGCGAAGCGGTCCGGCCGTTTGGCGACGGCTTGCGCCAAGGCGTCGTTTGCCCGGCGCGCAACCTCGATCGCTTTTGCGGTGTCGGGAATACCCTGGACGGCGTTGGAGTTGAGCGAAATGACCTCGATCTCGATGCCGGTCTTGTCCATCTCGGCAAGCCGCGCACCATGGATGTCGAGCAGCTTTGCCGACAGCCCCGACCAGTAGCTGCCGGGATAGCGGCTCTCGCTTCCGGTCGTTTCCTCGATACGGAAATGCTCTTCGACCGCGATCTTGCCCTGCATCGGCGGCGCGCTCCTTATAACTAAAAGAGACTGCCCTGCCCCGGGCCGCCGCCGCGGCGCGGACGCGGCTTTGCTGGATCGGTCTCAGGCTTGCCGCTCGACACAGCGCCGTCGGCCCGGGCACCGAAGCGGCCATCCGACAATTCGATCTCGATCGGCATGCCTGCTGTGACAGCCGCCACGGATCGCAGCGGCTGCCCCGCCCCGTCGCGTACCAGAGCAAAGCCGCGCGCCAGCACGCCGCGATAGGAAAACGCCGCCAGTAACTGTCCGTCGCGCTCGAACCGCGCCCGGCGCGCGGCGATGAAATTGACCATCGCACGCTCGGCACGGTTGGCGAAAACGCCGATGCGCTCGCGACAGCGCTCGACACCGCCGCGCAGCAGATGCGGACCGAGCCGGCCGCCGATCCGCGAATAGCTGACCCGATGGATTTGCGCATTGGCGCGCAGCGCCCGCCCCAGCGCCGCGGCGGCGTGGTCAAGGCGTTGCCGCGGCAGGGCCAGAACCTCGTCGGCGGCGGGCAGCGCACGCGCCGCCGAGCGCAGTTCGCTGCGCCGCGCATCCTGATTGCGCCGCCATGACGAGAACGCCCGCCGCGCCAGCGAGTCGACGTCGGCCAGCAATTCCGCGCGTACCGGCACTGCCATCTCCGCGGCGGCGGTCGGCGTCGGCGCGCGCCGGTCGGCGGCGAAGTCTATCAGGGTGACATCGGTCTCATGGCCAACCGCTGAGATAAGCGGGATCATGCTCGCCGCGGCGGCGCGAACCACGATCTCTTCGTTGAACGACCACAAATCTTCCAGCGAACCGCCGCCGCGCGCGACGATGAGAAGATCAGGTCGCAGGAGTACGCCCCCTCCCAACCCTCCCCCGCTCGCGGGGGAGGGTTGGGAGGGCGCAAGCGCATTGAACCCATCGATAGCGGCGGCCACTTCCGCGGCCGAGCCTTCGCCCTGCACTTTCACAGGCCACAGCAGCACGTGGCGCGGGAAGCGGTCGGCGAGCCGGTGCAATATATCGCGGATGACGGCGCCGGTCGGCGAGGTAATGACGCCGATTACGTTCGGCAAATAAGGCAGGAGCTGCTTACGCGCCTCGTCGAACAAACCCTCAGCGATGAATTTTTTGCGCCGCTCTTCAAGCAGCGCCATCAGGGCGCCGAGACCGGCTGGCTCCAGCGTCTCGACAATGATCTGGTACTGCGAACGTCCCGGATAGGTGGTCAGGCGGCCCGTCGTCACCACTTCAAGGCCGGCTTCGAGCTTGATCTTGATGCGTGGCGCGCTGGAGCGCCAGATAACGCCGGCGATGCAGGCGCGATCGTCCTTGAGATCGAAATAGACATGACCGTTGGAATGGTAACTGACCTTGCCGAGCTCGCCGCGCACGCGAACATAGCCGTAAGCGTCCTCGATGGTCCGCTTGAGCTGCGTCGATAACTCGGAAACCGTCAGCTCCGGCAAGTTCACCCTTGGTTCGTTCAAAGCCGTCGTTCCCTATTGCCCTGCGACATTCGCCAGCGCCGGGCATTCGCGTTTGTCGAACGGTTGATCGAACGGTGCGAAATTCGTCTTGTCGACCACCATGGGCTTTAGCAGCACTTCGACCGGGATCGATTCCTTGCGGACCCTTCGTACCGCCATTTCAACGCCTATGCAGCCCTGGACGAAAGTATCGTAGTCGCCGCTGCCGATGATGTCGCCGGATTTGATCAAATCCATCGCTTCGCGGCTGGCATTGATGCCGACGACCGGGGATTTACGCGCCGCGGCCTTCAGCGCATCGACGGCGCCGATCGCCATCGGATCGTTGGCGGCGAGAATGCCGTCCAGTTGCGCAAACCCGTGCAGGAATTCGCTCGTCACCTGCTTGCCCTGCGCGCGCATGTAATTGGCGGACTTGGCGCCGAGAAGCTTGACGTCAGGAAATTTCTTGACGATGTCGCGAAAGCCCTGAGCGCGGCCGCGCGCGGTGAGATTGCCGTCGGGCCCGTCGAGAATCACGACATTGCCTTTGCCGCCCATCGCCTCGATCAGGTAGCGGCCGGTCGCGGCAGCCAGCGTAGCATCGTCAGTGCCGACATAGCCGGCGACCGTGCCGCCGCTGAGCCGCTCATTGACGTTGATCAGCGGGATATTCGCGGCATTGATTTTCGCCACCGCCGCGCCGACCTGTGTAAAATCGATCGGGACGAAGACGATGGCGTCGGGCTTGTCCTTGATGGCGTCGTCGACCAGCTTGTTTTGCTCCGCCACATTATCGGCAGTCGACGGGACGTAATTGATCACCTGCGCGCCGAGGTTCCGCGCGGCAACGCCGGCGCCGGCGCGCAGCGCGGCGAAGATCGGGCTATTCTGGTTCTTGGTGAAAACGGCGATAGTTTCGGCTTGGGCGCGAGGCACTGCCGCCGCGCTCAACATCAGCACGCAGGCCATGCCGGCGACAACACGGACGGTGGACGGCGCGAGCGCTTCCATAGGCTTTTCCGAAAGACCCGATTAGTGTTGTGTGTCGCGGGCGTGGGTCAAGTCCCCACCTCCAGTGATTGCGCCAAGGCATTCCAACTTATGAATATATTGCTTCTTGGCTCCGGCGGCCGCGAGCACGCGCTGGCGTGGAAGATGGCGGCAAGTCCGCTGTGCGACCGGCTGTTTTGCGCACCGGGCAATGCCGGCATCGCGCGCGAGGCCGAGTGCGTGAGCCTCGATGTCGCCGACCATGCGGCGGTCATCGCGTTCGCCCGGAAGAACCGCATCGATCTGGTCGTGGTCGGCCCGGAGGCGCCGCTCTGCGCCGGCATCGTCGACGATCTTGAAGCCGCGGGCATCAAGGCGTTCGGCCCCAGCAAGGCGGCGGCGCAACTCGAGGGCTCCAAAGGCTTCACCAAGGATCTGTGCCGGGCGAATCACATTCCAACCGCGGATTATGAACGCTTTCGTGCCGCCGGACCGGCTAAAGCCTATGTCGCCGCGCGCGGCGCACCGATCGTGGTCAAGGCCGACGGCCTTGCCGCGGGCAAGGGTGTCGTCGTGGCGCAAAGCGTCGGAGAGGCGCAAGCCGCCATCGACATGATGTTCGGCGGCGGCTTGGGCGACGCGGGCGGCGAAGTGGTGATCGAGGAGTTTCTCGACGGCGAGGAAGCGTCCTTCTTTGCGCTATGCGACGGTTCGACCGCGATCCCGCTGACCACCGCGCAAGACCACAAGCGCGCTTTCGACGGCGATCAAGGACCCAACACCGGCGGCATGGGCGCCTATTCGCCGGCGCCGAATATCGATGCCGCGATGGCCGCACGCGTGATGGCCGAAATCGTCGAGCCGACGTTGCGCGCGATGAAGGCGATGGGGTCGCCATACAAGGGCGTGCTGTACGCCGGACTGATGATCACGCGCGACGGGCCGAAGCTGATCGAATACAACGCCCGCTTCGGCGATCCGGAAACCCAGGTGCTGATGCTCCGTTTGATGTCGGACCTCGTGCCGGCGCTCATGGCGAGCCGCGACGGCCAGCTCAGGTCCTTCGATCTGCGATGGTATCCGGACCCTGCGCTGACGGTGGTCATGGCAGCCAAGGGCTACCCCGGCGACTACAAACGCGGATCGGTGATCGGGGGACTCGAGGAAGCGGCGGAGGTGGAAGGCGTGCAGATCTTCCATGCCGGCACGAAGGCCGACGGTGCGAAAATCCTCGCCAATGGCGGCCGCGTGCTCAACGTGTCCGCTATCGGCAAGACGGTGAAACAAGCTCAGGCGCGGGCCTACGCGGCGATCTCACGCATCCGCTGGCCCGAAGGCTTTTATCGCCACGATATCGGCTGGCGCGCCATCGAACGCGAGTCGCAATAATGCCCGACCTCGCCGACCTCTACCCCGGCTACGCCTCGCGCTGGATCGACACGTCGGCCGGCAAGATCTTCGCCCGTACCGGCGGCAACGGGCCACCGCTCCTGCTGCTGCACGGCCACCCGCAGTCAAACGTCATCTGGCACCGCGTCGCGCCGATGCTGGCGCCGCATTTCACGCTGGTGATCGCCGACCTGCCCGGCTACGGCTGGTCCGCGGTGCCGGACGCCGACGCTGATCACGCGCCCTATACCAAACGCGCCATGGCGGCAGCCATGGTCGAGGTCATGGACGCGCTCGGCTTCGCCCGCTTCCGCCTCGCCGGTCACGACCGTGGCGGAAGGGTCGGCTATCGCCTCGCGCTCGATCATCCGGGGCGCCTCGAACAGCTTGCCACGCTCGACATCATCACCACCTGGGACATGTGGCATCGCATCGACGTCAAACTGGCCTCGCGCGCCTGGCATTGGACGTTCCTGGCCCTGCCCGCGCCGTTCCCCGAAACCCTGATCGGCCACGATCCGAAATTCTTCTTCGATTCACGCGCGGCCGCCGGTGCCAAAACAAAGCAGGTGTCGATCTTCGATCCCAGCGCGCTGGCGCATTATCACGCCGCCTATGAAGACCCGCTGCGCATCCACGCCATGTGCGAGGATTACCGCGCCGGCCGCACGACCGATCTCGCTCACGACGAGGCCGACCGCAGTGCAGCAAGAAGGATCGGCTGTCCGGTATTGGCTCTGTGGGGCACTGGCGGTCTGCCCGGCAATGCCGACATCGACGTGCTCACCTGTTGGCGCGACTGGGCGACCGACGTCCGCGGTTTCGCAATCGAAAGCGGCCACTACCTGCCCGAAGAGAACCCCGATGCCACCGCGCGGGCATTGCTGGAATTTTTCAGCTCAGGTTAGCGCTCGCGTGCGGGCGACGAGCCGTACACACGCCGATTGATGCAATCGCGACGCGCTAAAATGCCGCGTCCATGCGATAGATTTTACCTCTAGCCTAGACACCGCGGCGCATTGCTCGTCGTGCGCAACGGCTGTCGCGATCTCGGCGGCAGAAGAGTTAGGACGGGTGGGGGTGTATGAATCAAATTGCTAGTTTTGCCGAACCCGGCAGCGTTGCTGTTTCGGGCGGCAGCGTCGAAGTCGTTTGCCGACTCGAAGCAACGCAGTACCGGCATTGGGTGCATGCGCTCGGCGCCGAGGCGAAAGATCGCCGATATTATGAGCTCATCGAAGATACGATCCACGCCGAGTTCGAGTATCGGTATTTCGTCGTCCGGAACTGGAATGGCGAGATTTATGCCATCCAGCCATTCTTCATTCTCGATCTGGATTTGCTTGTCGGCACCAGGCCTCGAATTGGACGGCTGACAAGCTTCATTCGTAGGTTATGGCCACGTTTTATGTGTATGCGCACACTGATGTTGGGATGCGTGGCGGGAGAGAGTCACCTTGATGGCAAGGATGCGTTCGCGCAGTCTTCCAGCGCCAGCCTCCTCGCCTCGGCGATCGTGAAGGAGGCGCGCAGCCGGAAGGCCAAGCTCATCGTGCTCAAGGAATTTTCCGCGAAATATCGGTCGATCCTGGAATGTTTTGTGCACAACAATTTTACTCGCATCCCCAGCCTACCGAACGTTCGACTCAACATCGATTATTCAAGTTTCGACGAATACATGAAGTGTGCGCTCAGCAGCGGAACGCGGAAGCAACTGCGGAAAAAACTCAAGGCGACCGAACAAGCGCCCGCGATCCAGATGAGCGTCGTGGATGACGTCACGCCGATCGTCGATGAAATCTACCCGCTCTATTTGCAGGTCTATCACCGCTCCAACATGCACTTCGAGAAGCTGACGAAAAAATACTTTTGCGCGCTTGGCCAACGCATGGGCGACAAGGCCCGGTTCTTCATTTGGCGTCAAAACGGAAGGATCGTCGCCTTCGGTTCATGCCTGCTTCAGGACGATACGATCTATGCCGAGTACCTTGGCCTGGATTACGAGGTCGCGATCGATCTCCACCTATATCATTACACTTTCCGTGATCTGATAAGCTGGGGGATCGCAAGCGGATACAAATGGTTTTACAGCGGCAGTCTGAACTACGATCCAAAGCTGCATTTGCGATACCGGCTTGCCCCACTCGATCTCTATGTGCGGCACACCTCGACGGCCCTTAACGCGGTATTTCGCCGGATTCTTCCTTGGCTCGAACCGACCCGGTATGAAAAGACGCTGAAGCAATTCGCAAACTACGACGAACTCCGCGCCCCGCGCGGCGGCGCGGCGTAATCCCTTACCCGCAGCAGCCGTCATTGCTGTGTGTTGTTCCGGCGTTGCCTTGGCCACATGGGCGACCTTCTCGAAGGCAGACCCCGTATCCACCTTTCGGGGTGATGCTCTAGAATTCCCCAATGACGACTATCGATCGCCAGAGTGCATTTTCGGGCACGCGCGAGGTCGCCGAGCGGCTGCGGTTCGATGCCACGCGGCTGGAGCACTATTTAAGCGAACATATTCCGGGCTTCTCCGGCCCAATCGCCGTGAGCCAGTTCAAAGGCGGCCAATCCAATCCCACTTATCTCGTGGAAACGCCGCTGCGGCGCTACGTGCTGCGGCGCAAGCCGCCCGGCAAGCTGCTGCCGTCCGCGCACGCCGTGGACCGGGAGTTCCGCATCATCAGCGCGCTGCATGGGCAGAACTTCCCGGTCCCCGAGCCGATCGCCTATTGCGCCGACGAGAGCGTCGTCGGCACGGCGTTTTTCGTGATGGCCCATGTCGGCGGCCGGGTGTTCTGGGAGCCGCAAATGCCGGCATCCAATCCCGTCGAACGAGCGCGGGTTTACGATGCGATGAACGCGACCATTGCGCGCCTGCACACGTTCGAGCCGGCGGCGATCGGCCTTGCCGATTATGGCCGCGGCGAGAACTATGTGGCGCGCCAGGTCGAGCGCTGGTCGAAGCAGTATCGCGCCTCGGAAACGCAAACGATCGAAGGCATGAACCGGCTGATCGATTGGCTGCCGAAGCATTTGCCGCCGCCGCAGCCGCCGCGCGTCGTGCATGGCGATTATCGGCTCGACAACGTGATCCTCGCGCCGGACCAGCCGAAAATCGCCGCCGTGCTCGACTGGGAATTGTCGACGCTCGGCGATCCGCTAGCGGATTTTACCTATCACTTGATGCAGTGGCATATGCCACCATCGGACGCCGGCACCGGCTCGCTCGTCGAGTTCGATCTTGCCGCGCTCGGCATCCCGGCACTCGACACCTACGTCGAGAGCTATGTGGAGCGTACCGGCCTCGACCCGCGGCCGCATCTGGCGGTTTATTTCGCCTACAATTTTTTCCGTATCGCCGCAATTTTACAGGGTATCGCCGGGCGGGTGCGCGACGGCACCGCGACGAGCGCCTTCGCCGCGGCCAAGGGCGCGCTGGTGCCGCAGCTTGCCGCGAAGGCTTGGGACTTCGCCGTACAGGCGGGTTCATGAAAGTTTTTTTGGCATGAAGACGTTTGCGCTCGCGCTCGGCGGCGGCGGCGCACGCGGCCTCGCCCACGTTTCGGTGATCGAGGCGCTCGACGACATGGGGCTGAAGCCGGCCGCGATCGCCGGCACCTCGATCGGCGCGCTGATCGGCGCCGCTTATGCGGCGGGGATGCGCGGCAAGGATATCCGCCATCATATTCTGCGGTTCGCGCACGACCGTCGTGAAACCATGAGCCGCCTGGTCCAGACCCGCGCCGGCACATTGACAAGCCTGTTCTCCAAGGGCTGGAGCCAGGCGACGCAGCTTGATGCCGAAAAATTCTGCGCGCAATTCTTGCCGCAAAATATACCCGCGGATTTTTCCGAGCTGGCAGTCCCGCTTACGGTCGTAGGCACCGACCTGCATCGCCGCCAGGAGGCGGCCTTCACGTCAGGACCGCTTCATCCGGCGCTTGCTGCATCGATGGCGATTCCCGGCCTGTTTCGCCCGGTAGCGATCGGCGACTTTGTTCTAGTCGACGGCGGCGCCACCAACCCGTTGCCGTTCGACCGGCTGCGCGGCGCTGCCGATATCATCGCCGCGGTCGACGTGTTCGGCAGTCCGGATACGACAAGAAACGACCTGCCGGGAGCATGGGACAGCATGTTCACGACTTTGCTCATCATGGGTTCGACGATCGTCGCCGCCAAACACAAGCATGACCCGCCCGACCTTGTGATCCGGCCCAACATCGCGATTTTTCGTATGCTCGACTTCTATCAAGCCAGCGCCATCCTGCGCACTGCGGATACGGTGAAGGAAGAAGTGAAGGAAAAGCTCGGCGCATTGCTGGCCTGAATCAGCGGCGCTCGCGGAAAAACTCCTTGAGCAACGCGGCACCATCCGCTTCCGCCATGCCGCCGTAAACCTCCGGCCGGTGATGACAGGTCGGCGAGGCAAAAAATCTCACGCCGTTGTCAACCGCGCCGCCCTTGGGGTCGGCTGCACCGTAATACAGTCTGCGAATACGCGCGAAGGCGACCGCACCGGCGCACATGGCGCAAGGCTCCAGCGTGACATAGAGGTCGCAGTCGTCGAGCCGTTCCGAGCCGAGCAACGCCGCAGCCCGCCGCATCGCTATGATTTCGGCATGCGCCGTCGGATCGCGGTCGGTGAGCGTGCGGTTGCCGGCGCGCGCCAGTACCTCGTTCCCGCGCACCACGACACAGCCGACCGGCACCTCGCCAAGGCCGCCGGCGGCGCGGGCCTCATCGAGCGCGATATCCATGAAAGTCGGCATGGTTCCTGGCCGGCCGCTCTGCTATCCCGTCGTCAGAGGTCGGAACTATGGACGGCAACGGCGAACAGCACAAATCCGGCGAACGCATCGCCAAGGTCATTGCCCGCGCCGGGCTCGCCTCGCGCCGCGAGGCGGAGCTTTGGATCGCGGCCGGCCGTGTCGCCGTCAATGGCAGGGCGGTCGCCTCACCCGCCCTCAATGTCAGCGAACAGGATCGCGTCACCGTCGATGGCCAACCGCTCCCGGAGCGCGAGCGCACGCGGCTTTTCCTCTATCACAAGCCGCGCGGGCTGATGACCACGCACGCCGACCCGCAAGGGCGCCCTACTATTTTCCAGCGCCTGCCGAACAACCTGCCACGCCTGATCAGCGTCGGCCGGCTCGACTTCAACACCGAGGGCCTTCTCCTCCTCACAAACGACGGCGCACTCGCGCGGGTGCTCGAACTGCCGGCGACCGGTTGGCTGCGGCGCTATCGCGTGCGCGCCCATGGCACCGTAACGCCGGCGCAGCTCGAAGCGCTGCGCGACGGCGTGACAATCTCCGGAATCCATTACGGCGCGATCGATGCCGCCATCGAACGCACCCAGGGCTCGAACCTGTGGCTCAGCTTCGCCATCCGCGAGGGCAAGAACCGTGAGGTGCGCAACGTGCTCGGCCACCTCGGCCTCGAAGTCACGCGGCTGATCCGCGTCTCATTCGGTCCGTTTCAACTCGCCGAACTTGCCGAGGGCGCCGTCGAAGAAGTGCGCACGCGGGTTCTGCGCGAGCAACTGGGGACCAAACTCGTCGGTTTGTCGCGCGCCGATTTTTCCGCGCCGACGATCGTGCGCGCTGCCCCGAAGCGCGACGCCCCGGTTGCCAAGGCTCCGCAAAAACCGGTTAATCACGCCTGGCGCGCGCACGAAGAAGAGCACCCAGGCAAAAAACTGCGCCGCAAGTATCATGGCGCGCGCCGCGGTGGCAAACAGCCTCCGCTGTCGGCATCGGCCGACAAGCACAGCGATGCGGTCACCGACCGCAAAGGCCGCTTCATCGCCGTCGAGCGATTCGGTCAAGCGCCGGAACGCGAACCGCCGGTCAGGGAAACCGACAAACGCGGCAGACACCGGCGGCGCGCGTCCGATCGCGCGTCCGGGCCGCGGCCGCGCGGACGGCGCTGATGCGGGTCATCGGCGGCAGCTTGCGCGGGCGCGCGCTGGCCGCACCGAAATCGCAAGCCGTCCGGCCGACCGCCGACCGCCTGCGCCAAGCGTTGTTCAATATCCTGGTTCACGCCTATGGCGATCCGGTCAGTGGCGCGCGCGTGCTCGATCTCTTCGCTGGCACCGGCGGGCTCGGCATCGAGGCGTTGTCGCGCGGCGCGGCCTTTGCGCTGTTTATCGACGACGGCGCCGAGGCGCGGGCACTGCTGCGTGAAAACACCACGTCGCTCGGGCTCGGCGGGACCTCGCGCATCTTCCGCCGCGACGCCACTAAGCTCGGGCCGGCGCATCCGGTCGAACCGTTCTCGCTTGCCTTTCTCGATCCGCCCTACGGCCGAATGCTCGCCGAAAAGTCACTCGCCTCGGCGCGTGGGGGCGCGTGGTTTACTCCCGACGCGCTGATCGTGGTCGAGGAAGCGGCCAAGTCCGCCTTCACTACGCCCGAGGGTTTCATGGAACTTGAACGGCGGCGCTACGACGACACGGAGTTCGTGTTTTTGCGCCTCGTTAATCCGGGTTGATGCCCGCGGCCTTGATCGCGGCGCCCCAGGTCTTGATCTCGCTTTCGACGAAACTCTGCAAGTATTGCGGTGTGCGATGCTCCGCTGGCGGCAGGCTGGCGCCGAGCTCGCGCAGCCGCTGTTGCACCACCTGCGTGTCCATCGCAGAAAGCAACGCCGCATTGAGCTTGGCCACGATCGGCGCCGGCGTGCCCTTTGGCAGGAACACAGCGTTCCAGCTATTGGCGTCGAAGCCTTTAAGTCCCTGCTCCTGCGCGGTCGGGATGTCCGGAAAGGACGGCGAGCGCGCGCTGCCCAGCACGGCAGGCGCCTGCACCTGATGGCCTTCGAGCTGGGCCATGGCAGTGGTGATGGTCGGACACATGAAGTCGATGCGTCCGGCCAACAGATCCTGCATCGCCGGACCGAGCCCGCGGTAAGGCACATGCGTAACCTCGACGCCAATGGCCACATCCAGCAAAGCGCAGGCGAGATGCGATCCGGAGCCGGTGCCCGGCGACCCGTACTGCATCTTGGCCTGGTTTGCCTTCGCATAGGCGATGAAGTCCGGCAAATTGGCCGCTGGTATGCCGGAGCGCGTGGTCAGGATGAGCGGCTGCTGCGCGACCAGCGCCACGGGTGCGAAATCGGTGGCGCCGTCATAGGGCGGCGTTTTGTGCAGGAGTTGCACCTGTGCGCTTGGCGATTCGCCGCCGAACAGAAACTGATAACCGTCGAGGTCGGCCCTGGCGATGCGCGTGCCGCCGGTCATGCCACCGGCACCGGGGACGTTCTCGACGATGACCTGCTGGCCAAGGGCTTCGGACAGGCTTGCGGCATAGACGCGTCCCAGCGTGTCGTACACGCCGCCGGGCGCGAACGGCACGACCATGGTGACCGGTCGCGTCGGCCAATCCTGTGCCCGCGCCAGCGCGCATGCGGCGAGCAACAGTCCGATAGCGGCGAGAACTTTTCGTCGGTCCATGGTGTCTTCCTCACCAATCAAACAGCCGCCGTGTTGGGCGTATGTTATCGCAATCCCATCATGCTCTAACGCCGCCCGAACAGCCGCTCGATGTCAGTGAGCTTGAGCTCGACATAGGTCGGCCGGCCGTGATTGCATTGGCCGGAATTCGGCGTCGTTTCCATCTCGCGCAACAGCGCGTTCATCTCTTCCGGCTTGAGGCGGCGGCCGGCTCGCACGGAGCCGTGACAGGCCATCGATGACGCCACCTGCATGAGCCGGCGTTCAAGCGGCAGGCTTTCGTCCCATTCGCTCATGTGTTCGGCGAGATCGCGCACCAGGCCCGCGCCGTCGATCTCGCCGAGCAACGACGGCGTTTCGCGCAGCGCCACCGCGCCGGGGCCGAAGGCTTCGAGCACGAGGCCAAACCGCGCCAGTTCGTCGGCGCGGGCGGCAAGGCGATCGACGTCGGCCTCGTCGAGTTCGACAATCTCTGGAATGAGCAGGATCTGCCGCGCGATGCCGGACTTGTCGATCGCCGCCTTGAGCTTCTCGTAGACGATGCGCTCGTGAGCAGCATGCTGATCGACGATGACGAGACCGTCGCGCGTTTGCGCGACGATATAGGTCTCGTGCACCTGCGCGCGCGCCGCCCCGAGCGGATGATCGACCGCGTCTGCCTCCGGCGCGGCAAATGCGGCCGCCACCGCTTCGGCGCGCAGATCGGCGGCGGGACCGCCGACATCGAACGCCGCCTGTTCGGCTTCCGCCAGCCCCGCGCCGTGCGCAGTCGAATACGGCCGTGCCGGCGAAGAACGCCAATCCCAACCGGGCGCGCCTGCGCCACCTTCTCCGTTGGCTGGAAAGGAAAAATGTCGGGGCGCCGGCCGAAACGCGGAGATCGTCGCGGTGCCGCCAGTGGTTGCGGCGCGAGTGCCATCGCGTGCAAGAGCGTTCTTCAGCGCGCCGACGATCAGAGCGCGCACCAGACCGGCATTGCGAAAACGCACCTCGGCCTTGGCCGGATGCACGTTGACGTCGAGTTCGCGCGCATCGAGCGTGACGAACAGTGCGACGAGCGGATGGCGGTCGCGCGGCAGGTAATCGGCATAGGCGCCGCGCACCGCCCCGAGCAGAAGCTTGTCGCGCACCGGCCGGCCGTTGACGAAGAGATATTGGCCGAGCGCATTGGCGCGCGTGAGCGTCGGCAACGCCGCGAAGCCTTCGATGGTCACGCCCTCGCGCTCGGCGGCGATCGCGACGGCGTTTGCGCGGAAATCCGCGCCGAGAATATCGCCAAGTCGGATGAGACGGCCGGTGGCGCCAGGCAGCGCGGCTGCAAAGCTCGCGGGCGAGCGCTCCTCGCCGGCCAGCGTGAAGGCAACATCGGGGCGGCTCATGGCGAGGCGGCGGACCACCTCCCGCACGGCTTCGGCCTCGGTGCGGTCGAGCTTGAGGAACTTCAGCCGCGCCGGCGTCGCATAAAACAGGTCGCGGACCTCGACGCGCGTTCCGGCCCCAAGCGCTGCCGGCTTAATGTCTGACTTGGCGCCGGCATCGACGTCGATCGACCAGGCATGCGGCTCGCTGGCGTGCCGTGTCGCGATCGACAACCGCGCTACGGCGCCGATCGACGGCAGGGCTTCGCCGCGGAACCCGAGCGTGCGGATCGAGACCAGATCGTCGTCGGCAAGCTTGGAGGTGGCGTGGCGCTCGACGGCAAGCGCGAGATCGGACCGCGGCATGCCTTCGCCGTCGTCGCTGACGCGAATGAGGCGTCGCCCACCGCCATCGGTGAGCACGTCGATGCGGCTGGCGCCGGCGTCAAGCGCGTTTTCCACAAGTTCCTTGACCACGCTTGCCGGCCGCTCGACCACTTCGCCCGCGGCGATGCGATTGACGGTGGCTTCGGAAAGCTGGCGGACGGGCATAAGCGACTCGATGGATGGCGTGCCGGAGTCTATCGATGCCAGCGGTCTAACGGGAGGTCCGTGCCGATTCCGTACCCGCTATTCGCTAGTCAAATGACGGTTTGGCGCGGCGTAAATGCTTGACGCCGGCGCGTCGTTTCTTGCCCTCGATGCGGCGCTCCCGCGAAGCTCTTGTTGGCCGGGTTGGGCGTCGTTTGACCGGTGCGACGGCCGCCTGCCGGATCAGGTCGAGGAGGCGCGCCAGTGCATCCTGACGATTGCGCGCTTGGGTACGGTGGCGCTGCGCGATGATGACAAGCACACCTTCATTGGTCAGCCGCGAGCCCGCGAGCCGCTGCAGCCGATCGCGCACATCGTTTGGGAGGGACGGCGAGTGCCTTACGTCGAAGCGAAGCTGCACCGCGGTGGAAAGCTTGTTGACGTTCTGCCCACCCGGGCCCGAGGCGCGCACGAAACTCTCGTCGATTTCGCGCTCGTCGATGGCAATGTGGGCGGTGACATGAATCATGACAGTATTCTGTCATGCCCCGCGAAAGCGGAGCATCCGGGAATTCCTGCTTCGGATTATACCTGAAATCTGCGGGTACCGCGTCAGCCGCCTGCGCTCGGCGCGGATGACGACGGCAAGACGTTCAGTGTGCCGTACCGGCAGTCGAAGCAAGCCCTTCTGGCTTGCCGACAACGGTGACCAAAAGGCCGCCGGCGAGCAGGCGCTTGGCGACCCGTTTGGCGTCGTCGATCGTCACCGCATCGATCATCCCCTGCCGCCGCGAAATGTAATCCATGCCGAGATCGTCGCGCTGCAGTTGCACGAGCAGTGCGGCGACTTTGCTCGACGTGTCGAGATTGAGCGCGAACGAACTGTTGAGATACGATTTGGCTTTGGCGAGCTCCTCGGCGGTGGGACCGTCGGTAGCGAGGCGATGGATTTCCTTTTGGACTATATCCAGTGTTTCGCTGGCACGATCGTCACGCGTCGCCGTCGCGCCGAGGAACAGCGCCGAGTGATCGAGCCAGAGCAGGCTGTCGTAGACTGAATAGGCCAGCCCCCGCTTCTCGCGCACCTCCTGGTAAAGCCGCGAGGAAAATGAGCCACCGCCGAGAATGTGATTGACGATATAGGCTGCCATGAAATCCGGATCCTTGCGGGCGATACCGGCACCGCCGAATTCGACCACCGCCTGGGGTACGTCGAGATTGACAACGATACGGTTGCCGAGGCCCTGCGGCGACGCGGCCTCGATCGGAATCAGGTCCGGCTGTGCCGGCAAGCCGCCGAACACACGGTCAAGCATGGTCTTTGCCGTCTCGGCGTCGATATCGCCGACGATGGCGACTTTGAGATTGCCGCGCGCCAGAACCCGCTTCACATAAGTCTTGAGGTCGTCGATGGTGATGGCGGGCACCGATTCCAGTGTGCCGGTCACCGGCCGGCCGTACGGATGACCGGCAAATGCTGTCTCCCACCAGCGCCGGTTAGCGATATCGCTTGGGCTGGTTGTCGCCCGGCGCAGCCCAGAGAGGATTTGCGCGCGATTGAGCTCGACATCGGCGGCATCGAAGCGCGGAGCGTTCAGACCGAGCCGCAGATCCTCGAACGCTTCGTCCCGGTTTTCGGTGAGCGTACGCAACGAGCCGTGAAGGCTTTCGCGGTCGGCGCTGAAGTTCAGCTCGATAGCCTTGCGCTCGAGCCGGTCGTGAAATGTCTTGGAATCGAAATCGCCGACACCGTCGTCGAGCAGCGAGGCTACAAGATCGGCCGTCCCGGCCTTGCCGGCAGGGTCCTGCACCGAGCCGCCCGTAAAGGAAAAGTCCACGGCGATCAGGGGAATTGCGGGCTCGCGTACCAGCCAGGCCTCGATGCCGCCGGGCGACACGACGCGCTCGATCGTGGTCGCCAGCGCCGGCGCCGCGGATACGGCAAGCGTCAGGAACGGCAACGCGATCGCGACAATTGCGCGCCGCGAGACTGTTTTGGCGCGCACGGGCGCGTCAGAGCGCAATGCAATCGTCACGAATGCTTCTCCTCGGACTGAAGACTTTTGACGAGATAGCCGGTCACCGAACGGCGGCGGTCGAGCCATTGCCGGGCGGCGTCTTGCACCGCGTCGGCAGTCACGGCGCGGATCTGATCGGGCCACGCGCGCACCATCGCAACCGTCTGGCCGCAGGCGATGGCTGCGCCGTACCATCGCGCCAAGGTCGCCTGGTTGTCCTGAGCGTAGACGGCGTCCGCTATCAATCGCGTTTTGGCACGACCGAGCTCGTCGGCGGTGATGCCGTGCGCGATAACGTCGCCGAGAACGGCGTCGATGCCGTCCTCGACCTGATGCAGCGTGACGCCGGGCTTCGGCGCGCCGTAGACTCCGAACTTGCCATAGTCGAGCGCGGTACCCGAGTAGTAGGCGCCGGCATTAAGCGCGATGGCTTTATCGACGACCAGCGTCCGGTACATGCGGCTGTTCGGACCGCTGCCGATGACATGGGCTAGCACATCAAGCGCCTCACTCTCGCCTGGCTTCGCAGTGGTTTCCGAGGGCACCAGATAATCGCGTGTAACGGTCGGCTGCTCAACTCGGGAATCGGCGAGAGTGACGGTACGCGGTGCCTCCTGGACCGGCTCTTTCGGCCGGTTGCGTGGAGCAATCTCGGCACGCACCGCAACTTTGCCGTAGGTCGCCTCGGCGTCGGCCTTTACTTCGTCCGCAGCGACGTCTCCGGCAACGATCACGACGGCGTTGTTGGGCGTATAGAAGCGCCGATAGAACGTCAGCGCGTCATCGCGCGTGAGCTGCTCGATTTCATGCCGCCAGCCGATGACCGGCCGGCCATACGGATGATTGAGGTAAAGTGCGGCATCCGTCTGCTCGCCGAGCCGGGCCGCCGGATTGTTGGCAACCCGCATGTTCTGCTCTTCGAGCACGACATTGAGTTCGGGGCGCACGACATCATCGGTCAACACGAGGTCCGTCATCCGGTCGGCCTCGAGCGCCATCATCTCCTTGAGGTGCTCGCGCGGCACGCGCTGATAGAAGCCGGTATAGTCGCTCGCGGTGAACGCATTTTCCTGGCCGCCGATTTCGGCAACATCCGCGGAGAACGCGTCGCCGGGATTTTTCTCGGTGCCTTTGAACATCAAATGCTCGAGGAAATGCGCGATGCCTGATTTGCCCGCGGTCTCATCGGCACCGCCGACCTTGTACCAGATCATGTGCGTGACGACTGGCGCGCGATGATCGGGGATTACCACGACTTCCAGACCGTTCGGCAGCGTGAAATCGGTGACGTCCGGCTCGGCGCTTGCAGGTGCCGCGCAGGCCACCCCGCCCGTGAGCACGAGCATGAGCATTAGTTTTTTCGACCTCGCCGATTTCGGCGAAGGCGCTTTGGAGAACAGCATGTTCGGCAACGGTCCTATCTCCGCGGATTCGATAATGCGCCCCGCCGCGCGTCCCGCGCCGCGACGGAATGCCGGTTCTTTACGCTTCAGTCGGTGTCCGGTCCGAGCGCGATTACCGCTCGATACTTGCGCTACCGAGTCGGTTCCACCCTATCGGCGACCGTCGGAGGCTTGTACTTCGATTCGGCCGGGCCGATGCCGTATGGCTGATCGGGTGACGGCGTCTGATATCCGGGCGGAGGGTCGGTCAGTGTTCCCCGCGGTGGTTCGCCGGTGAATGTCGCGTACTGATTTTTCTTGAACATCGCGCTCCAAAGGCTTTTCTTGGCTCCGTGGTCGCGCGGATCGACCATGTACCCATCGGCAGTAAAATCGCCGTCGCCTGAGGCATTCCCCCTGGATTTGCCGACTCTATCGAGCTCGCCGGGCTGCAGCGGGCGGGAGGACTCGATGACGCTGTCCTTCTGATACCTCGACTTATCGTCTTTCTTGGCCTGCTTTTTCCGCTCGATGTCGGCGTCTTTGGGCCAATTCGGAGCCGGCGGTGCGTTGCTACTTGCTGGCGGCGGCAAATCGCGCGTCGGCGGCACGACGAGCGGAGAGCGCTCGTTGTAATCGATGCCGCCGTAGGTGTCGTTTGCGTTCTTGAAGCCCAAAGCGTGCATGATCGAGCCGATCGCTGACGGCCCATCGCTATCCTGGGCCTGTGCGGCTGTAGAGGCGCCCACCATGGCGGCGGCCAGTGCGACGCCCAACGCTATCCGCGCCCATACGTTGCGGCCCACTCTGCGCCCGTGGATGTGATCGTGCGGCATACCCTCACCCCGAGGAACCGGATTGCGCTCATTCCGGAGGTCGCCGTAAAGCACTGACCCAACCCTCGTTAGGACGTTTTTATACGAGATCAGGGCGCTTTTACGGCGCTACCACCCCGAAGCGATTCATACAGGAGTCCAAAAACCCCTGCAACTATGGCCACATCGGCGAGATTGAAGACGTACCAGCGGAAACTCCAGGCGGCAGTCTCAATATGGAACAGCAAAAAATCGAACACGCCGGGCCAATGCAGCCGGTCGACCGCATTGCCAACGGCACCGCCAATAATCAAACCGAGGGCCACGGCAGTCATCCGGGATGAGGCACGCGCCAGCCAGACCCAGAGGAAGACCACCGCGACCACCTTGAATGCAAGCAATCCCCATTGCCCGAGCTGACCCTGCTGCGGGAACAGCCCATAGCTGATGCCGGTGTTCCAGGTCAGCAACAGTTCCACAAAGGACGTCAGCGACACCGGACCGCGGTCCGGCAAGTCGAGCGAATATACCAGCCAAAACTTGGAGGCTTGGTCGATGATGCAGGCGAGCACTGCGATTGCCAGACCCAACGCACTGAGCGGCCCCCAGGCATAGGCCCGCGCCGTATTGCTCCGGGCTGCGTCCGCCATAGTGAATCCCGCTTGCCCCCTACCCTGTCGCCTTGCGCATGGCTTGCCATTCGCGCAACGCCTGCGCGTCGCGCGGGGTGACGTCGGGATATTGCGGGTCGGTGCCGACTGACGGCGAAATTTTCCAGGAGCGCGCGCATTTCCTGCCCTCGGCGCGGCGCGGCTCAACGGCAACCAAACGTACGTCGTCGAGCCGGAACGCCTCGGACGGACCCTCGCCTTCCACCAACGTCGCCGCCGACGTGATGCACAGTTCGGCAAGATCGCAATCGACTGCGGCGGCGAACAGATCCGCATCCGCGACGTAGACGATCGGCGACGCCTCCAGCGAGGAGCCGATACGTTTGGCCGCGCGTTCAAGTTCGAGCGCGCCTGTGACGACGCGGCGAATGGCGCGCAGCTTGCGCCATTTCTCCGCCAGCGCGTCGTTGCGCCAGGATTCTGGCACGTTCGGAAACTGCTCCAGATGCACCGACAGCGCCGACAAATCGCGCGCGAGCCACGCTTCCTCGGCGGTAAAGCAGAGCATCGGCGCGAGCCAGGTCACGGTCGCACGGAACAGATGATCGAGCACTGTGAGACAGGCTTTGCGCGTGACCGACGAATACGGATCGCAATACAGCGCATCTTTTCGGATATCAAAATAGAACGCCGATAGATCGACAGTCATGAAGGCGCTAAGGGCCGCGAAAATGCGCTTGTAGTCGAACTCGGCGTAGGCCGCGCGAATTTGCGGATCGAGTTCGGCAAGACGATGCAGCATCAGGCGCTCGAGTTCCGGCATTTTTTCCGGCGTAACGCGGTCCGACGGCTGGAAATGCGCGAGATTGCCGAGCATCCAGCGCAGCGTGTTGCGCAGCCGCCGGTAGGTATCCACCGTGGTTTTGAGAATCTCCGGGCCGATGCGAAGATCGTCGGCATAGTCCGAAGCGCACACCCACATGCGCAGGATGTCGGCGCCGGAATCTTTGATTACATTCTGCGGCGCGGTGACATTGCCCAGCGACTTCGACATTTTGTAACCGGCCTCGTCGAGCACGAAGCCGTGAGTGAGCACGGCGTCGAACGGGGCGCGGCCGCGGGTGCCGCAGCTCTCCAGCAGCGAAGACTGAAACCAGCCGCGATGCTGGTCGGAGCCTTCGAGGTACATCACGGTCTCGGGGCTGCCATCGGCCTTGCGCTCGATGGCGGCGAGGGCTGGAAAATGTTTCGGGTCCTCGAGCACGAAGGCGTGGGTCGAGCCGGAATCGAACCAGACGTCGAGAATGTCGTCGACTTTCCGCCAGCTCTCGTTGGCGAGCTCGCCGAGGAAGCGCTCGCGGGCGCCCGGCGCGTACCAGGCATCGGCGCCCTCCGCCTCGAACGCCTCGATGATCCGGACATTCACCTCGGGGTCGTCGAGAATCTCGACCGAGCCGTCCGGCTTTTCCTTGATGAAAACCGTGATCGGCACACCCCAGGCGCGCTGCCGCGAGATGACCCAGTCCGGGCGGCTCTCGATCATGCCGTTGATACGGTTCTCGCCCTGGGCCGGCACCCACCGCGTCGCCTTGATCGCGGCAAGCGCGCGATGCCGCAGCGTGTCGCCATGTTTCTCGATGTCCTTGTCCATCGCAATGAACCATTGCGGCGTATTGCGGAAGATCACCGGCTTCTTCGATCGCCACGAATGCGGATACTGATGTTTGAGACGGCCGCGTGCGATCAGCATCCCGGCATCGACCAGGGCTTTGATCACCGCCTCGTTGGCATCGCCCTTCTCACCTTTATCGGTGAGGACGCGCTTGCCGGCAAAGCCGGGCGCCTGTTCAGTAAAGCGGCCGTCGGCGTCGACGGTGTAGGGAATATTGATATTGATGGCTTGCGCCGCAAGCTTGGCTGCATTCGCAGTCCAAATATCGAAGTCCTCGCGGCCGTGGCCCGGTGCGGTGTGCACGAAGCCGGTGCCGGCATCGTCCGTGACGTGGTCGCCGGCGAGAAGCGGAACGGTAAAAGCATAATCGCCGGCAAGCCCCTTCAACGGATGAGAGCAGGTCAATCCGTTTAGCGATTCTTTGACCTCCTGAACCCGTTTAAATGCCGTGACACGCGCCTGGCGGAAGACATCCATCGCCAGTTTGTCGGCGAGCACGAGCAGATCGCCCGGCTTCGCCCAGTTGTCGGTCGGCGCATCGACGATCCTGTAGAGTCCGTATTCGATCTTCGGCGAGTAGCTGATCGCGCGATTACCGGGAATCGTCCACGGGGTCGTGGTCCAGATCACGACGGAGGCGCCGGCCAGCGCGTGTCCCGTTGGGGAAATGACAGGAAACTTCACCCATATCGTATCGCTGGTGTAGTCCTCATACTCGACTTCAGCCTCGGCGAGCGCGGTCTTTTCCACCACGGACCACATCACCGGTTTCGAGCCGCGATAGAGCGTGCCGTTCGCCGCAAATTTCATTAGCTCGCGCGCAATCTGCGTCTCGGCCGCGAAATCCATCGTCGTGTAGGGATGCGCCCAGTCGCCGACGACACCGAGCCGCTGAAACTCGGTGCGTTGCACATCGATCCAATGCTCGGCGAACTGGCGGCATTCCTTGCGGAAGGCAACGAGCGCTGCTGCGTTCGACAGGTCCGGCTTCGGCTTGCCCTTGGCGCGGTAATTGTCCTCCTCGATCTTCCACTCGATCGGCAGGCCGTGGCAGTCCCAGCCCGGCACGTAATTCGAATCGAAACCGAGCATTTGCTGGCTCCGCGTCACCACATCCTTGAGGATCTTGTTGAGCGCGTGCCCGATATGGATGTTGCCGTTGGCGTAGGGGGGCCCGTCGTGAAGGATAAAGCGCGGCCGGCCCTTGGCGTCGGCGCGCAGTAGCTCATAGAGGCCAAGTTCCTGCCAGCGCTGGAGGATCGCCGGCTCCTTCTGCGGCAGGCCGGCGCGCATCGGAAAGTCGGTTTTGGGCAAGAACAGCGTTTCGCTGTAATCGCGCGCTTTCGCCGGCGTGTCGGTCATGCCGCGCCTTCTAACAAGCCGATTGCGGGGCGGAAAGGTCTCTCCTGCGTCATACCGCGCAGAACGCGGGGGAACGGCAGCTCCGATCCGGCGTTACCTCACACAGAAAATTCGGGGCCGAAGGCAGGGCGACGGAGTGTTTTGTGGAATATATTCGGGCCAAGCGCGAAGTCCGTCACGCGCTGGTGATTAGCGACCCGCAGCCGGTAGCCAACGTCACGAATGTATGGGTCTCTGCCGGTCAGGCGGCGACTATCGGCATATTCCTTCTATTGTTCGGCGCCTTCCTCTACCTCGGCCGCGCCATTCTGCTGCCTGTTCTCGCCGCCGCCGTCGTCGCTTTGACCCTGGCGCCGCTGGTCAAGGCGGCCAAACGCCGGGGCATTTCATCCTGGATCACCGCTCTCCTCATCGTCGCGTTTTGCTTTGGAGCACTCGGCTTGGTCGCCACCGCGCTCGCGGGTCCCGTGAGCGAATGGATCGGGCGGGCGCCCGAAATCGGCTCCATCATCAAGCAGAAACTCTCGGTGCTCGATCAACCGCTGGCTTCGCTGCACGAACTGGAGAGCAACCTGTTCGCCGGCAACGACGGGACAGTCAACGTATCGGCGCCCAATATGGTGTTTCCGGTGGTTGCCTTCCTCACGCCCGCGGCCGGTGAGCTGTTGCTGTTCTTCGGCACGCTGATGTTCTTTCTGGTCGGCCAGATCGAGCTGCGCACCAATCTTGTATCGCTGTTCGGAAATCGGGACGCCAAGCTTCGATTCTTGAAGATCATGCGCGATATCGAGCATAACCTCGCCGGTTACCTGACCGTCGTGACAATCATCAACGCCGTGCTCGGGATTGTCGTCGCCACAGGCGCGTGGCTCATCGGCTTTCCCAATCCGGCAATTTTCGGTCTGTTGGCGGCGCTATTGAACTATGTGCCCTATGTCGGACCCGCCGTCATGGTGGTTGCACTGTTCGGCGTCGGCCTCATCACATTTGAGTCCCTCGGCCACGCTGTCATTGCACCGATCGGCCTCATCGCGCTTACGACCATGGAAGGGCATTTCATCACGCCGACGATCGTCGGCCGCCGGCTTACGCTTAATCCGCTTCTGGTATTTCTGGCGCTCGCATTCTGGACCTGGATGTGGGGCCCATTCGGCGCATTCCTCGCCGTGCCGCTGTCGATCGTCGCGCTAGTGGTGGTCCACCATTTGTTTCCGGCCGAGGACGTCAAACTCCCCGACTGAACGCGGTTTTCCCGGGTTTGACATTAATCAATGGAACTTCTGCGGGCCTGACCGATTATCCGCGCAGCCGACCAATCCAGTGCACGGAGAAGATTCAGTGAATACCGCCTCCACTGCATCCAACAGCGCTCGCGAAACAGCCAAAGACGCCCGCGAGGGATTGCGCGAGGTCAAGAAGGCAGCGAACGAGACTTCCGGTGACATCCAGAGGGATCTGCAGGCGTTGCGCGACGATTTCGCGCGGCTTGCCGAGCAGGTCAGCGATATCCTCGCGAATAAAGGCAGCGCGGCGTGGAAGCGTGCACGGTCGAGCGTCAACGACGTCGTGGCCGGCGCGCAGGACAAAGGCCGCGAAGCAGCCGGAGCCGTGCGCGACGTATCCGATAATTTCGTCGAGGCAATAGACGAATCTATCGCCACCCGTCCTTACACCACGCTCGCAATCGTGGCAGCCGTGGCGTTCATCTTTGGCGCGACTTGGCGGCGCTGAAGACTTGCAGCCTTGACGACTTTATTGCGCTGACGTTCGGCGGCGCTCGCGGCAAAAGTTTTCGATACACCCTTCTGATCGGTGTTAGGCTGAATGTGCAAGGCTGCTGATGGCCCACCTCGGCGCCATGGCAGCGCAACAGACGCGGAACGAGCCACCCCGGTGTGGCTGGGGCCGACGTCGGTCATTTAAAGCATAGTCACAAAAAGCCTGTCCCGGATCTGGTCCGGGCCGGTTACCGCGTTCTCAGCGAGAAATATAAGGAATATACTTCTTTGCGGGCGCGCTTTCCGACCAACCGACTTCAGTCAGGAAATGCTGTCCGGCGCGACAAGGAACGGCCCAGTGGCGACGGTGCAACCCGTAGAGTATCTGCGTGCCAAGGTTGTGAGCCGCCGCTCACTGAAAATCAGCGACCCTCAGCCGGTCGACAGCGTCAAGACCATGTGGGCGTCTGCCGGTTCGGCCGCATCTATTGGTATCTTTTTGCTATTGTTCGTCGGATTTCTTTCCATCGCCCGGCCGATCCTGATGCCGATGGTGTTTGCAACCATCGTCTCGGTAACGCTGGCGCCGGCCGCCAAGGCGGCGGAGCGGCATGGCATTCCGCTGACGATCTCCGCCGTCGTTCTGGTCGGTGCATGCATCGGAACATTTGCGATCGCCGCGATCGAGCTTGCCGGCCCGCTCAGCAAGTGGATCAGCCGCGCTCCGGAAATCGGCGCCACCATCAAAACGAAGCTTGCCGTGTTCGATCAGTTTCTTTCGTCACTGCAGCAACTGGAGACGTCATTATTCGGAGGTGGCGGCGGTGCTGACGTCCATTCGGCGCCACCGAACGTCGTGATGCCCTTTTTCGACTTCGTTACGCCCGCCGCCGGCGAGATGCTGCTGTTCTTCATTACGCTGATCTTCTGCCTCGTCGTCCAGACCGAGGTGCGCAATCGCATCGTCGCAATGTTCAGCGATCATAGCGCCAAGCTGCGTTTCCTGAAAATCGTCAGGGACATCGAGAGAAATATCGCCGTTTATCTGACGGTGGTGACCTGCGTGAACGTCACAATCGGAATAATTGTCGGCATCGGCGCTTGGCTGATCGGATATCCGAGTCCGGAAATGTTCGGCATCCTTGCGGCCCTGCTGAATTACGTGCCGTATATCGGGCCGGCGATCATGGTCGTAACCTTGTTCGGCATCGGACTCGTCTCCTTTCCGTCGCTCGGTTATGCCTTGATCGGCCCACTCGCGTTCGTTGCGCTCACCACCGCCGAGGGTAACTTCATCACGCCGGCCGTTGTCGGCCACCGCCTCACACTCAACCCGATGATCGTCATTGTTTCGCTGGCTTTCTGGACCTGGCTATGGGGGCCGATTGGGACGTTCTTGGGGGTGCCATTGGCGATCATAATCCTGGTCATCATCCAGCATCTATTTCCGCATGAAGTGGTGAAACTTCCCGAATGAAGCGGCGTTTCTGACTATGGAGCGTGCTTGAGAGATTGACCAAAGGACTGCGCCGCTACAAGGTTTCGAATGTATGGAGCATACACATGAACACGACGTCCACGGCATCGCAGCACGCGCGTGAGACCGCCAAGGAGGCACGCGAAGGCGCACGCGAATTTCGCAACGCGGCGCACGAAGCCTCCGGCGACATCGAGACCGACCTCAAGGCGCTGCGTGAGGATTTCGCCAAACTCGCCGACCAGGTCAGCGACATTTTTACCAATCGAGCCGATGCAGCCTGGCAACACGCCCGGTCAAGCGTCGAGGGTGCAGTGGGCGAAGCCGAGGCGCAGGGGCGCGAGGCGATCGACGCGGTGCGCGAGGTTTCCGGCAATTTTGCCGATGCCCTTGACGAGTCGCTGAAGTCCCACCCCTACGCCACTGTAGCGCTGATTGCCGGCGTTGCGTTCCTGTTTGGCGCAGGCTGGCGCCGGTAAGATCGAGGCCGCCGGCAAGACGACCTTGCGAAACGGCGCCCGAACAACAACGAGGGCTTCATGCTCAAAAGCGTAATGCACGACATCAGCCTTGCAATCCAGGCGAAGAACGGCTTGACCCCCGCGGTTTTCACCTGCATGGCCTTGATCGTGCTTACGACGCTCGGTGCGTTCGCATTCCTCTGCGTCGCCGGCTACGACCGGCTGGCGTTGCAATTCGGCGGGGTCGACGCCGCCTTGATTATGGCCGTCGTGCTTGCCGCGGTTGCGCTATCCGGCATGATCGTATGCACGCTGATGCGTCGTCGTGCCCGGGAACGCGCCATTATCGAACGTGCGGCGCGAGCGCGAGCGTCATCCTGGCTGCTCGACCCGAAAATTCTTACAACGGCCGTGCAGATCGGCCGCTCGATAGGATTCGAACGCATCATTCCGATCGCGCTAGTCGGCATTTTGGCCGCGCAATGGGCTCGCGATCGGCGCGAACAGAAGCGCGACGGCGTGGAGTAGCCCTTTCCGTCAGATCGGCGGGAAAACATCGCCAGCGCGCGCCAAGGCCTGGCGCGCGCGCAGGCTGTCATCTTTCATCTGCCGTATCAGGGCATCGGTCGTAGCGAAGACCTGCTCGTCCCGGATCCAATCGATGAAGGCTACGTCAATGCTCTTGCCATAGAGATCGCCTGAAAAATCGAACAGAAACACTTCCAGCAAAACCGCGCCGGTATCGAACATCGGCCGCCGGCCGAAGTTCGCCACGCCATTGTAGCGGCGCTCGTCGACCGCCACGCGCACGGCGTAGATGCCGTGGCGCAGGCCGCAACCCTCATCGAGCCGGATATTGGCGGTAGGAAATCCGAGCTCGCGGCCGCGCTTGTCGCCGTCGATCACCGTTCCCGTCACGAACCACGGATAGCCGAGAAACTCGTCGGCTTCGCGGACTTTTCCAGCGGCAAGCGCTTTACGGATCGGGCCGGACGATACCGGCCGGCCGTTGTCCTCGAATCGCGGTACCACTTCGACGGCAAAGCCGCGTTTACCTCCCTCGGCCACCAGATAATCCGGCGAGCCGGCACGGTTCATCCCGAAGTGGAAATTAAAGCCAATCACCGCAGCGCTGACGGCGAAACGATCGACCAGTATCCGCGTGACAAATTCATCGGCGGTCAGCCTGGCCAAGGCGGCGTCGAAGGTCAGCACGATGGCGCCGTCGAGGCCGGTGGAGGCCAGCAGCCGCAGCTTTCCGGCTTCGCCGGTCAGCCGGAACAGCGGCTCGGTCGGATTGAAAAAAGCGCGCGGATGCGGCTCGAAGGTCAAGGCCGCCGTCGGCCGGCCCAGCGCCGCGGCACGTTCGAGTGCCGCCGCGATTACGGCCCGATGGCCGCGGTGGACGCCGTCGAAATTACCTATAGCGACGACCGCACCGCGCAAAGCGCCGACAGGCGTGTTGTCCCGCACGACGAGGAAGCTTTTCGCCGGCATCTGCCTTCAATGGTTAAGAAATCCAGGCAGGTTAGGTGCCGTGGCGGCAGCGGCAAAGTCAAGCACGGCGACTATCGGGGGTTGCAGCCCCGGAACCCCGCCGATCAGCGCGATTAACCCGATATCAAACACCGAAGAGTAGCTTTTTCGCCAGTGCGGGACCGGGGTAGGCCAGTGGGTGGCCCTGGCTCGCTTATCCGCGCAGAAAGCGCACCAGGAGCACAGCAGTGCCATGGCTCTCGATCCGTCAATGCCAGTGCTGGTGGTCGACGACTACACCACCATGGTTCGCATCATCCGCAATCTGTTGGGGCAACTCGGTTTTGCCGACGTTGACGATGCCAAGGATGGCGAAAGCGCCCTGATGAAGATGCATACCAAGCGTTACGGCCTCGTGATCTCGGATTGGAACATGGAACCGATGACCGGTTTCGACCTGTTGCGGCAAGTTCGCGCCGATCCGAACTTGGGCGAGATACCCTTCATCATGGTCACGGCCGAATCCAAGACCGAAAACGTGATTGCGGCGAAGAAAGCCGGTGTAAACAACTACATCGTCAAGCCGTTCAACGCGCAGACGCTCAAGGCCAAGATAGAATCGGTGTTCGCCGCGAAGGTCGAGCCCACGTCGGCTGAAGGCTGACGCGCCCTCTCCTCCATTACCATCTCAGCCCGCGCATCACCGCCTTCGGCATAACGCCGCCGGCGGCGAAGATCGCATCGAGCGCTTCGAGGTCAGGCGTGTCGCGGCCGCCGTATTCTTCGGCGTGAATGCCCGAGGTGACGAACAGGCTGTCGAGACCGAAGGCAGTGGCGCCTTTGAGGTCGGTGCGGACGGAATCGCCGATCGCGAGCGCGCGCCCTAACGGCACCGCGACGCCGCCGCGCGCCACCCGGGCTGTCGCCATCGCCGCCTGGTAGATCGGCGGGTGTGGTTTGCCGCAATAAAGCACCTCACCGCCAAGCGCCGCATAGGCGTCGGCCAGCGCGCCAGCGCAATAGACCAGCGCATCCCCGCGCTCGACCACGATGTCGGGATTGGCGCAGACCATGAACAACGAGCGCGCGCGCATCGCAGCCAGCATGTCGCGATAGCTGTCCGGCGTCTCAACGGTGTCGTCGAACAGGCCGGAGCAGACCACGTAATCCGCGGATTCCAACGGCGTGAATCTCACGTCGAGGCCGGTAAATATCGAGTGGTCGCGTTCCGGGCCGAGATGGAAAACCCTGTCGACGAGCCTGCGCTCGACAATGCCGCGGGTGACATCGCCGGAGCTCGTGATCGCGTCGTAAGTATCGTGGGGCACGCCGAGCCGGTCGAGAATGCGCTGCACGGCAATACCGGGCCGTGGCGCATTGGTGAGCAGAACAACCGTACCGCCGCGTGCGCGAAATCGCGTCAGCGCCTCGCAGGCCGGACCATAGGCGGCAACGCCGTTATGCACGACGCCCCAGACGTCGGAAAACAGCACGTCGTAGTTTCGCGCCAATGGCTCGAAATGTTCGAGAAATTCGGGCAAATTGCTTCCAAGCCTCGGCGCGCCAGGCGCGCGCGAGGTGCTTAGATTATTCGCGCCAAACCATCAACCGGCAAGCTCGGCGGCGCGTGCGTGAGCGGCAAGCAACGCCGGCAGCCGCGCCGGGTCGCCGCGCGCCATACCGCACTCGGTTCCGATGCCGTCGACGCGGGTGTGCCGGCGCGCTGCGGCGAGGCGCAGTTTGTCGCCCTCAGCGTCGTTGTGATGGATAAGGCCGAGATAAAGCGCCGTGCCAGGGCGCAGTTTCAGCTTTTCCAGTGGCGCGAAATACGCGTCATCGATGCGGCCCTTCGGCACCGGCAAATGAAAGAACTGGATGGTACGGCGCACCCGCGCCACGACGGCATTGACCATCTCCACCATGAGGCCGGCATCTTTGGGTTGAACCATATGCTCGTCGGCGGGACTTCCGTAGCACAGGTGATAACCGAGATCGATCTTGCTCGGCACGGCGTCGCCGATCTGCGCCAGTACGTCGATGCATTCGGTGCGGAAATCGACCGGGCCGGGCTCGTAATATCCCTCCCAGGCCAAGACTTCCTGACAGACGTCCCACTGGATGGCGATACGGTCGTTCGGCAAAGCCGCGGCGATGGCGTGGACCTCGCCGATGAAATGTTGAGTCAGCGCCGGCAGCAGTTTCGGCCGGTCGGCCGGCACCATGTTATTGTAGGTCGGCGCGATCGGCGTCGGGATGCTGATCTGGAATTTCACGCCCTCCGGAATGACGCTGTCCTTTTGCATGCGATCGAACACGGCGAACGACGCAATCGCCATATCGGCATAACCGGTCTTGAAGTCCTTGCGATTGGGCGTCGCGCCCGGCTTGATGCGAAGCCTCGGGATTTCGCGCACCACCTTGCCGTCCCATTGCACGAATTTGAACGGCGGCACGTCGGCTGCGAGTTCAATCGCCGGATTTTCCGCCAGCACGTCTTGCAGGAACTTGATCCAGCTTTTGCGGATACCGGTCTCGCCGTCCGGCAATCGCTGAACGTGACCGCCGACTGCGCCGGACAGCGTGCGAAACACGGTCTCGGAATCGGGCAGCGGAATGCTGCCGACAAAGTGTACGACTGGAGATTTGATCTGCTCGGCGGTCATGGCGTTTTTTCCTCCCGGGAGCACCGGTCCTTTGGCAAAATCATAGCCCGCCGCGGCGCCGATGTAACCCCGCGAGTTGATCGCAATTGCCGGGGCATGTATGGGGTTTAGCCCATACAGCAAACGATCGAGCCCATGCAATGCCGACAAGTTTCCGCCAGATCATCGACAAGGCCGTCACGGACAAGCGTTTTCTTGTCGTTCCCGGCGCCCATGACGCGCTCAGCGCACGGATCATTCAGAAACTCGGTTTCGAAACCTACTTCATCGGCGGATTTCCGGCGGTCGGCGCGCGCTATGGCGTGCCGGACGTCGGCTTGATGGGTTTCGGCGAAATCTCGGCCTGCGTGCGCGACATCATGTCGGCCTGCGACCTGCCGGCATTCGTCGATGGTGACGACGGCTATGGCGACGTCAAGAACGTGGTGCGCACGGTGCAGAGCTACGAGCGCATGGGCGTCAGCGCCATCCTCATCGAGGATCAGCAATGGCCGAAGCGCTGCGGCCACATGGTCGGCAAGAAGGTCGTGCCGATCGAGCTCGCCGAAGCCAAGATCAAGGCGGCGTGCGCGGAGCGGATCAATCCGGAAACCTGGATTCTCGGCCGCACCGACGCGCGCGCGGTCTATGACCTTGACGAGGCGATGCGCCGCGCCGAGCGGTTCATCCGCGCCGGTGCCGACGGCATCTTCATCGAGGCACCGCGCAGCGTGAAGGAACTGGAGCAGATCGGCAAAGCCTTCGACGTCCCGCAGATCTGCAATCCGTTGATGGGCGGCCACACCCCGATCCTTTCCATGGAGGAATTGGGCCAGCTCGGCTTCAATTGCGCCGTGCTTGGGCTCGATACCGTCATGCACGCGGCAAAGGCGATCGAAGCCGTGCTGGTCGACATGAAGACGGGCAAATTCGCCCGCCGTAACGACGGCATGGACTTCGAGGATTACAAGAAGCTCGTCGGCTACGATAAATGGGAAAGCATCGACGAGCGCTTTGCGCCGAAGCAGTAGCTGCCCCGGGGAAACAGCCATGCAGACGCCCGGCGCAGGCCGGGCATGACGTTTACGCCAGCGCCGGTTCGCGCTGCAGCGCCGTCGCATGCGCTGGGTCTTTCAGATTCAGGATGCGCCGCGCGTTGTCGTAAAACAGCTTTTGTTTGTCGGCCGCCGAAAGCTTGACGTCGTCGATCAGCTTCAGGCACGGCGCCGGGTCCCAACACGGGTAGTCGGTGCCGTACATGACGTGGTCGATGCCGTAATAATCGATCGCGAATTTGATGCCGGCGGAGTGCGGCGAAACCGTATCGGTGTACATACGCTTCATGTAGTCCTGCACCGGCCTCGGCAGTTTCGCCGCCTTGGAGTTCTTGTCCATCCGGCCGGCCTGGTACGGCAGCGAGCCGCCGGTGTGAGACATCACGATCTTCAGCTTCGGATGCCGCTCCATCAGACCGGAGAGGATGAGCCGCATCGCCGCGACGCTGACCTCGATAACGCGGCCGAGGCTCAGATGCAGCGCGCCGTCGTAGCCGTCGAGCATGTCCTGGAAGATGACGTCGGTGGGATGCAGGAACAGCGGCAGGCCGAGTTTCTCGACATGGGCATAGAATGGCTCGAGCCGCTCGGCATCGATGCGGGCATCGGCGCCGACGCTGCCGGGCAGATTGACCCCCATCAGGCCCAGACGATTGACGGCGTCGTCAACCACTTCGATCGCGGCACCGGTATCTTGCAGCGGCACCGCTGCGCTCGCCCACAGGCGGCCGGGATACTTCTTCTGCGCGCCGGCCATTTCCTCGTTCCACATCAGTGCAAAATCGCGGCCTTCGGACAGCGGCATATCGGAGAACGCAACCGAGAACGGACCGATCGAGCAGACGACATCGACCTGATGGCCGAGGCTGTCCATGTATTCGAACTGCTTGTCGAGGTCGAACCATTCGGCCCAGCTGTTGAGATGCTGGCCGGCCGCGGAGCCGCGCATATAGTCGTAGCCGCCGCGCTGGTTGACGCGGGCCTTGGGGAAATCCTGGCGCTTGCACAGCTTGTCGAAAATCGACCTTGGCCACCAATGGAAGTGCGAGTCGATAATGTGCATGTGAGACTCCCGGGAAACGGCCTGAGAATACAATGATTCTAGAGAGCCTGGCGTTCCCGGTCAACGAACCCGCTATCGCCATTTGCGGCTGGCACGTCAGCAGGCGCCGTTTCGCGGCCTTACCTGCCTGTTGCCAGTTCGCCTGAGACAGTATGTTCTGCCGCTGCCTTCCTAAAAGCCTTCCAATCCCAGCGAGTGTCAGAATCCGATCCGGGAGTAAGATCATGGCCTATCAGAACATGAAGCCGCCTGTCCTTTCGCTGGCTGAGCGCGATCGCCGCTGGGCAAACGTCCGGCGCTTGATGCGGGAGCGCGGCTTCGGAGGGCTCCTGGTTGCTGGCTTCCGCTCGCGTGAAATGTACGAGACTTATATCAGCGACGATTACAACGAAGGCTGCGTCATCTTTCCGCTCGAAGGCGACCCCGTTGTCATCACCTGGGCGTACTTGCGCGTGATGCGTGCGCGCTGGTCACGGGAACGCGGCGCGGCGCTGTGGGTCGACGATTACCGTGTCGCGACCAGCGGCGCGGGCGTTGCCGACGTGTTGCGTGAAAAAGGCCTCGCGGACTCGAGCCTCGGCGTCGTCGGCTTGAGCTCCCAGGCGCCGACGGAGATCTACGGCGCGATCCCGGCCAACTTCTGGAGCGAGATCACGGCGGCGCTGCCCAAAGCGCGCTGGCAGGACATTTCCGAGGAATTCAGCCATCTGATGCTGGTCAAAAGCGACGAGGAACTGGCGCAGGTCCGCTACGCCGCCCGCGCCGCCGAAGCCGCGTGCAAGGTCATCGCCGAAGTCGCGGCACCCGGCGTCGGCGAGGAGGTGGTGTTCGCCGAAGCGACCGCCGAGATGCTGCGTCACGGCATCGGCGTCCGCTATCCGGTGATTGTCATGAATTCCGGCCCGCACACGTTATCGTGGGGCCCGCCGCGCTGGACCACGAGCGGCGAGGCGCCACGCGTCCTGCAACGCGGCGATCTCGTTCAGTGCGAGCTGATGCCACTGTGCGGCAATCAGGAAATCCAGGTGCAGATGACAGTGGCGCTCGACCCGCTCGACGACACCAACCGCAAGTGCGAGCGCGTGGCGCTGGAGTCCTATGCCGCCGCCGTCAACGCGCTCAAACCCGGAATAACTTTCGCTGACATGCTCGCGGTGATGGAGGAGCCGCACAAAAAGGCGGGCTGTTGGGGCTACACGCCGCTGTTGCATTCAGTCGGGCCGCATTTCCTCGCCGGCCGCACCCAGGTCAACATGGATCAGGTCAACCTCGACGTGCGCTATGCTGGCGCCAATACGGCGCGCCAGCGTCAGGCCGTGTTGCAGCCCGGCATGGTGTTCGCGCTCGAACCCAACGCCTGCATCGGCACCCACCGGGTCAATATCGGAGGCACCGTGATCGTCACCGCTACGGGATGCGAAGAACTCAATCACATCCCGACCACGGTGACGCACAAGCAATAGGCCGGACCAGCCAGCGCCCGCGAACGTCGGGATTTGTGCCGCATGGCAATGCGCGGCGATTTCTGCAATGATTCTATCAACGACCGTCCGCGGGACGGCAGCTGCTTGGAGGAAGCGATGAGGCGAAGTCTCCGTGCCGTCCTGGCGTCACATCTGACAGGCGCCGCCGCGCTACTGGTCGCGGCGATGCTGGCGCCGGCGCAGGCCAACGAAACCCTTCGCGTCGCCAAGGTGGTACCGTTCGCCTGGACCTTCACCCCGCTCGATATCGGCATCCAGACCGGCATCTTCGCCAAGCACGGTCTCGACATCGAGGAATCATCCTCGGCCGGCGACGCCAAGCTGCAACAGCTTCTCGCCTCCGGCAGCATCGATATCGGCATCGGCTCCGGCCCCGGCATGGCCTTCATCGTCAAAGGCGTGCCGGCCAAGGCGGTCGCCGAAATGTACGGCGCGCCGCGCAACATGGCGGTGATGGTCGGCTACGACTCGCCTGTCAAAACAGTCGCGGACCTCAAAGGCAAGAAGCTCGGCTGCACCACCGTCGGCTCGCTCACCGACTGGATCGGCACCCGCATCAACCAGAAAGAAGCCTGGGGCAGCGGCGGCATCGTCATGGTTCCGATCGGCGGCATGCCGCCGGCGCGGGCCGCGATCAAGACCAACCAGATCGACGGCTATATCGGCGCGCTGGAAACCGGCTATGCGCTCGAGGAAGCCAAGGAATGGCGCGTCATTACCGACGCAACTCCGTTCGTCGATCATTTTATCACCCACGTCATCTTCGCAACCAATGATCAGATCGAGAAGCATCCGGACGCGGTGCGCGCGTTCCTGCAAGGCTGGTTCGAAACCATCGCCTATATGAAAACGCACAAGGCAGAGTCGGTCGCGATCTCGGCCAAGGTGCTTAACATGAGCGAGGCGGTGACCTCGCGCGTCTATGACGAGCAGATCGGCGCGTTCTCCGCCGATGGCACGTTCGATCCGCTGGGTGTCGCCGTGCTCAAGAAATCCTATATCGACACCGGCGTTCTCAAGGATGTCCCCGACGACAGGGAAATGTTCACGACGCAGTTCGTGCCGGTGAAGATCGGTCAGTAAAGGTCGTCAGCTACGCCCGGCAGCCCGCGCCAGTTGGGCGAGGAGGCCGCCGGCTGTGGTGCTGCGTTGGCCGGCTTCCACGGTCTCGACCTTGCCGGCATCGCCTTTCGGCGCGTCGCCGCCTTGCAGCGCTTCGGCACGAACCGGCCGCGGCGGCGAGAACAAAAATCCCTGGCCGAAGCGGACGTCGTAATCGAGCAAATCCACCACCGCGCCCTCGGCTTCGATTTTTTCGGCTATCAGATCGATGCCGAAGCGGCCGAGCAGGTCGGACATATCCGCCGGATGGATATCGGTCGAGGCGGCGCTGACCCGGTTGAGCAACAGCGCCGCCGGTACCTTGATGAAGCGGAAGCCACGCTCGTTCAGTTCGCGCGGCACGACACGCAGATCGGCAAGATTGTCCATGGAAAAACGGAAGCCGCGCTCGGCAATCGCGGCGAGCGCCTCGTGTTCCATCGGCCCCATGGCACGGACCGCGCTTTGGGTGAATTCAAACACCAGCGCCGGCGCAATCGCCCGGTTCGCGTCGATAAATTCGAGGAGTTGCGGGAAGCCCGCGTCCGTCAGCGCCGACGCCGAGAGATTGCAAAACAGGCCGATCTCGCGGTTTTTAAGCAGAAGCCGCCGCACCACTTGCACGCAGCGCAGCACCGAAAGCTTATCGAGCTTCGGCAGCAATGCGCCGGCGGCGGCAAACTGCAAAAAATCGCCGGCGCCGACCAGTTCGCCGCTGTCGGTCTTCAGCCGCGACAGCGCTTCGTAATAGCGCACCTTGCGCTGCGGCAACGTGACGATCGGTTGCAGGTAAAGCTCGAGCTTCATGCCGTCGATGGCGCTCGCAATCAGCGCCGTAACGCCGGCCCGATCGAGGCCTGCAAAAGCAGGAATCATGTCCTCGGCCGGCGGCGCCGCGGGCACCTCGCCGGCGGCGGCGACAACGCCCGCGGGAACAGCGACAGTTGCGTCCGCCGCGGCGGGCGTAGCCACGGCAGCAACTGGCGCCGGCGCAACGCGCGGCGCGGCGGCTTCGCCGGCGAGCCTTGCCTCGTGAGCCGCGACCTGGTCGGCGAGCCGCTTGACCAATGTCGAGAGTTCTTCGATTTCGGCGGCGAGCGGCTGCGCGGTCGCCAGCGCTTTATCGAGCATCGTGTCGACCTTGGTCTCCATGGTCGAAAGCTTCAGGCCGAATTCGGCAAGCTGGCGCGCTAGATCGGCCGAACCTCGCGACAGCGTGGCGATCTGATCGCTCACTTCCGAGCGGTCGCGGCTGCGTGCGGCAATGGCGTTATAGACCGCAAGCGCGGTGAGCACGCCGAGACCTATGAGGAACGATTCGGCACCGGTAAGGCCGAAGCGGAGATAGACCACAAAGCCGACCGAAGCCGCGATCAGCGCCATGCAGACAGCGATGAAGATGGCGCTGATGCGCACCATGCCTGACCCCGCTATGCCTCACGCCCGAATAACCCAACCCCACAGGCCTCATTACGGCCCATCCGGCATGATTCGTGCCGGACATTAGCAGTGTCCACAAGCGCCGTGACGCCGCAAGTGCGCCGGTATCCATGGCTAACCTTTTGACCGGCTTTTATAACGGCAATCATGACTGCGACCCATGAACCCGCCGCCACCGCCCAAGGCCTTGGCCTGATCGGCTGGATCGAAGGCCGGCCGCGGCACGCTTTCGCTGCGTTCCTCGCCCTGCATTTTACTTTCTGGACCGCGCTACCGGCACTGCTTTACGCGAATTTGCCGCTCGACCTGATCGAGGCGCTGACCTACGGCCGGGAATGGCAGCTCGGTTACGACAAGCTGCCGCCACTGCCGTGGTGGCTGGTCGAGATCATGCACCGCACGTTTGGCGTCGACGCCGCGTACTACGCGCTGGCGCAACTGGCCGTGATCGTCGCTCTCGTGGCGGTCTGGGCGACGGCACGGCCGCTCGTCGGCGCAACCGGTGCGCTGGTCGCGGTGCTGATCATCGACGGCATGCATTATCTCCAGTACACCGCTGTGAAATTCAATCACGACGTCATCCAACTGCCGTTCTGGGGCTTGGCCGGTTACGCGTTCCATGCCGCGCTCAAACGCGGCCGCACCAGGCACTGGCTCCTGCTCGGCTTTTGCCTCGGCGCCGCATTGTGGGCGAAATATTTTGTCGTCGTGCTTGCCGCGCCCTACGCGCTGTTTGTCCTGCTCGATCGCGAGGCGCGCCGCGCGCTGGCGACGCCGGGGCCTTGGATTACGCTGATCGTCGCGCTCGTGATCGCAGCGCCGCACGTGGTCTGGCTGTTCAAGACCGATTTCCTGCCTTTCGCTTATGCCGAACATCGCGCTTCGGCCGTGCGCGGCTGGTTCGACCACATTTTGCACCCAGCGGTGTTCGCCGGCAGTCAGATTTTTTTTCTGTTGCCGTCGTTCTTTATCGCCTCGGCGCTGTTTTGGCCGCGACAACAACATGCTCACCTCTCCTCTGGGGTGAGCGAAAACGCGAGCGACGCCTTCGATCGCCGCATCGTGACGCTGCTTGCGTTTGGGCCCGGCCTGACCATGATCCTGCTGACCGCCGTGAGCGGCCGCGGCACATTTGCGATGTGGGGCTATCCGCTCTGGCTTTATGTCGGGCTGTGGATCGTGCTCAAAGCTCCGGCGCACATCGACCGCAGTCGCCTCACCCGTGTCGTCGCCGCCTGGGGCGCCGTATTCACGATGTTCGTGATCGTCTTTACCGTCAATTACACGGTGCTGCCGCTGGTCGACCACCGCTACCGCGCCGTGTTCTTTCCGGGCGACAAGCTCGGCGCCGAGCTCACGGCACGCTTTCGCGCCGCGACCGGAAACAAGCTCGATTATGTCGTCGGCTCGATGTGGGATGGCGGCAATCTCGCTCACTATTCGGCCGATCAGCCGCAGGTACTGATCGACGGCCTGCCGGCTCGCGCGCCGTGGCTCGACCTCAACGATATGCGCAGAAAAGGCGCGATCGTAGTGTGGACTGAAGATGACACCGCGCGCCTGCCGGCGGAATTCGCCGCCATCGCCGGTAACGCCCAAATACAGCCGCCGTTCGATCTGCCGATGCGCCGCGGCTATGGCGAAGTCCATGTCGGCTGGGCAATCCTCAAGCCACAAAGTGCCGAAGCGCATTAATCCGCTGGATTTGGCGAAGGTTGTCGAAGTTGAAAATCGGGCACCGCGTGATCGTCCGGAATGGCGTCATGTCACCGCTTTGATCGCCCGCCCGACCTTCTCGAAAATCTCGCCGATCTGCGCCTCGCTGACGATCAAGGGCGGCGACAGCGCCAGCGTGTCGCCGGCGATGCGGACCATGACGCCGGTTTCATGGAAGGCGCGCGCCATGACGTCGTAGGCGCGCTTGCCGTAGGCGCCGGGGCGCGAGGCGAGGTCGATCCCGGCGGCGAGACCAACGGTGCGGATGTCGAGCACGCCGGGAAGCGCCTTGAGCGTCATCGCCGCGTCGGCGAAATGCGGCTCGAGCGCCTTGGCGCGGGCGAACAGCTTTTCGTCGCGATAAAGATCGAGCGTTGCAAGACCGGCGGCGCAGGCCAGCGGATGCGCCGAATAGGTGTAGCCGTGGAACAGTTCGATGACATGCTCTGGCCCGCGCATGAAGGCGTCGTAAATCCCCTCGCGCGCGATCACGCCGCCCATCGGCACGCTGCCGGACGTGATGCCTTTGGCAAAGACGATCATGTCGGGGGTGACACCGTAGCGTTCGGCGGCAAAGGCATAGCCGAGGCGGCCGAAGCCGGTGATCACCTCGTCGAAGATCAGGAGAATGCCGTGACGGTCGCAGATCGCGCGCAGCTTTTCCAAATAGCCCTTCGGCGCCGGCAGTACGCCGGTCGACCCCGACATCGGCTCGACGATAACGGCAGCGATGGTCGATGCGTCGTGCAACGCGACGATGCGCTCAAGATCGTCGGCGAGATGAGCCCCCCAGTCAGGCTCGCCTTTGGTGAAAGCCTGATGCTCGCGACTATAGGTTGCCGGCAAATGATCGACACCGGCGAGCAAAGCGCCGAAATGCTTGCGATTGGCGACAATGCCGCCGACCGAAATGCCACCGAAGCCGACGCCGTGATAGCCGCGCTCGCGGCCGATGAGCCGCGTGCGCGACGCCTCGCCGCGCACATTGTGGTAGGCGAGCGCAATTTTAAGCGCGGTATCGACCGCTTCCGAACCGGAATTGCAGAAGAACACGCGGTCGATATCGCCGGGAGCTAGCGCCGCAACCCGGCTTGCAAGTTCAAAACTCTTCGGATGAGCGAACTGGAACGCCGGCGAATAGTCTAGTTCCGCCGCCTGTTGCTGGATCGCGGCGACGATGGGATCGCGGTTGTGGCCGGCGTTGCAACACCAAAGTCCTGCCGTGCCGTCGAGAATGGCGCGCCCTTCCGGGGTGTAGTAATGCATTTCCCTGGCACGCGCGATGAACCGGGGCGCGCGTTTGAAATCACGATTCGGTGTAAACGGAACCCAAAATGCTTCCACGTCGTTGGGAATATTGGTGGGGACCGCGGTGTTATGCTTATCGGTGACTGACATGGATAGGGCCTCCATGTGGTTGCGCGCCGAAAGCGGCACAGTAAGCTGCAGCTGTATAGAGGTGGCAAGCTGGCCTGACCCTATAACGCGGCAAGTTTTCATGAAACTCCCACGAGTGCCTATGAAATCTTGCAAAGGCGCCTCTGATGGGAATTTTATCCGATGGCGCTGGCGAAAAAGCGTGCGGAACAAAAGAAATCAGCCTTGAGCGATAGGATCGTCGTTTCGCCTCGGACCGGCGGCAAAGGCACTTCAATTGCACGAGTTGCCGCCGATCAAACCATATTCGTGCAAGGCGAGCCCTGTGACGCTCTTTACTATCTCAAGACCGGAGTCGCCAAAGTCACTGTCACGTCCGAATCGGGACAGGAAGCCGTTCTCGCAATAATCGTTTCAGGCGACTTTTTTGGCGAAGGATGCATGCTCGACAATTCGTTGCGTGTGGCAACCGTGACGGCGATGACAGAATGCACGATCGAGCGGATCGAAACCGCGGAGACGAGACGAAGGATTCGCAATGATCCGGCATTTCTGAAAAAATTCGTCGACTTCCTGGTGAGACGAAATCGCCGGTATCTGAGGAACGTCAGGGACCATCATTTTCATTCAACCGAAAAGCGTTTGGCGCGTACCTTGTTGCTCCTGGCGAAGGCTGACAACAACGATTCGGCTGCGCTTGCCCGCCTTCGTCAGGAGACCCTGGCGAGCATGATCGGCGCCACGCGTTCACGTGTGAATTTCTTCATGAATAAATTCAGGCGCCTCGGCATGATTGAGTACACGGGAAATCCGGACGACAAGCTGGTGGTACACCGCTCACTGGCCGACATTCTTTCGGCCGATTGAAAGATCTTCTCGCGAATCTGCCGCAGGGACGCCGGGCTTGTCGCCGGGTTTTCGTCCGTAGTGAATCGGCGGCGTGTCCGTTTTTGGACACTCCGGACAAAGCTCGGCTGTCATAGTTTTTAGCTACGGGCGATTCGCCTGCGAGACGAGCAAAAAGTCAATATCAACAGATGAAAGCTGTGAAATCTGCCCAAAATGAGCCGGAAGCTGCAGCTCATGATTGAGGCAGGCGGAGATGTCCGCCAAAGCACCATGGAACGCGGCCCCGCGCGCGAGACGGCGGACATTGAAATCCGTCATCAGCTCAATCGCATTCTGGCAGCCGCGGAATTCAAGGAGGCGCTGCGGCTCCGAAGCTTTCTCACATTTGTCGTCGAGACGGCGCTTGCCGGCAAAGCCGACCGCATCAAATCCTACACCATCGCGGTCGAAGCATTCGGCCGCGATACCGGGTTCGATCCGCAGGCCGACCCGATCGTGCGCGTGGAGGCCGGGCGGCTGCGGCGGGCACTGGCGCAGTATTACGCCCTTGGCGGCCGCGACGACCCAATGGTGATCGAACTGCCGCGCGGGAGTTACGTTCCGAGCTTCCGGCACCGAACTCCTCCGCTTGGTTTGCGCAAGCCGCCGTTCTCCGGCCGCCGCGCGCTTTACCGGATGGCACGGCTTCGGCTGGTCGCACTGATCGCAAGCGTGGCATTCGTCGTTTCGCTGATACCCAATTTTGTATTGCTGACTTGGCAGAACGTGAGCGATAGGACGGCGGCGACCGCCCCAACCTCCGCCGGCAATCCGGTCCGGGTGTCTGACGCCATCGTGCCGCAGCTCTATGTAGAGCCCGTCAACGTATCGGGCGTGCCGCTGTCGAATTCGATCTCATCGAGCATGTTCCGCAAGCGCATTATCGATGCGCTTGCCCGATTCGACGATTTGACCATCGTCGCCGAACAGCCGCAGGGGGCATCGGCGGCTTATAATCTCGCATCCGGCGTCCACTATTACCCGGACGGCGCGGCTGGCGTTGCGATCTCGGCAAGCGACTCCGCGGATGGCGCGATCCTCTGGTCACAGAACTTCGAGGATCGCGTCCACAATCTCGTGCCCGATGAGAAAAAAGGCCACATGGTCCGCGAAATGACTGCGACGCTGCTCCAGCCTTTCGGCGTCATCGCTTCGCGCGAAGTAATCAAGCGCGCCGGCAGCGACAGCATGGACGATCCTTATCGCTGCGTTCTCGACAGCCATGACTATTTGCGCAGTTACGCCCTGAGCAAGCGCGCACCGGTCGCGGCTTGCCTCAAAGTCGCGGCTACCAAGTCGTCATCTTGGGTCAGCCCGCTCGTCCAGCTCGCGCGCGTCGATGTTCGCGACTACCAGTTCGACGTTACCGGCGCGCCGGGCGAGGCGCCGGCGCTGGACCGCGCTTTCTCCGCAGCCAATCAGGCAATCGAAATCAAGCCCACCAGCGCCGCGGCTTTCAATGTTCTTCAGGACGTGCTGCTGGCCCGCGGCGATATCCTCGGCGCCAGAAAGGCCGGCGAGATTGCAACAGGGCTCAATCCATACGATCGATTCGTGGCAGTCGACCGCGCATTGATGCTCATTTTGCTGGGTGAGATCGAAGACGGCCTAGCTCTGATGCAACCAATGACATCGGGTAATCCGATCCTGCCCTCACGCCAGCGTTTTGCTCTGGCGCTTGCCGCTTACCTGCGCGGCGATCTACGCGGAGCGTTGGCGCAAGCCGGTGCGACGACGGGCCCGCTGTTTCCGCCGACCTTGATGCTGCAAGCCCTCGTCGCAGCCAGGCTCGGCGACTACGCCGGCGCCCGCCCAATTCTCGATCGCCTCTATGCCGCATATCCGGCCTGGCGGACGAACCTTCGCGACAGCATCCATCGCTTCCTGCCCGATGCCGGCATGGTCGACCGCATTACCTCGGACTTTAAGGCTGCGACCGCCGACGTGGCGCTATAGGGCGCATATCTCCGGTACTTGCTTAGTCCGTTGCCCTGCCCTTTGCAGGGCCGAATCTTGTACCGTGCTTGCTGCTTCCGGGCGCGGCTGCTACCACCGCGCCGTTTCGACGCAACACGCGGCAAGACCGGAAAAATGGCGGACAAGTCCGACAAATCAAACAAGATCAAGGCGCGGCTGCCGCGCGGGCTCGCCGACCGCACGCCCGGCGAACTTGCGGCGACGCGCGCCATGATCGAAAAAATCCGCGCGGTCTATGAGCTTTACGGTTTCGAACCGGTGGAAACGCCGGCTATCGAGTACACCGACGCGCTCGGCAAATTCCTGCCCGACCAGGACCGGCCGAACGAAGGCGTGTTCTCGTTCCAGGATGACGACGAGCAATGGCTGTCGCTGCGCTACGACCTCACCGCGCCGCTGGCGCGCTATGTCGCGGAGAATTTCGATGCGCTGCCGAAGCCGTACCGCTCCTATCGCTACGGCTATGTCTATCGCAACGAGAAGCCGGGACCGGGACGGTTTCGACAATTCATGCAGTTCGATGCCGACACGGTTGGCTCAGCCTCGCCCGCAGCCGATGCGGAGATGTGCATGATGGCGGCGGACACGATGGAGGCGCTGGGCATTCCACGCGATGCTTACCTCGTCAAAGTCAACAATCGGAAAATTCTCGATGGAGTTCTAGAAGCCCTGGGACTTGGTGATGATGAGAATTCCGCAAAGCGGCTCACAGTGTTACGAGCAATCGACAAGCTCGATCGTCTAGGTGCCGGTGGAGTTAACGCCTTACTCGGTGAAGGACGGAAAGATGAAAGTGGTGACTTCACGAAAGGCGCTGGGTTAAATCAAGATCAGAGACGTTCGATTCTCGATATGTTTGGCACGGCGATCAGCATCACGCGACACAATCCTGATGGCAGCGGCGGACACAGTGACCTTGACACAATTAAGCATCTGCGAGCCCTGTTTGATAACTCACGCTACCACGAGGGCTTAGACGAATTAGAGCAGATTGTCGTGCTCAATATCTCTGGTGGGTATGGAACCGATTCAGCGAGTACGCCTCGCATTATTGTTGATACATCCGTCGTCCGCGGCCTCGAATATTACACCGGCCCGGTTTTCGAGGTTGAACTGACATTCCCCACCGACGGTGCCGCTGGTTCGCCGCGTTTCGGCTCTGTCGGGGGCGGCGGGCGCTACGACGGCCTGGTGTCGCGCTTTCGCGGCGAGCCGGTGCCGGCCACGGGATTTTCCATCGGCGTGTCACGGCTCCTCGCCGCACTGGAATTTCTCGGCAAGGTCGATCTGAAAACCGAACAGGGTCCGGTCGTCGTCACCGTGTTCGATCAGGACCGCATCGCCGACTATCAACAGATGGTCGCGCGACTGCGCGCTGCAAACATCCGCGCCGAGCTTTATCTCGGCTCCGGAAAGTTCGGCCCGCAGATGAAATACGCCGACAAGCGCAATGCGCCGTGCGTCGTCATCCAGGGCTCCGACGAAAAGGCCAGAGGCGAGGTCACCATCAAGGACCTGATCGTCGGCGCCGAGCTCGCCAAGCTGGAAAAGGGCCGCGATGAATATTTGCAAAAGCAGGCCGAGGCGCAGACTTCGGTGCCGGAAAGCGATCTGGTCGCCGCCGTGCAAAGGGTGCTCACCCGCCACAAGCCGGCGCCGCGGTAAGCTTCTGTCATTCCGGATCGCCGCGAGCCCGGCTCCGGAACGACAGTGCTAGCCAAGGAATTTCTTTGCCGGTAAGGTGTTGGTTGTCCAGGCGTAGGTTTGGGATCGCAAGGGGCTATGCGCAAGGTCTACCGTGAGCGGCGATTAGGGCGGCGCATCGTTGCGCTGGTCGCCGCATACGCGATCGCGCTGTCCAGCCTGCTTGCGAGCTACGCCGCTGCTCAAGCCGCAGGCGGCACCGCCGGCGCTCCGGCCGGCATCATCTGCCATACGCTTCTCGCAGACCAAGCGCCCTCCCCGACCGGCGATCAAACCAACGGCGATCACTGTGCGAACGATTGCTGCGTCGGCTGCCTGGTGCTGATGGCGGCGCTGCCGCCGCCTCCGGTCACGGTCGCCGGCGCGCTGCGATCCGCCGGCCGGCCGTTGCGGCCGCAGGCTATTGCCGCAGCCACTGCCGGCCATGAGACCAAGTCCCACCGCTCCCGAGCGCCTCCGCTGACGGCCTGATGCCCGTGCTGGCCGCGACCGCGGCCGTCTGTCGCTCACGCTCCGGTGGAGAATTATCATGCCCGGCAATCCGTGGTGCTCGCGCGCCGTTGCGCTCGCGCTGCCGTTCCTCGTGCTGCCCTGCTCGCAGGCGTTCGCCCATTGTTTCGTGGGCGCGCGCTTTTTTCCCGCAACGCTCGCCACCGACGATCCGTGCGTCGCCGACGAACTGTCGCTGCCGACAATCCAGTGGTCGAGAACCGCCGACGCGCCGCCGGCGACCGAATGGGATGTCTCCGGCGAACTGTCGAAGCGCATTACCGAGGATTTCGGCATCTCGATCGGTGAAACCTGGACGCAGATCCATCAACCGGGCGGCTTCACCATGGCGGGCTTCGCCAACCTCGAAACCACGCTGCAATACCAGTTGCTCAAAGACGGCGATCACGAACTGGCTATGCTGCTCGGTTTGATCGTCGATTGGGGCGGCACCGGCGCCAGCAACTCCGGGATCGGCACGCCTTACAGCGTGCTCACACCGACCTATTACTTCGGCAAGGGCTTCGGCGACTTGCCGGACAGCGCTGGCTGGCTGCGCGCCTTCGCGGTAACCGGACAGGTGGGCTACGAAATCCCGAGCCGTTCGTACGACCTGGTGGCGGGCGCTCCCATTCCACAGGTGCTCGATTGGGGTGGATCGATCCAGTACAGCATGCCGTACCTGAAGTCCGAAATTCAGGATTTACAGCTCCCCGACTTTATCAACCACCTGATCCCGATCGTCGAAGTCGATATGCAGACGCCGGTGGCAAACAACTATGGCAGCAGCTTCATTACCACCGGCACCATCAATCCGGGCGTGATCTGGGTTGGCAGCTACTTCCAGGTCGGGCTCGAAGCGCCGATCCCGGTGAACGGCGCTAGCGGCCATGGCATCGGCCTGCTCGGCCAACTGCATCTTTATCTCGACGACATGTTTCCCCGGACCGTCGGCCAGCCGCTCATTGGCAAATCCGCCCCTCCGCAAAAGCTCAACTTCTGAAGGTCATGTCATGCGCACTATTCTTGTCATCCTGTCGTTCTTCACGGCCGCACTCGCAGCACCTGCGGCGCTGGCTCACGCCTTCCTCGATCACGCAAGCCCGCTGGTCGGCTCGACAATACCGGCCGCGCCGCACGAGGTGACGCTGTGGTTCACGCAGAATCTGGAACCGGCCTTCAGCACCGTTGCGGTAACCGACTCCAGTGGCGCCCGGGTCGATCAGGGGAAAGCCGATGTCAGCGCCAACACCATGCGCATTGCGCTCAAGGCGCTGGGCCGGGGCACCTACAAGGTGCGCTGGCGCGCGCTGTCGGTCGATACCCACACCACGGAAGGCAGTTTCGCGTTTCATGTCGGGGGCCAGTGAGCGGCGGTCCCGGCGCATTCGGGAGACGGCGGCATGTCTAATCCGCTCATCTACGCGCGCGCCTTTCATTTCGCGGCAACGCTGCTGCTCGCCGGGGTCATCTTCTTCACCGTGTTCGTCTCCGAACCGGCGTTTCGCGCGGCCGGCGCCGACTCTCGCGTCGTCGCGGCCGTACGGCGGGCAATTCGCAGGATGGCGTGGAGCGGGCTCGGGCTGGCCGCGATCTCGGGCGCGACCTGGCTCGTTCTGACCGCGGCGGCGATGAGCGATGTGCCGCCGGCGCAGATCATGAGCGACGGCGTGCTCGGAATCGTTCTGACGCAGACGACATTCGGCCGCGCATGGCTGATTCGTAGCGTGCTGGCCTGCTGCCTCACCGTGACGCTTGCACCATTCCTCGCGGCGCGAACCGTGCGGCACGTCGGGCTCGATGCCGCCGTGACAGTCATGGCGGCGGCGTTTGCCGGCGGTCTAGCCTGGGCGGGGCACGCCGCCGGCGGCCTTGGCTTCGAAGCGATTATCCATCCCGCTGCGGATGTCCTGCATCTGGTTGCTGCGGCGGCCTGGCTCGGAGCGCTCGTGCCGCTTGCCGTTTTGCTGGCGGCCGCAGGCGCGGAACCGACCGCACTGGATGTCGCACGTGCGGCAACATTGCGCTTTTCGATTGTCGGCATGTTTGCAGTTGCGACCCTGCTGGCGTCCGGCATCGTCAACTCATGGTACCTCGTCGGCAGCATAGCTGCACTGCTCGGGACCCTTTACGGTAAACTGCTCCTGTTGAAGCTTGCGCTGTTCGTCGGCATGGTTTCCATCGCGGCCTACAACTGGTCGCAATTGACGCCAGCCCTCGTTGCGAGCGGAAGCATTGCGGCCGCGCAAACGGCGCGGCGCCGGTTGTGTCGCAATGCCGCAATCGAGGCCAGCGCCGGGGCGTTGATCATTGCCATTGTGAGCGTGCTTGGAACGCTTGCTCCGGCAAACCACGCCAATCATCACTCAACCTCCGGCCCAGTGCCTGCCGATGCCGCTTTTCAGCACATCCATTCCGAAAGTGGCATGGCCGACGTCATGATCGAGCCCGGCCGCATCGGCTCGGCGCGCGCGACGATCCGGCTTTGGAATGACGATCTCGAAACGCTTCCCAGCCGATCGGTCACGCTGACGTTGACCGCACCCGCGGCCGGAAGCAAACCGGTAACGCGACCCGCAGTGCAGCAACCCGATGCGGCATGGATCGTCGATGGAATTCAGCTTCCGGAATCAGGCAACTGGACCGTCGAAGTCGACGCCGTTCTCGGAACAGGAAAACGGCTTGAACTGTCCGCACCGATCGTGATCGATGCGAAATGACGGATGGGCCCCAGGCCGCGCGCTGGCCGCCTCAGGATGTCGGCGTCGGGGCGATAAGCTTCTTCAACTTGGCGACCGCCGATGCGTCGTCCTCCTGATAGGCAATGATCGTATCGAAGGTGCCATCTGCTTCCATCAGATAGGTGACGGTGGAGTGATCCATCACGTAGGTACCGTCGTCCTGCGGAATTTTCCTGTAGTAAACGCGGTATTCCTTGGCGATCCTAGTGATCTCCTGCGGTGTGCCGCTGAATCCGCGAATGTGGTGGTCGAAGGAAGACAGATACGTGTGCATCAGCTCCGGCGTATCCCGCTCCGGATCGATGGTCACGAAGACGTAGTTAAGCTTGTCGGCATCCGGGCCGAGCTTCCCGATCCAGCGTGACAGATCGAGAAGCGTCGTTGGGCAGAATTCCGGGCAGTATGTGTAACCGAAATATATCGCGTACGGCTTGCCAGCGAGCGTTTTGTCCGTGACCGGCGCACCGGTATCGTCCACGAGCGTAAAGGAGCCGCCAATGGAGGCAGCCCCGCCGACATGCCCGGCCTGCCGCGCCGCGAAGATGACAATGACCAACAGCGCGGCGACGGCAAAGCCGGCGAGGCCGGCTATTGCCGTGAGCAACCAGTGACGCGCGCGCATCACTTCATCTCCATATTACCCATGCCGCCGGACTTGCTGTCCTGCATGCCGCCCATACCGCTCATTCCGCCACCCCTGTCCTGCGTGGCATTCATGGCCTGTACCGGCACGGTGACGGAAATATTCCCCGCTTTCGCGAAGGTCAGCGTGAGAGGGAATGTTTCGCCGGCGGTCAATGGCTGCTTCAGGCCGATCAGCATGACGTGGTAGCTGCCGGGCTTGAGCGTCGCGGACCCGCCTGCGGGAACGGCAAGCCCGTCGGCGAGTTCGCGCATCTGCATGATGCCATTGACCATTGTCATTTCATGAACCTGAACCTTGGCGGCGACGTCCGAGGACGCTCCAGTCAGGCGATCCGCGGCGCCGGATTTGTTATCGATCGTCATGTAGACAGCGCCGGTCTGGGCAGCCGCAGGCGTCGCCCGTGCGTAAGGGCCTGCTACGACGATGGATGAGCCGGTGCCTTGGGCAAGTGCCGGAATGGCAGCCACGATGACGATAGCGGCGATGGCGAATTTCAACATTGAGCGCATGAGGTTCTCCGTAAGCGCATGAGTGACGGCGCCGTGGAAACGGCGCCGGTTCGAGCGTCAGACAGAGAGGGACGGTGGACCGCGCGGATCGCCGACCGAGCGGCGGAACGGCGGGACAAGTGTCCCGTCATAGTTGAAACCTGGAACAGCGCCGGCGATCTGCAAGCCGGCAAAGACCGGGGACGCCGGCCCGCCGTCAATGGTCGCGACATGGCCGGCGCTCTGCGCGGCAACGAAACAGAATGGACATTCCGGTCGCGGATTTGGCCGGTTGCGGTCGTCCTGGGACCCCTGTGCGGAAGATCCCGAGCCGGAGGCGATGCTGCAAATGACAAAGTCCACGTGCCCGGGCGCGGCAGCGGCGGACATTCCAAGCCCGACACTCGCGATCAAGGCCTGGATGGCGAGCGAATATGCGATGCACAGAGCCAAAGCCCTGCCCGATCGACTCCGGATCAGATTTCGCACGCCTATCATCGATTCCATACTAGCACAGATCCGACCACGATACGCGGGGTCAAAATTACAAATACCGCCGCCTGAGGCCGGGTTACCGCCGAGCGTATGCCACGCGGCGCGCGCTTTGAATCGCGACGACCTGTCAGAAATCGGTCTCGGCACGCAAACCGATAATCGAAACCGGACCGCGGTCGCGGTTATAGGCGGGGTTGACCACGAATTGATAATCGATTGTGGCGTGCCAGTCGTACACTGGAAGCAGATAATAGGCCTCGATGATCTGCTCCGGCCCGGGATGCGGCAATCGCCCGTCGCCGACGAGAATGCCCAGCCCGCCGTCGTTGAGAAATTCCTCGTGGATCTTGGTGATGCCGTTGACAATGCCGGCGATGGCGAACGTGTCGTCGGGGCGTCCCCACTTCGCGCCTTTCAGCGATAATCCGGTCGCTACGGTGCGATCAACATCGGTGTATGAATCCGGCTCGATATCGCCGCTGGCGAAGCCGGCGCGCGCGAAAAGTCCAAGGTCGGGCGTGATCTCCTGTTCGAGATTGGCGCTCACTCCGGTGCGGCTGCGGTACTTCCGAACGGCGGCGATATCGGCCGTTCCTCCGGTCGCCGCCGCAAGCGTGATGGCGTCCTGATAGGTGCCGAGCCGGGCGCGGGTGAGAAAGCCCGTGAACGCGAGCTTGCCGGGATGGCTCCAAAGATCGTAGCGGCGCTCGATTTCACCGACCCACTGGAACTGGCCAAAACTGGAATCGAGGTCGGTGCTGTTGGGTACTTCGGTGAGATCGAAAATGCCGCCACGCAACGTCCAGCGTCCCGTGTACCACTCCGCGCTGGCGCCGTAGGTGTAACCCCAGGCGTCGGCGGCGTAATCGAACGTGCCGGCATCGATCAGGGCCCAGTTCATGAAATCCTTGCGCGGGTTCTGCGCGTATTTGTTCTGATCGAACACGTCCGACACCGAGAATTTGCCGACCGAGATCACAAGCCGGTCGGTGGTATTGGAACCTTCGAACTGGTTTTGGTCAGCCGGCACCTTCTCGGTGTCGCCGCCGAGATCGATGGTCTGGCGGATGAAGTAGCGCTGGACCCGCGCATACGGCACCGAGGAGCCGACCTTGAACGATGCGCCGCTCGGAAAGCCGGCGATGCCTTCGGTATTGCTCAGGCCAAAACCCTGATCGATTTCCGGATCGACCCAGAATTCCGCCCCCTGCCAAAGCTTGGCACCGACGAAATACATCACGTCCCAGCTTTCGCGGCCCTGGTTCGGATCGAGGCTGTGCGGGCCGAGGTAAGGCGAATGAAATGGCGCATCATATTGCTCGATGAACGTCATCTGGCCGTGCAACGCGAACCGATCGAGGGTGAGCGCGTCCGGTCCCTTGGTGAAGAATTCCGGATCGATGCCGTCGTGGCCAAGCTGATAATCGACGCCGACGCGCACCGACTGCAATGTCAGGGGCGAATCGAAAGCTTGCGCGCCCGCCGGAAAGGTTACGTTGCGGGACGCGTAGTCCGTATAGAGATATTCGATCCGCGCCGCCCATTGCGGCGTCAAGCCGATCTCGATGCCGACGCCAACCACGCCACCGACCCGCGGGACCAGATAGGCGTTTTCTATCGTGCCGGGCGTCGCTGTGCCGCCCGCCGGTGTGCCAGCGATTTGCGTACGGGTGAACTGATCGTAGCTCCAGGCAAAACCGCCGGTGACATAGAAGAGCCAATCGCCCGTTCCATGGGCGAGGATTGGCGCGTAACCAATCCGGCCGCGCAATGTGCCCGACATTTCGACCAGCTCGGCATAGCTCGCGCTTCCGGTTGCCGGCGATGTGAATGTGGCCGTGCCGCCGATGGTGTTGGGGAACGATATGTCGGCCTCAACGCCGAACAAGTGCCGCGATGGCGTCAGATAGTTGTAACCGCCCTGGAAGCCGTCGAAGTAGCTGCCGGTGCCCTTGAACGCATCGAACGAATTGAAGAGATCGAGCGAACTGCTGAGCGGCGGTGCCACGGCACCTGTGGACTGAGCCGCCCAATGCGACGATCCGGCGGCGTAGCCGAAATGCGCCCCAGCGTAAAAGCCGGACCAGTCGTAGGATTTTTTCGGCGGCGCCTTCACGGGCAGAGTTTGATCGGCCGCGCTGGCGTGCCGCCCGAACACGGCCAGCAATGCTCCGACAATCAGGAACCGCCGCATTACGACCCCGCCGCCACCACCGCCGCTAACCTGCACCGGCCAAGCCGCGTTGTCGATTGATCTATGACGCGTCAGCTCATGTCGTGCAGAAGTTCCGTAATCAGAACTGGGCGTGCAGGCGCGCGGAGATAACCGAAGCCGGGCCGCGATCCTCGTTGTAAGCGGGGTTGACGATAAGCTGGTAATCGAGCGTCAGCTTAAAGAACGACACCGGCAGCTGGTAATAGGTCTCGAGGATCTGCTCGAGTCCGGGATGGGGCAGCATGCCGTCGCCGATCAGAATGCCAAGGCCGCCGTCGTTGAAATAAGCCTCGTGCACACTCGAAATGCCGTTGACTACACCGGCCAGCCCAACCGTATCGTCGGGCCGTCCCCACAGCTTTCCGTTCAGCGAGAGCCCTGCGGCAACTGTGCGATCGATGTCGGCAAACTCATAAGGCTCGATATCGCCGTTGGCGAAACCGGCGCGCACGAACGCGCCGATCTGGTCGGTGATTTGCTGCTCGATATTGACGCTGACTCCGCCCCGACTGGTGTATTGGCGCACCGCCGCGGTGCTCGGAATCGTTCCCGTCGCCGCGGCCAAAGCGATCGCGTCGGCATAACTTCCCATGCGGCCCCGGCTGAGAAATCCAGTGACAGCGATTTTGCCCGGCTGGCCCCACACCTGGTAACGCCTCTCGATTTCGCCAACCCATTGAAATTGATCGAAGGTTGGATCGAGTTCCGTACTGTTGGGGATGATCGAGAGATCAAATATCCCGCCGCGCACCGTCCAGTCACCCTGGTACCATTCGACAGCCGCCCCATAGGTGAAGCCCCAGGCGTCGGCGGCATAATCGAATGTACCGGTATCGATGAGTGCCCAGTTCATGAAGTCGTTGCGTGGATCGTGAGCATATTTGTTGTTGTCGAATACGTCGGTCACGCCGAATTTGCCGACCGTAATCACCATGCGGTTTTCGGTTTGCGAGCCGCTGAACTTGTTGAGATCGCTGTCGACCTTTTCGCTGTTGCCGCCAAGGTCGATCGTTTGCCGGATGAACGCGCGCGGCACGCGCGCATAGGGCACCGCGGAACCGACTTTGTAGGCCTCACCGCTGGGGAATCCGGCAACTCCGAGCGTGCCGCTCAAGCCAAACCCCTGATCGAGCTCCGGATCGACCCAGAACTCGGCGCCCTGCCACAGCCGCATGCCGAGATACGCAGTGGCGTCCCAGGTCTCGCGCCCCTGATTGGGATCGAGGCTATTGGGGCCGAGGTACGGACTGCGGAATGGCAATACGTATTGCTCGAGGAACGTGGTCTGACCGTGGACCGCAAAATTGTCGGTCTCGAGCGCCGGCGCATCGGCTGCGTCGCCGGATTGCTTTGCGCTATCGCCATTGAGCCGGTAGTTCAGCCCGAAGCGCAATTCGTTGAGGTCGAGATTGGAATCGAAGCGCTGTGAAGCGGCCGGAAACGTGACACTACGATTACCGAAATCCGCGAACAGATATTCGAGGCGGGCCGTCCAGAGCGACGGTAACGCGTATTCGATGCCGACGCCCGCCGTACCGCCGAGCCGCGGCACCATGTACAGGTTCTCCACCGTGCCGGCGGAAACAGTGCCGCCGGCGATTTGCGTGCGGGTGAATTGGTCAAAAGTCCAGGCGAGACCGCCGGTGGCATAGAACAGCCAGTGGCCCTTCGTGCCGAGGTTCGGCGCATAGCCAATGCGGCCGCGCAGCGTTCCGGCATATTCGACTTGCTCGGAATAGCTGGCGAGGCCGGCTGTCGCCGAAGCGACCGTCGCCGTGCCGCCGACCCTATTCGGGAACGAGGCGTCGGCTTCGACGCCGAACAGGAACCGCGACGGCGAGATGAAATTGTAGCCGGCCTGGAAGCCCTCGAAGTAGCTTCCGGTTCCCTTGAACGCATCGAGGCTGTTGAAGAAGTTGACGGTACCCGTGAGGGACGGCGCTGGCGCCGCGGTCGACGTCGCCGACCAGCCGGAGGTTCCGGCGGCGTAACCGATGTGTCCGCCGACATAGAATCCGCTCCAGTCGTAGGCAGCCGGAGCGCTGGCGGGTGGCGCCTTGACCGGCAGATCGCCAGCCTCGGCCCTGCCCGCCAGCGCTGCAATCGCCATGCCGACAACGAACCCACCCCGAACCACGGCCCGACCCCGCATCCTCAACTCGGCTTTGCTGCCATCGCGGTCACGACAAAACCATGACAATGACCGCGATTGGACGTCAGGCGGAAAGACTTGCCCGATAACCCCGGGATCGTCATCCCTGAACATTATTCCTGAATAATGTTCGCCGCCCGCACCCTCATCTACAGTATATAACCTTAGCTACACTTTACAACATGGTCTACGCAAGGTGGCCGCCCAAACCTAATCCTCGACATTTCTGCGTTGACGATATACCATACCCCCTACCCTATCAAAGCGGGGGCGGTCAATCGTGTCGCATACCAAAACAGAGAAAAACAAACTGCTGAACCGGGTCCGCCGCGTGCGCGGCCAGATCGAAGCGGTGGAGCGCGCGCTCGAGGACGAGAAAGGCTGCGCCAGCGTGCTGCATCTGATCGTCGCAGCGCGCGGCGCTATGAATAGCCTGATGACCGAAGTGATCGAGGACCATATCCGGCTGCACGTCGTCGATCCGGTCAAGGATGCCGAGCGCGTGCGCGGCGCTGAGGAACTGATCGAGGCCGTGCAGACCTACCTGAAGTAAAGACCACGATCATGACCGACATTAATTCCGCCTCCCACACGCATATTTTCCTCGGCGAAGGTCACGAGAAGAACGAGCAGCGCACCTGGCTGGTGATCTGGCTGTGCGGCTTCATGATGGTCGCGGAAATCATCGGCGGGATACTGTTCGGCTCGATCGCACTGATCGCCGATGGCTTGCACATGAGTACGCATGCCGGCGCGCTGCTCCTGGCCGCACTCGCATATACTTATGCTCGAAAACGCGCCGACGATCCGAATTTCACTTTCGGCACCGGCAAATTCGGCGACCTCGCCGGCTTCACCAGCGCCATCGTTCTGGCGATGATCGCGTTGCTTATCGCTTACGAATCCGTCAGCCGTCTTTTTGTACCAGTCACGATCCATTTTGCCGAAGCGATCCCGATTGCCTGTCTCGGCTTGGCGGTGAACATCGCCAGTGCCTGGCTCCTGAGCAGCGGTGGTCATCATCACGGCCATAGCCACGGCCACGCACGCGAAGAGCATGATCATGGCGAGGCGCAGCGAATTTCAACCGACGCCGGAATGGTCGTCCTTGACGTGTTCGAGGACGGCATGCCGTCGCGTTTCCGCCTCCGGGTCGAAGCCGGTCCAAGCTTAATGGCAGCGGAAACCTGGATCGAAACCGAGCGTCCGGACGGCACACGGCAGCTTTTCACGATGAAAGACCGAGGCGACTATCTCGAATCGATTGAGGAGATTCCGGAGCCGCACGCGTTCACCGCCCGCCTGCGGCTTGGCGAGCAAGAATATCTGGCTATTTTCGAAGAACATGAACATGCGCACGAATCGGCGGCTCGCGACAACAACATACGCGCCGCCATAATCCACGTCATGGCCGATGCCGCGGTATCGGTCTTTGTGATCACCGGCTTGCTGCTCGCCCGTACCTTTGGCTGGCTTTGGATGGATCCACTCGCGGGCATTGCCGGTGCCGTCGTCATTGCAAGCTGGTCTTACGGACTGATCAGAGACACCGGCGCGATCCTCCTGGACATGACCCCCGACCGCGCCATGGCAAAGCGCATGCGCGATGCAATTGAGATCGATGGCGACCGTCTGACGGACCTCCATCTCTGGCGTCTAGGCCCCGGACATTTGGGCGCGATCGTCTCGGTCAGCACGGCCAAGCACAGGGATCCAAAGTATTACCGGCGGCTGCTCGACCGATTTCGCTCCCTGTCTCACGTCACGGTCGAGATCGAACCGCGCTAATTTGAGAAACACATGGCAAAAGGCCGAATCAGATGACCATTGCCGGCACAGATAATCGCATTGGCCTCGTAAGAGAGGCGCTCCTGTGCGAATGGCTCACTATCGCATGGATGGTAATCGAAGCTGTTGTCGCAATTGAATCCGGCATTGCTGCACGTAGCATTAGCTTGACGGCCTTTGGTCTCGACAGCGTGATCGAATTAATCTCGGCGCTGGTATTAATTTGGCGGTTGGGTGTCGAGCTGAAATACGGCAAGGAGTTTTCCGAGACCGCCGAACGGCGCGCCAGCAAGATCGGCGGCGGTCTTCTGTTCGCATTGGCGGCTTATGTCGTGCTCAGTGCGGCGTGGAGCATTCGGGACGAACGTGGACAGGATTTTTCAATGCTCGGCCTCGCATTGGCCATTGCCGCCATTCCAATCATGTATTTTCTCGCCAAGCGAAAAATTCATCTTGCGGAAAAAATCGGCAGCCGGGCTCTCAGGACCGACGCCGTTGAATCGATTACCTGTGGCTGGCTGTCCTGCGTGGTCGTGATTGGCCTCACCGCTCAATATCTCGTTGGCGCGTGGTGGATCGATGCAGTGACCTCACTTGGGATCGTCTGGTTTGTCGTCAAGGAAGCTCGCGAGGCCTGGGCAGGCGAGGAGTGCTGCAACGACTGCCGCTAAAAACGCTCGCAGCAACGCTCTGCTGGCAGCGGGCATTCTACCATGCGACTGGCAACCGATAGTTTACACCGGCCCTGACCAGATTGTCGTGCAGCTGTCCGGTGACCGACGTGACTGGCGGGCCGAATTGCGCGACGTCGAAATTGCCGGTGTCAACATAAAGATATTCGACACGGGCGCTGAGATTGTTGGTTACGGCAGCTTCCAAGCCTGCGCCAGCTGTCCATGCACCGTGTGTGAATGTCGTACTGGCAGGTCCAAAGGCATCGATGTTCATCGTAGAACCTAGCTGCATCGCCGCGCCGCCTGCGGTCGCGTAAATCATGAACCGGTCGAACGCATATCCAACTTTGCCGCGCAGCGTCCCAATCCACGGGATTTGCGCGGTGCCGGTTGCGATACCCGCGGTGATCGATTTTGTCGCCATGTTGCCGTCGAAATCGGCTTCAAAGCCCAGGACCAAAGGCCCTGTTTGATAGTTGTAGCCGATCTGGGCCCCGCCGATGCCGCCGGGGATGCTTGCGCTGCCCGAGCCGCCGCCGCCGGACACCGTCTCGCTGAGATTGGCGGATGCATAGCCAACATTGAGACCGATGTAGAGGCCCGTCCAACTGTACGACACTGGCGGTGCTGCAACTGCCGGCGACAAGTCGGCAGCCCAGCCAAGCCGGGTGACGGCCAGCAGGCCGATGATTGCCAGAAGCAACTGCGCAATCGACTTTACCTGCCGTCCGAGCGTATGCACGTCGGCGATGTTCGTGCCCATGTCGGTCATCCTTTATGCAACGTTCACAAGGCCCGGTTAGTGCCGCGCTTCAGATTTTCTTGGAAATGCCGAAGTAGAAGCCGCGGCGCGGCCCGTATTGCGACGCAAACACGCCAATGCCGGAACCGTCTCTGATTAGATAGATGGTGTCGAACAGGTTGACGACGTCGAATCGCACCGTCAGCGGCTTGCCGTCGGGCATTGCGAATTCGTGAGCGAGGCTGGTGTTGAACTGCACATAAGGCGCCTCGGTACCGGTATTGGCGTCACCATTGCGCAATCCTGAGCCATAGATCATGTCGGCCGATAGTTTTGTTCCGCATAGCGAGGACCACCACATCTCGTTAGGGGTCGAAGCCCGGCCGCAAAATTGATAGGCCGCCCCCGCAGAACCGGTCACGATCTGGGTGTGATCGGTGTAGATCCAGTGCGAGTCGATGTACTGGAGCTCGGTCAAGCCGCCGAGATCGGCGAGTGGCGTGACATTGTCGAACAGATATTGGTTCGACACGACATTGGTGGCCTTCTCCTGGCCGACCGCAAGGTTGGCATAAGCCTGGAAATTGCCACTTTTGTATTTGGCGCTGAACTCGATCCCTTGAACGACGCCCTTGGCGTAATTGAAGGCGCTGAGCACCAGCGCCTGGCCAAAATTGCCGTTGTCGATGAGGTCGGTGGCGATCTTGTAATAGGCATCGAGGCCGAGATCGAGAGTCGGGCACACTTTTGCTGCGCTTGACGATGTATAGCACTCGAACGGAATCTTCTGATCGACGCCGGCGTCGAAATAATGCGAGCGCTCCGGCAGCACCGGGTTGGTCCCGCCGCTGGCCGGCGCGCCGCTGGTGCCGGTAAACAGTGCGATGTTAGCCGGCGCTGCCTCTACCATGACCGGCGGCGTGAAATAGCGCGCATAGCCGGCATGAAGGGTGGTGTATTCGAACGGCTTGTAGGTGAAGCTGAGGCGCGGGCTTAACTGGTTGGCATTCGTGAATTCCGACATCTGGTCGAAGCGCAGCCCGGCATTCATCTTCAGCTGATTGGTGATTTTCCATTCGTCCTGCGCATACACGCCGGCGAGCCAGCCGAGCTTTGCGACATCGTCCGTGATCGTTTCCGGCGCTCCAGTGTCGGTACCGTCGCAAGCCGTGCACGGCACGACGATAGACGAATTATCGACCCACACCTGCTCGGCGCTAACGCTGAACCCGGCACGCAGGGTATGGGCCGCGTTGATGACGTAGGAGCCGTCACCCTGGATGCCGTTGGTATAGGCTTGGCGGCTGATGTCAGAGGCGATGCCGTTGAGCAGCAGATCGCCGGTCGGATCCGGAGTGAAATGCAGTTTGTCGTAACGGGTGAAATAAGACAGCTGCCCATCGAACCCGGGAGTCGAACGTTGCAGCGCCAGCACGCCATATTGAGTGAACTCGGTCTGGTTTTCGTTGAGCATGGTTGAATCGAACGTGGCCGTCGGGAACGCCGAATAGGTGGGCGCACCGGGCACATTGGGTATCTGAAACGTACTGTACGAGGTGCCCGTAATCAGGCTGAGCCGCGTCGACGGGTCGACGAAAGTCGACATGTAGCCGAAGCCTCTTTCCTGCTGCGAGAAATCGTGGATGGCATTGAGCGTCGGCAGCGGATTCTCGATGCCCTCGGTGGTCCGCAGATAGCGGCCGCTGAAAAAATATTGCACGCCCGGATAGCACTCCGTTGAAGCCGCGGCCGCCTTGCCGACAATCGGCGCCGGGGTTGGGCAATTGCCGCCGAATGTGCCGCCGTATTCGAAGCTCGGCTCGAACGTTCCGCGGCTGCCGCCATACAGACTCATGCTGCCGGAATTATTGAAGGCGTCGGCCCGCGTGGTTATGTCGACAAGACCGACGGTGCGCAGGCCAAACTCGGCCGGCAGCGCGCCGGTAACCAGCGCGATGGTGCCGACCAGACCGGTGTCGAGAATGCTGCCGAACCCGGTGACGCCGTCGGGCAGCATGACGCCATTGATGCGGAACTGCACGTTGGCGTGATCGTTGCGGACATGAAGCGTGCCGCTGGCCGCCGAATCCTGCGACACTCCGGGTGCTTGCAGAAGCACCTTTTCGACCGTCGTATTGGTGCCTTGCGGCAACGCGTCGATGGTGTCGTGGCTGATAGTGTCCGATGTCGTGCCGATAGTCGTGTAAAGGTTGCCGCGCGCCTGATCGAAGCTGTTGCTCTTGGCCGCAAGCTGCTCGGCCGGCGTAACGGGCGCCACCGTCGCCCGCGCCGGCGCCGTGGCCTGGTGCGAGACGGCGCGCGGTTTCGGCTTCTGTTTTTCCCCGCTAACGACAATCTGTGGGAGCGCCTGGGTCTGGGCGTTTGCCGCGTCATAGCAGCCAAGAAGCGTAAACAATGCCAAGCCGCATACCAAAATTGCGCGACATACGTGATAGGTACGAACTGACATGATACTCCGACCCCAAATGCTGCATGGATTGACCCAACGGCCAGCTCATCAGCGGTCGCGCTATCGCGGCACGTAAGTTGCGAACGGAATGCCGCGTTCAAGCTTGCAGACATCGCCGGCCCGAAACGGAAGACAGGGACGGCGATGAGAAGCTCAGCATCGACCGGCGGTCAGGCGGACGGCGGAGCGCGCGATTGAAATGGCGCGCGGCGCGGTACGATGACCGCAATCGCGACGCGATCGGCATGCTCGACGGCGTAGGAAATGGCTGGCAGCGCAAGCGGCGGTGGCGCCGCAACGACCGAACCGCTCAACAACGAGATCGAGGCGCAGATCGCGCAATAATCGTCGTCATCCGGCTTGTTTTTCGTGGGGTTCGGCGCGGCGGCATTGCCCTGCATGCTCGCGGCCACCATCGGCGCATTATGGCCGATACCGTGGATATGGACGTGGCCGAACGAGAGAATGAACTGCACCGAGAGCGCGAACAGCGCCAGCCGGCCACCGAATATCCTGTTCGTTCGAAACCAGCGCATCACGCGAACTCAGGTTTCATGCTGTCGTCCCGGCGTGGCGGCCAGTTTATGACGGGACCGCAGCCACGCAACGGAATTTGACCTTGAAGCGCACCACGCGTCGCATTTCCCGCGCGTTGTGACATAGAAGCGACAGTCTTTTGTGACGTAACGCGACGCGTAGTACCCGGGCAATTCCACCGACGCCTGCGCAACGCCAACGAGCCGCATTCGCATCTCCCCTCGCCTGCGCAGCAAAAACCCGAAGGCGGAAGTGTAACGTTATAACATTTCAGAAAGCAAGCGGTTAAAGTGCCTCCGGTGCGTCTAATATTGCGCCAGCTGGGAATTCTTAGGTTGAACCGCGTTGGCTCAGAACGTTTTGGCGACTGTCAGCCGAACCGCGAGCGGCTCGACGGGATGCAGCACATAATCCATCACGCCATTCTGGCAGACCGCCTCCGGCACAGTCCTCACCGGAAAGCACATGTTGAACAAGCTGTCTGTCTTGAGCAGCGAACCGTAGGCGTAGGTCGCTTGGTCGGTCCGCGCATTCAGCAGATTCAAGCCGTCGAGCCGCACGCGCCAGCCGTTATCGAAGCGATAGCCTACTTCACCGTTGAATATGCTCAACGGCGGCGATTGGAACGCGCCGTCCTCGGTAAGCGGGCGCGAACTGATATAGCGCCAGCGTAGCGCGCCGAACCAGCCGATGTCTTCGCCGAGGGTGATGCCGGCCGACACCACCATCCATGGCGCATTATAAACGAAATTGCCGGGCGCATTGCCGATCTGCGCCTGTGGATAGCCAGCCAGCGACTGATAGGTCGCTTCCTGCGCAGAATCGAAGCCGAGAAAGCGCGCGCGCGTGAGGGCGAGGTCTGTGTCGAAGTGGAGCCACGACCTCGGGCGATAGTCGTTGGTAAACTCAATGCCGGTGCGCTGGCTCGGCCGGCCAGCCTCGGTGTCGCCGGTGTCGCCGTCAAAGAACAATTCGGAATCCTGGTGCAGGTAAAATAGGCTGACTGAACTATCGAGGCCCGGAAAAGCCTTGGTGCGAACGCCGATCTCGCCGCCGCGCGAGCGTACCAGAAACGGCGCAGCGCCCTCTGCGGTCGCGGGATCGCCGGGTACTTCGGTGATCGTCGTCGAGCGCGCGTCGTTGCTGTGATAGCCCATGCCAGCGCCGACGAAGAGCTCGGTGCGGTAGAATGGTCCGATCACCATGCGGAATTTGGGGCTGCCAATCGCGCCTTGGGTATTGCCCGAGTTCGCAGGCTGCAGGATCGAATTCACCGAGGCCGCGAAATAATCGCCTCGCCAGCCGGCGGTAGTTCCCAGCCAGTCGGTCCAATGCACGGTATTTTCGGCAAAGATCGCGGCATTGCCCTCGTTGACATGGTCAGTCAGGACGCTCGACAGAAATTGGCGCTCAAAAGTGTCGGACAGCGCCAAGTCGATGTCATCGTAGCGCGACTGGACGCCGTACACGGTGTCGGCCGGCCGGCCGAACAATGTCCCGTTGATGGTGCGCGAGACGCCGCCGCCGCCATAGATGCGGTTATCGTATTGATGAAACTGATCGCCGAAGGTCGGATCGGTGAGGAACCAGGTGTAATTGTTGAACAGGTTGAGTTCGTATTTGACGAGATAGGCGTTGGCCTTCCACGAACCATCGGTATCTGATTGTGCAACGCGGCCGGACAGCGAGAAGCGGCTGGTATCGCCTCCGTCAGTTGGATCGATTTCGCCATAAAGGTCAATCAATCCGGACGCTATGGCGCGAAACGGCACCTGGTCTGTGGAATTCCATTTGTTGGAATAGCCCATCGCCGAGATCGAAATGCCGTCGGTCGCGGTGCCCTGACTGTAACGCAGCAAACCGCTGAGCTTGCGCATATCGTCGGGCGAGTCCCACGGTCCGTCGTAGATGTTCACTTCGGCGGCGTAGAGGAGGTTGCCGCCGCCGAGTTTGGTCGCCCCCATGCCGAACAGCCGCGCGTAATCGAAGCTGCCATAAGTCTCCGCCACCGTCGCCTTGTCGACACTGTCGCGCAGATTGATAAACAGCGAGCCGGCGCTGGCGAAGTCGCCGACGTCGGCGAAATACGGCCCTTTGCGGATATCGAGGCTGGCGACGGTCTCCGGCATCAGCCAGTTGAGGTCGGCGTAGCCCTGGCCATGCGCGTGCGTCGGCAGGTTGATCGGCATGTCGTCGAGAAAGATCGCGAGATCCGTGCCGTGATCGAGATTGTAGCCGCGCAAGTAATATTGATTGGCCTTGCCGCCGTCGGCATGCATGACCACGGCCAATCCGGGCGCCGCTTCGAGGACTTCGCCGGGCCGCGTAATCGGACGCGCATTGAGATCCTGCCCGGTCACCGTCATCTGGCTTGCGAGAGTCGGCGACACCGGGGCGCCGCCGGCAACATTGCGGGCCCCTGTGACATAGGGCGACGGCGGCGAAGACTGCGCAGGCACCGCACGCGCGGTAGGGGCCGCTGGCTTGGCGCGCGCCGAACGCGGCTTGCCGTGGCTGGCGGTGACCTGGATGGTTGGCAGTAGCGTGTCGCTCGACTGGGCCGGGGACGGCCGAGTCGTCGCGGCCAGCGTTTGTGCGCAAAAGCATGCCAGCACAAGCGCCACCGACGCAACTCAACGCCACGCCATCGATGTCCCCACCCGGACGGCCAGCCGTAATGTGACAGTAAGTATGACGATGTCAATAAAAGTGCATACAACCGGATGGGCGGACGCACAGCAGCGGGCGGCGCCAGGCGATGACGACGCCGGTCAGGCTGAATGCAAAGCCGCAACCGCACAGCAAAACGATGAGAAATTTGCGCAGCACCGGACGGGCCGTCAAAACCGGGGAAGTCGAGCGTATGCAGGGCGCCATAAAGCCAGCGGTAACGCGCCGGGCAGAATCCAGCTTTTCCAATACGGCACCGCTTGCGCCATCGATATCGAACCAATCCGCGCCACACACGACGCGATATACCGGCGCATTCGGCATAATCGCAGCGACGGCACAGCGCTTGTCGCGTCCAACATCGAAGGCGCCATTGCAGCCGCGCCCGGTGTCGATGTCGGCGGGTTGCAAAAAATTCGGTCTCGCTCCGCTTCGAGCCGGTCTGACCCTCGACCCGATGGGCCGCTACAAGGCGGTCATGAAGGTGGACGATCTGTTCGCGGTCGAGACCTTGGCCGCGGCGGCCCCGGCGGCAAAATTGCCCTAGCACCGCCCACGCGCCGGGACATCGTCGTTCTTCGGAAGTCATTGAATCGATTGCATTAATAACGTCGGCCCGTGCAGCCCGTGCACGCCGCCGGCGCCGCGGCCATTAACGGCCTGCTTCAATCTTCGTCGAATCGTAGGAGTTGCCGTGCTAAAGGGCCGCCACAACAGGGCAGAGCCGCTTAAGCACGAGCCGGACGCATACCGGCCGTTAAGCATGACGAGCATGTCGAGTGAGACCGCCAACGGACCGGACAGCCGCGCGCAGGGCCTTGTCGCCTCCTACGCGCGCGCCGGCTATGCGCTGATCGAGCCGCCGGTGTTGCAGCCGGCTGAGCCGTTCCTCGATCTGTCGGGCGAGGACATCCGCCGCCGGATGTTTCTCACCACCGATCCGGACAGCCGCGAACTTTGCCTGCGCCCCGATCTCACGATCCCGGTTTCGCGTGACTATCTGGCGTCGCCGTCCGCCGGCAAGCCGGCCGGCTTCTGCTATCTCGGTGCGGTGTTTCGCCATCGCGAAAACGGCGCCGCGGAATTCGTTCAGGCCGGTATTGAATCCTTCGGCCGCCAGGACAAAGCCGCCGCCGACGCCGAAATGCTGGCGCTCGGCCTCGAAGCGACCGCGCAATATGGCGTACAGGCCCCGGAAATCCGCATGGGCGACGTCGGCCTGTTCGCGGCCTTCGTCGCGGCCCTCGATCTCGCGCCGGCATGGAAGCGCCGGCTGATCAAGGATTTCAATCGCAAGTCCTCGCTGACGCACGATCTCGATCAGCTGACGCTTGCCAGTGCCAACGGCCGGCCGGAATACCAGGGCGTTCTCGCCGCGCTTGCCAATTCCGATCCGAAGGGCGCGCATCAACTTGTCACCGATCTGCTGTCGATTGCCGGCATCGCCGCAGTCGGCGGCCGCTCGGTCGCCGAAATTGCAGACCGCTTTCTCGAACAGGCGGCGATGAACGCGCCGACGCGGCTGCCGCGCGAAACCCGCGGCCTAATCGAACGCTTCCTCTCGGTCGGCGGCGATCCGGACGAGGCGGCCGGCGAGCTTCGCGCGCTTGCGAGCGACGCCAGTATTCCGCTCGACGATGCGCTTACGCTCCTTGAAACCCGCACCGGATTTCTGGCGGCGCGCGGCATCGACGTGCGCGCGATCAAGTTCTCGACAAGCTTCGGCCGCGGCTTCGACTATTACACCGGCGTGGTATTCGAGCTGCATGCCACGGACACCAATCCGGCGCGCGCCAATGGCGCGCTGGTCGCCGGCGGGCGCTATGACGGCTTGCTGACGCGGCTTGGCGCGGCGACGCCGATTCCGGCAGTCGGCTTTGCCGCCTCGATCGACGAGCTGGCCGCCTGCGGAGGCGCGACGTGAGCACCGCCGGCGCCCCGCTGATCCTCGCCGTGCCGTCGAAAGGCCGCCTGCAGCAGAATGCCGAGGCGTTTTTCGCCCGCGCCGGCATGCCGCTGGTCAAGCCACGCGGCGCCCGCGACTATCGCGGCGCCATCTCGGGCTTCGACGGCGTCGAGGTCGCTTATCTGTCCGCCGCCGAGATCACCCAGCAGCTCGGCCAGGGCATGGCGCACCTCGGCATCACTGGCGAGGATCTGGTGCGGGAGATGATTCCACAATCCGATGGTCGCGTCGTGCTGGTCACGGGCCTCGGCTTCGGCTTCGCCAATGTCGTCGTCGCCGTGCCGCAAGCCTGGATCGACGTCGGCAGCATGGCTGATCTCGACGACGTGGCGACGGCGTTTCGGCTCAAGCACGAACGAAAGATGCGGCTCGCTACCAAATACGCCAATTTGACGCGCGGTTTTTTCGCCGAACACGGCATCGTCGATTACCGCATCGTCGAATCGACCGGCGCCACCGAGGGCGCGCCGGCCGCCGGCACCGCTGAAATGATCGTCGACATCACCACGACCGGCGCCACGCTTGCGGCCAACGCCCTGAAGGTGATCGACGACGGCATCATCCTGCGCTCGCAGGCCAACCTCGTCGCCGCGCGTACAGCCACGTGGGACAACGCGCAGCGTGAAGCGGCCCGCCGCCTCCTCGACCGCATCGCCGCGCAAAAACGCGCCGCGTCGTTCTGCGAGGTTCGCACGCGCTTTGCCGGATTGAACGACGCCCTGCTTGCCGCCGCGCGGGAAAAATTCGGCGTCGCCTCGCCGTTCGGCGGCCCGACCTCCTCCGGCATGCTCACCCTGCACTGCCCTCCGGCGAACGTGCACGGCCTGGCAAGCTTCCTGCGCGACAACGGCGCAGAAGCCGTCTCGGTCGGCGCGATCGACTACGTTTATACGCGCGACAATACGCTCTATTCAAAGCTTGCCGCCGAGCTCGACAAGCCAGTCTGACGCGCCTTGAGCGGTTTATTATCGTTGTTACATACCGATCGAAACAGAGGAACGGCCATGGCGGACGAGCACCCCGAAAGCGAAGAGGACGAGCGGCCGTGCCTGCATTGCGTGATCGTCGAAACCATCGATGCCTTTTTTGCCGAATACCCGGTATCCCAGGAAGATCCGGACGTCGTCGACACCGGCGAAGTCGTGACTGCGGTCGCCAAGACCGTCGCAGAGTTGACCTGCGGCCAGGATAATGCCGGCCGACAGAACCTGATCGAACAGCTCATGCGCGAGGTTATGGAATACGACGCCGAATTCCGGCAGCAGGACGCCATGGGCACGCCTGGCTCGGGCGCGCGACATTAAAGCGCAAGCTTCATCTCACTTCTTAACGAGAAGCTCGGGCCGGAATTCGAAGTGCATGGTATCGTAGTGGTACCACTTGCCGCCCCAGACGAAGCCGTGATTTTCAAAGATGGCGACGATCTGTTCGGGCATGCGGTTGCGATAGGCGATCGGGCCGTCGTGCGGCCGCCAGAACCAATAATCCGAGAATGCGGTATTGAGATCGATCGCAATGCCGTAGCTGTGCGGGCTCGGCTGGCTGGTGTCGGCCACGGGCCGGCAATTATAAGTGCCGGCGATCGGGTATGCCGCACGTTTGATTTTTTCCGGCAGCGCATCGATCTCCGCCGACACCGCGCGCAATTGCTCGTCGACGTGATTCACCGACGTGACACGGATTGATTTGCCCCAGGTCTTGGGCAACCAGGCGAGGGACACGAGGTGCGGCGTCACCTCGTTCTTTTGGCAGTCGCCGTACATCTTGGTGAAAAAAGCCGTGTTGCGGAACCGGCCGGGATCGGCATCGGGCGCGGGCGGATTTTCAAGCGGACCGCGTGGATACGGGATGCGAAACTGATCGATGATCGACGCGTGCCGAAGCAGCTCCGGAAACGTTTTGCCGCCGTCATCGCCGGATATCGGCATGACCGTACCGTCGCGCCAGCGCAACGCCTTGCCGTCATACCCAACGAGCGCATCGGGATAGGCAGCGACCAGATCGTCGAGTGACAATTTGACCCAATCATCCTGCGCGAGAAGCGAAGTCCCGCGCGCGAGTATTGCGAGCCCGGCGACAAAGCAGGCTGTCGCTAAGAAGCTTGCGGCGTCGGCCAGTGCCGCTCGCGGAACCAGTTGCGATACTCCGTCATCTTCGCGCGCTGCGCCGCAGGCGCATGCCGCTTGCAGGTAGACGCCTCGTCGCTGCCTGCCGGTGCGGCCCATCGCAACTCGACGCAGTCGTTCGGATTATACGCCATCTCGAAATCCGTCATGCGGTCAATCACGTCTTTGAGCGTGAGCGTCCATGGCGAGCCGTCACTGCGCGTATAGGTAAACTTGCGCGTCGTCAGCTCGGAGGCGAGCTTGCTTTTCAGTGCAGCCGTCACATCGGCGCCGCTGCGGCCGAAAGGCATGGCATAGCGGTCGGACCGCCGCGCAACATGATCCGGATAGCCGCGCACCACGTCAATCGCGACCAGCAAGCGAAAATCGCGCGCCGGCGTCGAGTAATCTTCCCAGGCGCCGGTAGTCTCGAAGATCGACGGACCATTCGGCATGGCCGCGTCGCCTTTCCCGGCGTTCTGGTACTTCCTCCCGTTTTCGACAGACGTGACGCGTGTCCGCACCTGCTCTTCAAGCGATGTGATCGCGTCTTCCATGGCACGAGCAGGATCGAGCGGTTGCGGCGACATCACGTCATCCATGCGATCGTAGAAATCCTCGGCGGAAAGCTGCGACTGCTCCAGCGAAAAATCGCCGTAGTCCGGATCTTTCGCGATCTCGGCGTTGGTCAGCCGCCGCATGCTGCCATTTTGTTCGCGCACGATCGGCCGGAAGCGCTTGAAACCCGGGCTGCCGAGCGCGGGATCGTGCACGAACAGGAAATTGCCGCGCCAAAAGCGCTTGCGCGTGACCGAGCCGTCGGGCTCCGCATCCACGGCGAGGAAGACACCCGGCGCGCCGGCGGCCTCCGGCACGCGCCGCACCAGCATCAAAATGTGTCCGTACGGATCGGCGTATACGGTGCCCGGGCGCAGCGTCGCTTCCGTCAGGGGCACGGTATAGAGATCGGTATTGTCGTCGCTCGCCGAGGTTCGGCCGTTGCCGGACTGAACGGCGTTGCCGACGACCGGCAAATAACTGGCGAACGCCGCCGCCAAGCCCTGCTGCTTCGCCTCGGCAGTGACGGTGTTGAACCAGCCGTAGCATTTGGGCGGTTTCCCATTGCCGCCGCGCGAGCATTGCGAGTAGCCGAATGGCAATCCCATCTTGAAAGCGAAATAGGCGCGCAAAAAATAAACGGCGTCGGCACAGTCGGGTCGGAAGGAGACCGCTATTCCGTCTTCGCCGAGGCCCAGATAATTGAACAGCATGTTGCGCGAACGATCATGCAACACGTTATACAGTGTCGGCCACGACAGCTCCTGGTCGGGCGGCGCATCGAAGAGTTTCGCGATCCATGATGAATACAGGTCTTCCGTCGTGCGATTCCACGTGTTGTGCAGCGGCCACAGGCTTCCCGCCGTCGCGGTTGGCAGCGGCGGTGCATCGGCGCGCACGGTTATGTTGCGCGTGATCGTGGCGCAGCCGGATGATGAGAGCATCGCGCGCCATGTCCCCGCGGCCGGCACCGCGACCTCGGCGTACCAGGAATACGGTGGCCCATCGCTGCGGTTGCTCGATGTGGCCGCGACGCCGCCATCGGGCGAGATCAGCGAAAGTTGACCATCGAGAGGCTTCTCCGCAGCGACGAGGACACGCAACGGCGCACCCTTCCAGGGCGTAAGCGGAGAAGGCAGCACCGCGAGCTCGGCCGCATCCTCGCAGCCGCCTGATGCGCTCTGGGCCCGCGAGACCGTAGCCGAGAAAACGGTCATAATAAATGCACCTGCGACCAGCAGCGAGGCAGTCGGAGCAGCGGCAAACCGGTGCGCTAAAAGCAAATCGAGTCCCCTTCCTGGAGCATGATCGAACTGCATTTCGTCCCTGCAGCCAAGGCTTGATTCCAGAATACCGAATTAACAACGATCAGTCAGCGGGGATGACGGCGATTTTGCGGCCATCTAGACTTGGACCAACGCGAAGGAGAGCAAGCGATGCGGTACTTGAACATCGCCGGACACACCCTTGCCGCTGCCGCCATGGCACTGATCCTGGGCTGCGCGCAGGCGGGCGCCCAGACCTATCCGGCGACCAAGATAACCATAATCGTCGCCTTTGCACCCGGCGGCATCGCCGACACACTGGCACGCCTAATCGGCCAGGGGTTGAGCGAACGCCTGCACCAGCCCGTCGTGGTCGAGAACCGCGGCGGCGCCGGCGGCAATATCGCCGCGTCCTTCGTCGCCCGCGCCGAAGCGGACGGCTATACGCTGCTCGCAACCACGACCGCGCTCGCCATCAATGAAACGCTGTTTGCCAACAAGGAATTCAGCGCCCGCGATTTCAAGACGGTTGCCATCGCTGCATCGAGCCCGGAAGCGCTGGTGACGAGCGGAACGAATCCGGCGAATACGCTTACCGACTTCCTCAAAGCGATGGACGGCAAGACCATCAATCTGGCGGTGCCGGGCGTCGGGACCGGCTCGGACATCGAGGCCGAATATTTCCTGAAATTCCTTGCCAAGGCGCCGGCGCAAATGATTCCGTTCCAGGGCGGCGCACCGGCGATCAACGCTACGATCGGCAACCAGGTCGATCTGATGGCGTCGACGCTCGGCGGTGGCGCGGCGGCGCAAATCCAGGGCGGCAAGCTCAAGGGTCTCGGTATTGCCGCCGACAAGCGCGCCGCGGTGACGCCGAATGTGTCGACCTATGCCGAGCAGGGTTTTCCCGGTTTTACCGCCGCATCCTGGGTCGGCTTCTTCGCACCGGCCAAAACCGATGCAAAAATCGTGGCCACGCTCAACGGCGCGATCAACGACATCGTGAAATCGCCGGAGGTTACAAAAAAGCTGACCGACATGGGCTTCGACCCGATCACTGGCGGGCCGGCGGACGCCGACTCGCTGTTCAACAGCGAAGTAGACAAATGGGGCAAGATGGTCAACGCGCTGGGGCTTTCGATCAAATAGTCCGCGCTTTTGACCGCCTCCGGCGCCAGGTCTCGGCTGCCGGAACGATCCCCGTCGCCATGCGTTGGCTTTGGCTAAAACCCTCAGCTTTATGACGGAGAACGGCCGTGCGCGTGTTGCTTGGCATCATTCTGGGAGTGATTCTGACCATAGCCGGAGTTTACGCCTATGACTCATCGAGTGGACGCGCTGCGAACGGTCTTACGACGACCGCGTCCGGCGGTCAGGCTCCGATGGTCAATTGGGACGTCGTCAGCGCCAACTGGGATCTGTTCAAGGCTGACGTGCGCGAGCGGGCCGATAATCTCGAGCGCAGCCTGAAACGGCACACCGGGTAGTTTTCCAGGGCATTTAGCAGACCATGGCGGAATCAGCGTCGGGAATATCGAGCCGACGTGCACACGTCATCCGATGCCGCCCTCACCCGTAACGCTATTCCCGCTATTGGATTTTTGCGCCTGTGGCCGTGATTACGTCCGCCCATTTTTTGGTGTCCGACTGCATCAGCGCCAGCATTTCCGCGGGCGTGCTGCCAACCGGCTCCAAACCTTGCGCCATCATCCGGTCGCGGAATTTTTGATCCGCCACCGCCTTGCGGACCTCCCCGGTCAAGCGATCAAGGATCGGTTGCGGCGTTGCCGCTGGCGCCACAATGCCAAACCAACCGGTCACCTCGTAGCCTGGGACGCCCGACTCCTCCACGGTCGGAACATCGGGCAGATAAGGACTCCGCTGTCTGCCAGTCACTGCCAGGAGCTTGAGCTTGCCGGCTTCGGCGAGCGGCTTGGCCAGCGACGGCCCGTTGATCATAACTTCGACCTGTCCGGCGGCGAGATCGACCATGGCCGCCGCACTGCCGCGATATTCCACCTGATTGATATCGGTTTTAGTCATAAGTTTGAACAGCTCCATGCCGAGATGCTGCTGGGTGCCGAGCCCGATCGAGGCATAGTTGAGCTTTCCCGGATTGGCTTTGGCGTAAGCGACCAGTTCGCGCACGCTGGCAACCGGCACTTTCGGATTGGTCATCAGCACGAGTTCGACTCTGGTCAGGACGCTAAGTGGCGTGAAGTCGCGGAACGGAGCGTACGGCAGGTCGGGATAGAGAGTCGGATTGACCACGAGGTTGGTATCGACCGCGACAAGCAACGTGTAACCGTCAGGCGCAGAACGCGTGACGTCCGCCGCGGCGATGCCGCCATTGGCGCCAGGCTTGTTCTCGACGATCACCGGTTGCTTCATCTGCTCGGAGAGCCGATCGGCCAGAGTGCGGGCGATCATGTCGACGGCGCCGCCCGGCGGCTGTGGCAAGATCAGCTTGATCGGGTGCGACGGATAATCTTGCGCCCGTGCTACGCCAAATACCGCAGCAAAACCGAGCACCGCCAAAACCGCAGCCGCCAGCCGGTTCATAACGCGCCTCCCACATTCATTATAACGCCGAAAGCGGTGCCTTACATCTTGCCGTCGCCCGCCGGCCCGCCGCCGCGCGGCCGAAACACGACGAAGTGGGACAGCGAGAAATTCACGACGAAGCTCGTCAGGATGGCGATCGCCTTCGCCAGCCAGACCGGCAGCAGCAGGATTTCGGCGGCAAACAACAGTGTCGCCGTATTGGTGAGGAGTCCCGCGATCCCGGAAGCGATGAACGTCAAATACGAACGCCAGCGGAGCCGGCGTCCCGACTCGGCGGCGAATGTGATCGAGGAGTTCATGACATAGGAGCCGGTGACGGCAACCGACCATGAGATGATGTTCGCGACGATCAGCGTCGTGGTCGTCGCATTGCCGCACTGGCAGAAATCCGACAGCGAACCGATCGCCGCGATCCCCCTCGCCGAACCGCCCAAGACCGCCCGCGCCAGCAGAAAGACGCCGTAATCGACCAGTGTGTTGACGATGCCGATGGCGGCGAAGCTGACCGCTTTGGCGCTGAGACCTCGGCCGCGCCAGGCGTCAGAAAGCCAAATACGCGCCAAATCGATGCGGGATATGCGGCTCATAGCAGCATTCGCATACACAAGAGAAATCGATTGCGCTATAGAACGGTCGGTACAGGACCGATCCGATGAGCCTTATCGGCGACCAGACATTGGCACGGGCGCGCGGCGGCGGGCAGTCTGCAGCGGCGTCCGGGCTGTCGATCGTCGTGCCGCTGTTCAACGAAGCAGCGTCGCTGACCCGCCTGCACGAACGGCTCGCCGAAGTCGCGCGAAAGCTCGCCACCGAGCGCGCGCTCGCATGCGAAGTCCTCTATGTCGACGACGGCAGCGCCGACGACACGCTGGCCATCGCGCGCGCGTTGCCTGCGGACGCACTCGACATTCAGGTCGTTTCGCTGTCGCGCAATTTCGGCAAAGAGGCTGCCTTGCTCGCCGGGCTCGATCATGCCCGACGCGGCGCCGTGTTGTTCATGGACGGCGACGGCCAGCATCCGCCGGCGCTGATCGAGACGCTGGTCGCTTACTGGCTCGACGACGGCTATGACGTAACCTACACGGCAAAGGCCAATCGCGCCGGCGAATCGGCCGTCCGGCGCGCCGCGGTAAGAATGTTCTATGCGCTGCTCAACTCCGACAGCCGCGTCCGGATCCCGGAGAATGCCGGTGATTTCCGGCTGCTGTCGCCCCGCGCCGCCAACGCGCTGCGTCAGCTTCCGGAACGCAATCGTTTCTTCAAAGGACTGGCGACCTGGATCGGCTTCCGCCAAAAGCGCATCGAGTACGAGCCCGAACAGCGCGCCGAGGGCAAGAGCACCTGGGGGCTGCGCTCGCTGATCGGGCTGTCGCTCGACGGCCTGACCGGATTTTCGGTGGCGCCGCTGCGCGTCGCCACCGTGCTGGGACTTATCCTTGCCGCGGTCGCGCTGATCTACGGCGGCGAGATACTCTGGGAGACGCTGGTTCATGGCGCGAGCGTTCCCGGTTATCCGTCGCTGTTCGTCGGCGTCATGGTGCTCGGCGCCGTACAGCTCGTCATGCTCGGCGTGGTCGGCGAATATATCGGAAAGATTCTCTACGAGATCAAAGCCCGCCCGGTCTATTTCGTCGCCGAGCACGATCTCAAGCTGCGCGAGGAAGCAACCCGGCCTGGCGCCCGCACCGCCGCCGAATGAGCGGGCGCCGCATTGTTCTCTGCGCCGACGATTACGGCATTTCGCCTGCCGTCAGCGCCGCGATCCGCAATCTGATCGCCCGCCGCCGCATCAATGCAACATCGGTGATGGTGGTGGCGCCAAGTTTTACCCGCGCTGAGGCGGATGCGCTGCTCGCGGCCGCCGCAACGCACGCCGCGATCGGATTGCACGTGACACTGACTGCGCCGTTTGCGCCGCTGTCTCACGGATTTGCACCGCTGGGCCGTGGCGCGTTCCTATCGCTTGCTGCCACTATGCGCCGCGCCCATCTGCGCTCACTCCAGCCCGAGCTATTGACCATCGAGATATTGCGCCAATTCGAGGCCTTCGATACCGCATTCGGCCGGCCGCCGGACTTCGTCGACGGTCACCAGCATGTGCATCTTTTCCCGCAAATTCGCGATGCGTTCCTGCGTGTGACCAAAGAGGCGGCACCAAAGGCCTGGGTACGCCAGTGCGGCCGGCTGGCGGCGCGCAGGCGCTTCAGCGACCACAAGGCGCTTTTGCTCGATGGCTTGAGCCGCCGCTTTCGAAGTCTCGCCGGCAAGAGCGGCTTGCGCACCAATCCGGCATTTGCCGGCACCTATATGTTCCGCTCCAGCGCCGATTACACACGATTGTTCGAAGATTTTGTCGATGGCATGCCCGACGGGGGCGTCATTATGTGCCATCCGGGAAAGGTCGACGCCGAGCTTTCGCGCGTCGACACGCTGACTGATCTGCGCGAGCGTGAATATGCTTTTTTCAGCAGCGACACTTTTCCGCGGCTACTCGCGGCGCATGGCGTGTCGCTCTGACCGGTTGTGCTCCGTCACATCACCACGACTTTGGCGCCAACCTGTACGCGATTGTACAGATCAATCACGTCAGCATTGCGCAGGCGGATGCAGCCCGACGAGACATTGGTGCCGATGGTCCACGGTTCGTTGGAACCATGGATGCGATAGAGCGTCGAGCCGAGATACATGGCGCGCGCGCCGAGCGGATTTTCCGGGCCGCCGGCCATGTAACGCGGCAGATCCGGCCGGCGTTGCAGCATGTCGCTTGGCGGATACCAATCCGGCCATTCTTTCTTGGCCGTGACCGTCTTGATGCCGGCCCAGGTAAATCCGGGGCGGCCGACGCCAATACCGTAGCGCATCGCTTTGCCGTGCTCCTGCACCAGGTAGAGAAAGTGGTGAGGCGTATCGACGATGATCGTGCCGGGAGCGTCGGGGCTCGTGTAATCGACAAGCTGGCGATCGAATTTCGGATCGACCGGCGGATGCGCCATGTCACCCTCGCTCGACGGCGCAAAACCTGGCGACGGGTCGGCGCTTGCGGTCTGAGCCGCAGGTGGCGCCGGTGGCACTGGCGGCAGCGGTTCGTAGCCGAGCTGCGGCATCGGGATGATTTTTTCGTAGTCGTAATCCTGCGCCGCCGCAACATGCCGTCCAGCTCGCGATGTAGGCGCGGACAGATCGCCGACTTGTGGCGCCGGCGTGGCTTGAGTGCCTGCCTTCGGCGGCAGCGGCGGCGGGAAGCTCGACGAATAGGCCGGGTATTGCGGCGTGGGTTGAAAGGGCCGCTCGACCGCCGGCTCGCGCGCGGCACCGCCGAACAGCATCGCGATGAACCCGCTGCTGGCCGCGGGCGGCGCGCTGGTCTGCGCGAACGCCAATCCGCATGAGCAGGGAAAGTAGAGCGCACTCACGAGGAGCGCGGACTCGAAGGTACGCCGCATTTTTGCACTCTGTACGCTGACGCTTACACAATTTCACACGCGCGAGCGGCGCCGGGGCGCTGCACGCTCAGGCCAACGAGTTGATGCTCAAACCTCGACTGTTTGGTAAATTTCGCGCGCGGACGGGCCGGCGCAGCGTTCTTCGTACATTGTTCATCAAGTCACAGTTTATTTCGGGTAAAGGGCGGCGGCGCATGGTTAATGGCCGGTATCACGGCGAGCCGTGAACGCGGTATTAAGCGGACAACCCCTACTCTTTGGTTGAACCTTTCGGGCAAAACGTAGCTGAACCGGACTTAGTTGAGCCAGACATGGCCGAGCCGCGCAAAATCTTCCGGATTGAAGAGTCCGCCGCATCGCGGCGCGCCGACATCATTGCCGATCCCCAGGCGGCACTGCGCCACGCCGAGCTGCTCAACGAACTCGCGGTGTTGCGCTCAACGATCGCGGCCGCGGTGATGCGGCAGCCGGGCAAGCCGGAAGCTGGGCGCGGCGCCGATACAGAGCGCCTCACCTCGGAACTGAACCTCCTGGTCGGCGTGATCAGCGGCAATGCCATCAAAGCCAATGGCTTGCCGAGCAATGCACCGCCGATGAACCGCATCGCCTACGAGCTTGCGGAAGTCGTCAACAGCACAGAGCACGCGACACAGAAAGTCCTGGCGGCGGCGGAGGACATCGATCAGATTGCGAAGAACCTGTCGGCGGCACTGACCGGAAAATTCGAGCAAGGCCTTGCGCAGGACATTCAGGATCACGTCATCCGGATTTTCGAAGCGTGCAATTTCCAGGATCTCGCCGGCCAGCGCATCGCCAAGGTGCTGTCGATCCTCGACTTCGTCGAGGACCATGTCGCGCGCGTGCTCGAGGATATTGCGCGCGAAACCGGGGTGGCGAAACGCGGCGGCACGCAATATCTGCACGGCCCTCGGCTCGACAGCGATAATGGCCACGTCACGCAGGCCGACATCGACGCGATGTTCGGAACCTAGTTTCTAATCACGGCAAAGCAGACGAGCGACACCACGGCGAAGGCGGCGACGAGCGCCAGCCCGGCGACGTCGGATGCGCGCTCGACGACATAAGCCAGCACGACCGGCGCAACCGACTGCACCACCAGGAACGGCCCGCCGATCCGGCCGACCAGCCGCCCGTAACCAGACGCGCCGAACAGCGACAGCGGCACCGTGCCGCGCGCGATAGTGATCAGTCCGTTGGCCATGCCGAACATCACGGCAAAGAGCGCAGCGACGACCGCCGAAAACGGCGCGACGGCAAGCAACACGAAGGCCGCAACCAAAAGCGCAATCGCGGAACGCGCAATCGCAAGCGGCTTGAGGTCGCGCGCGAAAGTCAGTTCGCAAATGCGTGCCAGCACCTGCGCCGGCCCGAACAGCATGCCGATGGCAACGACCGTGTCCGCTGCAAGGCCAAACCGGCCGAAAATCGCCAGCAGGTGCGCCGCCAGCGCTGACGGCACGAAGGCATAGGATGCAAACGCCGTGGCGACGAGCACGAAAGCAACGCCATGGGGCGCGAGCTTCGGTTTCGCCGAGGGTTGATCGGGCAGTTCGACTGTAATTGTCGACGGCGCGTCGTGCGTGGCGCGCTGGCGCGGCAGCGCGAAGGCGTGCAACGGCGCGGCGACACAGGCAAGCAGTGCCGCATAAATCAGATAGGCGCCGCGCCAGCCGACGCGGTCGATGAAAAACTGCGTTGCCGGCCAGCTCACCGTCGAGGCAAAGCCGCCGGCGAGCGTCAGGGTGGTGATAGGCGCCCTGGCCGCCGACCCGAAGATTCGCCCTAGCGTCGCGAACGCCGGATCGTACAACGACGCCGCCATGGCGACGCCGAGCACCGCCCAGACCGCGAAATAGGCCGCGGCATTGGGTGCGGCCACGAGCCCGGCAAGCCCGATCGCCCCGAGCAGCGAACCGAAGGGCATGACGAGATGGCCGCCATAGCGATCGATCGCACCGCCGACATAGCGCGACACCATCCCGCCGACGAACAGCCCGAGCGAAAGGCCCGCCATAGCGAACGCCTTTGACCAGCCGTGATCGGCCGCGATCAGAGGCAGCGTCAGTACCGGCGGATAATACAGCGCGCCCCACGCCAGGATCTCGGTGACGCCGAGCACACTGACCGCGCGCCAGGGTCCGGTGATGAAGTCGCGGGGGGTGAGCATATTTTACTCTGTCATTCCGGGGCCGAGCCAACGGGTCTGGCCCGATGGCAAGCTCCGCGCTCGGAATGACAGGGCCTTACTGCACCGGTTTCATCGGCTTGCCACCGGCCGCGCGCGGAGCGGTGCCTTCGGCGGCGCACCGCACATAGACACCGACGCCGTAGCGGCCCGCGACTTCCGGATCAACCCAGCGCAGCACCATGGTGCGACCGTCGAACGAAACGATCTCGCGATCCTGCGCACCACCGGCTTCGCCCGGCGGACCAATATAGTTCTGTCCGCTGGGCGAACCTTTTGGCACCAGCTCCTGCAAGTCGGCACTATCGGCAAGATACATCATCACACCGCCGGTCGGGCCGCGATTGATCACGACCGGCTGGCCGCACTGCCCACGCGCCGCCGCCGCAGTGCGGGCGAGATCGGATTCGTTATGGTAGGCCCCGTAGCCCCAGCGGCCGACGAATTCTTCGGGCCGATACTTCGACGGCATCGAGGGAACGGTCTGCGGCGCCGGCGCCTGAGTTTCAACCGGCGGCGTATTGGTGGTGCAGCCGGCCAGCATGATCGCCGTCAGGCTCACCACGCTTGCAAGCAACCGGAGATCGCGGAGCGACGCGCTCATGAAGGGCTCCCCTCAAAATCGACGTCCGAACCGACATCGCCTTGTGCGGCCGGACCCCACCACTGCAACGGTTCTACCCCGCGGTTCTTTCCACTTAGTTGCAAAACGTGCCCCACGGGTTAAGGCCTATGGCCCGGATTTGGCGAGATGTGGGCCGTTCCGACGCTTTGCACCATTGCGCCCTGCCGGCGTCCGCGCAGCCTTGGCAGCCGGCGCGGCGGGCTTGCGCGGGTCCTTGAGCGGCGCCGACTTGTGAATGCTCAATGCCCGCATCAACTCGGGATCGTCGAAGAAGTCGCTGTCGGCGCACAGCCCGGCCGCGTGGATGCCGGCGATCGCGCAGATATCGTCCATCTCGTTGGCGTCGCCGGTGACGCCGATGGCAGCGACGACCTCGCCGTCGCGGTCGCGGATCAACTGGCCGCCGCCTTCAAGAAACAGCGGATAGTCGGCCAGGTTCTCGATAGACTGCATGAACAGCGGTTTCTCGTCGGCCTTCCGCAACACGAGCTTTGACGGCCGCCCCAGCGCCAGCGAGGCATAAGCCTTGCCGTAGCAGACCTCGAAGCGAAGCATCGAGGCGCCGTCCTGCTTCTGAAACGCTTTCACGCGGCCGCCGGCGTCCAGGACGATCGCGCTCATCGGCCGGCAACGCTCTTTCTTCGCCTCGGCAAAGGTCGCCGCGATGATGGTATTGGCCTGTTCGAGACTGAGCGCGCGCATTTTGATTTCCTCGCCGATCGCGGCCGGGATCGTGTCGCATAGATTAGCAGCATTGAGCACTGGCGCGCGAACTCTCCTCCTCCTTCCTTCTTCCCACGGGGCAGGGAGGGCGCATCGGCGCGCCGACCGCGTCTTGACAGCGCTTAGCCTAACCCCTATTTCCCATCCGGCTTCTGGCACTCATATACTAAGAGTGCTAAAGCTCTGGAAAATCTCAATTTTCAGTTCAACGCCAATGCCGCCTGACGGCGGCCGAGAGGGTGAATATGGCCAAGCTGAAGTTTCGGCCCCTGCATGACCGGGTGGTCGTCAAGCGCATCGACGCCGAGGCAAAGTCCAAGGGCGGCATCATCATTCCCGACACAGTGAAGGAAAAGCCGTCCGAGGGCGAAGTCGTCGCCGTCGGCCCCGGCGGCCGCGACGAGTCAGGCAAGCTGACGCCAATGGGCGTGAAGTCCGGCGACCGCGTGCTGTTCGGCAAGTGGTCGGGCACTGAGGTCAAGCTCGACGGCGACGAACTCCTGATCATGAAGGAGTCCGACATCATGGGCGTGATCGCCTGAGCGACTTCTCGTCATCGCCCGGCGATGACGCGTTAAAACCGAAAATACGAACAAGGAGCAAACAGAAATGTCCGCGAAAGACGTAAGATTTTCCAGCGATGCCCGCGAGCGCATGTTGCGTGGCGTCGAGACGCTAGCCAATGCCGTGAAAGTGACGCTGGGCCCGAAAGGCCGCAACGTCATCATCGATAAGAGCTTCGGCGCACCCCGCATCACCAAAGACGGCGTCACCGTCGCCAAGGAGATCGAACTTGAAGACAAGTTCGAGAACATGGGCGCACAGATGGTGCGCGAGGTGGCGCAGAAGACCAACGATCTCGCCGGCGACGGCACTACGACCGCGACCGTGCTCGCCGCGACCATCGTCAGAGAAGGCGCCAAGTCGGTAGCTGCCGGCATGAATCCGATGGACCTCAAGCGCGGCGTCGACATCGCGGTCAAGGCCGTGGTCGAAGACATCAAGAAGCGCTCGAAGAAGGTCGGTTCGTCGGCCGAGGTCGCTCAGGTCGGCACCATCTCGTCGAACGGCGACTCGGCCGTCGGCAAGATGATCGCGGAAGCGATGCAGAAAGTCGGCAACGAAGGCGTCATCACCGTCGAGGAAGCAAAGTCGCTCGATACCGAAGTCGAGATCGTCGAGGGCATGCAGTTCGACCGTGGCTACCTCTCGCCGTACTTCATCACCAACGCCGAGAAGATGATCGCGGAGCTCGAAGACGTCTACGTGCTGCTGCACGAGAAGAAGCTGTCGCAGCTGCAAGCCATGCTGCCGGTGCTCGAATCGGTGGTGCAGTCGGGCAAGCCGCTGCTCATCATCGCCGAGGATATCGAAGGCGAGGCGCTTGCCACGCTCGTCGTCAACAAGCTGCGCGGCGGACTGAAGGTCGCCGCCGTGAAGGCGCCCGGCTTCGGCGACCGCCGCAAGGCCATGCTCGAGGACATCGCGATCCTCACCGGCGGCCAGCTCATCGCCGAGGATTTAGGCATCAAGCTTGAGAGCGTGACCACTGCGATGCTCGGCCGCGCCAAGAAGGTCCTGATCGAGAAAGAGAAGACCACGATCGTCGACGGCGCCGGCAAGAAGAAAGAGATCGAGGCCCGGGTCGGCCAGATCAAGGCGCAGATCGAGGAGACCACCTCGGATTACGACCGCGAGAAGCTCCAGGAGCGGTTGGCGAAGCTTGCTGGCGGCGTCGCGGTGATCCGCGTCGGCGGTGCAACCGAAATCGAGGTCAAGGAGAAGAAGGACCGCGTCGAGGATGCGCTCAACGCCACCCGCGCCGCGGTCGAGGAAGGCATCGTGCCGGGCGGCGGTGTTGCGCTCCTGCGCGCCAAGAAGGCGATTGGCAGGCTGACCAACAGCAATGCCGACGTGCAAGCCGGCATCAACATCGTGCTCAAGGCGCTCGAAACTCCGCTGCGGCAGATCGCGGAGAATGCCGGCGTCGAGGGCTCTATCGTGGTCAACAAGATCCTCGAGAACAAGTCGGAGACCTACGGTTTCGACGCCCAGACCGAGGATTACGTCGACATGCTGGAGAAGGGCATCGTCGATCCGGCCAAGGTGGTGCGCGCCGCGCTGCAAGACGCGGCCTCGGTCGCCGGCCTCCTGGTCACGACCGAAGCCATGGTCGCCGAAACGCCAAAGGACGCGCCGGCCATGCCGGCAATGCCCGGTGGTGGCGGCGGGATGGGCGGGATGGGCTTCTAAAGGCCCGATCTCAGCCGGAAATGCAGAAAGGCGCGGTGCAAACCGCGCCCTTTTTATTGTCTGCCTCGATGATCGCTGCCAGCGACTGTCTTGCGGCACTCACCATGGACTGCCCGGTCGCGACCGGTGGCGACGCAGCGCAGGCTGCGTCGTAATCAAATCCTTTTCGCCACCGCGATAAATGTATTTCTTTTCGACATCGCGCGTTCACCCAGACGAAACATGAGAATGCCGCTCGCAAGCATTTGTAATCACCACAGCGCAAAATCGCCGTTCTTGATGTTGGTCTGGCATGGAAAGGAACGAACCATGCAAGAACGCCGCCATGTGCAGCGAACGCGGGCACTCAAAGCCGGTAAAATTCTTTTGAACGATCGGCGCTCGGTCATCGATTGCGTCGTGCGCAATTTCTCCGAGGCCGGCGCCTGCTTGCAGGTCGCCAGCATTGTCGGCGTTCCGCCGATATTCGATCTCCAGATCGAAGGGGAGGCCAAGCCGCACGCGTGCGAGGCGGTATGGCACGCGCAGAACCGCATCGGCATCGTGTTCCACTCCCGGCCGGAAGAGATCCGGGACGGTGAACCGGAAACCGCCGCGGCTTTGGCGCCGCGCCGGGAGGATGGCGCGGGCGTAGCCGAGCCGTTACGCGGCGAGTTGCTGTCGTTGCGCGCCGCCCTCAATGAAGTGAGCTTCGGCATCGTTCTGCTCGATGCCGAACTGCGCGCGCAATTCATCAACCGCGCATTCCGCAAGATGTGGCGCCTTCCCGACGACAAGGCCGATAGAAAGCCGGCTTTCGTTTCGCTGATGTATCACGGCCGCGACATCCGCGCCTACAACATCGCTGAAAAGGATTTGCCGGCCTACATCGCCGAGCGCGTCGCACTGGTGAAAGTCGGCGATCCAGCACCGATGGATATTCGCCAGGCCAACGGCGAGGTGCTGCGCTTTCAATGCACGGCGTTGCCGAACGGCGGCCGAATGCTGAGCTATACCTACGTCACCGACATCGTGCGGCACGCCGACGAGCTGGAGGTCCTTCGCAACGCGCTCGACAATGTCGAACAGGGTATCACGCTTCTCGATACCGACCTGACCGTGCAATTCATGAACCGCGCGGCGCGCAAGATGTGGAAAGTCTCCGACGAAATCGCCGAGCGCCGACCGAATTACGGCGAGCTCGTCAACACCACCCGGATCACCAGAGCGAGCGGCGTGCCGGCCGAGAAACTTGACCGCTACATCGCCGAGCGCATCACCGCCGCGCGCAACGGCGACCCGACTCCGGCCGATCTGCAGTTGGCCGACGGCCGCACCATGCGCCTGCAATGCGCGGTGCTGCCGAACGGCGGACGGATGATGACCTACAGCGACGTCACCGATCTGGTGCGCAGCGCCGCTGAGCTTCAGATCATCGCCACGACGGACAGCATGACCGATCTGCACAACCGGCGGCACTTCCTCGAACTGGCGGAAGCCGAGTGGCAGCGTTTCCATCGCTATCAACGGCCATTGTCACTTCTGCTCTTCGACCTCGACCGCTTCAAGTTCATCAATGACACCTTCGGGCACGATACCGGCGACCGCGCGATCATGCATGTCGCCGCCATCGCCAGCCACGAAAAGCGGCCGTCGGACGCGCTCGCCCGCATCGGCGGTGACGAATTCGCGCTGCTGTTGCCGGAGACCGATGTCCAGCAAGCCGGGGTGGTCGCGGATCGACTGCGCGAGAAGGTGGCGCAATCGGCGTTCGGCGACGGCGCGGATCGCATGAGAATCACGGTGAGCATCGGCGTCGCCGGTGCGACGCTGAGCATGTCCGGTGTCCCGGTTCTGCTCAAGGCGGCGGACGAAGCGCTCTACCGGGCAAAATTCCTCGGCCGCAATCAGGTCAGCGTGGCGTTGCCGGCGCCGGCGCATCCGGCCGATCTCGCGGCGGAATAGCTGCGGGCGGTCAGTTCGTCATCAACCGGAAGCGCAGCGTCGTGGCGCCTGTGAGTTCGACGATATCGCCGTTGCGGCGCCAGTTCGTCGCTTGCGTCAGCGCCGCGATCAGGTCCTGGTCGACGCTCTCGCGCTCGGGCGTGCATTGTGCCGGCTGCGTTACGCCGGGCACGATGGTTATGGTGCCGTCGCCGCCCACCGTCGCCTGAGCCTGCACGCTGGTGCACCACAGATCGATCGACGTCGCGCCGTTGTCGTCGATCTCGAGCATCGGCATGCGCTTGGTGCCGTGCATCGGCGCCGCGTCAAGCATCAGTTCGCTGCCGAAAGGAAACGGCTCATTTGCGTCCGCAGGCCAAGACAGGACTGCGAGGAGCAAAGCGCAGGTACAGGCAAAGCGCCGACCGTAACGGGACATCGTCGTTCCGGAGTTCCTTGAGAAAGATCGGGAGTAGCGCATAGCGAATGGCGAGTGGAAACGCCAGAGGGCGAGGAATGAATGGCGGTCGAGCGAAGACGGGCCACCGTCGATCGCTATTCGTGACTTTCTTCGTCTTGCGCGCGCAATGTTCCTGAGAACGAGAAAGTGACGGCTGCCACACTTTGAGCGGGATCGCGGGGCAGACGGATCGCGGGCGGACGAAGAGATCGACGGTGCAGACCACCGCGGGCCGATATGGCCGGAGACACCCCCGGGCCCGGTAACTGACCGGCGACGCAGCCGCTCGAGCCAGAGCGGCAAGCTGCCGCCGTGGCTGCTACTGCCGTTCCGAACCGGATTGTGATATTGCAACGCACCATCGCAGTTTCGGCGATTGCAACGTGTGAAATCGTACCAGTGCGCTCCGGTTGTTCCGTGTTGCGCCGTGCTCATCTTTCTGGAGGTTTTTCGTGAAACGACTTGTTTCGTCGCTCGCGGTCATCTGGCGACTGGCCGTTCCCTATTTCCGCTCCGAGGACCGCTGGCCCGGACGGCTCCTGCTCGGCGCGGTGATCGCAATCGAGCTTTCGATCGTCGCCATCACGGTAATTCTGAACGACTGGTACAACCGCTTTTACAACACGCTGCAGGACCATAACTGGGACGCCTTTGTCAGCGCGATTCTGTTTTTCTGCGTGATCGCGGCAATCTATACGGTGCTCGCCGTTTATCAGAATTATCTGAATCTGTGGCTTCAGATCCGGTGGCGGCGCTGGATGACGCAAACTTATCTGCGACAATGGCTGAACACCGCAAATCACTACCGCATGCAATTGCTCGGCGATGCCGCCGACAACCCGGACCAGCGCATCGCCGACGACTTGCAGATGTTCGTGCAGAACACGCTCAGTATCGGCATAGGACTATTGAGCTCGGTCGTGACCCTGTGCTCGTTCGTGGTCATCCTATGGACGCTGTCGGCTGCGGCGCCGCTGCACATCGCAGGCGTGCCGTTCGCGATACCGGGTTATCTGGTTTGGGCGGCGTTGATCTATGCGGTGATCGGCACCTGGCTGACCCATTTGATCGGCTGGCCGCTCATTCCGCTGAACTTTCAGCAGCAGCGTTTCGAAGCCGATTTCCGCTTTAATCTGGTGCGTTCGCGCGAGAATGCCGAGCAAATCGCTTCGCTGCACGGCGAAGCCGCGGAGCGCGAGCGACATATCGATCGCTTCAGCCTCGTGGTGGCGAACTGGATCGCCATCATGCAACGGCAGAAGAAGCTGACCTTCTTCACCCAGAGCTATTCGCAGGCATCCGTGATCTTTCCTTATGTGATGGTGAGTCCGGTCTATTTCTCCGGCGCCATGCAGCTCGGCGGCCTGATGCAGACGGCGTCGGCCTTCAATAGCGTGCAGAGTGCTTTGTCCTATTTCGTCGGCGCGTACCGTTCGATCGCCGAATACCTGGCGGTGGTGGCGCGGCTTGACGGCTTCGAGCAAGCGATCGAGGCGGGGCGTGCCTCGGCGCTGACGCAGCCGGCGATAGAAGTGCTGCCGCGCGACGGCGCAAGCGCCATCGCCGTCGAACATCTCACCGTCCGACTGCCGAAGGGCGAGCCGCTGGTCGATGCCGAACACCTGACTTTGCCTGCCGGCGAGCGCGTCCTCGTGACCGGACCTTCCGGCGCCGGCAAATCAACACTGTTCCGCGCCATCGCCGGCATCTGGCCGTTTGGATCGGGACGCGTCACGGTGCCAGCCGATGCCAAGGTGATGCTGGTGCCGCAGCGCCCGTATTTTCCGGTGGCGACTCTTGCCGCCGCCATCACCTATCCGGCGCGGGCCGGAACATTCGACGACGCCCGTATGGCCGAAGTGCTGAACGCCGTCGGGCTCCCGCACCTCGTTGCGCGTCTGAACGAGGAAGCGCACTGGAATCGGATGCTGTCAGGCGGCGAGCAGCAACGGCTCGCCATCGCCCGTGCATTACTCTATGTGCCGGATTATCTCTTGCTCGACGAAGCGACCGCTGCCCTCGACGAAGCGGCTGAGGCGCAGCTCTATCGGCTCATGCAAGAGCGGCTCAAGGGCGCGGCTGTGGTCTCGATAGGCCACCGTTCGACGCTCGGAGCTTTCCATCGCCGCCGCATCGCGCTTTCGGCCGATCAGGCCGTGCATCAGGCGCGCGAAGTGCCGCTGGTGTCCGCGGCGGAATAGGCGGCGCGTCAGGGACAAAGAAAAGGCCGGTGGCGTTTCCGCCACCGGCCTTAAGCCTTCAGGTTTCAGTCGCCGTTTACTTCAGGTTCGAAGCAAAGTCGACGGAGGCCGAGAGCTTCGCGACAAAGGCCGCGCTGCACCAATTGGTGCCAAGGCCGGTCGGGTTTTGCGTAGTGACGTTACTCGCTGAGAACGAGGCGTTCTGCGCGCTGGTGAACACGTCGCACTGGGACTTGGTCAGATTGGTGTCGTAGTAGCGCAGGTCGAGCGTGAGCACCTTGTAGGTGAAGCCGACGCCGACGTCCCACGTGGTGTAGCTGGTGTATTTCACGCCGTTCGTGAACGGAGCAGCGCCGGTGGCGTAGAAGATGTTGCTGGTGCCGAGATCCCAGTAACCGAGGTCGCCGGAGATATACATGCCCAGGCCGTTCTGGAACGTCGTGCTCGGGGCGGTCCAAGTCAGGTTGCCGGTAGAAAACCAGCCCCAAGCGCCGCTATTGAGCACCGACGGAGAATAGTATTCTTGGATGCCGGCGGCCCATTGGTCGCTGAATGTGTAAGTTGCTTTGCCGTACGCTTCCCAGAAGCTCACATTCTTCAGGACAACGTTACCACCGAGCGGTTGAGCATTTGGGTCAGGCACAGCGGTAATCACCGTCGCTCCCGCGAAGGCATTGGGTCCGCCACCGGAGTCCGCGCAACCGCCGACGCCCGTACCGACGGCGCCGTAGCACTGGCCACCTGGGTAGTAGTAGTACCAGCCGCCAAAATCGAGGGCGAGCTTGTCGAAGGTCGGGCGGAAACCAGCGTAGAAGTCGATCTCAGCCGCAGCGTTGTTGGCAAAATCGATGCTTTCGCCGGAGATGCCGCCGTACCACTGCAAGCTCGGTGAGGAGTTGTAGCGCAACTCGAAGCCTGCTTGCGCCGAAGGCTTGTGATCAGACTGTGTGACGCCCCGGAAATTATAGTCGTTCATCAAGGCGGTAGTGACGACAAGGTCCCACGGCGACGCTGGAGCGGCCGCCGCTGGCGGAGCCTTCACGGCCATGTCAGCCGCCATGGCGGACGTGGATGCCAATCCCGCCGCCACAATCAATGAATAAGCTACTCTTTTCATCTTAAGCCCCTTTTCCCCTGTTCGCGGCCGGCGATTTCGTTTCGGCCAAGTACAGCACCAAAATCCAGTCAGCGAGCGCACCCGAATGACGTGGCTGGATTTTTAAGAATACCTGTCACACAGCCAAGTCTAAAACGGCGGCAGATGCCGCCTTTTTGAGCTTTTCCAGGAAAATCAGCCACTTTGTTAAGAACTGTGGCGCGGGAGTTACACTTTTCGCCGGTTTGGCCGACGTTTGGGCCCCTTCGCCATAGGGGCTGTGGATAGCTCCAAGCGCAATCCATGTATTTGCCCTCCGCAGGCTTCCCGCCGGCGTCACGCCTTGTGTTTTTTTACCGCAACATCAACTTTGTAGGGAGAATCTCGGAGACTGGATCATGAAGGCAATTGTCGACGGCCAAGTAGTCGCCCAGAGCAACGATGTCATTGATTGCAAGGGCTATCAGTATTTTCCGCCCGCCGCGGTACGCTTGGATTGGCTGGAAAAGACCGAGAAAACCGCGGATGACCTCAAATGCCCCCACGCGGTGCAGTTCTACGACGTTGTCGTCAACGGCAAGCGGCACGCGCGCGCGGCATGGTCCTACGAAGCGCCGCGCCCCGAGATGAAAGCGGTCGGCGGCCGATTCGGTTTCTGGCAGGACATCGAAGTCGTTTAGCCAGACGTTACGCGGCCGCCTTCTTGCGGTTGGCATCGAGCCGGGCATCGACCAGCGCCACCTGGGCGTCGATCGCGGGATGGCTCAAACCCTTCTGCTTGGCGATCAGTTGAACGAGCTTGTCGGCGCGCTCGATATTGGGTGCGCCGTTTTGCAGCGCGCGCGCGGCCGAAGCCGGCCGCGTCAATGACTGCGCAGCGGCGGCATATTTCTCGAATGGCACCAGATCGTCCGGCTTGGCGCCGAGCTTGACGCAGAGATCGAATACGAAGTTGTAAACCGAGCGCGCCGTCTCGATGTCGCTGTGCACCGCTTCCTGCGCGGTGCGCATGCCATCCTGGGTGACGCATCGGTAGTTGCCGGCGAGCAGCATCGCCCACTTGGCGAGCGGGACGAAGATGGAGTCGTAGATCTTCAATTTCACCGGAAGCTCGATCTTGCCTTCCGGCGCATCGAAGCGCGCCGCGTCGACGTCCTTTTCGAGATTGCGAAGGATCTCCGTCGACTTGTCGTCGTCGAATCGTGCGCATTTGAAATTGGTCGGCAGCGTGACCAACAGCTCGTTCGCCTTGCCGTCTGGCGGGCGGATCGCCTGCGGATCTGGACTGTTCAGTGTGATGGTCTTTGGATCGAATGAGTCCCAGACGCGCGGGTCGGTATAGGCCGGTTCCAGCGCCTTATAGTCGAGGCCCGGGATGCGCTTCACATAGGGCAGCGGCGGCATGTTCATGATCGACATGCAAGGCACCCGCGATTTGGCAACGGCATCGAGCAATTCGCGCACGCCCGGCGAACGGTATTGCGGCTCCTGCATGCAGAGCCCGACGAGATCGAATTGTTTCGGGTCGACGCCGGTCGCGGGACCAGCCGTCACCTTGCCGGGAAGCTTGCGGGATTCCAGGAGCACCGGGTCCTTGCGGCCGCGCACCGGCAGGCGAACCTTGAAGCCCTCGGCGTTGATCAGATCGGCTTCCGCGGGCAGGCAGACGAGATGGATCGAATGACCGCCGAACAGCAGTTTTGACGCGAGCAAAGAGCCATAGGACGCGCCCATCAGCAGGATCTTATAGGTCGCCATAACGCACCTCCCGGAAAGCAAAACGGCCGGCCTTTACCGGCATCGGACTGGCGACGCCTCGCCGTCCACCCTGATCTGCGAATGCTATTGGCCTCGCCAAGCCTATGCAATGCGTCTGGATACAACTCGGTTCCAGCGTGGGTGACGCGGCGCTGGCGCTATCGCCAAACGCTGCGTCATCGCATTGCGCGAACCGCTAGGTCGTACCGCTGCTGCCACTGCCGCCGAAAGCTGGCGGCGGAGCCGCAGCCGGCGCCGGTGATGGCACAGGTGCCGGAGCAGGTGTCGGCATCGGGCTGGCCGCAGGCCTAGGCGCAACGGCTTTGGGCTTCGGCGCAGCTGCTTTGGGCTTCGGAGCGGCCTTCTTGGCCTTTTTCTTCGGCGCCGCCTTCTTCGACGACATCATCATTTTTTTCTTCTTGCGCGCCGGAGCGGCTTTCTTCTTTTTCGCGGCTTTCTTTTTCGACTTTGCTTTCTTCGCCATGATCGACCTCCCGATCCAATCCTTTTGACTTGAGTAGAATCCCGTCTGGCCGCGCGCGGCCGATAAACTCAGTCACACATAGTTAAGTCGCGCGTAGTTGCATCCCGCGTCCCCGCAGAGCGGGAGGGCATAGCCCACCAGTAGCCCAATCGATCAGTTCGACCGTATGGACGATTGGAAGTTCCGTGCCCGCTGCGATCTGAGTGATGCAGCCGATATTGCCTGCTGCGATCACGTCAGGCCGCAATCTTTCGATAGTCCCGACTTTACGCTCGCGCAACCGCGTTGCAATGGCGGGCTGAAGAATATTGTAGGTTCCGGCCGAACCGCAGCACAGATGGCCCTCCGGCACGTCCTTGACTGCGAAGCCAAGCCTGGCGAGCAGGTCTCTTGGCTGCCGCACGATGCGCTGACCGTGCTGAAGCGAGCACGCCGCATGATAGGCAACGACAAGGCCGGAGGCACCCCCAACCGCCGCGAGTGGCAAGCCGCAGAGATATTCCGCTATGTCCTTGGCGAGGCTGGAAATACGGCTAGCACGTTCGGCATAGGCCGGATCGGTTCGCAACATGAAGCCATAGTCTTTCACCGTCGTGCCGCAGCCCGACGTCGTGATGACGATGGCGTCGAGATCGTCGAGCGCACTCCAGGCGTCGATATTGGCGCGGGCCTGTGCCAGCGCCTCATCGTCGCGGCCCATGTGATGCACCAGCGAACCGCAACAGCCCGCACCGTTTGCCACCACCACCTCAATGCCGTGCCGCGTCAAAACGCCTATGGTGGCCGCGTTGATCTGTGGGGCGAGCAGGTCGTTGACGCAGCCGGCCAGCAGTGCGACGCGGCCTTTGCGCGCGCCCGAGGCAGGAAAGATCCGCGGTGCCAGCGGCCGGTTTGGCGCGCGCCACGGAGACAGCGCCAGCATCGCCGCGAGCCGCTTGAGACCCGCGAACCCGGCCAACGGCGCAAAGGGCTTGCCGAGCCGCGCCACGGCAAGGGCGAGCTTGAAGCGCCGCGGATACGGCATAAGCCAGCTCAGCAAGGCGCGCAGCAGGCGATCGGCCGGCGGACGCCGGTAGGTCTCCTCGATATGCACTCGGGCGTGATCGACGAGATGCATGTAGTGGACGCCCGAAGGGCACGTTGTCATGCAGGCGAGGCACGACAGGCAACGATCGATGTGCAGGACATCGTCCTCCGTCGCCGGCCGATCATGCTCCAGCATCTCCTTGATGAGATAGATGCGGCCGCGCGGCGAATCGAGCTCGTTGCCGTCGAGCACGTATGTCGGACAGGTCGCGGTACAGAAGCCGCAATGCACGCAGACGCGCAGGATTTTTTCCGATTCCGCCACATCCGGGTCGGCGAGCTGCGCCAGCGTGAACGATGTCCGCATGATTAGACGCCAGCCCACATGCGCCCGGCGTTGAGCACGCCTCGCGGGTCGAAACTTTGCCGTACCCGCGCCGTGAGCGCGGCGAGCGGCGGCGGCTCGGGCGAAAAAACGTCAACCGCAGCGCGCACCGCCGCCGGAGCCCGGATCAGCGTGGCGTGGCCGCCGGCGGCGGCGACGGCGGCGCGCACTTGCGGCGCGCCCGCGTCATTTGACGCCGGCAGCGCCGCCCAGATGAGTCCGCCGGCCCAGTCGTAGAACAGTTCGGCGTCTGTCTGTTCGGCAAGCCTACGGCCGACGTCAGGGCCCTGAGTCGGTGCGGTTGAGATACGCCACAGATCCCGGTTCCCGGCCGGTCCGTTCGCGGCGAACGGCACCACATCACGTACCGCACGCCAAAGGGCCCGGGATGACGTTTCGTCGAGCGCGCCGAGTGTGCCGAACGGCGCCAAGAGCTTCTCCAGCACGCCCTTGCGTTCCAAGACGGAGGGCGCGACGCCTTCGAGACGGAACACCGTCACCGCGGCTTGCGCCGCGGCGGTTTCGGCAATCCGCGCCGCGACCGCAGCCGGCAGATGCGCCGCAGCCGAGACGTCCGCGAATGAACCGGTCGCCGCCGTCATGACTTTTCGCGCCGTGGCATCGTCGAGTTTCGGTACCAGCACAGTCGCCTCGGTCTCGGCGCGCGGCAAGGTCTTGACGGTCACGTCGGTCATGGCGGCGAGCGTACCCCACGAGCCGGCAACAAGCTTGCAGACGTCGTAGCCGGTGACGTTCTTGACGACACGGCCGCCCGATTTGAACGTCTCGCCGCGACCGGACACCGCTGTGACGCCGAGGAAATGATCGCGCGCCGCGCCGGCCTTGATGCGCCGCGGGCCGCACAGGTTTGCCGCCAATACGCCGCCGATGCTGCCTGTGCCTGCAGCGCCACCGAGCACCGAGGCGTAGTCCATTGGCTCGAAGGCGAGTTCCTGGTTGCTTGCCGCAACCAGCGCTTCGACCTCGGCGATCGGCGTGCCGGCCTTGGCCGACAGCACCAGCTCCTCCGGTTCGTAGAGCGTCACGCCGGACAGCGCGGACAGATCGAGCGTGGCGTCCCATTGCGCGGCGCGGCCGATGGCGCGCTTGCTGCCGCGGCCGACGACTTCAAGCGTTTTGCTATCGCCGAGCGCCCACAGGATCGCCTGTTCGACCTCCGCGGCGTCGCGCGGTTTGAGATCATGTCCCGGCATCGCATTGTCCCGGATTAGACCTAGGCAATATCATGAACGAGCGCGAACTTGTCGTGGGTCTCGCGGTAGCGATCATTCCGCGGCATCGGCCGCAGGCGCGGAGCGCGCGAAGACCGGCATGATGTCGCGCGCGAAGCTGCGCAATTGCCCGCTGCCCCCGGCAATCGTGAGCAGCACATAGGCCACACCGGCGTCCCGCAGCGCTTCCAGCATTGTGCAGATTTCGTCCCTCGTGCCGTACATGGCGTTCTCTTCGGTACCGCCGGCCTTGTCGGCGTAAGCCAGCACGTGCGAACCGCCCTTGCGCTCGGGCGCCCGTGATACGTCGACGGTGCGCTTGGTATAGGCGGCCTGGCGCACAAGCGCGGCTTGCTTGTCGGCTTCGTCCTTGGCGACGTAAAGCTGGCGCGCCACCGCCACCTGCATCGGATGGAACCGCAGGCCGCGCGCCTCGCGTTCGGCCTTGTAGATACGGATGCGCTCGCCGATCGTCGCGGCGCTGGCATATTGATCGAGGATCAGGTTGAAGCCGCGCGCCGCGGCACGGCGGATGGAATGCTCGCTCGCGGCGGCAACCCACAGCGGCGGATGCGGTTGCTGCGCCGGCGGCGGCTCGACGACGATATCCTCGAAATGCCAGAACCGGCCGCGATGGGAAAAGCGCGCGCGCGTGGTCCACGTCCGTGTCATCACCTCGACCGCTTCCTCGAAGCGCGCCTCGGCCTCTTCCGGCGCGATCTGGAAGCCCTTGAATTCGCTGTGCCGGTACCCCTTGCCGATGCCGAAATCGAACCGCCCGCCCGACAGCAGATCAAGCGTCGCCGCCTGCTCGGCGAGCAGCACCGGATTGTGCCAGGGCAAGACGATGACGGCGGTACCAAGCCGCAGCGTCCTGGTGCGCATCGCCAGCGCCATCAGGAGCATCAGCGTTGCCGAGACCTGATTCCAGCCGGTGAAGTGATGCTCGACGGAAAAGCTCGACTGGTAGCCGAGTGCCTCGGCCTCGACGTTGTAGTCGAGATAATCGCGAAAGCCCTGGCCGGTCGCCGGACCGAGATCGTGACTGCTTGCTTGCGCTGAACTAAAAAGGCCGAATTTCATGTGGAGTGCTTTTGCGCGCGCTCAAAATCGCGGAATATCCGGGAACGCCGTGCGGCCGGCGTGCACGTGCATGCGGCCGAGCTCAGCGCAGCGGTGCAGCGTCGGGAACACCTTGCCGGGGTTGAGCAGGCTCTTGTCGTCGAACGCGCATTTGATGCGCTGTTGCTGATTGAGATCGATCTCGGAAAACATCACCGGCATCAGATCGCGCTTCTCGACGCCGACGCCATGCTCGCCGGTCAGTACACCGCCGACCTCGACGCACAACCGCAAGATATCGGCGCCGAATTGCTCGGCGCGCTCCAGCTCGCCCGGATTGTTGGCGTCATAGAGGATCAGCGGATGCAGATTGCCGTCGCCGGCATGAAACACGTTGGCGACGCGCAATCCGTATTTCGCCGACAATTCCTTCATGCGATGCAGCACCAGCGGCAGTTTCGCGCGCGGGATGGTGCCGTCCATGCAGAAATAATCCGGCGAGATGCGGCCGATCGCCGGGAACGCCGCCTTGCGCCCGGCCCAGAACAGGAGCCGCTCGTCTTCGGAATTGGAAACGCGGCACGTCACCGCACGGCATTGCCGTGCGATTCCCTGCACGCGCTCGAGCAGGTGATCGACTTCGGCGTGCGGGCCGTCGAGCTCGACGATCAGCAGCGCTTCGACGTCGAGCGGATAGCCCGCGTGGACGAATTCCTCGACGGCGCGGACCGCCGGCCGGTCCATCATCTCCATGCCCCCGGGAATGATGCCCGAGCCGATGATGCGGGCGACGCATTCGCCGCCGTCTTCGGAATTCATGAAGCCGATAAGGGCGGCACGCGCGCTCTGCGGTTTTTTCAGGATGCGAACGGTGATTTCGGTGACGACGCCGAGCAGGCCCTCAGAGCCGGTGATGACGCCGAGCAGATCGTAGCCGCCGGAATCCAGATGCTTGCCGCCGAACCGCAGAATTTCCCCGGTCATCAGCACCAGCTCGCAGCCGAGCAGATTGTTGGTGGTCATGCCGTATTTCAGGCAATGGACGCCGCCGGAATTCTCAGCGACATTACCGCCGATGCTGCAAGCGATCTGCGACGACGGATCGGGCGCGTAATAAAAACCCGCATGCTCGACCGCCTGCGACACCGCGAGGTTGGTGACGCCGGGTTCGACCACGGCGACGCGATTGTCGAAATCGATCTCGCGAATACGACTGAACTTGGCCATGCCGAGCAGCACGCCGTCGCCGAGCGGCAGCGCGCCGCCGGACAGCGAGGTGCCGGCCCCGCGCGGCACGACCTTGATGTTTTCGCGATGGCAATAGGCGAGCACGGCGGACACTTGCGCGGTGGTATCCGGCAGCACGACCACCATGGGAAGCTGGCGATAAGCGGTGAGGCCATCGCTTTCGTACGGCCGCATGGCCTCTTGGGAGGCGATCACGCCTTCGCCAGGCACGATACGCCGGAGCGCCGCCACGATATCGGCGCGGCGGCCGAGCACCGCGTCGTCGAACAACGGCATCAGAACCGGCATAGAATCTCCCGCATATCCTTGCGTTATTCTCCGCGCATTATAGCGATAATCCGGCCGTGTCGCTGCGCGTCATGGCGCGTTCCGTCGCGGCAGGATGCCGGTTTTTTGGCCGTTGACACGCACGATCGGGGCCGCTTGAACGGCTATGATAGGTAAGCGGGGCGAATGGGCGCGATCGGCGCTGCGGGAACTAAGGAGCGAAAGGGCAATGAAGAGACTGATTTTGGCCGCCGGTTTGATCGCTGCATGTACGGGCGCGGCCTCGGCGCAGGACGTCGCCAAAGGCGAGATATCGTTCCATAAGTGCCTGCCGTGCCATTCGATCGGCGACGACGCGCAAAACAAGATCGGCCCCGAACTCAACGGCCTCGACGGCCGCCATTCCGGCAGCGTTCCCGACTTCGAGTATTCCGACGCCAACAAGAATTCGGGCATCGTCTGGAATGAGGCTAAATTCAAGGAATACATCCAGGACCCGCGGGGCGTGGTGCCCGGCACCAAAATGATCTTCGCCGGCATCAAGAAACCGGACGAGATCAACGACCTGTGGGCCTATGTCAGCCAGTTCAACGCCGACGGCTCTATCAAGAAGAAGTAGCGACGGCTTGATCTGGCGCAAAACCGCCCCGCACAAGGCGTGACATGAGTGGCTGCGGGCAAGAGGAGACTCCGCCATGATCAAGGATATTGTCGTCAATCTGAGCACCGGCGTGGACGGCGGTCCGGCAGGTGAGTACGCAATCTCGGTCGCCGACGCGTTTGCCGCACATCTTGCCGGCATCGCCTTCGTCTACGATCCGATCGTACCGATCTCCAGCACGGGCTACATTCCGGCGGAAGTGATCGAGACCCAGCAGGCCGACAACCAAGCCGCCGCCAAGGCCGCGATCGATAAATTCACAGCGACGGCATCGCGTGTCGGCGTTTCCGCCGAACCGATCACGCTCGCGGCAAGCCTGGCCGGTGCCGGCGATCATTTCGCCCGCATCGCCCGGCGCTTCGACCTCGCCATTGTCGGTCAGCCCGCGCCCGGTGCCGGCGAGGTAGAGCAGATTATCGCGGAAGCTGTCCTGTTCGGGTCAGGCCGTCCCGTAATCGTAGTGCCCTATATCCAGAAAGCGCCGCTCAAGCTCGATCAGGTCATGGTGTGCTGGGACGGCAGCCATCCGGCGGCGCGCGCCATCGCCGATGCAATGCCGATCCTCGAAAAGGCCAAGCGTGTCGAGCTGGTCATTGTCAGCAATGAGCGTGGCAAGAAAGACGAGATTGCCGGCGCCGACATGGGTCAGCACCTTGCCCGTCACGGCATGAAGGTCGACGTCAAGCGCGTGGACGGCGGCAACATTGATGTCGCCGACGTGCTGTTGTCACATGCCGCCGACAGTGGTGCGGATTTTATCGTCATGGGCGGCTACGGACATTCGCGATTGCGCGAATTTGTGCTCGGCGGCGTGACCCACAGCATCCTGCGTTCCATGACGGCGCCGGCGCTGATGTCACACTGATTGCCAATCACCGACTACGGTCTGCACCACAAGTCCACGGGCGCGAGCGTCGGCGACGCCGAGCCCCCGTAGTGCCACAAGCGCCAGCGACTGCACCACGGCGCGCTCACGGCCTGCGGCATCCGGCGCGAGCGGTCCGATCAAACCTTCGACCAGAAGGCCGAGCAGCGCTGCCGCGGAAAGCGCCGCATCCTGCTCCGGCAAATGGGCGCCCTTCACCGCCGCGGCGATACGTTGCGCGAATTCACCGGCCAGCGATTGGCGGAACGCTAGCCGCGCGCTGTCGAGTTCGGCATCGACCGGCTCGGCGATTGCCGCAAAAGCCAGGCGGCGATGGCGCAGCGCGCGCGCGGCGAACGTCATGATCGATGCGGCGAGCGCCGACAGCGGGCCCGGCGCAGCATTGGCGGCGCGGCTCAGGGTACCGATCTCGCGCGCGGAAATTTCAGCAAGCAACGCCGCGACGAGATCGGTCTTGGCCGGAAAATAGCGGTACACGGTGCCGGCCGCTATTCCGGCGCGCCGCGCCACCGGCACGATCTGCACCGCCGCCATGCCGCCTTCGCTCGCCGCGTCGCGCGCCGCGTCGATGATGGCGCCGTGGCGGGCGGCCAGCCGGCGCATGACATTTTCAGTGCGGCGATAGGGCATCAGGAGATCGCAGGTGGAATCGGTGGCATGACCTATAACAAATGAACCACGATTCAAAATCACCGGCAATGCACGGCCATACCGCCGCATCGCTCGCTTTGCCTCTATGGGGCCGCCGCATCCTCTGGCATAGGCTTCACAGAAACAACTCGGCTGGGAGGGAACGATGATCGGTAAATGCACCGTCGCTGCGGCTATTGCTACGCTATCGACTTTCGCCATGGCGGCGACTGCCAGCGCCCAATATCCCGACCATCCCATCACGATGGTGGTGCCGCTCGCTCCTGGCGGCTCGACCGATACGCTTGGACGGATCATCGCCCAGGGTATGCGTCCGACGCTCGGCCAGCCAGTTGTCGTGGAGAACACGGCGGGCGCGGCCGGCACCATCGGCGTCACCCGCGCCGAGCGCGCGGCGCCGGATGGCTACACGGTGCTGTGGGGCATGTGGGGAACCAATGTCGCGAACGGCGCGATCTACAATCTCCCGTTCGATTTCCTCACCGATTTCGAACCCGTGGCGCTGGTGGCGACGCAGCCGTTCCTGATCGATACGCGCAAGACCATGCCGGCAAACAATTTGAAGGAGCTGGTCGCCTGGCTGAAGCAGAACGGCGACAAGACCACGATGGGCACGTCCGGCGTCGGCTCGCCGAGCCACGTGGCCGGCGTCCTGATGGAGAACCTGATCGGCGTGAAATGGCAGATGGTGTCATATCGCAGCGCCGGGCTCGCAACGCAGGATCTGCTGGCCGGCATCACCGACATTCAGCTCGACACCCCGGCGGTGTCGCTGCCGCACGTGAAGTCCGGCGACCTCAAGGCTTACGCCGTCACCGCCAAGGAGCGCATCGCGGTGGCACCCGATATCCCGACCACCGACGAAGCCGGACTGCCGGGCTTCTACTTTTCTTTCTGGCACGCAATGTGGGCGCCCAAGGGCACGCCGAAGCCGATGATCGACAAGCTCAATGCCGCGATCAGGGCCGCCCTCCTCGATCCCGACACCCGCAAGAAGCTCGCCGATCTCGCCCAGGTGATCTATCCGACCGAGCAGCAATCGCCGCAAACGCTGCACGATTTCCAGAAAGCCGAAATCGAAAAGTGGTGGCCGATCATCAAGGCCGCCGGCATCAAGGCGGAATAACGCACGGTGTTTGGGGACAGGTTTGAAACCCGTTCCTACCCGCGCTTCTCCGCCAGCGACTTGGCGCGGATCTTGGCGATCGTCGTCGTCGGCGTGATCGCCTCGGGATCGATGGCGAGCCGGATGATCGCGGGCTTGCCTGACGCCAAAGCCTGTTTGAACGCCGCCGGAAAATCCTCGGTCCGCTCGACCGACGCGCCGAAACCGCCGAAGGCGCGCGCGTAAGCCGGAAAATCCGGATTGCGCAATTCGGTCGCCGAGATGCGGCCTGGATATTCGCGTTCCTGGTGCATGCGGATGGTGCCGTACATGCCGTTATCGACGATAATGGTGACGAACGGCGCGCCGTATTGCACGGCGGTGGCGAATTCCTGGCCGTTCATCAGAAAGTCGCCGTCGCCGGCAAGACACACCACCGGCCGGTCGGGATAGAGCCGCTTCATCGCCAGTGCTGCCGGGACGCCATAGCCCATCGAACCCGACGCCGGCGCGATGTGGCTCATGAAGCGGCGGAAGCGGAAGAAGCGATGGATCCACGACGCATAATTGCCGGCGCCGTTACAGAGGATCGCGTCGCCGGGCAGGAATTCGCGCAGCCACACCATGACCGCGCCGAAGTTGACGCCGCCCGGCTGCTCGGTCGGCTGGTCCGTCCAGTCCAGATAGTCGGCGTGCGCGACCTTGGCCTGTCCGCCGGACACCTCCTTAAGCTCGAGGTGATCGAGCGCCGCGGCAAATGCGGTCGGTGTGGCATTGATCGCCAGATGCGGACTGTAAACGCGGCCGAGCTCTTCCACGCCCGGGTGGACGTGAATGAAAGGCACTTGCGGCCGCGGAATGTCGAACAGCGTGTAGCTCTGCGACGGCAATTCGCCGAGCCGGCCGCCGACCATGATGACGAGATCGGCCGACTTGATGCGTTCCAGCAGTTTCGGATTGGGACCGATGCCGAGATCGCCGGCGTAGCAGGGATGCAACTGATCAAACAGCGAGCCGCGGCGGAACGTGGTGGCGACCGGCAATGCATATTTCTGCGCGAAGCGGCCGATGGCCTCGGAGGCGGCTTGCGACCAGCGGCTGCCGCCGAGCAGCATGATCGGCGTCCGCGCGCCGGCGAGCATCTGCGCGAACTTCGCCATGTCGGTCTGCCCCGGCGAGGTTTCGACCAACGCGAATGGCGGCGCGTCCGGCACCGCAACCCTTTCGACCAGCATGTCCTCGGGAATGGCGACCACGACCGGGCCGGGACGGCCGTTCGCGGCGGTGTAGAAAGCGCGCGACACGATTTCCGGCACGCGCGCCGGATCGTCGATCTCGGTCGCCCATTTGGTCATCGAGCCGAACACGGCGCGATAATCGAGTTCCTGAAACGCCTCTCGCTCGCGCATATCGCGCGCGACCTGGCCGACGAACATGACCAGCGGCGTCGAATCCTGGCGCGCGATGTGGATGCCCGGCGAGGCGTTGGTCGCGCCCGGCCCGCGGGTGACGAAACAGACGCCCGGCCGGCCGGTCGCCTTGCCGACCGCCTCCGCCATCATGCAGGCACCGCCCTCTTGCCGGCACACGGTGACGGCAAGGTCGCTGTCGTGGAAAGCGTCGAGCACCGCAAGGTAGCTCTCGCCCGGCACACAGAACGCGTGCTGTACGCCGTGAATGCGCAACTGGTCGACCAGAACCTCCGCGGCGGTCCGCATGTTATCCTTGGCGCGCATGAGGTCTCCCCTTCGGCCCATCGTTGTACAGGCGGGTTTTAAACCCGCCTGTACGGAATGACGGCAGCGTCGATGGCCGTATTATCCAGGAAAAAACGAACCTCCGCCAACAGGGTCCCGCCGTATGACCGATGACGCCGAACGTCAGGACGAGGTGCTCGCCTTTCTCGGCGGTCCCGCGGCCTATGGCGGCACCGCAGACGCCGTCCGACGCATCGATACCCACGCTGCCAGCGTATTTCTCGCAGGCGACAGGGTGCTTAAGGTCAAGCGCGCGGTGCGCTTTCCCTTCCTCGACTATTCGACGCTCGACAAGCGCAAAGCCGCCTGCGAGGCCGAGATTGCGGTCAACGCGCCCTACGCGCCGGAAATCTACCGCGGCACCGTCGCGATCACCCGGGGCGGCGACGGCAAGCTCACGATCGGTGGCGACGGTACACCGGTGGAGTGGGCGGTCGACATGCACCGCTTCGACGAGACGCGTACGCTCGACCACATGGCAAAAAGCATCGACGACGCGCTCGCCGATGCGCTCGGCCGCGCCGTCGCCGGAGCGCACGCCAAGGCCAGGGCTGTCAAGGCGGAACCGTGGATCGAAGCTCTCGGCTCGTACATCGACGAGCACGTGGAGGCGTTCGAGGAACACCCGGAAATTTTTCCGGCAGACGAAAACGCAGCGTTCGCGACGGCAAGCCGCACCGTCTATGACCGCATCGTGCCGCTGCTGCGCGAGCGCGGCCGCCGCGGCTTTGTCCGCCGCATCCATGGCGACCTTCATCTCGGCAACATTGCGCTGATCGCCGGCAAGCCGGTGCTGTTCGACGCCATCGAGTTCAGCGACATCATCGCTTCCGGCGACGTGCTTTACGATCTCGCTTTTCTGCTGATGGACCTGCTCGAGCGCGGCTTGCCCTATGCCGGCAATATCGTGCTCAACCGCTACCTCGCCGAGACGCGCCGCGCCGAAGATCTCGATGCGCTGGCGGCACAGCCGTTCTTCCTCGCCATGCGCGCCGCGATCCGCGCCAAAGTCACCGCCGCGCGCATGGAGCGCGCGAAAGCCTCCGAGCGGGCCAAGATCGCAAAATCGGCGCGGGCGTATTTCGAATTTGCCCGGCGCGCGATCGCCCCTGCCCCGCCGAAATTCGTCGCCGTCGGCGGCCTCTCCGGCACTGGCAAGTCCCGGCTGGCGCGCGACCTCGCGCCGCATGTGGCACCGATGCCCGGCGCCGTCATCGTGCGCTCCGACGTCGAGCGCAAAGCGCTGTTCGGCGCTGGCGAGACCGAAAAGCTCGCCGCGCACGCCTATACGCCCGCGGCGACAGAACGCGTTTACGCCGTCATCGCCGAAAAAGCGGTCCGCATTCTGGCCGCCGGTCACTCGGCGATCGTCGATGCCGTGTTCGCGCGGCAGGAGGAACGCGACGCTATGGCCAAGGCGGCGATAAGCGCCAAGGTTCCACTGCACGGGCTCTATCTCACCGCGAGCCTTGAGACCCGAATCGCCCGCGTCGGCGACCGCCGCGGCGATGCGTCGGACGCCAACCAGTCGGTTGCCCGCGCCCAGGAAGCCTATGACTTGGGTCGGCTTGATTGGGCCCGGATCGATGCTTCCGGCACGGTTGCTGACACCCTTAGGCGAGCCAAAGCGGCCCTGTCGTCATAACTGGGATGACGATAATTGCTCGATTGACGAGACAGGGTCGGTGCCCACATAAAGGCGCGGACGCGCCTCGATCCGGGCGGCGGCGCAGCCAACAGGCCCTGTTACGCAGGGCTGCCATAAAAGACTTTCAATTCAAGGACGTGACCATGGCGAGCAGCGCATCGACCGCAACAGGCATCGAACATCCGGAGGAGCCGTCGCGCCGCGATTTTATCTACATCGCGACCGGCGCCGTCGCCGCGATAGGCGCCGCGGCCACCCTGGTGCCGCTGGTCGACCAGATGAACCCCGACGCTTCGACCCTCGCCGCCGGCGGCCCGGTCGATGTCGACGTCAGCAAAATCGCCGAAGGGGCACAGATCGTCGTCTATTGGCGGCAGCGGCCGATTTTCATTTTCCATCGCGGCAAGCAGACGCTGGATGCGCTGCAGAGCAGCCAGGACGTTGCGCTGCTGTCCGATCCAAATTCAGGTGTCGACCAACAGCCGCCTTATGCCACCAACTGGCACCGTTCGCTCAAGCCGGAATACGGCGTGCTGGTCGGCATCTGCACCCATCTCGGCTGCATCCCCTTGTTCTATCCGAATGCGAGCGCGACACAGCCGGTGGCGAATTGGCCGGGTGGCTATTTCTGTCCCTGTCACGGCTCGAAATATGACGGCGCGGGCCGCGTTTTTTCCGGCGTGCCGGCGCCGTACAATCTGCCGGTGCCGTCGTATCGCTTCGTCAACGATACGACGATCAGGGTCGGCGAGAATCCCAGCGACTCGACCTGGAATTTCGATTCGATCAGGCAGCTATAAGCGCGTCTGGCGCGTTATGACGGCATGAAAATCCGCTTGCCCCAGCGGGTCGGTCTCGTCCGCCTGTCGCTGCTCGCGGTGGTTGTCGGGCTCATCGCCGGGTTTGGCGCGGTTGCGTTCCGGGCACTGATCGGCCTTATCCACAACGTCGCGTTTCTCGGCTCGTTTTCGACAAGCTACGACGCGAGCCTGTTCACGCCGCCCAGTCCGTGGGGCGCGTTCATCATCATCGTCCCCATCCTCGGCGGCCTCCTCGTCACCTTCCTGGTCACGAACTTCGCGCCCGAAGCGCGCGGTCATGGCGTGCCGGAAGTCATGGACGCGATCTATTACAAGGAAGGGGTCATCCGGCCGGTGGTTGCGGTGGTGAAGTCGCTGGCATCGGCGCTGTCGATCGGCACCGGCGCCGCCGTCGGCCGTGAGGGCCCGATCATCCAGATCGGCTCGGCGATCGGTTCCTCGCTCGGGCAGATCATCCACATGGCGCCGTGGCAGCGCATCACGCTGGTGGCGGCCGGCGCCGGCGCCGGCATTGCCGCGACATTCAATACGCCGATCGGCGGCGTGATGTTCGCGATCGAACTGATGATGCCGGAATTGAGCGCGCGGACGTTTCTGCCGGTGGCGCTCGCCACCGGTACCGCGACTTTTGTCGGCCGCATCTTCTTCGGCTTGCATCCGGCGTTCGCGATCCCCGCTTCGCTCCTGACGTCTCAGCAGCCGGCTTCGCTGACCGCGCTGCTGCTCTATGCGCTGCTCGGCGCCTTGATCGGGCTTGCCGCCACCGCCTTCGTGCGCGGCCTCACGCTTGTCGAGGAATTGTTCGAGCGCGTCAAAAACCCCTATCTGCGCCACTCTGCCGGCATGCTGCTGATCGGCGTTCTGATCTACGTCCTGCTCCGTACGGCAGGACACTATTACGTCGAGGGTGTCGGCTACTCGACAATACAGGCCATCCTGTCAGGGAATCTCGGCGTTCCCGCGTTTCTTGTGCTGCTGTTCGCCGCCAAGCTGTTCGCGACATCGACGAGCCTTGGCTCCGGCGCTTCGGGCGGCGTTTTTTCGCCTTCGCTGTTCATGGGCGCGACAATCGGGGGCGCCTTCGGCGCGCTGGTCACCGCGATCCACCCGATCGACGGCTTCGGCGTGACGACCTGCGCCATCATCGGCATGGCGGCCATGGTCGGCGGCGGCACCGGTGCGGCCATGACCGCCGTCACCATGATCTTCGAGATGACGCGCGACTACGACCTGGTGATGCCGAGCATCATTGCGGTCGCGCTGGCCATCGGCGTGCGCCGTCTGCTGTCGCAGGAAAATATCTACACGATAAAGCTCGTCGGCCGCGGCCACATGGTGCCGAAGGCCATGCATGCCAACATGTTCCTGGTGCGACGCGCCGGCGAAGTCATGGAGCGCGACATACTCGTGGTGCCGGCAGATGCCGACTTCGACGGCTTCCTGCGCCGACACGGCGCGGGCGGCGGCATGAAGCATGTGGTGGTGACGCGCGGCAACCACATCGCCGGCGTCGTGCGCGTCAATACGGCGCTGCGGCGCGGACTTGAAGCCGCCTATGCCGGCGTCACGATGAACGACGTGGCGCAGCGCAACTTCACGCTGGCGCGCGAGAATGACATCGTGTTCGACATCGTGCAGCGCATGGCGCGCCACGATGCCGCCATGGCCGTGGTGACCGTCGCCCACGGCCGGTGGCGGCCGAAAGAAATCGTCGGCGTGATCTCCAAGGAGCACATTGCCGACTCCGTCGCCGACAGCATCAAACCGTTCGGCTGACGGCGAACGGCGTCCTCAAGCTAGCAGCGCAGTCAGCGTGCGCATATCCGGCTGTGTCTCGAGGGCGAGCACGACATCGCGCGCGCGTTCGGCGCGTTCGCGGCCGATAACCGGCGCCGCATTGGCAAGGAACTTGGCTTCGATGGCGGCGTCGCTCATCGGATTGTCGGCGGTTCCGCTGGCATGCGCGATATGAACCTCGTGGCTCGTGCCCGCGGTAATGATCGCCGCATAGGCCTCGTCCTTGCGGAGCGTTTCGTCGCCCACTGCCTTCACCCTGCGGCGCAAGGCCGCGACATTCGGATCGGCGGCCCTGGCGTCGGAATATTGCGCGACGCCGGCGGCGCCGTCGATAAGCGCCACCGCCGCCGAGTGAACCGTGCTGAATTTCGACTGCAAGCCGGTCGATGGTTCGACAACTCCGGTGATCGACAACACCAGTGGATTCACGCGCAGCCTGATTTCGTCGACGGTCGCAGGGTCGATCGCGTCGCGATTGCGGATGGCGACGACGGCATCGATCAGGGGATGCAGTACCACGCCGCAGGCATAGGGCTTGTGCCCGTTGGTTTCGATCATCCAGCCTTGACCGAGCCCGGCCGTCAGTTGCTCCGGCTCCGCCACGTCGCTGTAGATGCGTGAAAAGCCCTGTTTGCCTTCGATGATTTCCTGCGTCGCGTCGAAGCCGCGTTCCGCCAGCAAAGCCGACAGAACACCGTTCGAGGCGGCTTTGCCGGCGTGAAACGATTTGCCCATGGTGCCGCGGTTTTGCTGCATGCCGGCGGCCTGGGTGGCGGCAATGCCCAGCGTATAGGTCAGCCGCTGGCGGTCGAGATTGATGAGCTTGCCGCATGCGGCACCGGCGGCGATGGTGCCGAGCGTACCGGTCAGGTGCCAGCCCCCTTTGTGATGGCCGGGGGCCGTGCGCCCGGAGCGCACGCCGGCCTCGAAGCCGACCGCATAAGCCAGCATGAAATCGGCGCCGCTCACCGGCGTGCGCTCGGCGAGCGCGAATAGCGCGGCGAGCACCGGCGAACTCGTGTGCAGCACGACGCCGCCCATATGCGTGTCGTCGTAATCCAGCACGTGTCCCATTTGGCCATTCGCCAGCGGCGCTTCGAGCAAGCCGAGCCGCAGTCCGTGGCCGAATACTGTCGCCCGCGGCTTTCCGGACACCTCCTGCAAAACGGACAACAGTGTCGTGATGGCATTGTGACTGCTGCCCGCAAGCGCACAGCCAATCCAGTCGAGCACGCCGCGGCGCGCCTCGCGCTTTGCCGCCGCGGTGAGATCGCCGAACCGCGCCACCGCCAAATGACCGCACAGCGTCTTGGTCAGCGTTTCCGCGTCCGTCTTGAGGTTCTGGTCCATAGACTCACTTTTGCGCCGACCATAAACTGAATTTAAATCCGGGACCGGGTGAGGCTGTCCAGTATGGCAGAGGAGCGTGTCACACGGCGACTGGCGGCGGTCCTTGCCGCCGACGTCGTCGGCTATAGCCGGCTCATGGGCGCCGACGAGGAAGGCACCCTTGCCCGGCTCAACGCGCTTCGCCGTGAATTCCTCGAGCCGACCATCGAGCAATACAATGGCCGTGTCGTCAAACGCACCGGCGACGGCATCCTGATCGAGTTCGGGAGTGCCGTGGACGCCGCCCGCTGCGCCATGCAGACGCAGCGCGGGATGGTGGAACGCAATGTGGCCGTCCCGGACGACCGGCGGATCGAAATCCGCATCGGCATCCACGTCGGCGACATCATCATCGAGGACGGTGATATTTTCGGCGACGGCGTCAACATCGCCGCACGGCTCGAAAGCATCGCCCGGCCCGGCGGCATCTGCATCTCCGACGACGCCCATCGGCAGGTGCGCGACAAGCTCGACTTCAACTTTGAGGATTCCGGCGAACAGGATCTCAAGAACATCACGCGGCCGGTGCGGGTCTATCGACTGCACCCGGAAGCGCCGGCATCGATCGGCCGGCCATCCGCAAGCGGTCCGGCGCTCCCCGACAAGCCGTCGATTGCGGTACTTCCGTTTCAGAATATGAGCGGCGATCCGGAACAGGACTATTTCGCCGACGGCATGGTCGACGACATCATCACCGGCCTGTCGCGCATCAAATGGCTTTTCGTCATCGCCCGCAATTCGACCTTCACATACAAGGGCCGCGCAGTTGACGTGAAGCAGGTCGGCCGGGACCTTGGTGTGCGCTATGTGCTCGAAGGCAGCGTACGCAAGGCGGTGGATCGCGTGCGCATCACCGGACAGCTCATCGACGCCGCAACGGGGGCCCATGTCTGGGCCGAGCGGTATGACCGCAAATCCGAAGATATCTTTGCGCTTCAGGATGAGATCACGCTGTCCGTGGTTGGCGCGATCGAGCCGAGCCTGCGCATGGCCGAAATCGAGCGGGTCAAACGCAAGCGTCCGGATAGCCTGGACGCTTACGATCTCGTCTTGCAGGCGCAGCCCGATGTTTATTCTAGGATGCCAGAGCGTGCAAAAAAAGCGCTGCTGCTTCTCGATCGCGCCCTCGCCTTCGATCCAGCTTATGCCTTGGCGCACGCCTATGCGGCGGAATGCCATCACAGCCTCTTCATACGCGGCGGACTGCGCGACGAGAGCCGAACCGCTTCGATCCGCCATGCCGAGGCCGCCATGGCGAGCGGCCACGATGACGCGTCAGCGCTTTCGTTCGCCGGCTTCGTCATCGGCATGGACAAACATGATCGGGCCGCCGCCTTCACCGCATTCGAGGCGGCTCTTGCAGTCAGTCCTTCATCGGCGCTGACCTACATCCTCGGCAGCGTTATTCTCGCGTGGGGCGGAGAAGCCGAGCGTGCGATCAAATGGGCCGACCGCGGCTTGCGCCTTAGCCCGTTTGATGCCTACCGCGCTTCGGCCTTCGTCGCGTCGTCAGTTGGGCATTACCAACAGGGCCGATATCAAGAGTCGGTCGACGCGGCTCGCCGGGCTGTCCAGGCCCTCCCCAGCTTCAGCGTGTGTCACTTCAGTCTGGCAGCACCGCTGGTCAGACTCGGGCGGATCGAGGAGGCAAAGGCCGCGGCGATGCGGGTCTTGGAATTACACCCGACTTTCCGCTGCCGCGCGAATTTCGACGGCGTCGGCTGCACGCCGGAGCTTGCCGCTTCGCTGACCGAGGCACTGCGCGCGGCCGGACTGCCGGAATAGCTGCGCATCGGGATCGACGGGATCATGGGCGAATTTGCGATCGGACAATCGGTACTGCGGCGCGAGGATCCGCGCCTGCTGCGCGGCCGCGGCCGCTATTTCGACGATCTCAAGCTCGCCGATCAGCTCTACGCGGCCATCGTGCGCTCGCCGCACGCCCATGCCGACATTCGCGCCATCGACACACGCGCCGCCGCCCGGATACCCGGCGTTCATGCCGTGCTCACTGGCGAGGATTATCGCGCCGACGGCATCGGCTCGCTGCCCTCGATGGCGCCCTACAAGCGACGCGACGGCAGCCCGATGTATCTGCCGGAGCGGCCGGCGATCGCCATCGGCCGCGTGCTGCATGTCGGCTATCCCGTCGCGGTCGTGGTCGCCGACACGCTCGATCAGGCGCGCGACGCCGCCGAGCGCGTCGCGGTCGATTACGCGCCGCGCCCGGCCGTCGTGTCGGCGCGGGAGGCGGCGGAAAAGACCGCGCCGCTGCTCTACGACGATTGCCCAGGCAATGAGGCCTATTTCTACCAGGCCGGCGACAAGGCCAGGACAGATGCCGCGTTCGCCGCCGCCGCGCATGTGGTCGAGCAGCGCCTTGTCATCAATCGCGTCACCGCCAACCCGATCGAGCCGCGCGGCGTCACCGGCGTCTATGACGCCGGCAGTGGCCGCTACACGCTGCATTGCGGCTTCCAGCGGCCGTGGCTGTTCCGCAACGACATCGCCCGCACCACGCTGAGGATTCCGGAAGCCGAGCTGCGGCTGGTCACCGGCGACATCGGCGGCTCCTACGGGCTGCGCGGCTCGATCTACCCCGAGATCATCCTGATGCTGTGGGCCGCGCGCCGCGTAGGGCGGCCGGTGAAATGGACGCAGACTCGCAACGAAGCGCATATCAGCGACGACGACGCCCGCGACAACATTGTCGACGCGTCGCTCGCGCTCGACAAGGACGGCAAGTTCCTCGGCGTGCGCATCCGCAGCTACGGTAATCTCGGCGCCTTCGTATCGTTTCGCGGCGCCATGCCGCCGGTGGTCAACATCGGCACCGTGGTCGGCACCTATGCGACACCAGCGCTCCATGTCGCGGTCTCCGGCATGCTGACCAACACCCACTGCACCTCGCCCTATCGCGGCGCCGGGCGGCCGGAAGCGAGCTACATGATCGAGCGGCTGATCGATATCGCCGCTGACCACACCGGCATCGATCCCGCGGAATTGCGCCGCCGCAACACCATTCCGCCGGAGAAGATGCCGTACAAGACGCCGCTCACCTTCACCTACGACAGCGGCCGCTTCGAGGAGAACCTCGACCGCACCATGAGAATGGCGAACTGGTCAGGCTTCGAGACGCGGCGCAAGGAAGCGGCAAAGCGCGGCATGCTGCGCGGCATCGGAATCTCCAACACCATCGAGCAAGCCGCCGATCCGACCTACGAGACCGCCGAGATCCGCTTCGATCCGCTGGGCGGCATGACCTTCGTCACCGGCTCGATCTCGCATGGCCAGGGCCACACCACGATCCAGACCCAGATGCTGGTCGACCGGCTCGGCGTCGATCCCGAGCAGATCAAATTCATCCAGGGCGATACCGACGCCGTTGCGTTCGGCATGGGCACCGGCGGATCGCGCTCGACCACCATGAGCGGCGGCGCGATCGTGGCAGTGAGCGACAAGATCGTCGCCAAGGGCAAGAAGCTCGCGGCGCACCTTCTGGAAACATCCGAGGGCGACATCGAATTCAAGGACGGCCGCTTCACTATCGCCGGCACCGACCGCGCGCTAGGCATCCACGAAGTGGCGAAGTCGGCGTTCCAGATGCAGAAGCTGCCGCCCGGAATGGAGCCGGGTCTCTACGAGACGGCGACCTACCGCGCCGACAGCGGTAATTTCCCGAATGGCTGCCACGTCTGCGAAGTCGAGATCGATCCCGAAACCGGCGCCACCCAAATCGTCGGCTATTGGGTCGTGGACGACGTCGGCACGGTCATCAACCCGATGCTGGTCAAGGGCCAGATCATGGGCGGCATCGCGCAAGGCATGGGCCAGGTGTTGATGGAGGACAAATGCTACGACGGGGCCGGCCAGGTTCTCTCCGGCTCATTTATGGACTACGCCATGCCGCGCGCGGACGACTTCTGCCCGGTGGCGATCGAGGACAATCCGGTGCCGACGCCGACCAACCCGCTCGGTGTCAAGGGCGCCGGCGAAGCCGGCACCGTCGGATCCTTGTCCGCCGGCGTCAACGCCATCGTCGATGCCCTGTCGGTGCTCGGCATCAGGCACATCGACACGCCGTGCACCCCGTATCGGGTGTGGCAGGCGATCAAAACCGCGAGCGGCACCAAATCAACCGCCGTGCCGGCTTCCTAGCCGGCGTATTCGACAATCACCGCTTTGGCTTGGAGCCGGTGTTACGAAATTGGCACACCACCGAATATTCAAGAGGATTTCCTCCGAGCCAATAGGCTCCATATTTGCCCGTGGCTAATGTACAGCGCGTGCCGGGATTTAAATCTCAATCGACGCCGGGGCTGACATGAGAACGAAGATTATTGCCGCAGTCACTGCGCTTTTCCTCGCTCCGGGGTCAACAGCTTACGCCCAGATCCTGGCGACGACAGCGGCCGGGACAAATTCCGCAAGCGCCACCAGTTGGCTTGCCGGAATCCGGGCCGGCAACAATTGGCAAAACGGTTCGTTCGTGTTCGGGCTCGAAACCGACGCACAGGTGACGACGCTCAGCAGCCGGTTCAACACCACGTTGACGGGCAACCTTGTCCCGCCACCGACCGCGACGGCGAATGGAGAGGTCGAGTGGTACGGCACAGTACGCGGCCGACTCGGCTGGGCGCCAGGCCCGTGGCTGCTCTACGGCACCGCCGGTCTCGCCTATGGCACCGTCGACGTGAACAGTAGCTTGACAGGCACGGCGGGTACTTTGAGTTCACAGACATCGGATTCCAGAATTGGCTGGGTCGCCGGCGGCGGCATCGAATATCTGGTTCGGCCGAATGTCATCGTCAGCGCGGCGTACCAATACGTCGATCTCGGCACGGTCAGCTTCAACGCCACAGACCTCACCGCAACATTGACGCAAAGCGGCAGTGCGCACGCGCACTTTCAAACGGCCATGGTCGGCGTCAGCTGGCTGTTCACGCCACCTGCCAAGGACGCTCGGGGTCCTTGGGAAGGCGAATATATCGGCGGCCATGCCGGCGGCGCCTGGGGCAACCCGACCGACGCGACCTATTCCGAGTCAGCCTTTCTTCTTTCCGACGTCAGGCTCAAGCGTGACATCAAACGGCTGGGCCAGCTTGATGACGGCCTTGAGCTTTATAGCTTCCGCTACCGGTGGAGCGACACGGTCTATGTCGGCGTGATGGCCCAGGACGTGGCGCAGAAGATGCCGAGCGCGGTCGTCGCCGGCGACGACGGTTATCTGCGGGTCGACTATGGCAAGCTCGGCTTGCAGATGCGCACGCTGGCCGAGTGGAAAGCGCTGACTTACGGCATTCGCCTTTAGCCGGAGGCATTCGCCGCATTGTGCGAGCCAGCCCGCACGCGGGGATGCTTTCGGCACGTCCCTCGCCCATAATCGCGCGATGTCCCTCGATCTCCGGTCCTTCGCCATCGCAACGGCCGGCTTCTGCGCCTTCGTCAATCTCTATTCGCCGCAGGCTCTGCTTCCCGAGCTTGCCGGCGAATTCGATGTCGGCCCGGGCGAAATCTCGACATTGATGACGGCGGGCACTTTGGCGATCGCGCTGACGGCGCCGTTCACCGGCGTGCTCGCCGATATCGTCGGCCGCAAGCGCCTGATGACGGCGGCAATGTTCGCAACCGTCCTGCCGACGCTATTGATGATCGTCGTGCAGAGCGTGCCGCAAATGGTCGCAATGCGCTTCGTGCAGGGGCTGCTGCTGCCGCCGATCTTCACGGTCGCGGTGGCCTATATCGGCGACGAGTGGCCATCGGGCGACGTGGCGCGGGTCGCCGGCATCTACATTTCGGGAACCAGCATCGGCGGCTTTTGCGGCCGCTTTATTCCGGGGTTTTTTGCCGACCTGATTGGCTGGCGCGCCGCTTACGGCGTGGTCGCGGCCCTGACGCTCATTGCCGCGATCGTCGTCGCGTTCACGCTGGCTCCCGAGCGGCATTTCGTGGCGTCGGGCGGCCTCGGTAATTCGCTGCGCGCGATGGTGCGACATCTGCGCGACCGGCGGTTGCTTGCAACCTACGCCATCGGTTTCGGCGTGTTGTTCAATTTCATCGCCACGTTCACCTATGTGAGCTTTCATCTCGCGGCACCACCTTATTTGTTCACACCGACGCTGCTCGGCGCCCTGTTCCTCACCTACCTTGCCTCGAGCCCCCTGGTGCCGTGGGTTGGCCGCGGCATCGCTTTATTCGGACGGCGGCCTTTGGTGCTCGGCATCATCGCCGTATGGATCGTCGGCGTATTTCTGTTGCTGGCGCCGCCGGTCGGCCTGATCCTGACCGGGCTGACCTTGTGCGCGGTCTGCGGCATGCTGTGCCAGGCCATCTCGACCGGCTACGTCACCATGACGGCCAAGGAGGGCCGCTCATCCGCCGTCGGCCTCTATGCGACGATGTACTATGTCGGCGGCAGCGCGGGCTCGTTTCTCGGCGGCATCGCCTGGACGCTCGCCGGCTGGGGTGGCTGTGTCGCGCTAATCTTCGCGATGCAGTTGATCATCGCGTCGATTGTTGCGATTGCTTGGAAGTAACAAACGGGGAAACGCCATGGTGTCGGAGAGTCAGTTTGCGTTCTTGCGGTCGATCGATACGCCGACCGTCTGTAACCTGATGGAGGTCGTGGCGCCCGAACGCCGCGGCGCTTTCTATACGGTCAGCCACCTGCACTGCCCGTTTCCCGATCTGCCGCCGATGGTCGGCTTCGCCAAGACGGTCACCATGCGCGCCCGCGACCCGGTGAGCGGACCGAGCTACATGGCAAAGCGCATGGACTACCTCGACTATGTGGCGTCGGCGCCGCAACCGTGTATCGCGGTGATCGAGGATAAGGATGAGCCGGCCGGCTACGGCGCGTTCTGGGGCGAGGTGCAGAGCAACATCCACAAGGCGCTCGGCTGCCTCGGCACCATAACCAACGGCTCGATTCGCGACATTCCGCAGATCGCCGAAGGTTTTCAGATGCTCGCCGGCTCGCTCAGCCCGTCGCACGCTTATGTGCACGTAGAGGAGTTCGGCGTGCCCGTGACCATCCACGGCATGGCGGTCAAAAGCGGCGATCTCATCCATGCCGACCGCCATGGTGCCATCGTCGTGCCGGTCAACACCATCGACGGCATGAAGGCCGCCGCCGACAAGCTCGCCGCGACCGAGGCAAAGATCATCGCCGCGGCGAAATCCGGCAAAGGCGTCGAGGCCATCAAGGCGGCGATGAAGGGCTAATCGCCCGCACTCGGATGCCAGCGCGGTTTGTAACCGGCTGACAACACCGCGAGGATTGCCGGCGGTGTCAGTACATCGACAGGCAGCCCGTGCGGCCGCCGCTTGCGGGCATCGTAGCCATTATGGGTCCAGCGCAACAGCGCATTGCCGCGCACGGCGAAAGCCTCGTCGCCGCATGCGATGAACGCGCCGTCGGGCAGCGCATCGATGCTGCGCGGATGCAGGCGCTTATCATGCCCGCGCAGGCGTTCATCGTGCAGCACCCCGTCCATCGCGTCGGCGCTTGGCCGCGTGCGCAGCCGGAGCGCCACTCGCCACGCCTCGGCAAAAGCCTCGGCATCCCTGCGGCGGCACTCGAAACAAGGCCGGTGCCCGGCCGCTAGCGCGGTTGGCTCGTCAAGGAAAAACAGCTCGGTATAGAAACGGCCCCAGACGTCGCGCTGGCGCCCCTTGAAGTCGAATACGCAGCAAATCCATCGCCGCGACACCCAGCGCCGCGCGGTGAGCGTCTGGAGGTCAGTATGAAAACGGCCGCCACGATTACCGAATAAGAGCCCGCGCGCAGGCGACGCGTGTAATTCGCCAAAGGGGCTGACGCGGTTTTGCAGCGGCATTCTTGATCCCGGCATCCATCTAAAATGACGGCGCCGGCCCGTCCACCCGATTCCTAATCGGAAATCGTCGAAGTGGCAGTTGTGATTGCTACGGCCGGCACGGTACCTTTCGCGTAACAGGGGAGAGAAAAGCATGGGCAGGAAAATTGCCTTCGTCGGAGCGGGCGCTGTCGGTGGCTACACCGGGGCGCATATGGTGCAGGCCGGCGAGGACGTGACCTTCATCGATCCCTGGCCGGAGCACGTCGAGCATATGCGCAAGCATGGCTTGCGGGTGACGCACGCCATGACGGAGCCAGAATTCACCGTGCCGGTGCGCGCGCTGCACGTTACCGACGCGCAGCAGCTCGCCAAGGAGAAGCCGGTCGACATCGCCTTCGTCTGCATGAAGTCCTATGACACCGCCTGGGCGGCGATGCTGATCCGGCAATATCTCGCGCCCGACGGTTTCGTCGTCTCGCTGCAAAACTGCATGAACGAGGAGACCCTCGCCGGCGTCGTCGGCTGGGGCAAGACGCTCGGCTGCATCGCCTCGAGCATCACCGTCAACCTGCCGGAGCCCGGACACATCCATCGCGGCGCCGCCAAGCATGGCGCGGCGCACACCGTGTTCCGCGCCGGCGAAGTGCACGGCCGTATCACCCGACGCGCGGAAGAGGTCTGCCGCCTCGTCGCTTATTCCGACAGCGCCAAGGTGACCAACAATCTGTGGGGCGAACGGTGGTCGAAGCTGGTCGCCAACGCCATGCAGAACGGGCTTTCCGCCTGCACCGGGCTCGGCGGCGGCGACATGCTCAAGACCGATTCGATCCGCCGTTTCTCGACGCGTCTCGGCTCCGAAGCGATCCGCGTCGGGCAAGCGCACGGCTATCAGCTCGAGGACATCCTGCATCTGCCGCCCGAGACGATCGCGCGGGCCGGCGAAGGCGACGAAGCCGCTGAGCGCATCGCCGACGCGCAGCGCTTCAAGGATTCCGCCCGCACCGCGGCTGGCCAGCGCCCGTCCATGGGTCAGGACATGCAGAAGGGCCGGCGCACCGAGATCGAATTCCTCAACGGCCTGATCGTGCGCGAGGGCGAAAAGGTCGGCATCAACTGCCGCGCCAACGCGGTCCTGGTCGACATCGTCAAGCGCGTCGAGAGAGGAGAGCTGAAGGCCGACCCCAAACACATTACCGAGCTGCGGCTGAATTAATGGCCGCGCATTTCCGTCGGGGCGGGTTTTAAACCCGCCCCTATAGACGCCGCGATCATCTATTCACTTCGCGTATTACCGCCGGTCTGCTTGGTATGCACCCCTTCGGCGCCGCTCTCCTTGTGCTTGAGGCGCGTGATGCGTGCCCAGGTGCGCTTGAGCGGATCGCGCACGGTGATGTGAAGCGTGCCGCAGCCTTCGCAGGTCAGCTCGATCTTGTCGCCGTCCATGAACGGATTGAGACCGCGGTGATTGGTGCCTGTAGCGAGGATATCGCCGGGCAGCAGCGTATGGATCGAGGTGACCCATTCGATGCAGCGCGGAATCTTGTGCGCCATGTCGTCAGTGTTGAAGTTCTGGTACACGACACCGTTGTTGGTCAGCGTGATCTGCAGCTTTTGCGGATCCTTGATCTCGTCCTTGGTCACGATGTACGGGCCGATCGGCGCGAACGTGTCGCGCGACTTCATCTGATAGAACACATTGGTCGGCGGCACCACGCCGCGCGCCGAGCCGTCGATGAAGTTGGTGTAGCCGAACACGTAACGCATCGCGTCGGCGGCTTTGACATGCGAAGCCTTCCTGCCGATGACGACGGCGATCTCCGCCTCGCCCTCAAAGATGCTCGCCGCCATGTCCGGCAGCACCATGGTGCCGCCATCGCCGATGACCGCGCTCGGCGATTTCATGAAGGCGTTGATCGGCGCCGGCTCCGGCAGCGTCCCGTCTTCCATGTAATTGACGGCCATGCAGATGATGTTCTCGGGCTTCGGCAGCGGCGGCCGAAGCTTGGCCTTGGCGAGCGGCTTGCCCTTGCCCTTCTTGGCGGCGGCGGCGAGCTTGCCCTTATAGGTGCTCCACTTCTCGATCACGCCGCGGATGACGTCCTGCGGGCCGAGCGCCTTGATGCCTTTGACCGCGGACGAGACGTCAACAATCTTGTCGCCGGTCACAACGCCGAGTTTGTAATCATCGAAAAACGCAAGCTTCATTAGTTTCCTCCAAGGGCGGTTCAGACCAAAGAACGGAATGGAATAACCAGTACCGCGTGTTTTGTTGTCCGTCGACTGCCTAGCTCAACGATCGCGCAGCGGGCGTCAAGCACCGCGGGCCGGTCAACTCTTCAACCCGGCAGCGCGCGTGACTTCTGACCAGCGGACAATCTCGCTGCGGATACGAGCCGCAAACGCGTCCGGCCCGACATCGCGCGCCTCGTAGCCTTGCTTGCGCAGTAACTCCACGGCTTCGGCCGTTTGAATTGCCTTCTGCGCGGCTCCGGCAAGCGTGTCGATCACCGGGCGCGGCGCCCCGGCCGGCGCCAGCAGGCCCAGCCACAGGCTGACGTCGAAATCCGTAATGCCGGCTTCCGCCATGGTCGGCACGTTGGGAAGCAGGCTGGAACGCTTGCCACCGGTTGTCGCCAACGCCTGGAGCTGGCCGGCGCCGAGCTGGCCAAGGATCGAGGAGCCGACAGTAAAGGATAGCGTGATACGGCCGGCGATCAGGTCGGTGACGGTCTGCGGGCTGCCCGGATAGGGTACATGCAGCAATTTGATGCCGGCGCGCTGCGCGAACAGCTCGCCGCAAAGATGCGGCAGGCTGCCGGCGCCGACGGAGCCGTATGACAGTTCGCCGGGTTTGGCTTTGGCCAGAGCGATGAGGTCGGCAACGCTTTTCAGGTTGAGCGAGGGATTGACCACCAGATAAAACGGGCCATCGGCGAGGAGCGCAATCGGCGCAAAATCCTTGCTCATGTCGAGCGGCGGCGATGACGGATTGACAACTTCGTTGGTCAGGCTCGAAAGCGCGGGAAGGAACAGCGTGTAGCCGTCGTTCGGGGCGCGGGCGACATATTGTGCGGCAATGCTCGACCCCGCGCCCGGCTTGTTCTCGACCACGATTTGCTGACCGAGAAACGGTGTCGCGGCGCCGGCAAAGATACGGGCGACGACATCCGAGGCAGCGCCGGCCGTGAAGCCGACAATGAGGCGAACCGGCCGCGACGGATAAGTGTCCGCTGCGGCCATCCGGGACGTGGCGGGTATCGCCGCGACCGCCGCGGTCAGGCCGAGAAATCGCCTGCGATGAACCGTCATTGCGTTTCCCCTTGTGGTTTCAGATCGGCGTTACACTGACGTGCTCGCCATCCGGTTTCAGGCTCGCGCCGAGCTTGCCGCTTCGCGCCGTAAGATCGGCGAGCGTTTCGGCCTCGTCGGCAAGCCGACTAAGATAAGACTCGTTGTTTTCGTTGCTGCGCACAAGCCGGAATTTGCAGCTGCGGGCCGCGCCGCCCTCCAGCGTCAACTCGACCAGGATGCCCACCCAGCCGGCATGCTTGCGGCCGAGATGACCGCTGGAGAATGTGAGATTGCCAAGGCCGTAGAAGATCGGTCGGCCCTTATAGATTTCAATCGGCAGCGGGTAATGCGGACCGTGCCCCATGACGATATCGGCGCCGGCATCGATTGCGGCATGCGCGATGTCGGTCATGTATTGCAGCGGCTCGCGGTTAAGACCCCAGTGACAGGAGGCGATGACGATATCGACCTGCGGGCGCAGCGCCTCGATATCCTTGCGGAACGCGGCGAGATAAGCCGGGTCCGCCCAGGTCACGATCAGCGGCGGCACGCCCGGGCGGTTGGCCGGCTGCGTGGTCGGAGACATCCGCCCGGTCGGGACATGGTAGGCCGTATGGCCGCGGATCACGGCGATGCCAGGGGCATCGTCGAAAGCTTCGTGATCGGTCGGCCAATAAACGGAACTGCGCTGCACGGCGCCGACGCGAAGCCCGTTGCGGACGATGATGGCGGGAGCGCGGGCTGCTGCGAGATTGGCGCCGGCACCGGTGTGCAGCATGCCGATCTCGTCGAGCCTGGCGATCGAAGCGAAGATATTGTCGGTGCCGTAGTTGACGTTATTGGCGATGCCGACGGCATGGATGCCGGAGAGCTTCAGCGCCTCGGTGCCGACTTTCGGATCGGCAAAAAAGCCTTCTGTTGCGTTGGACTGTCGCGCCGGCAGGTTCAGGCAGCATTCGAGGTTGGAAAACACGGCGTCCGCGGCATGCAGCTCGGCCGCGACGTGCCGAAACGGAACCGTGGGATCGGTGACGTTCATAAGATTGACGTCGCCGGTCAAAACAAGCCTGCCTGCCATTGCCGATGCCTCGCCGCCGGAACGTTCCTGCCCTTGGGCCAGTGTAGTGCCGGAAAAATCCGCGCGGAACAGCTTTCAGTTTCGCTTGGCCGCGATCTGCGCCGCCAGCGCCCGGTGTACCGCTTCGGCGTCGATGAGCGGATAGGTGTCGAAATGAGCGGGAATGATATCCGCCCACTCGTTCAGGATACGGTGCAGTGTGTCATTGTTTTCGACGTCGAATATCGCGACCGCGCCGCGACCGGCGCGGGCATAGACGTGCCGGCACGCGCCGCTGGCCTGATATCCGGCAATCCAGGGCCAGAACGACTGCCGCGCCGCTGCAAGATCGGACGGCCGCTCCGGCCGTGGCGTCGAGACAACCAGAAACAACATGACCGCAATCCCCAGCTTCGCTCTTCGAGCGTATCACCCTCGCGATCCTCGAGGGCAAGCTGTGTTGCCGCTACGATGCCGCGGCGGGCGCGAGCACCGTGCTGGAACAATCGACACTGTCATAGACGGTGACGTGAACGACCGGATATTTCTTCTTGATGGCGAGCCCGGCCGTTTCGGCGGTTTCCGCCGTCATATATGAGCCCTTCGTTTGCCGGTCGACCTGGAGCAGATAGCGGCCGAGCTCCGGCCGCTTGCGCTGCGAGAAATGCTCCTCCGGCTCGGCGTCGGCTTTCTCGGCCTTTTCCGGCATCTTCATTTGGCGCGGGGCCATGCAAATCTCCTCGTGAAGGGGCTTGCCTCGCGGCAAGCTCATGGATGGCGTGCCGCCGGCCATGGCCCAGACGACCATGGGCGCAGGCGACTTCGGTTACGCGTGTTCCAGAATCAAAAGCGGGGTGCGCGCGGCGGGCCGCCTCGTCCCGGGCCGCCGGCGGCGCCCGGAACAACCCGGGGCTTCATCGGCAGCAGACCCTCGCGCTGCAACTTCTTGCGGGCAAGCTTGCGGGCGCGGCGGATGGCTTCCGCCTTCTCGCGGACCCTTTTCTCGGAAGGTTTCTCGTAATGGCCGCGAAGCTTCATCTCGCGGAAGACGCCCTCGCGCTGCATCTTCTTCTTCAGCACCTTGAGAGCCTGGTCGACATTGTTGTCACGGACGAGAACCTGCACGCGGCGTTCCTCTTCGATCGAGCGGTTGAACGGTCCCGATGGCCAGTGCCCGATCGGCTGGCGCGCGGATAGCATCAAGATCAAGTCTGCCGGCTTTCGCCAACTCAGTCGGGATACTCGCTCAAGAGCAGCCCTAGCGCCACTTTTCCGGCGCGGCTCGCTTCCGCCATGGATTCGAAAAAGGCCTTGGAATGTTCAATCGGGCTGGTTCTACCGGCCCGATAGATTTCCCACCGCCATGGCTTCGGCGGCGGAGCCCGGTTCTTCACGACGACGGAAAAGTCTTCGTGATCGATCATGGGGTGGAGCATGCTCGTACAATACTGGAAAAAGGGCGCAAAAAGCAAGGTGTTTTGGAATAAAAGCGCGAAGCGCACTTGTTAAATATTTTTAGGTCCCCAAGTAAGTTGAGTACCAATATTACTGAAAAGTGTTTCTTTGAAAGGAAATTACTATGACCAATTCTCCTCAAAATACGACCGAAACCCCGAAGAGCCCCGCTCCAGCGAACCCGCAGCAGCAGAACCAGGGCAAGCCGATGCCGGCCGACGGCAAGCCGAACGAGCAGCACAAGTAAGCCGTTCGAACCCGCAAATCAGGGCCCGGCCAAGCGCCGGGCTCACTTTCACCGCCTCAAAAGACAGCTTCTTCAGCGCTTCCACTTGTTCGATTTGTCTGGCGGCGCTCCAAACGTCGGCACTGCATCCGGGAAACTACCAAAACGGCGGGGGCCAATCGTGCCAACGAGCTACGTTCCTTCAAGTTTCGCCACTAGAGCGATCTTTTTTCTCGTGGCAGCGCTCGTACTCGTCTTCGCCGCCATGCTGGTGCTTACCGTTCTCCACCCATAGCCGGTCAGCCGCGCTGCTGCCGCTTCTGGCTGTGACCAAATCTGTTCAGCGCATGAATTAAATCAACGTCACGCCAGGAGATATTCATGAAATTTCGCCCGTTACACGATCGTGTCGTGATCAAACGCATCGAAGCCGAGGCAAAAACCGCTTCGGGTATCATCATTCCCGACACTGCCAAGGAAAAGCCGCAACAGGGCGAAGTGATCGCAGTCGGCCCCGGCGGGCGCGACGAGGCGGGCAAGCTGATCCCGATCGACATCAAGGTCGGCGACCGCGTGCTGTTCGGCAAGTGGTCCGGCACCGAAGTCAAGATCGACGGCCAGGAACTCGTGATCATGAACGAGAGCGACATCATGGGCGTGCTCGACGAGCAGCTCGCAAGAAAGAAAGCCGCGTAACGAAACTCAACCCGTCATCCTGAGGTTCCCGCCGAAGGTGGGCCTCGAAGGATGCCGCTTCGTGCCACGTCGCCCTTCGAGGCTCGCGGCATAGCCGCTCGCACCTCAGAGTGACAACTGGAAAACAGGAGCCAATCCAAATGTCTGCCAAGGAAGTGAAATTTTCGGTCGATGCCCGCGACAAGATGCTGCGCGGAATTGAAACTCTCGCCCATGCAGTACGGGTAACACTTGGCCCCAAGGGCCGAAATGTCGTGCTCGACAAATCCTACGGTGCGCCGCGCATCACCAAGGATGGCGTCACCGTCGCCAAGGAGATCGAGCTTGAGGACAAATTCGAGAACATGGGCGCTCAGATGGTGCGCGAAGTGGCGACCAAGACATCCGATGCGGCGGGCGACGGTACCACCACGGCCACCGTGCTCGCTCACGCCATCGTCAAGGAAGGCGCCAAGGCTGTTGCCGCCGGCATGAACCCGATGGATCTCAAGCGCGGCATCGACCTCGCGGTCGAAACGGTCGTCGCGGATCTGCAAAAGAATTCCAAAAAAGTAACCTCGAACGACGAGATCGCCCAGGTCGGCACGATTTCAGCGAATGGCGATGTCGAGATTGGCCGCTTCCTCGCCGATGCCATGAAAAGGGTCGGCAACGAGGGCGTCATCACGATCGAGGAGGCGAAGTCGCTGGAGACCGAGCTCGAAGTCGTCGAAGGGATGCAGTTCGACCGCGGCTACATCTCGCCATACTTCGTCACCAACGCCGACAAGATGCGGGTGGAAATGGAAGATCCGTATATCCTGATCTACGAGAAGAAGCTGTCAGGACTGCAGGAATTGCTGCCTCTGCTGGAGGCCGTCGTGCAGTCTGCCAAGCCGCTCGTCATCATTGCCGAGGAGGTCGAGGGCGAAGCCCTGGCAACGCTCGTCGTCAACAAGCTGCGCGGCGGACTGAAGGTCGCGGCCGTGAAGGCGCCTGGCTTCGGCGATCGCCGCAAGGCCATGCTCCAGGACATCGCCGTCCTGACCGGCGGCCAGGCGATCAGCGAAGACCTCGGCATCAAGCTCGAGAACGTCACGCTCGCCATGCTCGGCAAGGCCAAGAAGGTGATGATCGACAAGGAGAACACCACGATTGTCAACGGCTCGGGCAAGAAGGCCGACATCGAGGCGCGCATTGCGCAGATCAAGGCGCAGATCGAGGAGACCACCTCCGACTACGACCGCGAGAAGCTGCAAGAACGTCTTGCCAAGCTCGCCGGCGGCGTCGCGGTGATCCGCGTCGG